>Ga0209476_10000737_pt1 | contig 22605 bp, 13 predicted proteins | sample KloWWTrecipitate_FD_187179 | JGI IMG/M metagenome (GOLD analysis project Ga0209476, IMG submission 187179) | Active sludge microbial communities from Klosterneuburg, Austria, studying microevolution and ecology of nitrifiers - Klosterneuburg... | ecosystem: Engineered > WWTP > Aerobic digester... | reverse complement strand
TCGGCATCTTCGGCGGCGGCCGCGGCGGCGCGGCGGCGGAAACCGTGGTCGGCTCGGTGCACACCGGCGAATCGACCGGCGTGTGGATCATCGGCATGCGCTGGAAGCTGATCGACGCCAACACCACCGAACAGGTCGCGCAGGGATATACCGAAGAGAAGATGGAGCTGGGCGCCAAGTCTTCGTCCGTCATGGGCTTCTCCGGCGGCGAGTCCGGCGGTCTGACGCTGGACGGCATGGTGCAGCGCCTGGTGCAGAAGAACGTCTGGGAAATCGATTCCAAACATAAATGACGGCCGCAGGCCGTCATCCCCGCGAAGGCGGGGATCCAACGCCCTGGATTCCGGCTCGGCGCTGCGCGCCGTCCGGAATGACGCGATCGGAGACACGGCATGACTGAACTGAAAAAGCTCGGCAAGTACGAAATCCGCGGCGAACTCGGCCAGGGCGCCATGGGCATCGTCTATGACGGCTTCGACCCAATGATCGGCCGCCGCGTGGCGCTGAAGACCGTGCGCCGCGACCAGCTCGACCGCGCCGAAGTCGAGGAGATCCTCGCCCGCTTCAAGCGCGAGGCGCAGGCGGCAGGCCGCCTCAGCCATCCCAACATCGTGTCGATCTACGAATACGGCGAAGACAATGGCACGGCTTTCATCGCCATGGAGTTCGTCGAAGGACGCGAATTGAAGGAGCACTTCGACGCCAACGAACGCTTCCCGATGGCGGAAATCGTGCGCATCATGGGCCAGTTGCTCGACGCGCTCGATTTCTCCCACAAGAACGGCGTCGTGCACCGCGACATCAAGCCCTCCAACATCATCCTGTTGAAAGACGGCACAGTGAAAGTGGCCGACTTCGGCATTGCCCGCGTCGAGTCCTCCAACCTGACGCAGGCCGGTTCCGTGCTCGGCACGCCCAGCTACATGTCGCCCGAGCAGTTCATGGGCCAGACCGTCGATGGCCGCTCCGACCTCTTCTCGGCCGGCGTCATCCTCTACCAGTTCCTCACCGGCGAGAAACCCTTCACCGGCGCCCTCACCACCATCATGCACAAGGTGCTGAAAGAGGAACCGGCCGCTCCCTCGGAACTCAATGTGCAGGTGCCGCGCCCCTTCGACGCGCTGATCCGCAAGGCGCTGGCCAAGCGCCCCGATGAGCGCTTCCAGAATGGCCGCGAGTTCGTCATCGCCCTGAAGATGGCGGCGGCCGGCCAGGCCGTGCCCGGCGACAGCGATGCCACCCTGGTCAATGACGCCGAGTCGACGCTGGTGAATGCGGCGGAACAGACCATCGCCAGCCCCCGCGCAACGCCGCCGTTACCGCCCGCCATCCCCGCGCAATCGCCGGCGGCGCCGGCAAAAAAAACCTCGCAAGGACTGGCCCTGGCGATCGTCGGCGGTGTCGCGGTCATCGGCCTGGGCGCCGCAGCCTATGTTTTCCTCGGCAAGGGCGACACCACGCCGCCGGCTGCGGCATCTGCACCGCAGGCCGCCGCCGCAGCAACCGCCATGACGAGCGCCGCGCCGGCCGCCAACGCCGGCATCATGACGATCAGCGCCCTCGGGCTGGCCGACCCCTCCGATCCGCGCTACCAGCAGGATAAAGGTGGCGATGCCGGCCTGCTCAACGCCGATCTGCGCGAGGATGCCCGCCGCCAACTGGTCGAAAAGGCCGTCACGCTCTACATCGAGCAGAATTCCCTGTCGAAGAACTACGCACTGGTGCGCGACAAGCTGCTGGCGAAGAGCGGCACCTTCATCCAGGCCGTGCTGGAAGAGCAGCCACCGCAACTGGGCAAGGACGGCCTCATGTCGCTGACGACCCGTGCCACGGTGCGCGTGCGCGACGTGCAGAAATCGCTCAACCAGATGTCGGCCGACGAGCGCATCGAGTTCATCCGCAACAACGGCGACCCGGGCATCTCGGTGGCCATCACCGCCAAGAGCGCCGAGAGCGACCCCGCCGCGCCGGCGCAGCGCTCGCCAGTGGCGGAAAACCTCCTCAAGGAGCGCATCAAGTCATTCGGCTTCCGCCTGTGGAACGACGACATGGCGAAGGGCAACAAGGGCGGCGCCGACTTCGCCGTCACCGGCGAGGCGAAATTCAAGAAGCTCTCGGCCAAGCTCGCCGCATCCGGCATCACGGTGGAGAAATTCGTCCTCACCTCGTGGACGGTGAAGGCCACCGACAAGAAAAGCGGCGAGGAAATCTACTACAACACGCAGATCCCGGAGAAGACCAGCTGGGCGACGGAGGACGGGGCGCTGCGCGACATCGGCAAGCTGATCGGCGAGGAATTCTCCAAGGGCCTCTTCCTCGCCCATTTCCACTTCAGCGGCCAGAAGGTGCGCCTCAAGCTGCAGGGCCTGCCGGACAAGGACGCGGCGCGGATGCTGATGCACGAACTGAACGGCCTGCGCAGCGTGCTGGCGGCCAATCTGGCCTCGATCGGCGGCAGCGAAGCGGTGTTCGACGTCGATCTGTCCGGCGGGCTGTCCAGTCCGACCGAACTGGTCGAGGCAGGCATCCTCAAGCCGCTCAACCGCAAGCTGGGCAAGCAATGCTTCAACGCCGGCGTCGGCAGCGGCAGCGAAGTCGTCGTCACACTGGAAGCCGGCTGCAAGGACGTCGCGGTACTGTCCCGCCTCGACACCCTGCCGCCGGCGGCGCTGATCGAGGCGCCGCAGACGCGGCGCGAAGCGGTGGTGAAGAATCCCGAAACGCTGAGGAAGATCAGCATCTGAAAAACCGAAGGCCCCTCGCGAGGGGCCTTCGGTTTATTGACTCGGTCGCGGTTCAATCGACCCGGAACTCGACGACTTCCCCGCCCTCGGCAAAAGCGTGACCGAAGCTGATCTGCCCCTTGCTGCGCAGGATGACTTCCTCGCGCTTGAGGGCGAACTCGACCTCGCCGTTGAAGGTGACGTAGGTGCCGTTGGTGCTCTGGTCGATCAGCACGAACTTGTCGCGCCGCCGCTCGATCCGGGCGTGGGTGCGCGATGCGCGCCGATCGTTGATGATGATCTCGCAGGCGGCGTCGCGGCCGAGCGAGAAAACGCCATGGCTGGCATCGAGCTTCATTTCGTCGCCGCCGTGCCGCAGGGTCAGTACCGCGGCGATGGGTGCCGGCGCGACGTTGGCGGATTTCATGGTGAGGTCGTCCGATTCCTGCCAGATCACCTCGCTGACCCGCACGTCTTCCGCCTTGCCCTTGACCGACAGGGCATCGATCTCCCGCGTGGATTGCTGCAGCAGCGCCGGCAGGATGCCGACCGTCTCGCCAGTGGTAATGATCTGGCCGGCCTTGGCCAGCCCGGCCATGCGCGCCGCCGTGTTGACCGTGTCGCCAAATACGTCCTTGGCATCCTCGATGGCGGGTCCGAAGTGAAAGCCGATGCGGATGGAAAGCTTGATGCCGCGCACCGGCGGCAGGTCGTCCACCTTCTGCTGCATGGAGCTGGCGGCGTCCATGCCGGCTTCCGCGCTGTCGAACACCGCCATCACCTCGTCGCCGATGGTCTTGATGACGCGCCCGTGGAACTGCTCGGTGGCCCGCGTCATGCGGTTGATGCAGCGCTCGACGGCATGCAGCGCTTCCTTGTCGCCCAGCTTCTCGTACAGGCGGGTGCTGCCGGAAACGTCGGCAAAAAGCACGCAGAGGTTGCGCTCGACTTTGCTGCTCACTTTGGCGTTCATACCGATTTGGCGATCCCCGTCTCCCCTTGACGGCGAATCATATCAAACCCCCTCTCCGCCGCGAAGCGAAATGATGGCGGGATCATCGAATTCCTCGGGGTCGAAGGCGCGGTCGCCCGCCGGATCGGGTCGGCCGGTGGCTTTCAGGTTGCGGAAATCGTAGAGCTTCGGGTCGGCCAGGTGCGAAGGAGCGACGTTGCCCAGCGCCGCGAAGATCTTCTCCACCCGACCGGGAAAGCGCTTGTCCCACTCGCGCAGCAGCGCCTTGGTTTCTTTACGCTTCAACTGTTCCTGCGAACCGCACAGGTCGCAGGGGATGATGGGAAAGCGCCGCAGCGCCGCCCAGGCCTCCAGGTCGCGCTCGCGGCAGTAGGCGAGCGGGCGGATGACGATGTGGCGACCGTCGTCGGAGACCAGCTTCGGCGGCATGGCCTTCAGCTTGCCGCCGTAGAACATGTTGAGGAACAGCGTCTCGATGATGTCGTCGCGGTGGTGGCCGAGGGCGATCTTGGTGGCGCCGAGCTCGCCGGCGACGCGGTAGAGCACGCCGCGGCGCAACCGCGAACAGAGCGAGCAGGTGGTCTTGCCCTCGGGGATGACGCGCTTGACCACCGAGTAGGTGTCCTGCTCCTCGATGTGGAAGGGCACGCCCAGTTGCTTCAGGTAGGCGGGCAGCACTTCGGCCGGAAAGCCCGGCTGCTTCTGGTCGAGGTTCACGGCGACGAGTTCGAAGCGCACCGGCGCGATCTCGCGCAATTGCAGCAGGATGTCGAGCAGCGCGTGGCTGTCCTTGCCGCCGGACAGGCAGACCATGACGCGGTCGCCGTCCTCGATCATGTTGAAGTCGCCGATGGCCTGGCCGACGTTGCGGCGCAGGCGCTTGGCCAGCTTGTTGGCTTCGTGGCGTTCCTTTTCGCCCAGTTCCCCGGGCAGCAGAGCCTCCAGGTAGGCGCTCACAGGAACACGCTCCTGCCGCCATCCACCGCCAGGATCTGGCCGGTGACATAGGGTGCGTCGGCCAGCAGGAAGCGCACAGTGCGGGCGATGTCGGCCGGATCGCCGCCGCGCTTGAGCAGGGTGCGGGAAATCACGTTCGCCTGGGCGGCGGCATCGAAAGCGCCATTCTCCGGCCAGAGGATCGGCCCGGGGGCAATGGCGTTCACCCGCACGTGCGGCGCCAGTTCCAGGGCGAGGGCGCGGGTGAGCCCCGCCAGGCCGGCCTTGGCGGTGCAGTAGAGCGCGTAGTTCTTCAGCGGCCGTTCGGCGTGAATGTCGGTGATGTTCACGATGGCGCCGCGCGCGACGGCGAGATGGGTGGCGGCCGCCTGCGCCAGGAACAGGGGGGCCTTCAGGTTGGTGCCGAGGAGATCGTCCCATTCGCGCTCGCCGATGCTGCCGATGGGCGTGGCGAAGAAGCTGGAGGCATTGTTCACCAGCGCATCGAGCCGGCCGAAATGTTCGGCGACGTCCGCGACCAGTCTTGCCAGATGGTCGGTCTCCAGCAGGTCGGCCTGGAAGGCCAGCGCCGAGCCGGGCCGGGCGGCGTTGAATTCCGCGACGAGCGCCTGGGCTTCGGCAGCCGCGCTGCGGTAGTGCAAAGCAAGGTTGGCCCCCTCGGCGTGCAGGGTGCGCGCGATCTCGGCGCCGACGCGGCGCGCGGCGCCGGTAATCAGTACCGCTTTGTCCTGCAGGCAGGGATTCATGGAATGATTCAATGCGCGGCCTTCACATAAGCCAGTTCAAGCTGCTGCGCGAGCGCGCCGAGCCGCTTGTCTCGCGTCCATAGCCTTGCACCCTCGGTAAGGGCAGTGGCCGCGAGCAAGTGAGCGTCGATGTAGCCGATGCCATGCCCCATCAGCTTATGGCGATCGATGAAGAACAAAGCTTCGTGTTCCTGTGCCGCCCGCGCCTGAGGCAGGGTGCTTAGCAGCCCCAGGATGCCGGCCCGGGATTTGAGATTGCCGCACGCCAGTTCTCCAATGACGAAGGGGTGCGTGAGCGCCAGGCCGGATTGCAGGATGGCGGCCACTTGGGCATCTCTCCGTCGCAAATGATCAATCCATACCGAGGTGTCGAGCAGGATCACGGCTTCGCGGCACTGCGACGTCGCGGGATGGGGCTCAGATCGGGTTGGCTGCCGCCCAGTTGCGCCAGACGGCGGGCGCTTTCGCGCTGAATGAGCGCAGTCAGCGCTTCGCGCAGCAAAGCGGAACGCTCCTGTACGCCGGACAGCGCCTGGGCGCGTTCCAGCAGGGCATCGTCAAGGTTGATGGTGGTGCGCATGGCAGTTTCCCTTCAGGGATAATGCCTAAGCTTAGCATCATTTGATGCTGAGTTTCGCGCGCAAGAGAGCCCTCATGTTTGCGAATTTCAACGGAATCGGGCACATTCGGCCCCGCCATGAGCCTGCCTCTGCCTGATCCCCTCGCCGCTGAAAGCAGCGCCCGCCTCGTCACGCGACTCGCCGCGGAAATCGAACAGGCCGGCGGCTGGATTCCCTTCTTCCGCTACATGGAGCTGGCCCTCTACGCGCCCGGCCTCGGTTACTACAGCGGCGGCGCGCGCAAATTCGGCGGCGCCGGCGATTTCGTCACCGCGCCGGAGCTCTCGCCGCTGTTCGCCCAGACCCTGGCCGCCCAGGTGGCACAGCTCATGGCGGCCAGCGCGCCGCACCTCCTGGAGGCGGGCGCCGGCAGCGGCGCCCTCGCCGTCGGCCTGCTGCTGGAACTCGAGCGGCGCGGCGCGCTGCCCGAGCGCTACGACATCCTCGAACTCTCCGGCGAATTGCGTGCGCGCCAGCAGGAAGCCGTCGCCCGCGGCGCCCCGCATCTGGCCAGCCGCGTCGGCTGGCTGGATGCCCTGCCTGAATCCTTCAGCGGCGTGGTCCTCGCCAACGAGCTGCTCGATGCCCTGCCGATGAACATCGTCGCCTGGCGCGAGCAGGGCATTTTCGAACGCGGGGTGGCGCTGGAGGACGGCGCCTTCGCCTGGCAGGAACGCCCTGCCACCGGCGCGCTGCTCGCCGTGTCGCAGGGACTGACTTTTGCGGCGCCCTATGTTTCCGAGATCAATCTGGCCGCCCGCGCCTGGGTGAGCGAGTGGGGACGCATCCTCAAGCAGGGCGCGCTGCTGCTCATCGACTACGGCTTCCCGCAGCGCGAGTACTACCACCCGCAGCGCGCCGAGGGCACGCTGATGTGCCACTACCGCCACCACGCCCATGGCGATCCGTTCTGGCTGCCCGGCCTCAACGACATCACCGCGCATGTCGACTTCACCGCCATCGCCGAGGCCGGCTTTGATGCCGGCCTGGACGTGCTCGGCTACACCAGCCAGGCGCAATTCCTGCTCAACTGCGGACTGGCGCAGCTGCTGGAACAGCGACAGGGAGACGGCGCGGCGGCCTATGCCGCCTTGACTTCCGGCGCGCAGAAGCTCATCAGCCCCGCCGAGATGGGCGAGCTGTTCAAGGTGCTAATGCTGGGGAGGGGAATCGGCGAGCCCTTGCCGGGCTTTGCGAGCGGCGATCGCTGCCACGCGCTGTAGAAATTGCAGCGAGGGAAGACGCAAGGGTTTGTCGAGATCTGGCTTTGCCGTAGGAACCCCTTTTACCTGAGAATCAACCGTACCAGGCAAACGCAGATGCGTATATCTTTTGGCATATTGACATGGAATATTCGAACCGATACAGTGCACGTGCCACAAAGGACATGATTGCTGTCCGCGAAATAACAAATACACGATTCGCGGGAAGGTATGGGGGGAGGAATGTCCGTCACGACGCAATTCGCGAGTGGGCCGTGCGCACTTGTCTGTCACGTCCGGGGAGCGCTTATCGGCGAAATCTCGCACGATGAGCACGTTAACCCCGCCTTGGGCATCCTCTCTCGTGAGAGTACTCAAGCAAGAGTAGCGAGCACGCCTAAGCCCAAACTCCGAGAACGCATTAATCCTGGGTATCACTCACCTTCCCCTCAGATAAATCCGCGTCTTGAATTCCTGCGCGATCCGGCCACCGGCGCGGTAACCCTGGCCGCCGACGCCATGCTCGACCGCTTCACTTCCGATCTGGACAGGCTGTCCGCCAACGACGGCGCGGCATGGCCTGCAGATAAAAGTCAGTCTGCGGGATACGGCGGTGGAAATGCGGCCAACGACGGCGCGTGGAGGCGAGTGGCATGAGAGGCAAAACCATTCTGACGAGAGCGATGACGGCGATATTGACGGTGGGGGTAAGCATGGGTGCAAATGCGGGGTTGTTCGGAATCGGGGGCATGAGCTGGAAGGAAGAAGTGCTGCTGCATGACGGCACGAAGATCGTGGCCGAGCGCAGCCAGAGCTATGGAGGGCGACATGAGATCGGGCAAACGCCTCCGATCAAGGAGCAGGGGATCACTTTCACCGTGCCGGGTTCCGGCGAACGTATCGCCTGGAAAAGCGAGTATGGGGAAGACATCGGGCGGGCCAACTTCATCGCGCTTGCCCTGCATATTCTGAATGGCGTGCCCTATATCGTGGCCGAACCTCACTTGTGTCTCTCCTACAACAAATGGGGCAGGCCGAATCCACCCTATGTGGTTTTTAAATACGAAGGCAAAGAGTGGAAGCGCATCCCCTTGCAGGAACTGCCGGGCGAGCTCAAGGACATCAATCTGGTGATCAGCACCAAGGCCGAAGAGAGAACGATTACCGCGCAGTCACCCGTGTCGGCCGATCTCGTAAAGAAACTGAATCGCAGACTGACACAACCCGAATACCGCAGCATTCTGAGGGAGCCGGTGAAGGCGGACAAGTACGGGTGTCCGGAGATGGTTCCTGATGGAAATGGAGGATGGGTTGGAATCGGGTGGTTCAGGGACCAACCATCCCATGAAGCCTGTTTGAAGTATTGCGCCCGGAACCGGATCGAAACTCAGTATTGTCCCTGTAACCGATTCTTCGAAGGAGGGAAATAGTCATGCCGAGCAACGCCGAATACGCCCTGATGGCAGGCCGCGCCTATCAATCAACCCGTGATGAAATCAATCGCTTCCCTGTGCCGGAAGGCTGGAATGAACCCATCGACAAGAGGAAAGTGTTACCAAGTGGCTTCGAGGCTGGCTATTTCATACGCGGCAACGAAATCGTGATTTCCTTTGCCGGCACGGGGCCGGAGATTCTCAATCCGGACTGGCTGGCGAATTTCGGGCTGACGCTGGGCTCCGGCGCAACGCAACTTGACGAAGCGGCGGCCTATTACATGGAAGTTCGCGCCGCCTATCCAAACGCCGCCATCACCTTCACCGGCCATTCGCTGGGTGGCGGGCTCGCGGCCCTGCTGAGCGTGTTCTTCAACGAAACCGCGGTTACGTTCGATCCTGCGCCATTCCGCGCCAGTGCCAACAACGACGTGCGCAACGGACTCGTGACTTACCTGATGGGGCTCGGTTACTCTGGGGAAGATCAAGCGATCCAGGCATTGCAGTCCTTCCACAGCAGCCTGCCGGCCAACAACGCCGGGCCAAGCGAAGAGCTGGGCATACGCGGAGAAAGCAATGTGAGCATCCTCCGTGTGGTGGGTGAAGCAATTGACGATTCCATCCTTCTCGCTCCTTGGAATCCAATCGGTGTCGAAGGGCCGCCGCTCACCCATGGCGGAACCGGCGTGTCGGGTGTCGATCTGCACTCCCAAGCCCTGCTCACCGCCTTCGTGCAAAGCACCGCCTTCCGCGCGATGACCAGCCGGCTGCCCGAACTGCTGGGGATGGTGTTCGACAGCAATCTGTTTGCGAATCCCACGGATACCGGCACGAAAAACCTCCTCGAACACCTCATCCGCCACCAGGTCGGCTTGCGCGACCCGGCCACCGGCGCGGTGACCCTGGCCGCCGACGCCATGCTCGACCGTTTCACTTCCGACCTGGACAAGCTGGTGGTTGCGCGGGGCGGCACGGGCGGCTACCTCGACCTCGTCAAGGCGCTGGTCGCCTTCGCCATGGAAAAGTACTACGCTGAATCCCCCGCCGATTCTCAGCAACAACGGCAACTTTTCCTCACCGTCACCGGCGGCCTGCAATTCGACACCCGGGACATCGCCGCCGACATCACCGGCGCCAAGGGCTACGCGCAGTACTTCGCCAACTATCTCGACACCGATTCGCTGTTCAGTTCCGAAGAGCGCGCCCTCATCGGGCAAAGGATCGCCGATCTGCGCGACTGGAGCGTGGCGGTCGGCAACAGCGGCATGACCGCCACCGACACCCTCAACCGCGGCGCCTTCATGCTCGGCAGTGGCGGAATCGACTTTCTCACTGGCGGCACGGCGGCTGACCTGTTGATCGGCGGCGCCGGCAACGACACCCTCACCGGCGGCGCGGGCGCCGACGTTCTGATGGGCGGCGCAGACGACGACATCCTCCACGGTGACGATGGCGAAGGTGGAGACATTCTCGATGGCGGCGCGGGCTTCGACACATATTACGCCGACCTGGACGACACCATCCGCGACAGCGACGGCAAGGGCATTGTTTATCTCAACGGCAAGCAACTCTCCTTCGCCATCAAGAAAAAAGGCGAGACCGTCTGGGAGGACAGCGCCGGCAACACCTACGCCCTGAATGGCGGGCGGCTGGAGATCGACGATCCTCTCGTCATCGAGGGCTTCGACAACGGCGAACTGGGCATCTACCTCGACGAAGAGGAGGATCCCAACGACCCGCCCAAGCCGCCGGCGTACAACCCCAACAACGCCATTGCCCTCGCAAGCAGCCCCCTGGCGCTGGACCTCAACGGCAACGGCGTCATAGACGACATCGGTCTGGCCGGCTCCTCCGTGTACTTCGACCTCACCAACGACGGCATCGCGGAGAAGACCGGCTGGCTCGCTCCAGGCGACGGCCTGGTCGGCATGGACATGAACGGCAACGGCGTCATCGACAACCGCGACGAACTGTTCGGCACCGATCCCCTGCATACGGCTTTCGACCGCATGCGCGAACTGATCGATGCCAATGGGGACGGGATCATCGACGCCTTCGACCCTCTGTTTGGCGCGCTACGCGTCTGGCAGGATGCCAACAGCGACGGCATCAGCCAGGCCAGCGAACTCAAGACCCTGGAAGAACTCGGCATCACGAGCCTCGACGCCATCGCCGCGCCGGCGGCGCAGGCCACCGCCAACGGCAACCGCATCATCGCCACGGCGGGCTTTACGATCAACGGCGAACGGCGCAGCGCGGTCGACATCGAATTCGCCTACGACGTGGCGCTCACCAACGCCAACCCCAACCGGCCGCTCGATCTGCCGCCCACACTGGACCCGGAGTTGTTTGACCTGCCGTGGCTGAGGGGCTACGGCATGGTTAAAAGTCTGCCCATCGCCTACCAGGAGAATACTGGTCTGCGGCAAGCTGCGGCTGAACTTATGGGGCAGGGTTGGCAGGGCATTCACGCCAACTTCGACAGCTTCATGGCGAAATGGACCGGACTGGAAGCGGCACACCAGGCCAAGAACGTCACCCGCAGTAACCTGACCGTTGAAGACAAAATCTGGATGCTGGAGACCCTCACCGGACAAAACGTGCAGAAGAGCATTATTGAAGCGGCGAACTTCGGCGCCGTCGCCCCGGGTGTCGGCTGGAGGTGGAATACCGCCTATATAGACAGCGCCTGGACGAGTTTCGTCCAGCGCGAAGCCTTGAGCTTCTCGGTGCAGGCGGCAACGAAGGACTGGCTCAAGGGCGTGAGCTATTCACTCAACCGCGACTGTTTCGTCACCATGGACGCTGGTCAGGCAGCCGCCAGCTTGCGCGACCGTTTCAACACCGTTACCGAGAGCACGGAGGCCGCCTTCGCTGCCACCGTCGCGCTGCGTTTGATGCGGGATGGCGTCGCACTGGATGTGGCGGCAATCAGGGCAGGGCTAATGGATTCCCCGTTCAAGGTGTTGTTCGAGACGACCCTGGACCTGGCGATGACCAACCGGATCGAGACGGTGGCCATGGGGGGCGGTGGCAACGAAACCCTCTATGGAGGTGCAGGGAATGACTTCCTGATGGGCGGCACCGGCAACGATTACTTGCAGGGCGGCGCCGGCAACGACACCTACATCTTTGGCAACGGGTATGGGCAGGATGTCATCAAAGAGGACGACTGGACGACGGGGAATGTCGACACTGTGATCGCCGCTGGGATCGCACCGGCCGACGTGACGGTGACGCGTGACCACTACAACCTCTACCTGAGCCTCAACGGTGGAGCGGACAAGCTGACCTTGCAGTACTGGTTCCTTGGTGACGCCTACAAGATCGAGCACGTTGTCTTTGCCGACAACACCGTATGGAATTCGGCGGAACTGCTCAATCGTATCGTCATTGCCCCTGCCACGGAGGATAACGACGCCCTGTACGGCACAGAAGCCGGCAACGTAATCGACGGTTTGGGCGGGAACGACCAGATCTACGGTTTTGGCAGCAATGACACCTTGAAAGGAGGGAGTGGCAACGACACGCTGGATGGTGGCGTCGGCAACGACACACTGGACGGAGGCACTGGGAACGATTACTTGCTGGGCGACGCCGGCAACGACACCTACATCTTCGGCAACGGGTATGGGCAGGATGTCATCTCAGAGTACGGCGGGGCGGCTGGAGATATTGACACCGTGCAAATGGCAGCAGGAATCACACCGGCCGACGTGACGGTAACGCGAGACCAGTACAACCTCTACCTGAGCCTCAACGGCGGTGCAGACAAGCTGACCTTGGAGTACTGGTTCCTTGGTGACGACTACAAAATCGAGCGCGTTACTTTTGTTGATGGAACGACTTGGGATGCTGCCGAGTTGCGCAGGCAAGTGTCAGTGACGCCCGGAACTGCTGGCAATGACATCATCTTCGGATCGGACGCCGCAGATATACTGGATGGCGGTACCGGCGATGACTGGCTGGACGGTGCAACTGGGAACGATGTTTATGTTCTCAATCCAGGGTTTGGCAGAGACATCATCGCCGATACGGGTAGTGCTGCCGATACTTTGGATACCATCCGCTTTGGCGCCGGTATTGCCCCGGCCGATGTCGTGCTGACACGCGACAGCAGTAACTTGTATCTGGCTATCAATGGCACTCTGGATCGAGTCACCCTACAGCAATGGTTTCAGTCGGACGCGCAACAAATAGAGCGTATTGAATTTTCCGACGGTACTGTGTGGGGCATTACGGAACTCGCCGCCACTCCCCTCGATGGAACTAACAATGCCGATCAGATGTGGGGAAGCCCCACGTCGGATAGGATCAACGGATTCGGGGGGGCAGACGAAATTACTGCCGGGATGGGAGACGATATCCTGGATGGAGGCACAGGCAACGATTGGCTGGATGGAGGGGCAGGTAACGATACCTATCTGTTCTCCCCAGGATTCGGCCAGGATACTATCGTCGACAGAGATACTGCCCCTGGCCAGACCGATACGATCCGTTTCGCTGCAGGCATTTTGTCAACCGACATATTGCTGGAACGCGATGCCTCACATTTGTATCTGAAGCATACCAACAGCACAGACGTAATTACCATATTGGACTTTTTTTCAGATCCGCTGTCGCGGATCGAGAGAGTAGAGTTTGCTGATGGAACGATTTGGGATGCTGTACATCTCGCTTCAGTTAAATACATAGGGACGTATGGAGATGACTATCTGTACGGCTCCGACACGGGCGACAGAATCGATGGTCTTGGCGGCAACGATTATCTGAGCGGCGGTACCGGCGCCGACACGCTGGACGGCGGCGCCGGCAACGACTATCTGAGCGGCGACGACGGCGCCGACACCTACCTCTTCGCCCGCGGCTTCGGCCAGGACACCATCTACGAATACGATGCGGGCAGCGGCGGCAACGACATCGTCCGCTTCGCGGCCGACATCCAGACGTCCGATATCGAACTCTCCCGCAACGAATCCGACCTCTTCCTCAAGGTGCTGGGCACGGGAGACCGGATCACAGTGTCGGGTTTCTACGCGGATCCGTTACAGCGCATCGAGCGCGTCGAGTTCGCCGACGGCACGGTGTGGGACGAAGCCGCGCTGGCGTCGGCCAAGTACCTGGGCACCGAGGGATCGGATTTCATCACCGGGACGGACGCGGCAGAACGGTTCGAGACCGGCGCGGGCGATGACTACGTCACGGCGATGGGCGGCAACGATGTCGTCTATGGCGGGGCCGGGAACGATGCACTCAGCGGCGATGCCGGCAACGATACGCTCTATGGAGAGGATGGCAACGACTCTCTGAACGGTGGCGCTGGCGCTGACACATTGGATGGGGGCGCCGGCAACGACTACCTGAGCGGAGACGACGGCGCCGACACCTACCTCTTCGCCCGTGGCTTCGGCCAGGACACCATCTACGAGTACGACGAAGGCAGCGGCGGCAACGACATTGTTCGCTTCGCGGCCGACATCCTGTCGGCCGAGGTCGAGCTCTCTCGCAACGAATCCGACCTTTTTATCAAGGTGCTTGGCACGGATGACCGGATCACGGTGTCGGGATACTACTCGGATACTGCACAACGCATCGAGCGTGTCGAATTCGCCGATGGCACGGTGTGGGATGAGGCCATGCTGGCGTCGGCCAAGTATGTGGGCACAGATGGATCGGATTTCATCACCGGAACGGATGCAGCCGAGCGCTTTGAAACAGGCGCCGGCGACGACTATGTTTATGCGATGGGCGGCAACGACGTCATCTATGGCGGGGCCGGGAATGATGGGCTCAGCGGCGATGCCGGCAACGATGCGCTCTATGGAGAGGATGGCAACGATTCTCTGAGCGGTGGCGCTGGCGCTGACACATTGGATGGTGGCGTCGGCAACGACTATCTGAGCGGAGACGACGGCGCCGACACCTATCTCTTCGCCCGCGGCTTCGGCCAGGACACGATCTATGAGTACGACGAAGGCAGCGGCGGCAACGACATCGTCCGCTTCGCGGCCGACATCCAGGCGTCCGAAATCGAACTCTCCCGCAACGAATCCGACCTCTTCCTCAAGGTGCTCGGCACGGAAGACCGGATCACGGTGTCGGGTTTCTACGCGGATACAGCGCAGCGCATCGAGCGCGTCGAGTTCGCCGACGGCACGGTGTGGACGTCCTCGACCCTGCTTGCCGCCAAGTTCGTTGGCACGGAGGGGGCAGACTTTATTACCGGCACCACTGGAAATGATCGTATGGAAGGCCGCGGCGGCGACGACTACCTCTACGGGGATGCCGGCGCCGACACCCTGGACGGCGGTTCCGGCAACGACCAGCTCGACGGTGGCGCCGGCAACGACACCTACCTCTTCGCCCGCGGCTACGGCCAGGACACCATCTACGAGACCTCGGGCACCGACACCGTCCGCTTCGCCGCCGGCATCACCGCGGCCGACGTTTTCGTGTGGCGGGACGACATCAACTACTATTTCGACCTGGTCGGCACCAACGACCGGCTGACGGTGGACAACTGGTACTCCGGCTCGACCTACCGCATCGAGAACGCCGAGTTTGCCGATGGCACGGTGTGGAACAGCTCGGTCCTGAACAGCAAGACCACCACCGCCAGCGAGTACGCCGACTTCTACTGGGGTACCGCCAGCGCCAACACCTACGACGGTCTGGCCGGCGACGACCGCATCTTCGGCTTCGGCGGCAACGATACCCTGCGGGGAGGGGACGGCAACGACTTCATCGACGGCGGCATCGGCAACGACATCATGATCGGCGGAACCGGAGACGACACCTACGTCGTCGACAGCGCCACCGACACCGTGACGGAACTGGCCGGAGAAGGCACAGACCTGGTGCAGACGACCGTCACCTACACACTAGCCGCCAACGTGGAGAACCTCACCCTGCTCGATGCCGGCGGCGCCATCAACGGCACCGGCAACGAACTCGACAATGCGCTGACCGGCAATCTCTACGACAACGTCCTCAGCGGTGGCGCCGGCAACGATTATCTTGAGAGCAATGCCGGCAACGACACCCTGGACGGCGGTACCGGGGCCGATATCATGATCGGCGGCACCGGCAGCGACACCTACGTCGTAGACGATGCCGGCGACGTGGTGATCGAACTGGCCGGCCAGGGCACCGACACCGTCCAGTCGAGCATCGGCTATGTCCTCGGCAGCAACCTGGAGAAGCTGACGCTGACCGGAACCGCGGCCATCGACGGCACAGGCAACGAACTGAACAACACCCTGACAGGCAACAGCGCTGCCAACACCCTGATCGGCGGGGCCGGCGACGACAGCCTGAACGGCGGCGCCGGGGCGGACACCCTCATCGGCGGCATTGGCGATGACATTTACACGGTGGACAACGCCGGGGACGTGGTGGTCGAACTGGAGGGCGAAGGCAACGACACCGTCCGCAGCTCGATCGACTGGACGCTGGGCGCCACGCTGGAGAACCTGACCCTGACCGGCTCGGCCAACCGTGTCGGCACGGGCAACGCCCTGGACAACGTGCTGACCGGCAACAGCGGCAACAATACGCTCTACGGGTTGGCCGGCAACGACTGGCTGGACGGCGGCGCCGGGGCGGACACCCTGATCGGCGGCACCGGCGACGACACCTACGTCGTGGACAACGCCGCAGACGTCGTGACGGAGAATGCCGGCGAAGGCACCGACACGGTGCAGGCGAGCGTGACCCATACCCTCGCCGCCAACGTCGAGAACCTGATCCTGACCGGCAGCACGGCGATCAACGGCACCGGCAATACGCTGGACAACGTCATCACCGGCAATTCCGCCAACAACACGCTGAACGGCGGCGCCGGCGCGGATACGCTGGTTGGCGGCCTGGGCGACGACATCTACGTGGCGGATGCCCTGGATACCCTCGTCGAGAATTCCGGCGAAGGCACCGACACCGTCCAGGCCGGCATTTCCTACACACTCGGCGCCAACATCGAGAAGCTGACGCTGACGGGCTCCTCGGCCATCAACGGCACCGGCAACGAACTCGACAACACGCTCACCGGCAACAGCGCCGCCAACGTGCTGGCGGGTGGCCTGGGCAACGACACCTACGTGATCGGCGCCACGGATACCGTTGCCGAAAACGCCGGCGAGGGCACCGACACCGTCCAGGCATCCTTCAGCCATACGCTTGCGGCCAACGTCGAGAGCCTGACCCTGACGGGTTCTTCCGCCATCAACGCCACCGGCAACGAACTGGACAATACGCTGACCGGCAACTCCGGCGCCAACGTGCTGACCGGGCTTGCCGGCAACGACTGGCTGGACGGCAAGGCAGGCGTCGACACGATGCTCGGCGGCAGTGGCAATGACACTTATGTCGTCGACAACGCGGGCGATGTCGTCACTGAGCTTGCCAATGAGGGCGTCGACACGGTGCGCTCCAGCCTGACCTACACCCTGGCGGCCAACGTCGAGAATCTGCTCTTGACGGGCAGCACGGCGATCAACGGCACCGGCAACGCGCTTGACAACGTATTGACCGGCAATACCGGCGCCAACATGCTGACCGGCGGCGCCGGCAACGACACGCTGAACGGGGGTACGGGAGCCGACACGATGCTCGGCGGCGCCGGGGACGACAGCTACACGGTGGATAACACCGGCGACGTCGTGACGGAGAACGCCACTGAGGGCACCGACTCGGTGACGTCGTCGATTGCCTATGCGCTCGGCGCCACCCTGGAGAACCTGACGCTGTCGGGTTCATCGGCGATTGCCGGTACCGGCAACGCCGCCGCCAACATCCTCGTCGGGAATACCGGCGCCAATACCCTGTGGGGCCGCGAAGGCGACGATACGCTGCGCGGGAACGCCGGCGCCGACACCCTGAACGGGGAGCTTGGCGACGATTATCTCGACGGCGGCAGCGGCAACGATACGCTCGCCGGCGGGGTCGGCAACGACAACTACTGGCTTGCCCGCGGTTACGGCAACGACACGATCCAGGAAAACGACGCCACGGCAGGCAATACCGACCTGGCGCGCTTCGATACCGGCATCGCCGTGGATCAGCTCTGGTTCCGCCATGTCGGCAACAACCTGGAAGTGAGCATCGTCGGCACCGCCGACAAGTTCACCCTCCAGAACTGGTATTCCGGCTCGGCCTACCACGTCGAGCAGTTCAGGACGACCGACAACCGCCTGCTGCTCGACAGTCAGGTCGAGAACCTCGTCCAGGCCATGGCGGCCTTCTCGCCGCCGGCATCCGGCCAGACGACGTTGCCGCAGAACTACCAGGATGCGTTGAGTCCGGTCATCGCCGCCAACTGGCAGTAAAGACGATTGAGCCGCGCCCACCCCGACGGTGGGGGCGGCTTTTCTTATGACCGATCCGAGCCCACCTCTGACGCTCATTACCGACGAATCGGCATCCGCTTCGGCTGAGGGGTCGCCGCCGGAGCCGGACACCGGCCTGGTTGGCCTCGCCATGCTCGCCCGCTTCCATGGCGTGGCAGCCGATCCCGACCAACTGGCGCACGACTTCAAGGAACCGGGTCGGCCCTTCGGCACGGACCAGATACTCCTTGCCGCCAAGCACCTCGGCCTCAAGGCCAAGCGGGTACTGACGGATTGGCTCCGGCTCGAACGCACCCCCTTGCCGGCGCTGGCCGTCGATAACGACGGCCGCTTCTTCATCCTCGCCCGCCTCGACGGCGACCAGGCGCTGATCCAGGACCCGCGCATCGAGCGGCCGCAGGTTCTCTCGCAGGCGGACTTCACCGCGCGCTGGAACGGGGAACTGATCCTCTTCACCTCACGGGCGTCGCTCGCCGGGGACCTCGCCCGGTTCGACTTCACCTGGTTCATCCCGGCGGTGGTCAAGTACCGCAAGCTGCTGGGCGAGGTCTTCGCGGTCTCCTTCGTCCTGCAGCTTTTCGCGCTGGTGACGCCGCTGTTCTTCCAGGTGGTGATGGACAAGGTGCTGGTGCACCGCGGCTTCACCACCCTCGACGTCATCGCCTTCGGCCTTCTGGTGGTGGTGATCTTCGAGGTCGCGCTTTCGGGGCTGAGAAGCTACGTCTTCGCCCATACCACCAGCCGCATCGACGTGGAGCTGGGGGCGCGGCTTTTCCGGCACCTGATCAATCTGCCGCTGGCCTACTTCCAGGCGCGGCGCGTGGGCGACACCGTGGCGCGGGTGCGCGAACTGGAGCACATCCGCCAATTCCTCACGGGGAATGCCATCACCCTGGTGCTGGACCTGTTCTTCTCGGTGGTGTTCATCGCTGTCATGCTGTTCTACAGCGGCTGGCTGACGCTGGTGGTCGTGTTGTCCCTGCCCTGCTACCTGATCCTGTCGGTGCTGATCACCCCGCTGCTGCGCGCCCGGCTGCACGAGAAGTTCAACCGCGGTGCAGAGAACCAGGCCTTCCTGGTGGAGACCATCAACGGCATCGACACTCTCAAGGCCATGGCCGTCGAGCCGCAGATGACGCGCCGCTGGGACAACCAGCAGGCGGCCTATGTCGCGGCCGGCTTCCGCACGACGGCCCTGGCCACCGTCGCCCACGAGGGGGTGTCCCTCGTCGGCAAGCTGGTGACGGTCATCACCATGTGGCTGGGCGCGCGCCTGGTCATCGGCGGCGAACTGACGGTAGGGCAATTGATCGCCTTCAATATGCTGGCCGGCCGGGTCGCTACCCCGGTCATGCGCCTGGCCCAGTTGTGGACGGATTTCCAGCAGACCGGCATCTCGGTGCAGCGGCTGGGCGACATCCTCAATGCCCGTACCGAGGTGGCCCATGCCAACCGCAGCACCCTGCCCCCTATTGCAGGACGCATCGAGCTCGACCAGGTGGTGTTCCGCTACCGCCCGGACGGCCCGGAAGTCTTGCGCGGCATCGATCTCGTCATCCAGCCCGGTGAAGTCATCGGTATCGTCGGCCGCTCCGGCTCCGGCAAGAGCACGCTGGCCAAGCTGGCGCAGCGTCTCTACCTGCCGGAACGCGGCCGGGTGCTGGTGGACGGAATCGATCTGGCCATGGCCGACACTTCCAGCCTGCGCCGGCAGATCGGTGTGGTCTTGCAGGAGAACATGCTCTTCAATCGCACCATCCGCGAGAACATCGCCCTGTCCGACCCGGGCATCCCCATGGAAGCGGTGATCGGTGCCGCCAAGCTGGCCGGCGCCCACGAGTTCATCCTGGAGCTGCCCGAAGGCTACGACACGGTGGTGGGCGAGCACGGCGCGACGCTCTCCGGCGGCCAGCGCCAGCGGATCGCCATCGCCCGGGCGCTCATCGTCAATCCGCGCATCCTCATCTTCGACGAGGCGACCAGCGCCCTCGATTACGAGTCCGAGCGGGTCATCCAGAACAACATGAAGGCCATCTGCAAGGGCCGCAGCGTGCTCATCATCGCCCACCGCCTCAGTGCCGTGCGCGACGCCCACCGCATCATCGTCCTCGATCGGGGACAGATCGTCGAGCAGGGCACCCATGCGGAACTGCTCGCTCATGAGGCGGGGCACTATTCCCGTTTGCATCGACTGCAACAGGGGTGAATCCGCCATGAGCCATGCCCTGAAGTTGCACGCCGTTCTCGATCTTCTGAAACGCTATGCTGCGATCTTCCGTCACGCCTGGCACGAGCGGAAGAACCTCGATCCAAAGCCGCGCCTGCCGCACGAGGCCCAGTTCCTGCCGGCGGCCCTGGAGCTGCAGGAAACCCCGGTGTCGCCCGCACCGCGCATCGCCATGTGGCTGATCCTGAGCTTCGCCCTGATCGCGTTCCTCTGGGCGATCTTCGGCCACATGGATGTGGTGGCCACCGCCCACGGCAAGATCGTGCCCAACGACCGCACCAAGGTGATCCAGCCGATAGAGACTGCGACGGTGAAGGCGATCAGGGTCAGCGACGGACAGGCCGTCAAGGCGGGGGACGTGCTGATCGAACTGGACGCCACCGCCGCCGCGGCCGACAGCGCCCGTCTGGGCAACGATCTGACGACGGCCCGACTCCAGGCGGCCCGCGCCCGGGCGATGCTCGCCGCCATCGCTTCCGGCAAGCCGCCGGCGCTGGAACGCATGCCGGACATGGAGGCCGGTCGGCTGACCCAGGAGCAGCGCATCCTCGAAGGGCAATACGGCGAATACCAGGCAAAGCTTGCTCGCATCGATGCCGAAATCGCCAAGAGGGAAGCCGAACTGGCCTCGACGCAGGAGATCGTCCGCAAGCTCGCGCAAACCGCGCCGATCGCCCGTCAGCGCGCGCAGGATTTCAGGGACCTGGTGGAGAAGAACTTCATCTCCAGGCACGGCTATCTGGAGAAGGAGCAGGCGCGCATCGAGCAGGAAGGGGATCTGGCCACCCAAAGGAGCCGCCTCAAGGAACTGGCCGCCTCCCTGCAGGAAGCGCGCAGCCAGCGCGCCGCCCTGGTGGCCGAGACCCGCCGCATCGCCCTGGACGGTCTGAACGAGGCGGAGCAGAAAGCCACCAGTTACGGCAACGAGCTGGTCAAGGCGGATTCCCGTGGCAGGTTGATGACGCTGACCGCCCCGGTCGACGGCACGGTGCAGCAACTGGCGGTGCATACCGTCGGCGGCGTCGTCACGCCGGCCCAGCCCTTGATGGTGATTGTGCCGAAAGACAATCCGATCGAGGTGGAGGCCTTCGTCGAGAACAAGGACATCGGCTTCGTCAATGCGGGGCAGGAGGCGGTGGTGAAGATCGAGACCTTTCCTTTCACCAAGTACGGCACCATCGAGGCCAAGGTGACTCATGTTTCGAACGACGCGGTGAGCGACGAGAAGCGGGGACTTATTTTCCCGGCGCGGGTGAATCTCGCGCGCGCAACCATCCAGGTGGAGAACAAGACCGTCAATCTTTCGCCGGGGATGGCGGTGACGGTCGAGGTGAAGACCGCTCAAAGACGGGTGATCGAGTATTTCCTGTCCCCGCTGATGCAGTATAAGGACGAGAGTCTGCGGGAGCGGTAGGCATGCCTCGTGCGTCCTACAGGCTGTGTGCGACCGGAAGTAAAGTCAGTCCCTGCGGGACGGCGCCCGGATTCGGCCAGGCACCGGTCGTCCTTATCAGGGGCCCGTCAGGCCGCATTCTTCACCAGTGGCCAGCGTACGTCGATCTCGTCCCAAGGTACAAAAATGCGCCCTGCCTCGTCCTTCTCGATGACCAGCCATTCGATGAGTGCGGTGACGTCCTTGTGCACGTTGCGGTAATGGCGCCCCAGCCGCTTGGCGAGCGCGTAGATCGAAAGCGGCCCGGCAGCCTTCAGGGCTTCCACCAGTTCCCAGCGCTTGGGCGTGAAGACTTCGCCGAACTGCGCCATGGTTTCAAAGCCGATGCCGAAATAGGGCTCGGCTTCCCGGTCCGAGCGGGCTGCCTGCAGAGCCTCGCCGAAGCCGGCAAGGCTCTTTTCGATGGGTTCGCCCACCTTCACTTCCAGCCTGTTCACGATTCCACCTCCTTCACGTCACTCAGAAAATCCCTGATCAGCGTCGGCACGTCGACAAAGGCGTAGGGCCGCTCGCGCCCGCGCACATGGCGGTGATCGCCCTTGCCGCGCTCGTTGTCGTAGCCGACGACACGCACGCCCTCGGCGACGTAGGCGAGCCGGTATTTGATCCTGTGTTCAGAAGGCAGCACCGGCTGCGGCACTTCCCAGATTACGCCCTCGATGAAGCCGCGCCTGTGTGCTTCGCGGATTCGCCGAATCAGCCTTGCCTTCATGGGGCGCATGATGCCCTATAGCATGGGGCGTGTCAAGCCATATATCGCCGCATGAATTGGCGCTTCATGACAATGCGTTGGGATTCAGCGAGGGAAGACGCAAGGGTTTGTCGCGGCAATCACAACCGTCAGCGATCAGGCTGCCGGGACACCCGCCCGCTTGCCTGCCACAACTCCTTGCATCCTCCCGACTTCCTCGCTGCTTGAATGAATTA
>Ga0209476_10000736_pt1 | contig 22620 bp, 19 predicted proteins | sample KloWWTrecipitate_FD_187179 | JGI IMG/M metagenome (GOLD analysis project Ga0209476, IMG submission 187179) | Active sludge microbial communities from Klosterneuburg, Austria, studying microevolution and ecology of nitrifiers - Klosterneuburg... | ecosystem: Engineered > WWTP > Aerobic digester... | reverse complement strand
AGCAGGCTCTCGGTGATCTCGAGCTCCAGGCAGCCCGGGTCGATCCCAGCGTCGCGCACGGCGCCCTCGACTGCGCGGTAGAGGCGGTCGGCGTCCGCGAGCTGGCCCACCGAGAGGTTCACGGAGAGGCGGAAGTCCCGCCCCAGCGTGCGCTGCCAGTCGCGCAGCTGGCGGCACGCGCGCTCGAGCACCCACTCGCCGATGGGGACGATGAGGCCGGAATCCTCCGCGACCTCGATGAACTTCCCCGGCGCGAGGAGCCCGCGGCGCGGATGCGTCCAGCGCACCAGCGCCTCCATGCCCGTGAGCGCGCCGTCGGCCATGCGCACGCGCGGCTGGTAGTGCAGGACCAGCTCGTTCCTGCGCAGGGCGAGGCGCAGGTAGTTCTCGATCGACAGGCGCTCCTGCGCGCGCTGGTTCATCTCCGCGGAGAAGAACCGGTAGTTGTTGCGCCCCTTCTCCTTGGCGTAGTACATCGCGACGTCGGCGTGCTTCATGAGGGTGGCGGCTTCGCGGCCGTCGCCGGGGTAGAGGCTGATGCCGATGGAGCAGGAGGTGTTGAGGTGCTGGCTGCCGACGAGCATGGGTGCCGCCATCGCCGCGATCATCTTGTCGGCGACCTGCTGCGCGCCGTCGTCGTCGGGACCGCGCAGGTTCTCGAGGATGACCGCGAACTCGTCGCCGCCGAGGCGCGCCACCGTGTCGGAGGCGCGCACGCACGCGGTGAGCCGCGCGGCCACGCGCTTCAGGAGCTCGTCGCCCACGTCGTGGCCCAGCGAGTCGTTGATGGTCTTGAAGCGGTCCAGGTCGATGAACATGAACGCGAAGCCGGTGCGGTGGCGGGCGGCATTCACGATGCCCTGCTCGAGGCGGTCGTGCAGGAGGACGCGGTTGGGCAGCCCCGTGAGCGCGTCGCGCGTGGCGAGGTACTCGGCGCGCTCCTCGGCCTCCTTGCGCTTGGTGACGTCGGTCGAGGTGCCCGTCATGCGCAGCGCCCGCCCGCCCTCGTCGCGCTGGGTGACCTTGCCCCGCGCGTGCACCCAGATCCAGTCCCCCGAGGCGTGCCGGACGCGGTACTCGCATTCGAAGGCCTCGCTCACCCCCTGCACGGCGTTCGCCACCGCGGCCTCGTGGAGGTTCGCGTCGTCGGGGTGGATGCCCCTTCGCGCCTCCTCCCACGCGATGGTCGACTCGCGCTTCTCGCCGCCGAGCATGGCGGCCCAGCCCTCGTTGAAGTAGACGCGGTTGGCGCGCAGGTCCCAGTCCCAGAGGGCGAGGCGCGAGCCGCTGAGCGCGAGGTCCAGCCGCTCCTTGGCCCGGAAGGTGCGCTCCTCGGCGCGTTTCCACTCGGAGATGTCGCGGCCGAAGCCCATGACGTAGGTCTCCCCCGCGACGCGCAGCGGCCGGCCGGTGAAGAGATACGGCCGGCCGGCGCCGCCCTTGTCGGCCATGCGCGCCTCGAGCGACACCTCGCGGCCCTGCTCGACCACCTCGCGGATGGCGGCCTCGGCGGCCGCGCGGTCGGCGGGGTGGACGAGGTCGAGGGGGCGCATCGCGGCGATCTCCAGGCCCGTGTAGCCCGTGGCCGCCTCCAGCCGCGCGTTCCAGCGCAGCATCTCGCCCTCGCGCGAGAAGAGGAAGAACGCCCCGGGGATGCTCTGGATCACGGCATCGGCGAACTGGCGCTCGCGCGCGAGCTGCTCCTGAAGCTCCTGAACGCCGTCGGCGGCCCCGGCCGCGTCCGGAACCGTCGCGGCGCGCGCCTCCAGCCGCGCCACGGCGAGCATGGCGAGGTTCGCGAGCGCCGAACGCTGCGCGGTGTCGAGCCGGCGCGGCACGCGGTCGGCCACGACCAGGGAGCCCACGGCGTGGCCGTCGGGAGTGATCAGGGGCACGGCGCACAGGAACCGCACGCGCGGCTCGCCCGCGACCAGCGCGTGTCCCCGCCAGCCGTCGGCCTGCGCGTCCTCCACCTCGAGGGACTCGGGCGCCCCGCGCGGAAAGAGGCGGCGCTCGCCGGAGAGCTCGGCGAAGCCGATGCCCACGCGGGCCTTTACCCACTCGCGGGCGCCGTCGTGGAAGGCGAGCCAGGCCATCGGCACGTGCGCGGCCTCCTGGGCCCGGCGCGCGAGGTCGTCGAACGCGGGCTCGGGCGCCGTGCCGAGGATGCGGTAGCCGGCGAGGCGCGCGAGGCGCTCCTCCTCCCGGGCCGAGGGTCGCGTCGCCACGGGGCGCCCCTCAGCCGTCGATCTCGCAGACGACCGGCGCGTGGTCCGACGGGCGCTCGAGCTTCCTCGGCGCCACGTCGATCACGCACGACCGGCAGCGCGGGGCGAGCGCGGGCGACAGGAGCACGTGGTCGATCCTGAGGCCCATGTTGCGGCGGAAGGCGGCCATGCGGTAGTCCCACCAGCTGAAGGACTTCTCGGGCTGCTCGAAGAGCCGGAAGGCATCGGCGAAGCCCAGCCGGAAGAGGGCGCGCAGCGCCTCGCGCTCCGCGTCGCTCACGAGCACCTGCCCCTTCCACGCCTCCGGGTCGTGGACGTCGCGGTCCTCGGGCGCCACGTTGTAGTCGCCGAGCACGGCCACGGGGCGGTCGCCCGCGACCTCGCCCGCGAGCCAGGCCGCCAGCGCCGCGAACCAGCGCAGCTTGTAGTCGTACTTGTCGGAGCCCACGCTCTGGCCGTTGGGGCAGTAGACGCTCACCACGCGCACCCCGCCCACGTCGGCCGCGATGACGCGCTTCTGCAGGTCCGCGAAGCCGGGGATGCCGCGGGTGACCGCGCGCGGCTCCTCGCGCGCGAGGATCGCGACCCCGTTGTAGGTCTTCTGCCCGTCGTGGGCCCAGCGGTAGCCGGCGGCCTCGATGGCCGCTCCGGGGAAGGCGCCGTCCTCGCACTTCGTCTCCTGCAGGCACACCGCGTCGGGCGATTGCCGCGCGAGGAAATCCAGCAGGTGCGGCAGCCGCACCTTCAGCGAGTTGACGTTCCAGGTCGCGAGCTTCAACGGCGGATGCGCATCACGGCCCCCTGCCCGTCGCCGCGGCTACTTGGGTGCCGCCGAAGCGTCGGGCGCAGGCGACGGCGGCGGCGTCTCCGCCTTCTTCGCGGCGGCGGGCGGCCGGGGGGGAACCTGGCCAGGCAGCGCGGTGCGCGGGTAGCCGGCGCCGTCGAGCGCCGAGTGCCAGGCGCCCTCCTCGTAGCCCTTCACCTTCGAGGCGCCCACGGTCAGGTACGGTACCTCGATCGCGCCGGCGAGCTTCTTCAGCGCCTCGGCGTCGTCGGCGTTGGCCTGGGCATCGCGCTCGGAGAAGGGGATGCCGCGCTTCGTGAGCAGCTCGCGGCCCTGCCGGCAGGGGTCGCCGCAGTCCGCGCCCGTGAAGAGCGTGACCGGCGACTTCTGCATCGCGATCTGCGTCGCGTAGGGCAGCTGGGACGACTCGGTGAAGCCCCCGCCCACGCGCTTCTGCGTGAGCTCCTTCTGCGGCTCCGGCGGCGGCGTGTCCGAGTAGTGCACCTTGCCGTTCTTGTCGACCCAGCGGTAGACGGTCGCCTGCGCGGAAGCGAGCGAGGGCAGCAGCAGGGCCGCCGCGGCGAGCGCGGCCAGCCGGTGGCGAGGGGTCATCGGATCCTCCGTCAGGCGGTGGCGGTCATCCCATTATGCCGCAGGAGGGCGTCGATCCGTGGCGCGCGCCCGCGGAAGGCCACGAAGCTCTCCAGCGCCGGGCGGCTGCCGCCGCGGCCCAGCACCTCGTCGCGGAAGCGCGCGCCCGTGGCGGGGTTGAGCACGCCCTCCTCCTCGAAGGCGCCGAAGGCGTCGGCGGAAAGCACCTCCGCCCACTTGTAGCTGTAGTAGCCGGCGGCGTAGCCGCCCCCGAAGACGTGCGAGAACTGGTTGGGGAAGCGGTTCCACGCCGGCGGCTGCACCACGGCCACCTGCCGGCGCACGCGCCCGAGGAGCGCCTGCACCGTGTCGCCGTCGCGGTCGAAGTCGTGGTGCAGGTGCATGTCGAAGAGCGCGAACTCGAGCTGGCGCACGAACGCGAGCCCGCTCTGGAAATTGCGCGCGGCCACCATCCGGTCGAAGAGCGCGCGCGGCAGCGGCTCGCCCGTGTCGGCGTGCCGCGTCATGTGCGAGACCACCTCCCACTCCCAGCAGTAGTTCTCCATGAACTGCGACGGCAGCTCCACCGCGTCCCACTCGACGCCGGCGAGGCCCGAGGCGCCGAGGTCGTCCACGCGGGTGAGGAGCTGGTGCAGGCCGTGGCCGAACTCGTGGAAGAGGGTGGCGACCTCCTGGTGCGTGAAGCAGGCGGGCCGCCCGCCAACCGGGGCCGAGAAGTTGCAGGTGAGGAAGGCGACCGGCGTCTGCACGCCCGCCTCGAGCCGACGGCGGTTCCTCGCGTCGTCCATCCACGCGCCGCCGCGCTTGGCCTCGCGCGCGTACAGGTCGAGGTAGAACTGGCCGACGAGCGCCCCGGAAGCGTCCTCGATCGCGTAGAACCGGGCGTCGGGGTGCCAGGTGGCGGCCTGCGCCGGCTTCACGCGCACGCCGTAGAGCGTCCCGATCACGCGGAACAGGCCCGCGAGCACCGCGTCCTCGGGGAAGTAGCGCTTCACCTCCTGCTCGGAGAAGGCGTAGCGGTCCTGGCGCAGCTTCTCGCTCGCCCAGGCGAGGTCCCACGCGCAGGTCTCCGCGAGCCCGAGCCGCGTGCGCGCGAACGAGGCCACCTCGGCGATGTCGCGCTCGGCGAAGGGCTTCGCGCGCGCTGCGAGGTCCTCGAGGAAGGCAACGACCTCGGCGGGCGAGCCGGCCATCTTCGTGGCGAGCGACACGCCGGCGAAGCTGCCGTAGCCCAGGAGCCGGGCGACCTCCGCGCGCTTCTCCAGGATCCTCGCGATGAGGGGCGTGTTGTCCCACTCGGGGCGGCCGAACTCGGAGGCGCGCGTGACGAAGGCGCGGTACATCGCCTCGCGCAGCGGCCGGTGGTCGGCGTACTGCAGCACCGGCAGGTAGCAGGGCATGTGAAGCGTGAGCTTCCAGCCCTCGCGCCCGTCCGCGGCGGCCGCCGCCTTCGCCGCCTCGAGGACGTCGGCGGGGATGCCCGCGAGGTGCGCGGGATCCGTCTCGAAGAGCGCGAAGTCGTTCGTGGCGTCGAGCACGTTGTCCTGGAAGCGCGAGGCGAGCGCCGCGAGCTCCTCCTGCAGCGTCCGGAAGCGCGCCTTGGCGGCCTCGTCGAGCTCGGCCCCGCCAAGGCGGAAGTCGCGCAGCGCGTTCTCGACGATCCGCCGCCGCGCGGGCGCGAGCGACGCGAAGGCGGGCGAGGCGGCCAGCGCCTTGTAGCGGCCGTGGAGGCGCAGGTCCTGCCCCTGCTCGGCGGCGAACTGCGTGACCACCGGCAGCGCCGCGTTGTACGCCTCGCGAAGCGCGGGCGAGTTCACCACGGCGTTCAGGTGCGAGACCTGCGACCACGCCCGCGACAGGCGCTCGTTGGCGGTCTCGAGGGGCTCGACGAAGCCCTCCCAGGTCGGCTCGCCGCCGTCCGCGGCCAAGGCGTCGATGGTCGCGCGGGCCTCGGCGACGAGCGACTCGATGGCGGGGACCACGTGCTCCGGGCGGATGTCGCCGAAGCGCGGCAGCGACGAAAAGTCGGTCAGCGGGTTCTCCATGGAATCCGTTCTCCGGGGTGAAGCGGGAAGGTCAGGCAGGGTACACGACCCGGCCGCCCACGATCGTCGCGACGGCGCGGCCGGCGAGCTCGTAGCCGAGGAAGGGCGAGTTGCGCCCCTGGCTCGCGAGCGCCTCGCGGGTCACGCGCCACGGCCTTTCCGGGTCGAAGAGGCACAGGTCGGCGGGCGCCCCGGGCGCGAGGCTGCCGGCCTGCACGCCGAGGATCGCCGCGGCGCGCGAGGTGGCTGCGGCGAGTGCGGCCGGCAGCGCGAGCTTCATTTCGCCGCCCCACTTGAGGACGAGCGGCAGGAGGAGCTCGAGCCCCGTCGCGCCGGGCTCGGCCTCGCCGAAGGGCACCAGCTTCGCATCGTCGTCCACGGGCGTGTGGTCCGAGCAGACGGCGTCGATGGTGCCGTCGGCGAGCCCGCGGCGCAGCGCATCGCGGTCGGCCTGCCCGCGAAGCGGGGGCACGAGGTTCATGTGCGCGTTGAAGTCGGCCGCGTCGCGGTCGCACAGGTGCAGGTGGTGCACGCCCACGTCGCAGGTGACCGGCAGGCCCTCGGCCTTGGCCGCGGCCACCAGGGCCACGCCGCGCGCGGTGGACAGCCGCGCGATGTGCACGCGCGCGCCCGTGGAGCGCGCCAGCTCGAGGATCCCGAGCAGCGCCACGGTCTCGGCCACCTCGGGCACGGCGGGCAGCCCCAGGCGCGTGGCCACCTCGCCCTCGTGGGCGACGCCGCCGTGGGCGAGGTGCACGTCCTGCGGGCGCAGCCACACCGCATGGCCGAAGGTCGCGGCGTAGCGCATGGCCTGCAGCAGCACGTTCAGGTCCGTGAGCGGCGCGTCGGCCTGGAAGAACGCCACGCAGCCGGCCTCGGCGAGCTCGCCCATCTCGGCGATCTTCTCCCCCTTGAGCCCCAGCGTGAGCGCCCCCAGCGGGTGCACGCGCGCGAGGCTCAGGCTCTCCGCGCGGCGCTTGAGCATCTCGACCAGGCCGGGCTCGTCGAGCGGCGGGTCGGTGTCGGGCGGGCAGGCGAGCGAGGTCACGCCGCCGGCGGCGGCCGCCTTCATCTCGGATTCCAGCGTGGCGCGGTACTCGAAGCCCGGCTCGCGCAGCCGCGCGGAGAGGTCCACCAGGCCCGGGCAGGCGACGAGGCCCTTCGCGTCGATCGTGCGGTCGGCGCGGAAGCCGTCGGGCGCGCTCCCCACGGCGGCGATGCGCCCCTCGGCGAGGTAGAGGGGGGCGACGCCGTCGCGGCCGCTGGCCGGGTCGACGACGCGGGCGTTGCTGATCTCGATCTTCATGGTCGCTTTCTCAGGCATTGCCGGCGAGGATCGCCATCACCGCCATGCGCACGGCGATGCCGAAGGTGACCTGCGGCATGATCACGGAATGGCTCCCGTCGGCGACACCCGAATCGATCTCGACGCCGCGGTTGATGGGGCCCGGGTGCATCACGATCGCGTCGGGCTTCGCGAGCGCGAGCTTCTCCGGCGTGAGGCCGTAGGTCTTGTTGAACTCGCCCGCCGAGGGCAGCAGCGGCCCGCTCATGCGCTCGTTCTGCAGCCGCAGCGTGATCACCACGTCGCAGTCGCGAAGCCCCGCGGAGACATCGTGGAAGACGCGCACGCCGAGCCGCTCGACGTCCTTCGGCAGGAGCGTCTTCGGGCCCACCACCCGCACGTCGGGCACGCCGAGCGTCGTGAGCGCGTGGATCTGGGAGCGCGCCACGCGCGAGTGCAGCACGTCGCCCACGATCGCGACCGTGAGGCCGGAGAAGTCCTTCTTGTAGTGGCGGATCGTGTACATGTCGAGCAGCCCCTGCGTGGGGTGCGCGTGGCGGCCGTCGCCGGCGTTCACCACGTGCACGCCCGGCTTCACGTGCCTCGCGATGAGGTGCGGGGCGCCCGCCTCCGAGTGGCGCACCACGAACATGTCGGCGTCCATGGCCTGCAGGTTCCACACGGTGTCGAGCAGCGTCTCGCCCTTGGCGGTGGAGGACGAGCCGATGTTCAGGTTGATCACGTCGGCCGACAGGCGCTTGGCGGCGATCTCGAAGGTCGTGCGCGTGCGCGTGGAGTTCTCGAAGAAGACGTTGAAGATCGACTTGCCGCGCAGCAGCGGCACCTTCTTCACCTCGCGCTCGTTCACGCTCACGAACTGCGCGGCGGTGTCGAGGATGTGGCGGATGATCTCCGCCGGCAGCCCCTCGGTGGTGAGCAGGTGGACCAGCCGCCCCTGGGCGTCGAGCTGCGGGTTCGGGCTCATGCGGGCCTCCTCACGGCGGCGAGCCGCAGCTTCCCGCCCTCGTTGGTGAGGACGAGCGCCTCGCCGGGGTCGAGCTCGAGCCGCGCACCGGCGAAGTCCGGGGCCACGGGCAGCTCGCGGCCGCCGCGGTCGGCGAGGACCGCCAGGCGCACGCGGGCCGGGCGCCCGAAGTCCCACAACTCGTTCAGGGCCGCGCGGATGGTGCGCCCGGTGTGCAGCACGTCGTCCACGAGCACGATGTCGCGCCCCTCCACCTCGAAGGGCAGGTGGCTGCGGCGGGCCTCGCGGTGCAGGCCGATGCGGCCGAAGTCGTCGCGGTGCAGGGTGACGGCGAGGAGCCCCAGGGGCGTCTTCGCGCCGAGCGCGCGGTGCAGGCGCTCGGCCACCCAGGCGCCGCCGGTGTAGATGCCCACGAGGCCCGTCTCCGGGCCGATCGCTGGCTTCATCTGGGTCACGAGCGTCTCGAGCAGGCGCTCCGGGTCAGGCAGGGGTGCGGCCATGGGGGGATTCCGGTGAGTGGGGTTCGTCGAGGTAGCTTTGCAGGATGAGGGCGGCGGCGTGGGCGTCGAGGCCGCGGCGGGGCTTCGCGCCGGCGCCAGCCTCGCGCAGCCGCGATTCGGCGTCGGCCGAGGTGAGGGTCTCGTCCACGAAGGCCACCGGCAGGCCGAAGCGCGCCTCGAGCCGCCGCGCGAATTTCGCCGCGAGCCTCGCGACCTCGTGCTGCGCGCCGTCGGCGTGACGCGGCAGGCCCACCACGAAGCCGGCGGGGCGCCATTCGGCCACCAGGCGCGCGACCGCTTCCAGGCGCGCGGCCGTGGCCTCCCCGGTGAGGGTCGCCACGGGGTGGGCGAGGCGCGTGGCCGTCTCGCCGACGGCGACCCCGAGGCGCTTCTCCCCGAAATCGAAGCCCAGCAGCGTTCCCGCGAGCCGCGGCGCGGGACGGCCGCTCACGCGTGCCCCGCCTCGTCGGAGAGGTTCATCGTGGTGACGCCCAGGGCCCCCAGGGCCGCGTCGTAGCGCCCCTCGGGCGCGACCTTGAAGATCACGTCCATGTCGGCCGGCACCGTGAGCCAGCCGTTGCGCTTGATCTCGTCCTCGAGCTGGCCGGGTGCCCAGCCGGCGTAACCCAGCGCCACGAGCCGGTCGCCCGGGCCCTCGCCCCGGGCCATGGCCTCGAGGATGTCGCGCGAGGTCGTGAGGCCGATGTCGCCCACCGGCAGGGTGGAGCGCCACTCGCCCACCGGGCGGTGCAGCACGAAGCCGTGCTCGAGCTGCACGGGGCCGCCGAAGAACACGGGCTGCGCCGCGAGCGGCTCGTCGGCCAGCTCGATCTCCACCTGCCGGAAGAGCGCGCCCAGCGTGACGTCCGTGGGGCGGTTGACCACCAGCCCCAGCGCGCCGCGCTCGTTGTGCTCGCAGATGAAGGTGAGGCTGCGGGAAAAGTTCGGGTCGGCCATGCCGGGCATGGCGATGAGGAAGTGGCGCGTGAGGTTGATCGTTTGCATTTGCCACCACCCCCGTATTCTAATCCGTACGCCCCGCGGCCGCCATCGGAAGCGGGACGCAGCCCCCCTCGACAAGCCCCTTGACCGCCTACGACCGCTCCCTCTTCTGGTTCCGCCGCGACCTGCGCGACCGCGACAATGCCGGCCTCTACCACGCCCTGAAGGCGTCCCGGCAGGTCCACTGCGCCTTCGTCTTCGACCGCGGGATCCTGGATGCGTTGCCGGCGCGCGCCGACCGGCGCGTCGAGTTCATCCGCGAAAGCGTCGTGGAGCTGCGCGAGTCGCTGCGGCGGCGCGGCGGCGACCTCTTGGTGCTGCACGGCCATGCCCGGGAGGAGATCCCGCGGCTGGCCGCCCGGCTCGGGGTGGGCGCGGTATTCGCCAACGAGGACTACGAGCCCGCGGCGCGCGCGCGCGACGAGGCGGTCGACCGCGCGCTGGCGGCCGATGGCCGGCGCCTGCACCTCGCCAAGGACCAGGTCGTGTTCGCGAAGGACGAGGTGATGACCCAGGCGGGGCGGCCGTTCACGGTCTTCACGCCTTTCAGGCGCGCGTGGCTCGCGAAGGTGGACGCCTTCTACCTGAAGGCCTGGCCCGTCGAACGCCACACCGCGGCACTCGCCGCGCCCGGTTCCGCGACCGCGGCGCCGACGCTCGAGGCGCTGGGCTTCGAGGCCACGAACCTGTCGGCGCTGCCGGTGCCCACGGGCATGTCCGGCGCCGCCCGCCTCTTCGCCGACTTCGAGGGGCGCATGGCCGACTATGCCGCGGCGCGCGATTACCCCGCGGTGAAGGGCGTCTCCTACCTGTCCGTGCACAACCGCTTCGGCACGATCTCCATCCGCGACCTCGCGCGCGCCGCGTGGATGGCGAAAGGCGACGGCCCGGCGACGTGGCTCTCGGAGCTCGTGTGGCGCGACTTCTACTTCCAGGCCCTGTGGCACCACCCGCACGCGGCCACGGGCGCGTTCCGGCGCGAGTACGACGCCATCGAGTGGCCCGGGACCGACGAGCACTTCGCCGCCTGGCGCGAGGCGCGCACGGGATTCCCGCTCGTGGACGCGGCCATGCGGCAGCTCGCGGGCACCGGCTGGATGCACAACCGGCTGCGCATGGTCGCCGCCTCCTTCCTCGTGAAGGACCTGCTCGTCGACTGGCGCCGCGGCGAGCGCCACTTCGCCGACGCCCTCCTCGACTTCGACCTCGCGGCCAACAATGGCGGCTGGCAGTGGTCGGCCTCCACCGGCTGCGACGCGCAGCCGTACTTCCGCGTCTTCAACCCCGTCGCGCAGTCGGAGCGCTTCGACCCCGCGGGCCGCTTCATCCGCCGCTACCTGCCCGAGCTCGCGCGCGTGCCCGACGCCTTCATCCACGCGCCGTGGACGATGCCCGCCCAGGCGCAACGCGCCTCGGGCTGCGTGATCGGGCGCGACTACCCCGCGCCCATCGTCGACCACGCGGCGCAGCGAGGGAAGGCGCTCGCGCTCTTCAAGGGCGCGCGCCCCTAGAAACGCGCCGCCCCGAACCGGCCGTACTGGTTGAGCGTCGGCGACCAGGTGCGCAGGTAGCCCGTGATGCCGTGGCGCGTGACCTCGAAGTCGGTGACCTCGAAGGTGCCGTGCGTCCCGTCGCTGCACTCGTACTCGCCGGCGATGCGCGCGAACTTGCCCGACTGCGCGTAGGGGCCGCGGTACTCGCAGCGCCCGGTTCCCTCGTCCACGCGCACGAACGCCTGGCCCGCCTCGACGTGCACCATGACGTCGCCGGTGTAATCGCGCGTGCCCCACGGCGCCTGGCCCGGCGCGGCCTGCCGCAGGCGGAACGAGCCGTGGTAGGTGGTCCCGAGATAGGGCGCGTCGAAGGTCTGGCGGACGAGGTCCTTCGTGATCGCGAGGCCCTCGGCCTCGTAGTACAGCCGGATCCCGCCGCCCGCCGAGGGCTCGATGACCATGTTGCCGGCAGGCTGGACCTGCACCTTCGTCGCGTCGAACGGGCCGCCCTGCCACGGCCCCTGCGTCCGGTAGAGCGTGCCCCGGAAGGCCGGGCGCCCGCCGCTGTCGTAGGCGAACACCAGCGCCGCCGGCGCGACGTACCAGGTCGGCTTGCCGTCGGGCCCGTAGACGAACAGGGTGACGAACGCGGTCTCGCCCTGCTGGACGATGTTGGCGCCCCAGCCGGATTCCTGCGGGTTCCACCACAGGTCCGTGTACTCGCCGGCGGCGGCGGTGAGGGAGGTGGCCGCGGCCAGCGCGGCGATGGCGTGCTTCATCGACATGAGAGTCCCTTTCTCGGAAGGATCGGCAGGATGCCGGCGCGCCCGCGCGAGCGCCACGCCCGTGCGACGGAACGCGCGCCGCGCGGGATGGGTTGCGCCGGGCGGCGGCGCGACGGGGCGCACTGTCGCGCGCCCGCGGGCGCCGCGCCAGCACCTTTCGCGTGATACCTTTTCGGCATGGCCAACGCCTTCGACCTGCGCCAGCTGCGCTACTTCGCCACGGTGGCCGAGTGCGGCAGCTTCCGCGCCGCCGCCGAGCGGCTGCACCTCTCCCAGCCGCCGCTCAGCCGGCAGGTGCAGGCGCTGGAGCGCGCCCTGGGCGCCCGGCTCCTCGAGCGCCGCCCCGACGGGGTCGCCCTGACCCCCGCCGGCCGCGAGGTCCTCGCCCGCGCGCAGGCCCTCCTCGGCGAGGCGCAGGCCCTCGCCGGGCTGTTCGCGGACCCCGCGCGCGCGCCCGGCCGGCTTCGCGTCGGCATCACGGCCGCGGTCACGGTCGCGGACCGCACCCGCCTCGCGCGGGCGTGGCAGCGCGCCCTCCCGGGGGCGGCCCTGGCGCTTGAGCCCGGCTTCAGCCGCGACCTGCTCCCCGCGCTGAAGGAAGGGCGCCTCGCCTTCGCCCTGGTGGGCCTGCCGGGCGACGTCACGGGGCTCGAGACGCGGCCCGTGCAGTCGAGCCCCCTCGGGGCGGCCCTGCCGGCGAGCCACCGGCTCGCGCGCCGGCGCGTCGTGTCGCTCCTCGAGGTGACGGACCTGCCGCTCTTCTGGATCCCGCGCACGCACAACCCCGCCTACCACGACTTCTGCCTGCGCTACTTCCGCCGCATCGGCTACCGCCCCGAGACGATCGTGGTCGAGCCGGGGCAGCTGCAGACGCTGGAGCGCATCGCCCAGGGCGAGGGCTGGACCATCCCCAACGGCGCCTCGCTCGGGACGAAGGTCCGCGGTGTCGCCTACCGCGCGCTCGCCGAGGGCGAGGACCTCGCCGTGCGCGTGATCGCCGCCTGGCGGGCCGACGGCGCGGACGCGCGCTGCGCGAAGCTCGCGGCCATCGCCGCCCGCGTGCTGGGGGGAGGCGCGCCTACTCGGCGGTGAGCTGGTCGGACCGCGTGAAGGACCAGGTGCGCGTGATGTAGAGGATGTCGGTGTCGGCCCGGATCGCGTCGGGGAAGCGGTCGAAGGGCGCGGCCAGGCGCACGATGCGCAGCGCCGCCTGGTCCAGCACCTTCTGCCCCGAGGAGCGGTTGATCTCGATCGACTCCACCTCGCCGTCGGGCTTCAGGCCCACCGTGAGCTGCAGCGACCCGTAGAGCTTGCGCCGGCGCGCCTCGTCGGGATAGTTGAGGTTGCCGACGCGCTCGATCTTGAGCCGCCAGTTGTCGACGTACATGGCGAAGCGGTATTCGGAAGCGCGCGCGCCCACGAACTTCTTGCGCGGGCGCTCCTGGTAGGCCTGGAAGTCGCGGCGGATCTGCGCCTCCAGCCGCTGGATCTCGAGGCTCTTCTCGATGAGGTCCTGGGCGGTCTTGTCGGCCTTCTCGTTCTTCTCCGCCACGGGGTCCGCCGGCGCCACGGCCGAGGGGGACTTCAGGCGCGTCATGAGCTCGGCCGCCTCGCGCTCGAGCTGCTGCACGCGGGTCTGCGCCTGCTTGAGCTCCGGGGCGCTCTCGCGGCTCTCCATCACCGGGAAGGGGCTCGAGGCGCGGCGCTTCTGGTCGGTGTTGCCGCCGCCGTCGAGGTTCGCCTGCGCCAGCGCGTCGGCCTTCTCCGGCTTCGTGGCGGATTTCGCGTTCACCAGCACCACGTCCAGCACGTTGTGCGGCGCGGGCATCCCGCGCGGGTCCGGCACCTTGAAACCCAGGCCCACGATGGCGAAGGCGTGGAAGGCGAGCGAGGCCACGAGCGCCACCTGCATCGTGGCGACGAGCCCGAACCGCTCCAGCAGGTAGTCGGAAAAGTGGACGAGCGCGTCGGGGGTGGTCTGCCTCAGTTGCATCGGCAGGCGCAGGGTCGCTCGGGCGGGCGTGACATGAGCCCGGATGATAGCAGCGCTAGCCCTCGCCCGGCTTGCCCGCGTAGCGGCACGGGAGGTTCACCTCCCACTCGTCGGGCGTGCCGAAGGCCACGCGCACGCGGTCCCCGGGCGCGCCCGGCGGCAGGCCGGTGGCGCGGCAGACGAGCGGGATGCCCTCCAGCCGCACCAGCTCCTCGCGCACGACCGTCGCATCGGCGCCCTCGAGGCCCTCCTGGGCGATCCAGCGCAGGCACCAGTAGCGCTCGAGGTGGCGCTGGTGCTCGGCATACGCCTCGTAGGCCGCCTCGAAGTCGCGCGCCGCGCTCGCGAGCTCCTCCCGCGAGTAGGGCGCGGGCTCGCCCCGCAGCATCGACACGAGCTGGCGCTGGTTGGCGAGGTCGGAGAAGCGGCGCAGCGGCGAGCTGGACCAGGCGTAGTGCGTGACGCCCAGCCACTCGTGCGCGCCGGGCTCCACCTCCATGCGCGTCTTGAGCGCGCGCTGGTTGCGGTAGAGGGCGGGATAGCCCGCCTCCGCGAGCATCCGCCCCCAGGTGGCGTTCACGTGGATCATGAGCTCGGAGACGAGCACGTCGATGGGCGTGCCGCGGCGGCGCGGCTCGATGGCCACCCGCCCGCCCTCGACGCGGAAGGTGTAGTCGAGCTTCTCCGATTTGTCGTCCCCCGCCCCGCGGGCCGCGCGCAGCTTCCTCGCCAGCCGCCAGAGGAGCAGCAGGTCCTCGCCGTGGGCGCCCTCGACGACGCCGGCCGCAAGCGATTCCTCGTGCAGGCGCGTCTCGAGCTCCGCGATGCGCAGGTTCGTGGCGATGGCCGCGCGCTCGAGCCGCGAGTCGGTCCGCACGATGTCGAGCGTGTCGGGATCGAGCTCGAGGTAGAGCGAGGCCGCGGCCACCTCGCGCCCCTCGGCGAGGGTCGCCTCCGCGATGGCCGCCTCGGGGAGCATCGTGATCTTGCCGCCGGGGAAGTAGACGGTGGAGAGCCGCTCGCGCGCGATCGCCTCCAGCGCGTGGTCGCGCCCGAAGAAGAGCGCGGGCGCCGCGATGTGCACGCCCACCCGCAGCCGCCCGTCCGCGAGGCGCTCGACGGAGAACGCGTCGTCGATCTCGGTCGTCTCGTGGTCGTCGATGGAGAACGCGGGCGCCGCGGCGGACGCCAGGCCCTGCGGCGCCGCGACCGGGGCCACCGCGGGGAAGCCCAGCCCGGCCGGGAAGAACTCGAAGGCGAAGCGGCGCAGGAACCAGTCCTCGGGCCCGGCCAGCGCCCCGATGCGCGCGAGGAGCTTCGGCGGCGCAAGCCCCGCCTGCGTCGCGGCCTGGTCCAGCGCGCGCCACTCGAGCGAGAGCTTGTCGGGCTTGAAGAGGAGGACGTCCAGCTTCGCCGCGATCTCCGGCGGCACGGTGCCGGCCCCGAGCGCGGCGGCCCACGCGTCCACCTGCTCCTGCTGGCGGCGCTTCCTCTCCAGCCCGGCGAGGGCGGCGCGCAGGTTCTCCTCCGGCGCCGCCTGGTAGCGGCCCTTGCCGCGCCGGTAGAAGTACATGGGGGCGGCGTGCAGGGCGAGCAGGACGGCCGCGGCCTCGATGGGCGACGGGACGTGCCCGTGGTACTCCTGCGCGAGCTCCGCGAAGCCGAACTCGCCGGCGCCGCACACCTCCCACAGGAACTGCGGGTCGATGGCCTCGGCCTGCGCCTGCGCCTGCGGCATGAAGCCGGCGAGCGCCTGCCCGTCGAAGCGCAGCAGCACGGCGCCGGCCTTCACCTTGGAGCGCTTGCCGTGGGCGGCCTCCACCTGGAAGGCAGCGCCGGCTTCGGCGAGGATGGTGCCGGCGCGGAACGCGCCATCCTCCTCGAATAGCACCTGCTTCATGCGGTCGCCCTCCCGGCGGGCGGGCCGTCCTCGAGCGCCCAGGCGACGATGTCGGGCACGAACTCCGCGAAGCTCGAGAGCGCGTGGTCGCCGCCCTGCACCACCGACTGGAAGGCCCCGGCGTAGTACGACACCGCCTCGCGGTAGTCGAGCACCTCGTCGCCGGTCTCGACGATGAGCCAGTACCGATCCGGCCGCGTGATGGCCGGGGGGTCGATCGCCGCGAGTTCGGCCACGTGCCCGGGAGTGAGGTCGAAGCGCTCGCCGGTGTAGAGGTTCTGCTGCGGGCCGAGGTAGCGCTCGAAGTGCCGCTGCGGGTGCACGGCCGGGTTCAGCGCCACGGCGCGGCACCCGGCGCGCTCGGCGGCCACCGTGGCGTAGAACCCGCCGAGAGAGCTGCCGACGGCGAGGACGTCCGCGGGGTGGCGCTCGTCGCAGATCGCGTGCACCTGGGCGATGGCCTCTGCCGGCCTGTGGTGCAGCGCCGGCACGAGGTACTCGACGCCGGGCGCCTGCCCGCGGACGTAGTCGCCCAGCATCACCGCCTTGCGCGAGGCGGGAGAGCTGATGAAGCCGTGCAGGTAGAGGAGGGTCTTCAATGCGGCTCCGGGAGGTCGAGCGTGCCGCGCGCGAGCTCGATCACCTCGCCGCCCACGCGGATGGCCCCGGCCGACACGGTCATGTGGAGGGTGGATGGCCGTCGCACCTCGTCGCCCTGGGAAACGACGCGGGTGACGTTCTCGCCCGGCCGCGTGGCGAGGAACCAGCCGCCGAGGTTCGCGCAGGCCGAGCCGGTGGCGGGGTCCTCGAGGATGGCCGCGCCACTCGGGAAGAAGAACCGCGCGACGACGGCGCCGCGCGCATCTCCCTCGTCGGCGAACACGTACGCCATGCTCTGGCCGTCCTCGCTGCGCAGCGTCGAGAACGCATCGGCGCGCGGACGGGCGCGGCGCACGGCGTCGGCGGAGGCCACCGGCACGACGAGCTGCTCCTTGCCGGCGTTCACCCAGAGCGGCCGCCCGGCGAGGTCGCGCGCCTCCAGCCCGAGGATCGCGGCCAGCGCCTCGCGCGATTCGGCCACCTCGCGCCAGCGCGGCGCGTTTGCCGAGAGCGTCCAGCGGTCGCCCGCGGCCGTGACGGGAATCACGCCGGCCAACATCTCCAGCGTGACCGCGTCGCCCGCGCCGGCGAGCGCGCGCACCACGTGCGCCGTGCCCAGCGTCGGGTGCCCGGCGAAGGGCATCTCGTAGGACGGCGTGAAGATGCGCACGCGCGCCGTGGCGCGGTCCGAGGGCAGGACGAAGGTCGTCTCGGAGAGGTTGAACTGGCGGGCGAGCGCCTGCATGGCCGCGTCCCCGAGCCCGCGGGCGTCCTCGAAGACGCACAGGGGGTTGCCGGTGAGCGCGCCGCCGCGCGTGAAGACGTTGACGATGCGGAAGGCGTATCGGGCCATGGTTCCTCAGTCGGCGAGAACGGTGCGCTCGGCGGCCCAGGCGCGAAGCGCCAGCACCTCCTCGGCACGCACCACGGAAAGCGGCTTGGTGCCGCGGATCTCCGCGAGCACGAGCGCCGTGGAGAGCTCCTGCCGCACGGCGTGGGCCTCGTAGAGCGAGGCGACGATGGCCTGCTCGATCTCGGCGCCGGAGAAGCCCCCGGCGGCGGCGGCGAGCGCCTCGAGGTCGAAGCGCGCGGGGTCGCGGCGGCGCTTGGCCAGGTGGATCGCGAAGATCTCGCGGCGGACCGCCTCGCCGGGCAGGTCCACGAAGAAGATCTCGTCGAAGCGCCCCTTGCGAAGCAGCTCCGGCGGCAGCCCCGAGATGTCGTTCGCGGTGGCCACCATGAACACGCGCCCGCGCCGCTCGCTCATCCAGGTGAGGAGTGTCGCGAGCACGCGCCGCGACACGCCGCCGTCGCCGTCACCGCCCGAGGCGAGGCCCTTCTCGATCTCGTCCATCCACAGGACGCAGGGCGCCATCGCCCCGGCCGTCTCGAGCGCGGCGCGCAGGTTGCGTTCCGTCTCGCCGTGGTACTTGTTGTAGAGCGCGCCGAAGTCCAGGCGCAGCAGCGGCAGGCCCCAGCTCCCGGCGATGGCCTTGGCGGCGAGGCTCTTGCCCCCGCCCTGCACGCCCAGGAGCAGGATGCCCCGCGGCACGTCCAGGCCGAGCGCCTGCGCGTCGCCGACGAACGCCTCGCGCCGCCGGTCCAGCCAGCGCTTGAGGCGCGCCTGCCCGCCCACGGCGGCGAACTTCTCCATGTCCGTCTGCAGCTGCAGCACCCCGCCGCCCTCCAGCGCGTGGTGCTTCTGCCTGAGCGCGACGGCCACGTCGTCCCAGGTGATGCTGCCGTCGGAGCGCAGCGCCTGCCGCAGCAGCCGGCGCGCGTCGTCCTGGTACATGCCCACGAGGTGCTGCACGAGGGACTCGGCGGCCTCGGCGTCGCCCGCGGGCTTGCGGCCGTCGTGCTGCGCGACCCAGAGCTCGATCTCCTCCTTGAAGATGCGCCGGATGTCGGCGGCCGTGGGCAGCGCCAGCGAGAACGAGGCGCTCATGCGCTGGATCTCGGGCGGCAGCGTGATGCGCGCGCCCACGAGGACGAGCGTGCGGGCGCAGCGCGTGTGGCCCATGGCGATCTCGCGCACGTAACGCTGGCAGACGGGGTCCTCGAGGAACGGGTAGGGGTCCAGCAGCGCGTAGAGCCCGGCCGCGGGCGTGGTGAGGATGTGGCGCAGGGCGTCGGCGAGCGGCCCCGTGCCCGCGGCCGCGTCGCGGCCGTTCACGCGCCGGATGCCGGCGGTGACGCTCCAGCCGTAGAGGGCGGTTTCCTGCAGGTTCGCCACGCGCTCCGCGAGGTCGAGCGCGCGCGCCTCCTCGGGCGTCTCCACGACGATCACCGGGAAGCGCGAGCCCAGCAGCGCCGAGAACGCGAGCTCGTCGGCGTCCCTCATCGCGCGAGCCTCGCCAGCAGCTTTGCGTGGATGCCGCCGAAGCCGCCGTTGGACATGACGAGGACGTGGTCGCCGGGGCGAAGCACGTGCGCGAGCGCCTCCACCATCGGGTCGAGGTCGCGGTAGACGGCGGCGCGCGAGGAGAACGACGCCAGCGACCCGGCGGGATCCCAGTCCAGGCCGCTGGCGTAGCAGTACACGAGGTCCGCGCCCGCGAGGCTCGCGGCGAGGCGGTCGCGCATGGCGCCCAGCTTCATGGTGTTGGAGCGCGGCTCGAAGACCGCGACGATGCGCGCGCCGCCCACGCGCTTGCGCAGGCCCGCGATCGTGGTCTCGAACGCGGTGGGGTGGTGGGCGAAGTCGTCGTACACCGTGACGCCGTTCACCGTGCCGCGCACCTCCATGCGCCGCTTCACGCCCTGGAAGCGCGAGAGCGCGTCGATGCCCGCGGCCACGGGAACGCCCGCGTGGCGCGCCGCCGCGAGCGCGGCCAGCGCGTTCAGGCGGTTGTGCTCGCCGGTCGCGTCCCAGCGCACGATGCCCTGCGGCGCGCCGTCCACGCGCACCTCGAAGGAGTCGTCCGCGGCCACCGCCCCCACGCTCCACGGCTGGCCGGGGCCGAAGCGCTCGACCGGCGTCCAGCAGCCGCGCTCCAGCACGCGCGCGAGGGCGGGCTCGGCGCCATTGGCGACGAGCAGGCCGCTGGCCGGCACGGTGCGCACGAGGTGGTGGAACTGCGTCTCGATGGCGGCCAGGTCGGGGAAGATGTCCGCGTGGTCGTACTCGAGGTTGTTCAGGATCGCGGTGCGCGGCCGGTACCAGACGAACTTGGAGCGCTTGTCGAAGAAGGCGGTGTCGTACTCGTCGGCCTCGATCACGAAGAAGGGCGAGCCGGTGAGCAGCGCCGAGACGTGGAAGTTCCTCGGCACGCCGCCGATGAGGAACCCGGGGTTCAGGCCCGCGTTGGCGAGGATCCACGCGAGCATCGCCGAGGTGGTGGTCTTGCCGTGGGTGCCGGCCACCGCCAGCACCCACTTGCCGGCCAGCACGTGCTCGGCGAGCCACTGCGGGCCGGAGACGTAGGCGAGGCCGCGGTCGAGGATCGCCTCCACCACCGGCTTGCCGCGCGTCATGGCGTTGCCCACGACGTAGAGGTCGGCGGGAAAGCGCTCGAGCTGGGCCGCGTCGTAGCCCTCGTGCAGGTCGATGCCGAGGTCGCGCAGCTGGTCGCTCATCGGGGGGTAGACCTGCGCGTCGCAGCCCGTGACCTCGTGGCCGGCCTCGCGGGCGATCTTGGCGAGCCCGCCCATGAAGGTGCCGCAGATCCCGAGAACGTGAAGTCGCATGCCGTCATCCCCGCGAAGGCGGGGACCCGGTCATTCCGGGACGATGCGGGAACCCGCTCATCCCCGGAAGATGAAGTAGACGGCGCCCACCAGGCACAGCCCCGCCCACAGGTAGTTCCACTTGAGCCCCTCGCCCATGTAGAGAATGGCGAAGGGCACGAACACGGCGAGCGTGATGACCTCCTGCAGGATCTTCAGCTGCGCGAGCGTGATGCCGCCGGCGAAGCCGATGCGGTTGGCCGGCACCTGCAGCAGGTACTCGAAGAGCGCGATGCCCCAGCTCGCGAGGGCCGCGATCCACCACGGGCTCGCCTGCAGGTGCTTCAGGTGCCCGTACCACGCGAACGTCATGAACAGGTTCGAGGCCGCCAGCATCGTGGCGGTGAGGGCGAGGGTCTGCAGGGAGGTCATGGCTGGCGCGCGGCCCCGGGGGCCCCGCCCGCGAGGGGTGAGGGCGCGAATTTTATCACCCGGCCGGGGTAAACTACCGGTCCGCACACCCGACCGGGGGACCACGCCCCGCCCTCGACGCGAAGGGCGGGCGCCCCCACCGCCGCCCATGGTCCCGCACCTCACCACCTCCCTCACCGGCCCGCTGCAGGATCTCGAGCGGCACGTCCTCGACCGCCGCCCGGATATCGAGCGCTGGTTCCGCTCCCGCTTCGCCGCGCACGAGGTGCCGTTCTACTCGTCCGTGGACCTGCGCAACAGCGGCTTCAAGCTCGCGCCCGTCGACACCAACCTCTTCCCGGGCGGGTTCAACAACCTGAACCCGGACTTCCTGCCGCTGTGCATCCACGCGGCGATGTCGGCCATCGGAAAACAGTGCCCGGACGCGCAGAAGTTCCTGCTTGTCCCCGAGAACCACACCCGAAACCTCCACTACCTGCAGAGCGTCGCCACCCTCAAGCGCATCCTCGAGGGCGCCGGGCTCGAGGTCCGCATCGGCAGCCTCATCCCGGGCCTGGCCGGTCCCTCGGAGGTGGAGACCTCCGGCGGCGAGAAGCTCCTGCTCGAGCCCCTCGAGCGCCGCGGCAACCGCGTGGGGCTCGCCGGCTTCGACCCCTGCGCCGTGCTCGTGAACAACGACCTCTCGGGCGGCGTGCCCGCGATCCTCGCGGGCCTGGAGCAGCGGGTCGTCCCGCCGCTCATCGCCGGCTGGTCCACGCGCCGCAAGAGCCAGCACTTCGTGGCCTACGACGGCGTGGCCGAGGACTTCGCGGAGCTGGTCGGCATCGACCCGTGGCTCGTGAACCCCGTCTTCGCCCAGTGCGGGCAGGTGAACTTCGCGGAGAAGTCCGGCGAGGAGTGCCTCGCCGCTCGCGTCGAGGAGGTGCTGGGGCAGGTGCGCGAGAAGTACGCGGAATACGGCATCACGGAGGAGCCGTTCGCCATCGTGAAGGCCGACGCCGGCACCTACGGCATGGGCATCATGACGGTCAAGGGCGCCGACGACGTGAGGAACCTCAACCGGAAGACGCGCAACAAGATGGCGGTCATCAAGGAGGGGCAGCCCGTCACCGAGGTCATCATCCAGGAGGGCGTCTACACCTTCGAGGACGTCGATGGCGCCGTGGCGGAACCCGTGATCTACATGATCGACCAGTTCGTGGTGGGCGGCTTCTACCGCGTGCACGACGCGCGCGGCAAGGACGAGAACCTCAACGCCCCGGGCATGGCGTTCCACCCGCTCGCCTTCGAGACCGACTGCCACTCGCCCGACTGCGCCGGCGCGCCCGGCGACCCGCCCAACCGCTTCTACACCTACGGCGTGGTCGCGCGCATGGCGGCGCTCGCCGCCGCGGTCGAGGTCGAGGAGATGGCGATGCGCATCGAGGAACCGGAGCCCGCATGAAGCTCGCCTTCGTCCTCGACCCGCTCGCGGAGCTCAAGCCCCGCAAGGACTCCTCCATCGCCATGATGCGCGAGGCCTCGCGGCGCGGCCACGAGGTCTACGCCCTCGGCATGGCCGACCTCTTCGTGCAGGAGGGCAGCGTCGCCGCCCGCGCCGTGCCGCTGGCCGTCGACGACGACGACTCGGCGTGGTATCGCGAGGGCGCGCCCGAGGAGGTGCCGCTCTCCTTCTTCGACCTCGTGGCGATGCGCAAGGACCCGCCCTTCGACCAGGAGTACTACTACGCCACGCTGCTGCTGGAGCGCGCCGAGGCCGAGGGGGCCCGCGTCGTGAACGCGCCGCGGGCGCTGCGCGACTGGAACGAGAAGCTCGCGATCCTGCGCTTCCCGCAGTTCACGCCGCCGACGATGGTCTCGCGCGACCCCGCGCGCATCCACGCCTTCGTCGAGCGGCACGGCGACGCGATCCTCAAGAAGCTCGACGGCATGGGCGGCACGATGATCTTCCGCGTGCGCGCCGGCGACCCCAACCGCAACGTGATCGTCGAGACGATGGTAGGCGAGTCGGAGCGCACGATCATGGCGCAGGCGTTCGTCCCGGCCATCGCGAAGGGCGACAAGCGCGTGCTCGTGATCGAGGGCCGCCCCTTCCCGTTCTGCCTCGCGCGCATCCCCAAGGCGGGCGAGACGCGCGGCAACCTCGCGGCGGGCGGCACGGGCGTCGCGCAGCCGATCTCCGCGCGCGACCGCGAGATCGCCGAGACCGTGGGGGCGGAGCTCGTGAAGGCGGGCATCGTCTTCTCGGGGCTGGACGTGATCGGCGACTTCCTCACCGAGGTCAACGTCACGAGCCCCACCTGCATC
>Ga0209476_10000735_pt1 | contig 22633 bp, 22 predicted proteins | sample KloWWTrecipitate_FD_187179 | JGI IMG/M metagenome (GOLD analysis project Ga0209476, IMG submission 187179) | Active sludge microbial communities from Klosterneuburg, Austria, studying microevolution and ecology of nitrifiers - Klosterneuburg... | ecosystem: Engineered > WWTP > Aerobic digester... | reverse complement strand
GGCGCGCACCTGGCGCAGCAGATATTCTGGGTGCCGCAGTCGGGCGACATCGGCATGGGCGTCTCCATCCTCAGCTACGACGGCAAGGTGCAGTTCGGCTTGGTCACTGACCGCCACTTCGTCACCGACCCGGAGAACATCGTCTCGCGCTTCCAGCCGGAATTCGAAAAGCTGGTGTATGCCCTGCTGCTGGAGCCCTGGGAGGAACTGCGCACGCCGGAGGAAATCGAGCTGGGCCTGCAGGCTGAACTGCCGTCCGCCGCCCCGGCGAAGCAGCCGCGCAAACCGCGTCCGCCTCGCAAGAAAGCCCCCGCGCCGGCGGCGGACGAGACGGTCGCAACGCAACCGCCGCACCGCGCAGACTGACTTTTATTCTTCCAGTTCGCTCTTCGCCAGCTCGACGTCGAGGCGCTCCATGGCGTCGGCCGGCTTGCAGGCGGCGGCTTCGTGGTAGAGCTTTTCCGCCTGCTTCATCTTCGCCTCGCCGAACAGCATGACCAGGCCGTTGGCGTACTCGATGCGCGCGATGGCCGAGTCCGGGTTGAGCTTGAGCGCCTTCTCGTAGTGCTCGACGGCCGCGTCCTTCTTCGCGCCGTAGGTGAGGCCGCCGACCATGGCGCCGACCTTGTTGATCACCTCGGCGTGGAAGGCGCCCAGCGCGATGTGGGCGTCGGCGTGGTCCGGGTTCAGCTTCAGCGCCTGCGTCAGGGCGTCGCGCACCTTGGTGCCGAGGCCCTGCGTCAGCGCCTTTGCCACCGAGATGCCCTGGCTGTAACGGCCCAGCGCCAGGGCGTAGAAATAGTAGGCGTTGGGATACTTCGGCATCTTCGCCATCTGCGCCTCGCCGCGTGCCACCGATTCCTCGAACAGCGCCAGCTTCTTCTTCTCGTTGTCCTCGAGGTAGGTGGCGTAGATGGTCGCCGCCTTGTTGGCCACCGCATAGCCGGGCAGGCCCAGGCTCAGGCCCAGCTCGCAGGCCGGCTGGAAGTCGCCCTGGTGGTAGAGCCGCCAGGCTTCCTGCACCTGCTCGTCGTCGGGAAACGGCTCGCGGTCGCCGCGGTGCAGGCGCTCCCAGTTCTTCTTCAGCGCCGCACCGGCGTAAACGTAGGCTTTATCCGCATGGGGAAACCGGTTCCATCCGCCCTTGGCCATTCTCTTCTCCTTACTGGGTTACGTACTCTCGGGAAAGCTGCTGCAGGTGCAGGCGCGACGCGCCCTGCAGGAAGGGCGCCATCATCGACATCGCCTGGTACACGCCGCGGCCGAGGCCGCTGCCGTCCTCGCGCCGGCGCGGGTCGCGGGCGTATTCGAAGGGCAGCCAGTAGGTGGCGATCACCGCCATATTGGTCGCCAGCGCCTGGAGTTCACCGGCCGACGCCTTCATCTCGCCGGTCGCCACCAGCCCCTCGCACAGGGCCGCCGCCGTCTTCACCTTGTGCGCCAGGATCTGCTTGAAATGCGTTTCCAGCAGGCGGTTGCGCGACAGCAGGTCGTCGAGGTCGCGGTAGAGGAAACGGTATTTCCAGATTTCCTCGAAGAGCAGGTGCAGGAACAGCCACATGTCCTCGACATTGGGCGCGCGGCGGGTCGGCGCTGTCAGGGTCTCGACGATCTCCCGCTCGAACTCGGCGAACAGGGCGTTGACGATCTCGTCCTTGCTGTGGAAATGGTAGTAGAGGTTGCCGGGGCTGATGTTCAGGTCGTCGGCGATCACCGTGGTGGTGACGTTGGGCTCGCCGAAGTCGTTGAAGAGCCGCAGGCCGGCTTCGAGGATGCGCTCGCGGGTGCGCCGTTTCGGTTTTCGTTCCATACGGACCAAAGCTTAGCACCATGGCCCGCCCCTGCGTCAGGCCGCCTTGCGCCCCGCTTCCGCCCGCCGTTTCAGCCAGCGCTCCAACTCCTCGAGGGAATCCCCCAGCCGGTGGCTGGCGGCCAGGAGGGTGTCCTCCTTCTCGGCATGGCCGGCGGCGTCGTGGTGGATGAGGGAGCGCTTCTCCTTGAGCAGATCGAGCCGGATGCGAATGCCGTGCCGGGCCAGGATCGGCGCCAGTTCGTGACGGCGGCGGTAGAGCTCGGTGCGCGTCTTCCGGTAGGCGTGCTCGCACAGGCGGCGGCGGCTGGCGTAGCTGAACATATTCGTGAAAAACATCTCAGGGTCGTCGCTGTTCGGCTCGAACAGCACCACGTCGGCGTTCCTGTAATCGGTCTTGTACTTGGACAGCCCGACCTGCATGCGCGAATGGATGATGGCGCGGAAGGTCTGCGCCAGCACCACCGGCAGACCGCCCTGCACCAGCTTGTCGTGCCGGCCGGCGCCGCGCTTGACGGCCAGCTCGGAATCGAAGGGCACCAGCGGGTTGATGCACAACACCAGGTCGGCGCCCTCCTTGAGGGCCACCGAGGCGTGCAGGGTCTTTTTCAGGGCGCCATCGACATAGTAGCGGCCGTCGATCTCCACCGGCGGGAACAGCCCCGGCAGCGCCGCGCTGGCCTGCACGGCCGTGGAAATCGGCACATGGTCCTCGCCAGGCGAGCCGAACACCACCGATTCGCCCGAGTCGAGATCGGTCGCCACCAGGAACAGGCGGCGCTTCAATTTGCGGAAATCGTTGCTGCGGCCCGGCGCGGTGAAGATCCGGCTGAGGAAATCATGGATGCCGGCGCTGTTGAAGATACCGGTCGGAATGGCCTGGGAGAGGCGCTGGAAGGACTCGAAGAAGTTCTGGCTCCAGGGACTGGCCAGGTAGTTCCAGATCGAGGCCAGCAGCAGCGGCGGCACCGACATGGCCCGCAGGGCATATTCGCGGAAGGCCGGCTTGAGCAGCAGTTCCGGCTCGAAGGGCTCCTCGGCGGTGTCGCTCTCGATGAACATGTGGCGCATGCGTTCGGGCGTCAGCCCGTTCGCCAGCCCGGCTGCGATGAAGCCGCCCGAGCTCACGCCGACATACACGTCCAGGGCATTGAAGTCGACGCCCTCCAGCGACTCGGACAGCGCCAGCAGCGCACCGAGTTCGTAAACCCCGCCCAGGGGTCCTCCCCCGGCGAGCGCCAGCCCGACCCGCGAAGGGGCGGCCTTGCGCCCCTTCCCGCGCACAGCGCGTGCCTTCACCATCTCGTCCCTCCTCGGAGGGACGGCTACTTCGCGGCGCGGCGGCGCGGGGCGGACTTGGCTTTCCCGCCGTTGAGGCCCTGCACGACCTCGGTCAACTCGGTGACGCGCTTCGACAATGTCTCGATGTCTTTCTTGGTCGGCACGCCGAGGCTCGACAGCGAGCGGGCGACGCGATCCTCGAAAACCTGCTCCAGCTTGTCCCAGGTGCCGGAGGCCTTGGCGGCAGCCTCGGCCATCTTCTTGCCCGTCACCTTGCGCACGAACGACTGGCGGGCCTCGCCTTCCTTCACCAGCGCCTCGAACATTTTCATACCCTCCGCCTGGAATTTCGTGCCGCTGGCCTGCGCCTTGGCAAACGCGCCCAGTCCCGCCAACCAGATCTGCTGCGCCGATTCGCGGACCGTCTGCGCAAACTCGCTGTCCGCCGACGCCCCGCCTGCCAATGCCTTGAGTTTCTTGACCATGATGCTGCCTCCTGTGCGAAGTTGATGTCCGTTGTCCCGAGGACTGCTGTCCTACGCTGCCAATCTAGCGGGAAAAATTAGGGAAGGCACACTAAAGATGCGGGCATGGCATCCTGCGCCGCAGCGGGCTTCCCATGTATGATATTCCCTCTTCCAGAGGAGGCTCGCATGGACTATTTCGTCACCGGTGCGACCGGTTTCATCGGCAAGCGTCTCGTCAAAAAACTGCTCGCCCGCCCCGACAGCACGGTGCATTTCCTCACCCGCGCCAGCGACCCGGAAAGGCTCGAAGCCCTCTACGCCTTCTGGGGTGTCGACCGGAACCGGGCGATTCCGGTCGTCGGCGACCTCAAGGAAAAGCAGCTCGGCGTCGCCAGGGCCGAGCAGAAGAAGCTGAAGGGCAGGATCGACCACTTCTTCCACCTGGCCGCCCTCTACGACCTCGCCGCCTCCGCCGAGGAGGACGAGGCCGTCAACATCGCCGGCACCCGCAACACCCTCGCCCTGGCCGAGGCCATCGAGGCGCGCTGCTTCCACCACATGAGCTCGATCGCCGCCGCCGGCATGTTCGAGGGCATCTTCCGCGAGGACATGTTCGAGGAGGCGGAGAACCTCGACCACCCCTACTTCCGCACCAAGCACGAGGCCGAGGGCATCGTGCGCAAGGAATGCAAGGTGCCCTGGCGCATCTACCGGCCGAGCTCCGTCGTCGGCGATTCGCGCACCGGCGAGATGGACAAGATCGACGGCCCCTACTACTTCTTCAAGATCATCCAGAAGCTGCGCAGGATCCTGCCGCCGTGGCTGCCGACCATCGGCCTCGAGGGCGGCCGCATCAACATCGTGCCGGTGGACTTCGTCGTCGCCGCCATGGACCACATCGCCCACCTGGAGGGCCAGGACGGCAAGTGCTTCCACCTCACCGACCCGCACCCGCACCGCGTCGGCGACGTGCTGCAGATCCTCGCCCGCGCCGCCCACGCGCCGGACATGGGCATGCGCATCAACGCCGCCCTGCTCGGCTTCATCCCGCGCGGCGTCAAGAAGAGCCTGATGGCCCTCACCCCGGTGCGGCGCATCCGCAATGCGCTGATGAAGGACCTCGGCCTGCCCAACGACATCCTCGACTTCGTGAACTACCCGACCCGCTTCGACTGCCGCGAGACGGAGAAGGCGCTGGCCGGCACCGGCATCGCCGTGCCGCCGCTGGAAGACTACGCCTGGCGGCTGTGGGACTACTGGGAACGCCACCTCGACCCGGACCTCTTCATCGACCGCACCCTGAAGGGCCAGGTCAAGGGCAAGGTGGTGCTGGTCACCGGCGGCTCCTCCGGCATCGGCAAGGCCACCGCGCGCAAGCTGGCCGAGGCCGGCGCCATCACCGTCATCGTCGCCCGCGACGAGGAGAAGCTGGCCGAAGCCAAGCGGGAGTTCGAGGCCGACGGCCTGGAACTCGTCGCCTACTCCGCCGACATCTCCGACTACGCGCAATGCGACGATTTCGTCCGGCAGGTCAACGAGGAATACGGCGGCGTCGACATCCTCATCAACAACGCCGGCCGCTCGATCCGCCGCGCCATCGAGAATTCCTTCGACCGCTTCCACGACTTCGAGCGCTGCATGCAGCTCAACTACTTCGCCGCGCTGCGCCTGACCATGGGCTTCCTGCCGAAGATGATCGAGAAGAAGAAGGGCCACATCGTCAACATCTCCTCCATCGGCGTGCTGACCAACGCGCCGCGCTTCTCCGCCTACGTCGCCTCGAAGTCGGCGCTGGAGGCCTACGCGCGCTGCGCCGCCTCGGAGTTCGCCGACCGCGGCATCGACTTCACGTCGATCAACATGCCGCTGGTGCGCACGCCGATGATCGCGCCGACCAAGATGTACCAGAACGTGCCGACGCTCAGTCCGGAAGAGGCCGCCGACCTGGTGGTGGAGGCCATCGTGCGCAAGCCGGTGCGCATCGCCACGCGGCTCGGCGTCTTCGGCCAGGTGGTGCACGCCTTCTCGCCGAAGGTGGCGCAGATCATCATGAACACCAGTTTCCGCATGTTCCCCGATTCCGCCGCATCCTCCGGCAGGAAGGAGGGCGAGGTGCCGGCCACCGCCGACCAGATCGCCTTCAGCCAGCTGATGCGCGGCATCCATTTCTAAAACGACAACTCACCCCGACCCCGACAGGAGAACCCCATGAGACCGAAAGCCGGCGACCCCGCTCCCGACTTCGCCTGCCCCGCCACCGACGGCAGCACCATCAAGCTGTCGGATTTCCGCGGCAGGAAACTGGTGCTGTATTTCTACCCGATGGACGACACGCCCGGCTGCACCGCCCAGGCCTGCAGCCTGCGCGACTTCAACCGCGACATCGCCGCCAAGGGCGCGGCCATCCTCGGCGTCTCCTCGCAGGACGAGGCCTCGCACCAGAAGTTCACCTCGAAGCACAAGCTGAATTTTCCCCTGCTCGCCGACACCGGCCGCACGATGGCCAAGGCCTACGGCGTGGCGGGATCGGGGCTGTTCGGCGTGGCGCGGGCGCTGACGGGGATGAACGAGCGGGTGACCTTCATCATCGACGAGAAGGGCAAGATCGCCCACGTCCTCGACGACCCCAACTGCCCCCACCACGGGGAGGAAGTGCTGAAGTTTCTTTGATTTCGTCATTCCCGCGAAAGCGGGAATCCACAAGGCCTGGATCCCCGCTTTCGCGGGGATGACGGGAACACTCAGGCCGAGAGTTCCGCCAGCAGCAGCCGCTCGATCTCCGGCGAGAAGGCCATCTCCAGGTGGCCGATGCCGGCCACCGGCACGACCTTCGCCCCCTCCAGCACCGAGCTGTCCTGCGGCATGACGTAGTTGTCCTGGCAGCTGTAGATGGACACCGCGGCGGGAGGCAGCGGCGCGGCTCCCGGCGCGTTGATCGCCGCAAGCCAGGCGCTGCCGGGCACCATCTGGCGGCCGTTCTCGCCCAGTCCCAGCAGCGCCAGCCGGCTGCCGCGGTGCGGCGAACCCAGCGTCACCAGCTTCGCCACGCGCGCATTGCCGAAGCGGCGCAGATAGGCGCGCGACGCCAGGCCGCCCATGCTGTGCCCGACCAGGATCACCTTCCCGGCGCCGGTCTCGGCGCAGACCGCCTCGATGCGCTGCGACACCTGGTCGGCGTAGCCGTCGATGTCGTTGAACACCGGGCCGAGGCTGATCGTGGCGACGATGTGCCCGGCGCGCGCAAGGCGGCTTCTCAGCCACAGCCAGAAGCCGCGGTTGCACTGGTAGCCGTGGATCAGCAGCACCGGCAGCCGCCCTTCTTCGCTGCGGCCCAGCCGATCCGCGCCCATGAAAAAGCGCTCGAAGGGCATGATGACGGTGAACAGCAGGCAGAAGGCGGCCAGCTCTCGCATCGCCATGGCGATGCCCCGTCCGGCGCCGATGCGGCAGGCTTCCGGCGGCGGCACGGCATAGGCGCGCGAGAAGGCGAAGGTGACGCCGATGATGAAGCTGCGCCCGGCCACCGCCAGGATCATCGTCAGCCCCAATGCCTGCTGCCAGGCCCAGCCGCAGCGCCCGACCAAAGCAAACCCGAGAATGAAGTAGAAGCCGAGCTCGCCGGCCAGCATCCATCGGTGAAGCGTCGAAGCAGTCATTTCCCCCTCTCCCCAGCCCTCTCCCCCGCTTGCGGGGGAGAGGGGGCTCTTGAATTCAGGCCAGCGCCGGCGCCGGCCGCTGGGTCAGTTCCTCGGCGAGCCGGCTGGCGTTGCGCGCCGCCAGGCCGTACACCGACAGTTGCGGGTTGGCGCCGATGCTGGTCGGGAACAGCGAACCGTCGCACACCGTCACGTTGCCGAGCTGGCGGTGGCGGCCCCACACGTCGGTGACGCCCTGCTTCCCGTCGGCCGCCATGCCGCAGCCGCCCATGACATGCGCGCTGACGACGCGCGCCAGCTGGTTCTTCAGCGGCAGCTTCGCGATGCCGGCCTTCGCCTCTTCCATGCTGGCGTAGCCCTCGCACTGCTCATGCACGACGTAGACGCGCTTCGCCCCCACGGCGAACTGCAGCTCGGCCATCGCCAGCCAGGAACGGCGCACGCCGTCCCAGACGAAATCCGAGATCGGGTAATCGAGCACCGGCGCGCCGCCGTCGCCGAGTTGCACCGTGCCGCCGGGGCTGTCGGGATGGAAGCCGTCGCGCAGCAGGGAGAGCAGCGCATGGGTATTGGCGAACTCGGCCATCAGCTTGCCGTGCACCTCGCCGTAGCCCTGCAGTGTGGTGGCGAATAGCACCGGATGCAGCGGCGGCGCCTCCAGCTTGAAGCCGATCGGACCGTCGGCCGGCACGCTGTCGAGGTAGTGGTCGGAATAGATCGTCTGCGGCGCGCCAGCATAGCCCTTCACCGCATGGTCCATCACGGCGGCGGCCACCGTCGTCGGGTGCAGGAAGGTGCGCCGGCCGAGCAGGCGCTGCGGATCGGGCGCCCCGCTGCGCATCAGCAGGGCCGGCGTGCCGATGGCGCCGCCGGCCAGCACGAAATGCTTCGCCCGGATGCGCACGCGGTACGGCAGGGGATGGATGCCCTCGGGCGTCATCGCCGTGCACTCCAGCGCCGTCGCCTTGTCGTTCGCCAGCACCAGCCGCTCGGCGCGCAGCCGGTAGGCCAGGATGGCGCCGCCCGCCAGTGCCGCCGGCAGCGTCGTCACCAGCATCGACTGCTTGGCGTTGGTCGGGCAGCCCGTGCCGCAGTAGCCGAGGTTCCAGCAACCCTTGACGTTGCGGCGGATCGGCGCCACCGGGATGCCGAGCTTCCAGCCGGCCTCGCGCAGCAGGCCGTTGTTCTCGTTCGGGCTCTGGTCCCAGTAGCGGATGCTCAGCCGCCGGTCGACGGCGTCGAACCACGGCGCCATCGCCTCGACGGTGAGTTCCTTCAGGCCGAACTCGCGCTGCCAGTGCGCCAGCGTGGTCGGCGGCGTGCGGAAGCTGCTCGTCCAGTTCACCGTCGTCGAGCCGCCGACGCAGCGCCCCTGCAGGATGTTGATGGCCTTGTCCTTCGTCTTGCGCGCCGCCGACTCCTGGTAGAGCTGCGGATAGGCGTCGGCCTCGCGCATCTTGAAGTCGGTCGACGTCTTCAGCGGCCCCTCCTCGACGATGACGACCTTGAGGCCGGCCTTCGTCAGGATCTCCGCCGCGATGCCGCCGCCGGCGCCGCTGCCGACGATGGCCACGTCCGCCTCCAGCTCGCGGTCGGCGACGAGCTTCGCGGCGTCGATGGCCTGCCAGCCGGCGTTGATGCCTTCCAGAATGGGATCGCGAATAGTCATAGCATCTCCGGCGGGCCGGGGTAGCCGATGCGCGGCCAGGTGTCCGGATTGCCGTACCACGCGCCCAGCACCAGGTCGTGCAGGCCGGCGTAGGCGCTGCGCAGCAGCGCGAAGCGGCTGTTCCGCCAGCCCTGCAGGAAAGCGGCAACCTCTTCCGGCGATGCCTGCGCCCAGCCCGTCCACACGCCGGCCAGCAGCGCGCGCGCCGGGGCGAAGCCCAGCAGGGCGAAGAGTTCCCCGAGTTCCTTCTGCGCCGCCGCCGACAGGCCGCCGATGGCGACGCCGACGCCGTCGACGGTCTGCGCGATGGCCTGCCTGCGCGCTTCGCCCGATTCGGGCAGCGCGCCGGCCAGCACCGCCGGCACGATGGCGGCGATGATCGTCCGCTCCTCGAAAGTCAGTCCCCGCGACACGGCGGTTCCGGGCGCTTCCTTCAGCCCGCGCGAATAGAACAGGCCGGCCGCCGTCAGCGCGGCGCCGCCAATGATCCCCGCCTTGATGAACTGGCGTCGCGTGATCATGGCGCCGTCATCCCCGCGAAAGCGGGGATCCATGGCTTTGGCGGCAACCTGTGGATTCCCGCTTGCGCGGGAATGACGGCGGTGTTCGTGATCTTCATCAGCGCGTCAGCAGCTTCACCATGCGTTCGAACAGCTTGCCGTAGGGCGGCTTGAACAGCCCCATGCCGTTCAGGCGCGACTGGAAGAACACCGCCTTCTTCTTCGAGAAGGCCTCGAAGCCCTCGAAGCCGTGGTAGTGGCCCTTGCCGCTCTCGCCGACGCCGCCGAAGGGCAGGCTGTCCTGGGCGATGTGCAGGATGGTGTCGTTGATGGTGACGCCGCCGGACAGCGTCTGCTCCAGCACATGGTCGATGCGGCCGCGGTCGTGGTCGAAGTAGTACAGCGCCAGCGGGTTCGGCCGCGCATTGACGTAGCGGATCGCCTCGTCGAGTTCGCGGTAGGGCACCACCGGCAGGAGCGGGCCGAAGATCTCCTCCTGCATCGCCTGCATGGCGGGGGTGACGTTCAGCAGCGCCACCGGCGGCATGCGCCGTGTCGCCGCATCCGGCCCGGCGGCCGAGGACAGCGGCACCACCTCGGCGCCCTGCCCGCGCGCCTCCTCGACGAGGCCGACCAGCCTCTGGTAGTGGCGCTCGCTGACGATCGACGAATAGTCCGGCGTGCTCAGCAGTTCCGGATAGCAGGCGTCCACCACCTTGCGCGCAGCGGCGATGAAGGCGTGCTCCTGCCCGGCCGGCACCAGCACGTAGTCCGGTGCGATGCAGGTCTGGCCGGCGTTCATGGTCTTGCCGACGACGACGCGCTCGGCGAATTTCTCCAGCGGATAATCCGGCCCGAGGATGGCCGGCGACTTGCCGCCCAGCTCCAGCGTCACCGGCGTCAGGTTCTCGGCGGCGGCGCGCATCACGCTGTAGCCGACCTTGGTCGAACCGGTGAACAGCAGGTGGCCGAAGGGCAGCCGGGCGAAGGCCTGCGCCACGTCGGCGTCGCCCTGCACCACCACGACCACGTCCTCGGCGAAATATTTCGCCACCAGGCGGGCGAACAGGTCGCTCATCGCCGGCGTGTATTCGGACATCTTCACCATGACGCGGTTGCCGGCGGCCAGCGCCGCCACCAGCGGCCCCACCGCCAGCAGCAGCGGGTAGTTCCACGGCACGATGACGCCGACCACGCCGAGCGGCTGGTGCAGCACGCGGGCGCGGCCGGGCAGGAACCACATCGAGACGGCGCGGCGCTCCGGCCGCATCCAGGATTTCAGGTGGCGGCGGGCATGGCGGATGGCTTCGAAGCTGGGGAAGAGTTCGAGGAGCTGGGTCTCGTGCAGCGAGCGGTTGCCGAAGTCGCTGCGGATCGCCTCGGCGATGGCCGGCTGGTTCTCGCGGATCAGCCGCTCCAGCGCCTCCAGCCAGGCATCGCGCTTGCCCCAGCCGGGATTGGAATCGCGCGACGCCGCCTCGCGCAGTCGGGCATGGATCGCGGCTGGAGTGTCTGTGCCTTGCGCTGCCATGGTATCCATCGCCACTCCATCGCTTGGGGGAATGCCCCGATGGCCCAGTGTAGCCGAGCGTCATTTGGGCCGGTTAGGCAATTGATTCTAAACGGGCCCGAGGGATGGCGGCGCAGGGGATAATGCCTTCATGAGCAGCGAGGAGAAAGCGCATTGGGCCGATGAACTCCGGCGCCACCTCGGCCGCGCCAAGGCGCTGCGCGCCGTCGCCAACGCCGACCCGCGCATGAGCGCCGACCGGCTGCGCCTGCGCGGCTGGCAGGCCGACCGCCTCGCCGCCACCTACCGCGACCTGCTCGACTCCGAGCGCTACCGCGCCGCCGCGCGCTTCTTCCTCACCGACCTCTACGGCCCCAAGGATTTCAGCGAGCGCGACCACGAGGTCGAGCGCATCCTGCCGACGCTCTCCGCCACCCTGCCCGCCTCGGGCATCCGCACCATCGCCCTCGCCATCGAGGTCGACGCGCTCTCCGAGGAACTCGACGCCGCCATGGTCGCCGAGCTGCGCCGCGCCCGCGCCATGGCGAAGATCAGCGGGAAGGCCTACGCCGAAGCCTACCGCCGCTGCGGCAAGCGGGCGCAGCGCGAACTGCAGCTCAAGCTGATCGGCGAGATCGGCGAAGCGCTCGCCGCCCTCGTCCGCAAGCCCCTCGTCCACGCCGCCCTGCGCCTCATGCGCGGCCCGGCGAAGCTCGCCGGCCTGGCCGAGCTGCACGCCTTCCTCGAGGACGGCTACAACGCCTTCTACACGATGGGGGATTCGACGGAATTCCTCGCCGCCATCACCACGCGCGAGGCGGTCATCCTGCGGCAGCTCTTCGACGGGGCGGCGCGGCCGTTCGACATCCCGGGCGAGGGCTGAGTCGCCGTATTGCGGGGACTGACTTTTGACTGGTCTGCTTGTCGGCCAACCGCTGCCACTCGATGACTTCGGAATGCGGCCATCCGAACGACTGCTGTATCCTTGAACTCGCCGGAATGCGAATTGCCAGAGGCAAGCCCTGGCGAACGAGGCTGAGGCGCGTCGAAGTGAATGTCAGCGGGAGTTTGCGGTGGAGTTGGTACAGATTAGCGAAACCTTGCGCCAGGATGCTGTCACGCTGGTATTCGTGAACGTGTTCCTGCAACAGATCGGGCTTCCGGTGCCGGCGGTCCCGACCCTGTTGCTGGCCGGCAGCCTGATGGCGACGCCGGGCGAACTGGGCAAGGTGCTGGCTGCTACCATCCTCGCTTCGGTGATTGCCGACTGGGTCTGGTATTGGTCGGGCAAACTCTTCGGCTACCGCGTGTTGTCTGGCTTGTGCAAGCTCTCCATCAACCCCGCCTCCTGCGTCAGCCAGACCGAGGCGCGCTTCATTCGCTGGGGCGTGTCGTCGCTCGTCGTGGCCAAGTTCATTCCCGGCTTTTCGACGGTGGCGCCGCCGATTGCCGGCGCGCTGCGCATGAGTCAGCCAGGATTCTTCCTCGCTGCCGGAGCCGGTGCCGGCTTGTGGGCCGGGCTGGCCCTGGGGGCAGGCTGGATGCTGAAGGATACGGTCCAAGCCGCCATCGCCATCCTGGAACAGCACGCCGGCAACGCCGCGCTGCTTGCGCTGGCGGTGCTCGGCGTCTGGCTGGGATGGAAGCTGTGGCAGAAGTATCGGTTCAGGAAATTCTGCGCCGTTCCGCACATTACCCCGGGTGAGTTGGTCGAAGCGATGCAGGCCGAGCACCCGCCGCTGGTGCTTGATCTGCGCGGCGCCACGATGGTTGCACAGACCGGTCCGATTCCCGGCACGAAGGTCGCCGAACATGACTTTCTGCGCGAGGCTGTCGGCGATTGGCCGAAGTCTCAGCCCATCGTCACGCTGTGCGCTTGCCCCGAGGATGCCGGTGCTGTCCAGGCCGCCCGGCATCTGCTAAATGCCGGTTATCTTTCAGTGCGACCTTTGCAGGGTGGCTACGATGCCTGGCTTGCCGCGACCGGGAAGTCGGCGAGTTAGTAAGCCTAGAGGGCAGTGGGCGCAACAAACAGTCGCCCATCGTCGTGCTTAAGCCAGAAGCGCAAGAATTCCTTCCGGAACAATCTGTAACGCCTATGATCCACCATGGTGGTCGTTGTTGCGAATGCACCACCGTGCCGCAGTACGGACCTTCGCAAAACCAATAACCTCAAGTGGAGATGCTCATGTCAAAAGTCCTCGTGCTCTATTACTCAAGCTACGGCCACATAGAAACCATGGCGCAGGCAGTCGCCGAAGGTGCCCGCTCCACAGGCGCCACGGTCGATGTCCAGCGGGTGCCGGAAACGGCCCCGGCAGAGGTCGCCAAAGCCGCCCATTTCAAGCTCGACCAGGCCGCCCCGGTGGCAACGGTGGCGGGACTGCCCGATTACGACGCAATCATTGTCGGCTGCCCGACCCGCTTCGGCCGCATGCCTTCGCAAATGGCGAGCTTCCTTGATCAGGCTGGTGGTCTGTGGGCGCGCGGTGCGTTGAACGGCAAGGTCGGCGGCGCTTTCACCTCGACCGCCACCCAGCATGGCGGGCAGGAAGTCACGCTGTTCTCTGTAATCACCAATCTGATGCACTTTGGCATGGTCATCGTTGGCCTGCCCTATAGCTATCAAGGCCAGATGACGCTCGACGAAATCGTTGGTGGTAGCCCCTACGGTGCGACAACGATTGCCGGCGGCCAGGGCCAGCGTGCACCGAGCGCAAACGAGCTCGATGGCGCGCGCTTCCAAGGCAAACTGATCGCCGAAACCGCCAACAAGCTGTTCAGCTGAGCCAGCGCACTGCAACCAATGCTCTCTCTTGCTTCGCGACGGCTTGCACGATGGCTGGCAACTTGATCGGCCGTCGCGAAGCGCTTGGGCCTTGAAACCGCGCAGCTTCCGAGTGAACCTCTGAAGACGCGGCCGACGGGATTGGGCACATTGGGTGAGTAGCGATTTTCGATATGCTGCCGCTCGGATTTGTCATTCAGGATCTTTTTGCCGGTGAATTGATGAACGGCGGCAATACGCATTGTTGCAGCCGCTCGAGCAGCAGTCGTCCAATGACCGTTCAGGCCGAGGAGCGGTAGTTTGGTTGGCGGAGCAATCGACTACCTAAGGTCGATAGTACTCAAGCGCCGTGTCGCAGCGACTGACTTTCCCCATCTCCAGCTTTTCCTTGCGGGCCTCTCAGGCCGCCCTGCCGCCGGGCGGGTCGTCCATCGGCACGTAGCGGTCGAGCCAGATCCAGTGCATGGCCGTGCCCTCGCTCAGTTTCGCCAGCGTCTCGCCGTAGCCGAGCAGCGTGCGCAGGGGCACCTCGGCGCGCAGCACGCACACGCTGGGGCGGGCATTCTCCTCCAGCCGGATGGCATCGCGAGCGGCGAGGTCCGCGCGCACCGCGTCCCAGTGCCGCGGCGCGGTGCGCACGCGCAGGAGCATGATCGGCTCGTACGGCCGGTTGCCCAGCGACATGTAGCGCACCTGCGGCGGCAGCAGCACGAGGTCGTCGTGATAGATGTCGCGCAGGAGCGCCACCGGCTTGGCCAGGGCGTCTTCGTTCTGCGCCCGCATCAGCAGGCCGTCGTGGGTGGCCTCGAAGGCGATGAGGTCGGAAGGCGCCAGCATGCGCATGACCTGGCGGGCGAAGCCGATCTGGAAGGGGCTGGAGGCGAGCTGCGCCAGCCGTTCGACGGGAAACTCGGAGTGGTCCATTTCTCTTTATCCCGTTCCTACAGCAGGGAAGCTTCCGGCTGGTAGATCAGCGCGGCGATGCGCAGTTGCAGGCTGCCCTTGTCGGTTTCGACCACCACCCGGTCGCCCACGGCGCGCCCGAGCACGGCGCAGCCGATCGCCGACAGGACGGAGAGCTTCCCCGCCTGGGGGTTGGATTCCTCCGGGAAAACCAGCTCGATCTCCTTCAGTTCGCCCGCATAGACATCCTCGACGACGATGCGCGAGTCGATGGTCACCACGTTGGCCGGCGTCTCGGTGGCCTCCAGGAGTAGCGCGGAGGTCATCAGGCCGTCGAGGGTGCGCAACTGTTTCTGGATGCCCCGCGACTGCGACGCCAGCGCCTCGGCCATGAAGCGGAGGCGTTCGGCGTCCTGCCGGGTGAGTTGGATCGTGTCGTGCAATTTCATTCCCTCCATCCTTGCGCGCCTTCAGTCGGCCGGCGCCAGCGTGCTCTCCACGCGCAGGCGCCGCACCTGCCCGTCCGGAAAAGGCCACTCGATGGTCTGGCCTTCCTCCAGTCCCAGCAGGGCCGAGCCGACCGGCGCGAGCACCGACACCTTGCCGCTGGCCAGGTCCGCTTCCTCGGGGAAGACCAGTTCCACCTCGCGACGCTCGCCAGAACGCTCGTCGAGGTAGGTCACGCGCGAATGCATCCTGACCACATTGCCCGGCATCCGTGCCGCCGGGAGGACAGTGGCCCGGCTCAATTCTTCGCCCAGGGCCTTGTGGGCGGCCAGGGGGGCCAGCCGCGCATAGTCCAGGTCGGCAATCAGCAGGTCTTCGTTTTTCATGGGGATCGCCTTTGTTCGTAAAAAGAAAAGCCCCGCCACGAGGCGGGGACGACGAATGCATGATAGGGAGGATTCCGGCCCTGAATAAGACCCTGGAATCGAACAAGACTGTTGCCAATTTGGCTACAATCAGTCCATGCAGGATCTAAATCTGATGGCCGTGTACGCCCATGTCGTCGAAGGCGGCAGTTTCTCCGCCGCCGCGCGCCGCCTGGGCATGTCGCGCTCGGCGGTGAGCAAGGCGGTGTCCAAGCTGGAGAAGGCGCTCGGCGCGCGCCTGCTCAACCGCAGCACGCGCCACCTGAGCATGACGGAGGTGGGGGCGGCCTTCGCCGAGCATTGCAGCCGCATCCTCGACGAGGCGGTCCGGGCCGAACAGGTGGCGAGCAGCCTGCACGCCCAGCCGCGCGGCGTGCTCAAGGTAGCGGCCTCGGTGGCCTTCGGCACGCTGCACGTCGCGCCAGCGCTGGCGGATTTCCTTGGCCGTTATCCGGAGCTCGACATCGACATGACCATCGCCGACCGCGCCGTCGACCTCGCCGAGGAAGGCTACGACGTCGTCGTGCGCGTGGCGCGCGAGCTGCCGCCCAACCTCGTCGCGCGCCGCCTCGCGCCGGTGCGCCGCAAGCTGTGCGCCACGCCGGAGTATTTCGAGCGGCACGGCGTGCCGCGCATCCCGCAGGACCTGGCGCGCCACAACTGCCTCGACTACACGCACTCCGGCGAGCAGGGCCTGTGGCGCTTCACCGGGCCGGAGGGCGACATCGCCGTGCCGGTGTCGGGGCGGCTGCGCATCAACGACGACGAGGCCATGTCGCAGGCGGTGCTGGGCGGGCTGGGCCTGGCGCTGCTGCCCACCTTCATCATCGGCCGCGACCTGCAGGCCGGCCGCCTGCGCGCGGCGCTGTCCGAGTACATCCCCGTCGAGCAGCACGTGTACGCCCTCTACCTGCCGACCCGCCACCTGCCAGCCAAGGTGCGCACCTTCATCGATTTCCTGCTGGAACGCTACGGGCCCGATCCCTACTGGGACCGGGATTAGTCGCGCCGTGCCATGGAGACTGACTTTCAGTGCCTGAAGCCGTACCCCTCCGCCGGGTGCAGCTGCCACTCCCCTTCCCCGTACAGCTCCAGCACCTGCTGGTGGTACTTGAGGATGCTCGCGCGGTGGGCGACGCTGACCAGGGTCGTCTGCGATGCGGCGAGCTGGCGGTAAAGGCTTTCCTCGTTGGCGGCGTCGAGCGCGCTGGTGGCCTCGTCGAGCATGACGTAGCGCGGCCGCGTGAGCAGCACGCGGGCGAAGGCCAGGCGCTGCTGCTCGCCGATGGAGAGCACCTTCTCCCAGTCCCTTTCCTCATCCAGGCCGCCGAAGCGCTCGGCGAGGTCGGGCAGGTTCACGCGTTCGAGCAGGCGCAGCAGCTCGGCGTCGGGCACCGGCCGTTCCTGCTGCGGATAGAGCAGCTGGCTGCGCAGCGAGCCGAGGATCATGTAGGGCTGCTGCGGCAGGAACAGGATGTCCTCCGGGCGCGGCCGCACGATGCGGCCGCTGCCGCAGTACCACAGGCCGGCGATGGCGCGCAGCAGCGAGCTCTTGCCGCTGCCGCTCTCGCCGACGATCATCAGCCCCTCGCCGGGCTTGATGGCCACGGACAGGTTCCTCACCAGGGTGCGCTCGCCGCCCGGCGTCTGCAGCGTGACGCGCTCCAGCACCAGGCGCGGGCCTTCCGCCGATTCGATCGGGCTGCCGCCGGCGCGGCAGGCCGGCTTCGCCGCCAGCACGCGCGAGAAGGTGTTGAGGCGGTCGATGCCGGCGGCGAAGCGGCTGAGGCCCTCGAAGTTCTCGATCACCACCGAGATGGCGGAGAGCACGGCGGCGAAGGCGCCCGCGGCCTGCACGGCGGCGCCGACCTCCAGCTCGCCGGAGAGCACGTCGCCGGCGATGATGGCGCTGGGCAGGACGATGGTGAGCAGGCCGTAGGCGTACTGGAACAGGTTGAGGAAGAGCTGGCTGCGGATCAGCCGGCTGTAGTTGTCGAAGGCCGCGGTGAAGCGTTTCCTGACCTGCTGCGATTCCTGCGCCTCGCCTCGGTAGAAGGCGATCGACTCGGCGTTCTCGCGGATGCGCACCATGCCGAAGCGGAAGTCCGCCTCGCGCTTGAGCTGCAGGAAGTTGAGGCCGATGAGCGGCTTGCCGAACACCGCCAGCGTGACCGTGGTGCCGAAGATGGCGTAGAAGACCAGGAAGTACACCAGCACCCGCGAGATATCCCACAGCACGAGGCTGAAGGCGAAGAGCTGCAGCACCGCGCCGATCAGGATCAGCAGGAAGTACAGCGTGCGCTGGGTGAAGGTGTTGATGTCCTCGGCGATGCGCTGGTCGGGGTTGTCGATGGCGGCGTTGGCGTTCAGCTCGTAGTAGTGCCGCTGCGCGAAGTAGCTGTCGAGGAAGCGGCCGGTGAGCCAGCGCCGCCAGAAGATGCCGAGCTTGTCGCGTACGAAGTAGTAGAAGGCGTACACCGGCACGGCGAAGAGCAGCAGGCCGAGGCAGTAGCGGATGGCGACCCAGAAGCGCTCCTCGTCCCGCGCCGCCAGGGCCGAGGTGAATTCGCCGGTCTGCTCGTTGAACAGCACGGCGAAGCGCGTCTGGCCGAGCAGCAGCAGCACCAGCAGCGCCAGCAGGCCCCAGGCCTTGAGTTTCTCCTCGTGGCGCCAGTAGGGGGCGGCGATAGCCCAGAAGCGCTGCAGGTGGTGGCGGTCGACGGTTTTCATCGTGTCGGCGGGTTCATGTAGGCGCCATTCTAATCGGCTAAACTCTCCCGCATGAAGATGCTCATTCCCGCCCTGGTTGCTGCCGGTCTCGCCGGCGCCGTCCACGCCCAGCCGGATGGCGACGCCGCCGCACTGGGCCGCCTGCTGTTCTTCGACGCGACGCTGTCCGAGCCGGCCGGCCAGTCCTGCGCAAGCTGCCACGATGCGGCGCGCGCCTTCACCGATTCGGACACCTCGCGGCCGACCTCGAAGGGCGTCGACCCGCGGCGCTTCGGCAACCGCAATTCGCCGACGGCGATGTACATGGCCTTCTCGCCGGCCTTCCATTTCGACGAAAAGGAGCAGCACTACGTCGGCGGCCAGTTCTGGGACGGCCGCGCCGCCACGCTTGAGGAGCAGGCCAAGGCGCCCTTCCTCGATCCGCTGGAGATGGCCAATCCGGACAAGCGGAGCGTGGTGGAGAAGGCGCGCCGGGCCGCCTATGCCGGCATGTTCGAGAAGGTCTACGGCAAGGACGCGCTGAAGGATGTCGACCCGGCTTTCGAGCGGATCGCCGCCGCCCTCGCCGCCTACGAGCGCGGGCCGGAACTGCAACCCTTCAGCTCGAAGTACGACGCCTGGCTGGCGGGCAAGGCGAAGCTGACCCGGCAGGAACAGCGCGGCCTGAAGCTCTACGAGGACGAAAAGAAGGGCAACTGCGCCGCCTGCCACCCGAGCCAGCGCGGCCCCAAGGGCGAGCCGCCGCTGTTCACCGACTTCACCTACGACAACCTCGGCGTGCCGCGCAACCCGGCCAACCCGTTCTACGGCCAGGACAAGGCGCACAACCCGGACGGGATGCGCTTCGTCGACCGCGGCCTCGGCGCCGCCGTGAAGCAGCCCGCGGAGGACGGCAAGTTCAAGGTGCCGACGCTGCGCAACATCGCGCGCACCGCGCCCTACATGCACAACGGCTATTTCAGGACCCTGCGCGGAGCCGTCGCCTTCTACAACGACCGCGACGTGCGCAAGCGCTGTCCGCAGGACCTGCCCGAAGCCGAGGCGAACAGGCGCAAGTGCTGGCCTGCGCCGGAAGTTGCCGCCAACGTAAACAAGGACGAACTCGGCCGCCTCGGCCTCAGCGAGCGCGAGGTCGACGACATCGTCGCCTTCCTGCGCGTCCTCGACGACGGCTACCTGAAGTAGGCTTCAGGCGAACATCCACAGCGCGACGGACATGCCCGCCGTCGCCCAGAACACCACGAAATCGGGATTCATGATTGCCTCCTTTCCCTGTGCCACAGGATAGGAGGCGGCAGGCTCAAGGCATGAGCCTAGGCGAAAGTCAGTACCGGTCGAGCGCCGCCTTGAGCTGCGCCGCGACTTCCTTGCGCAGCGTCGCCGGCGCCAGCACTTCCGCGCCGGCGCCCTGCTTGAGGATGTCCATCACCAGCTCGCGGCTGTCCGAATAGGGAATCTCCAGCAGGTAGCTGCCGTCCTTCTCGAAGCGCGCCTTCTGCTTCGGATGCCACTGCTCCATCGACACCCAGCGCGCCCGCTCCGGCGTGAAGCGCAGCTTCGCCCACGTCACTTTGCGGCCGGAGAAGATGCCGTAGCCGGCGCCGAGCACGGAATCGAGCGTCTTCTCCGGCACGTTGCGCGCCGGCTGCTCGATGATCTCGGCGCGGCGGATGGCGTCCACCGCGAAGCTGCGCAGGTCGTTGCGCAGGTGGCACCAGGCGTCCAGGTACCAGTTGCCGCGGTAGTGCACCAGCCGCTGCGGCGACACCTCGCGCTCGACGGTCTCGTCGCGCGCCCGCACGTAGTGGGCGATGAGCAGCCTTTTCCGCCGCAGCAGCGCCGAGCCGACCACCGCGAAGTGGTCCAGCGCCATGCGCCGCGAGGCCATGCCGAGGATGCGGATGCGCTTGTGGATCTCCTCGGTAGTGTCATCCGCCGTGCCGAGCAGCGCGCGCAGGCGCGCCAGCAGCGGCGCGATGTGCGGCCCGAGCAGGCCGCCGGTGTCGAGCCCCATCAGCAAGTGCTGCATGGTGAGCAGCGCATGCACCTCCTGCGCCGAGAACCACAGGCCGGGCAGCTCGTACTGCGCCGCGCCGCCCTCGCGCCCGGCGAAGCGGTAGCCGCCCTCCTCGCGGTCCCAGACGATGGGCGCGTTGAGGCGGTTGCGCATGTATTCGAGGTCGCGCTTGATCGTCGCGCGGGAGACTTCCAGCTTCTCGACGAGGAGCGAGAAGGGCACGATCTTTTTATCGTTGAGCAGTTGGTCGATGCGGTAGAAGCGCTCGGTGCGATCCATGGACAATGATCCGGTGGCTCACGGGATGAGCCGGATTATGCCCGAAGTGCCCGCAAGTTGCCGTCATGCTTCGTTGTGGGAGGGGCCTATGACCCCGATCGTCGCGGCCATAGGCCGCTCCCACAAAAGTCAGCCTGCCCGATACGGCGTTTCTCAGGACAGCGGCTTGCCCTGCGCATCGAAGAAATGGGGCAATTCAAAGAGCGAGGCGATGCTCACCCTGGCGATCCGCTTGTCGTCGGGCGCAACGTACAGCACCGGCGTAACCATCTCCTCGAAGATGCCGCGCAGGCTGCGCGCGCCGACCTTGTATTCGATGGCCAGTTCGGCGATCTGCTCGAAGACCAGCGGCGCGATCGTCAGCTCGACGCCCTCGTCGTGCAGGATCTCGCAGAACTGCCGGTAAATCGCGTTGCGCGGCACCGTCATGATGCGCACCAGCATCTCCCTGTCCAGGTCCTGGAAGCTGGCGATGATCGGCAGCCGGCCGGCGAACTCGGGGATGAGGCCGTACTCGAAGAGGTCGGTCGGCTTGACGCGCGCATTGAGCCGGTCGAGGATGTGCTGGTCGTCGCCGCCGGTGGCGGAGATGAAGCCGAAGGCCTTCGATTTCGCCTGGATGTTGCGCAGGCCGACGAAGGCGCCGCCGCAGATGAAGAGGATGTTGGTGGTGTCGACGTACTGGCCGTGCTTGAGGCGGACCGGCGAGCCCTCCATGATCTTCAGCAGGGCATGCTGCACGCTCTCGCCCGAGGCGCCGCGCGCCTGTCCGCTGATCGCCTTCAGCTTGTCCACCTCGTCGATGAAGACGATGCCGCACTGGGCGCGGGCGACGTCGCCGCCGGCTTTCTCCAGCAGGCGCTGCAGGATGGCGTCGATCTCCTCATTGACGAACTCCGTCTGCGCCAGCGAGGTCGCGTCCGCCGTGACGAAGGGCACCTTGAGGGCGCGCGCCAGCGTCTCGCACAGCAGCGTCTTGCCGGTGCCGGTGGAGCCGACCAGCAGGATGTTGCTCTTGGCCACCTCGACGGTGTCGCTCTTCGCCTTGGCGACCTTCTTGTAATGGGAATAGACGGCGACGGCGAGGATCTTCTTCGCCTCGTCCTGGCCGATGACATACTGGTCGAGATATTTGACGATGCTGCTTGGGGTCATTCGGGGCGGCTCCGCTGGCTCATGGCTTGCGCCCGATTATGCCCCGAATGCCGCGCCAGCGCGGAGTTTCCGGCCGGTTGCCTTGAGCCCTGCGCACATTTGCAGGATGATGCCGCATGACTTGCGAGACGCCCCTCACCCCCGCCACCCGCCCGATCGTCGGGCGGCTTCGGTAAATCATGAAAATCTGGGTCGATGCCGACGCCTGCCCGGCGGTCGTCAAGGACATCCTGTTCCGGGCCGCCAACCGCGCGCAGGTGCCGCTGATGCTGATCGCCAACCGGCTGCTTCGCGTGCCGCCTTCGCCGTGGATCCGCGCGCTGCAGGTGCCATCGGGGTTCGACGTCGCCGACCGCCGCATCGCCGAGGAAGCGTCGGCCGGCGACCTGGTGATCACCGCCGATGTGCCGCTCGCCGCGCAGGTGATCGCCAAGGGCGCCCGCGTGCTCGATCCGCGCGGCGACCTGCTCGATGCGGGCAACATCGAAGAGCGGCTGGGCATGCGCAACTTCATGGAAGGACTGCGCAGCGGCGGCGTCGACACCGGCGGCCCGGCGGCGTTTTCCGCCGCCGACCGAAAGGCATTCGCGAACCGGCTCGACGGCCTCCTGGCAATACACGCCCGCAACCTGAGGATCGCGCGACATGATCCCGGGGAACCGGCGATTGACGCAGATTGATGCGCTAAGGCCAGGAAGGCCGCAATTCCAGCAGCATGGCGCCGTATCGCAGGGACTGACTTTTCCTGGCCGGGCCCCTTCTTCGTCCATATCCTATTAACATCCCCAAGGGTTCTCTTGCACGAGGTGTCCGCTTGCCCCCTACCCGTCTGATTCTCCTCTTCGCCGCGGCCGTCTTTCTGGTCACGGTCGTGCAGATCGGCATCCTCCAGGTGGTTTTCTCGCGGCTGGGGCTGTCGGCGGATTCGGCGACGATGCTGCTGATGCTCACGCTGTTCGGCAGCATGCTCAACCTGCCGCTGTTCACCGTGCGCAC
>Ga0209476_10000732_pt1 | contig 22659 bp, 19 predicted proteins | sample KloWWTrecipitate_FD_187179 | JGI IMG/M metagenome (GOLD analysis project Ga0209476, IMG submission 187179) | Active sludge microbial communities from Klosterneuburg, Austria, studying microevolution and ecology of nitrifiers - Klosterneuburg... | ecosystem: Engineered > WWTP > Aerobic digester... | reverse complement strand
CGAGGTAGAGCACTGCGTCGACCATGTGCTCGAGCACGCGTGGCCCGGCAATCGACCCTTCCTTGGTCACATGGCCAACGAGAAAGACCGCGACGTCGCGCGGCTTGGCGTAGCTCACCAGTCGGGAGGCGCACTCCCGAACCTGGCTGACGCTGCCGGCCGCAGAGCTGATCTCTGGTGTGAAGACGGTCTGGATTGAGTCGATGATGACAACAACCGGGCCGAGCTGCTCCGCCGCGCCGATGATGTCGTCGATGTTCGTCTCGGAGAGGACATAGAGATGATCGATGCCAATGCCGACGCGCTCGGCGCGAAGCTTCACCTGTTGCGCCGACTCCTCAGCGGTCACGTAGAGTACCGATTCTCCGCTGGCCGACAGTTCAGCCGCTGCTTGCAGGAGTAATGTCGACTTCCCGATCCCGGGGTCCCCACCAACCAACACGAGTGAGCCGGGCACAACCCCGCCTCCGAGGACGCGGGAAAACTCTTCGGTCGGCAATGGCCGGCGTTTCAGATTCGCGCTCGGCACGGAAGACAACGGCTGCGGTTGTGCGGCTGCCGGCGGTCGCGCTGCGCTGCCTGGCCCTGTCGTTGCTGGTCGAGCCTCGATCGTCTCGACCAGCGAGCCCCACGCCCCACAGTCGGGACACCGACCGTAGTAGCTCGCGCTCTCCCGTCCACACTGCTGGCAGATGTACTTCGTTCGTGGCCTGGCCAATGCTCACAGCCCTCGCACGAGCAAGCACGGAGGTTTATTCACCCCCGTGCTGCGCGATCCACGATATTCTTCGGCCCTTGCGTCAGACAGCCGCTAACGCGGGAGCAGGCTCGATCTTCAGCAGATCCTCTTCGACGTCCACCACGATCGTAATTCCGGGCTTGTATCGACCGTCAAGAAGACCTTCCGCGAGAGGATCTTCGATCAGGTTCTGGATGATGCGCCGGAGCGGGCGTGCGCCATACTGTCGATCGTAGCCACGATCGCCAAGGAAGTCCTGTGCGCCGGTGGTGACATCCAGCGTGATCGACTGCTCGGCCAGCTGAGTCTTGATCCGTTTCAGCTCCAGCTCAACGATCTCGCGGATCTGCTCGGTCGAGAGCGCATGGAAGACGATGACGCCGTCGATGCGGTTCAAGAATTCAGGGCGGAACGTGCGCTTCAGTTGATCTGTAACACGCTCTCGCATGCGGTCGTAATCCTGCTGCGCCTTCTTGGCCCCGTCGGCCGACGTCGCGAACCCGAACTGCTTGTCGGTCGTGATCTGCTCGGCGCCGATGTTGGAGGTCATGATGATAATCGTGTTGCGAAAGTCCACTCGACGGCCCTTGGCATCCGCCAGGTTACCGTCCTCGAGGATCTGCAAGAGCATATTGAACGCATCAGGGTGCGCCTTCTCGATCTCGTCGAGCAGGATCACCGAGTAGCTCTTTCGCCGGACCGACTCGGTCAGCTGTCCGCCTTCTTCATAGCCGACATAGCCCGGAGGCGCTCCGACGAGCCGCGAGACAGTGTGCCGCTCCATGAACTCACTCATATCGATCTTGATGAGCGCGTCGTCAGAGCCGAACATGAACTCGGCAAGTGCGCGAGCCAACAATGACTTACCAACACCCGTGGGGCCGAGGAAGATGAACGACCCGATCGGGCGACGAGGATCCTTCAGGCCGGCCCGCGCTCTCCGCACGGCCTTCGCCATCATGGAAATTGCCTCGTCCTGGCCGATAATTCGCTCATGCAGGGCGGCTTCCATGTGCAGGAGCCGCTCAGACTCCTCAGCCGCCAACCGCGTCAGCGGTATGCCGGTCCACATCGAAACGACTTGTGCGATGTCCTCCTCGGTCACCTCGGGACTATCGCTGCCCTGCTCCTCTTTCCAGTCCTTTTCCAGCTCGGCAATACGCATCCGCAACTTGCGTTCACGGTCGCGCAATTCTGCCGCGAGCTCGAACTCCTGCCCTGAGACCGCGGCGTCAAGCTCACGCTGGAGGCTTTCCATGCCGCGCATCGCTTCCTTCAGGCTCGGTGGAGAGGCAGAACGATACATCCGCACTCGCGACGAGGCTTCGTCGATCAGATCGATCGCCTTGTCGGGCATGAACCGGTCTGTGACGTAGCGAGCAGCCAGCTGGGCGGCCGACTCCAGCGCGGCGTCTGTGATCTTGAGCTTGTGGTGTTCTTCGTATCGTTCGCGGATCCCGTGCAGGATCGCGACGGTCTCCTCGGTCGTCGGTTCTGGCACCTGGATCGGCTGAAACCGGCGTTCGAGTGCCGCGTCACGCTCGATGTACTTGCGATATTCGTCGAGTGTCGTCGCGCCGATCGTTTGCACCTCGCCCCGAGACAGCGCGGGCTTGAGGATATTCGCGGCATCAACCGCGCCCTCGGCGGCGCCAGCGCCAACGAGCGTGTGCAGCTCATCGATGAAGAGAATCGCGCCGGTCTCCTTGACTTCGCCGACGATCTTCTTCAAGCGCTCTTCGAACTCGCCACGATATTTCGTTCCAGCGACGAGCGCGCCGATATCGAGCGCGACCACACGCTTGTTCTGAAGCGGTTCGGGGACGTCGCCGCTAATGATCCGCTGGGCCAGGCCCTCAACAATTGCGGTCTTGCCAACGCCCGGCTCACCAATGAGCGCGGGATTGTTCTTCGTCCGGCGCGAGAGGATCTGCATCACGCGCTCGATCTCATTCTGGCGCCCGATGATCGGATCCAGCTTCGATTGGCGCGCGGCCTCGGTCAGGTCGAAGCCCAGGGCATCAAGATAGGGCGTCTTCGTCGTCTGCTTGGTCTGCTGATACCCGGCATTCTGGCTGACGACTTGCATCACCTGGGCACGCACCTTCTCCAGGTTGACGCCGAGACTTTCGAGCACGCCGGCGGCGATGCCCTCGCCTTCGCGGACGAGACCGAGGAGCAGATGCTCGGTGCCGATGTAGTGATGGTTCAGTCTGCGGGCCTCATCGACGGCAAGCTCAATGACCTTCTTCGCGCGAGGCGTGAGGCCGATCTCGCCCATAATGACGGTCTCGCCACGGCCGATGATGAACTCGACCGCCGACCGTACCTTTGGCAACTGGACACCCATGTTGCTTAGGACACGCGCGGCGACACCGTCACCCTCGCGGACCAGGCCAAGCAGGAGATGCTCAGTGCCGATGTAATTGTGGTTAAAGCGCTGGGCCTCCTCCTGTGCCAACGTCAGGACCTTGCGCGCGCGCTCTGTGAACTTCTCGAATTTGTCTGCCATGTGATTGTCTCCGACGATCGGGCGCGATCGGCGCGCCGAATTCCGACGCTCGTCGCGGCAACGCTCGCACTAGCGTAGTTACCTGCAACGAGCCTACTGCTGGACACCGGACGATGCAAGTCCCCGGCCAGCGAGCCGGGGTAGGGTAGCCCGGCAGTAAGTCAGATGCGACCGGCCCAGATTGGGCCGGCCGCGTCTTGAAGTGAGGTACATGTTCTGGCGAATCGGGAGCTAAGGGACGCCTAGCTTGACGAATCTCCGGGCTCGCCATCGGTGGCGGTGGAATCGCCGCCTTCATCGTTCGATGCGGATTCATCCGCGGCGGCCGCCTCGGCAAATGCCTGCGACAGCGCCAACCCTGCCGCGGTCTGCGGCTCTTCGTCATCCTCCAGCACAACCGCTGCAGCCAGCGGAGCCGAGGATTCCTCAGTTTCCTCAACTTCGGGAGACGGCTCCCGTTCGATACGCTGTGCGGGCACGCCATCCTCATCTGGCTCGACCTCGAGTGCCAGAAGCTGATGCTTGAGCTCGACAGCCTCAGCGCCGAGCGCCTCTTCGACTTCTTCGTCGGTGGCCTCAAGCGCGCGTCGGAGACTCAGGCCCATCCTGCGTCGCTGCGGATCGATTCGGATGATCCGCACGAGGAGGTCCTGACCTTCATGAACGAGCTGACGTGGGTGGCTGATCCGGAGATCGGAGAGTTCCGACACGTGGACCAGGCCCTCAATGCCGTCTTCGATCCGCGCGAACGCTCCGAAGTTGGCAAGCTGCGTGACCGTGCCGATCACAAGCTGGTTGACTTCATACTTGGCCGCGACCCGGCTCCATGGCTCAGCCTGGGTTCGCTTGATCGACAGAGCGATCTTCTTCTCGTCGGCGTTGATGCCGAGCACGAAGACGTCGATCTCCTGCCCGATGTGCAACACCTCGCTCGGGTGGCGCACGCGGCTCCAGGACAGTTCCGACAGGTGAACGAGTCCGTCCGCGCCCCCGACATCGACGAAAGCGCCGAAGTCGCAAATGCTGGACACTCGTCCGCGCCGGACTTCGCCCTCGCGGAGATCCTGGATCAGCTTCTCCTTCATCACATCACGCCGCTCCTGGAGCGCTTGCCGCTCTGACAGGATCAGCCGGTTGCGATGTCGGTTGATCTCGATGATCTTAAGCTGCAGCTTCGAGCCGATGAGGCGAGCCATATCGGCCTGCTTCTGCGCATCGTCGCCACCGCGAATCTCGGTGACCTGCGAGGCAGGCACGAAGCCGCGCACGCCGTCGAGGTTCACCAGCAGACCGCCCTTGTTGTAGTTCACGACCTCGGCGTCGATAACGTCGCCGGCCTCGAACTGCTCCTGGAGAATCCGCCAGCTCTTCTCCTGGCGAGCGCGATCGATCGATACGACCGCGTGACCCTCCTGGTTTTCGGGCTGCACTACGAACACGAGGACGCTGCCGCCTACTACGAGTGCGCTGCGCTCGTCATCGCCCAACGTCGAAGACTCGCGAGACGGGATCACTCCCTCGGACTTCGATCCGATATCGACGAGGATTTCCTCGCGATCGAGGTGCATGATCGTGCCCTCGAGCACGTCGCCATACTTCAAAGTATGGTAATCATGCGTCGGATCCGCCAGGAGCTGTTCCATCAACGCGCGTCCGGCGTCGTCGATGCTGCTTTCCGGGTCAAGATCCACGGTCCCCTGCATGATGGGGGTGGATCCTTCGTTTTCGGTACGTTCCATATACCATCCCTGCGCGTAAGATTTGCCAACAGTCGGCAGGCCGAAAGACGGCCCGACGCCGTCAGCGAAGCGCACCCTAGTATAGTGCCTGAGACGCCATGCATGCAACGGGAAAGCGGAAAAATCAGGGGACAATCCACTTAGAAAGATGCGCAGGCGCGAGCCGCTCGCTCCTTGCCGCTCGCTCAGACCTGAATCAGCCGAGCCTGCACCTCATCCCGCACATCGAGCGTGCCCCAGGTCGCCGCTGGCGCCCACCGTGGCTGCGTTGGCGAGCCCGGATTGATCATCCAGAGTCCATCAACGAGCTCGATGACCGGTCGGTGGCTATGGCCATACACGACCCAATCGACGATCCCGCGCATCCGATCGACCGCGCGTACTCGGGCGGTCATCCGCGTTATGCCACTTGGGTCGTGGCCGTGGACCAGACCGATCGTGTGGGGCCCACACCGAAACAGCCGCTCCAACGGCAGCGTCGCCATCAGGCCGGAACCGTCATCGTCGCTGTTCCCTTGAACCGCGTATACCGGCGCCAACGTCGTCAGATACTCAAGCACCCACGGCCGGCTGATATCTCCCGCATGGAAGATCAGGTCACACCGAGCGAGTCCATCAATGAGCGAATCCGGCAACGATCGCGAGCGAAGCAGATGTGTATCCGCGATCAACCCGATTTGAGCTGGAAACGGGAGCATTTCAAACGCGGGCAAGCAGCCCGGCCTGCTCGAAGATCCGCTGAATCTCAAAACGCTCTGCGTCTGTCGCCGGTAGCAGCGGTGGACGCGGATCGCCGGTCTCCAACCCCACGAGAGCCATGGCAGCCTTCAGGCCTGCAATGCCAAAACGGGTCGTCACGGCGGCGTTCGGCGCAAGCAGGTTGAACTGCGCCCGGCGCGCGGCCTCGTGGTTCCCGGCCTCAAATAGCTCACGCAACTCAACGCAAGCTGCCGGCACGACGTCGGCCAACGCGAGGATGCCGCCCTTGGCGCCCAGGCAGAGCGCCGGGTACAGAAAGTTCGCGGACCCGGCCAGCACGGCAAACTCATCGTCGGCGCCAGCAACCATCTCAGCAAACTTCACCGCATTGCCAGCGCTATCCTTGACGCCGACGATGTTTGGATGCGCAGAGAGCATCGACACCGTCGACGCGGGAAGATCCACGCCGGTGTAGGCGGTCATGATGTAGACGACAATCGGGATTGGCGAGGCATCGGCGACTGCGTAATAGTGTCGCTTGTAGGCCTCCGCGTCGTACCGCGGCCGGTAGTAGTGCGGTGTGACGACAAGCGCAAAGTCCGCGCCGAGCTCAGCCGCAGAACGAGTCAGACGGATCGTCGCTCTTGTCGATTCGACGCCAGTGCCGGCCAGCACGAGCTTCCGACCACCGATCGTCCTCGTCGCTGTGTCGATCAGGCGTAGCTTCTCGTCCTCGTCCAGCAGCGCAGACTCGCCATTCGACCCCATGACAACAATGCCATCGAGCGGGCTGTTTGCGTACCACTCGACATTCTTCGCGTAGTTGTCGAGATCAAGCTCGCCATCTGCGCCATAGAGCGCCGCGATTGGCGCGAGAACACCACCGAGTGGCCGAGTTGCCATGTCCCTGTCCCTCCAGATAGCGGCACGTCGCTCCGCGATCAGCCCATTTAACCTGACTCCGAGGATACCCCGTCATCTGCCGGACGAGTAGCCGCAAGTGATTCGAGCGCGATGATCCCGCCGGCAACGATCCAGAACAGCGCGACCGTGTGAGAGAACTGGGGATTGAAAAAGTAGTGATCGACGAATGCCACCGCCAGCAGGGCCAGAAACGCGGCTTCCAGGCCCAGCAGAACATCTACGTCCGGCCCTCTGCGTCCGACAACGCCCCGCAACCCGCGCCATGCAACGACCGCCACAATGATGAGAAACACACTGAGCCCAATCACCCCGATTCGTTCGCCGATCAAGAGATAGACGCTGGAAACGCCCGTCTGCTGGTTGACCGATGGCGCGTCGCCGAACCCGACTCCAATCCATGGATGCCTGCGAATGATGTCCCAGGCGTTCTGATACTCCCGCAGGCGCAACTTGGTCGCGGGATCCTGTGCGGTAAATCCCTGCCACAGCCGGTTGACAAAGCCACCCCCGAACCCAAGCGTAATGACCGCTGCGGCCATCAGCCCGAGTGGCGCGATCAACCAGCGGCGTCGAAACAACAGGACAAACCCGACACCAAACGCCGCTCCGACCCAGGCGCCCCGCGAGTAAGTCAGCAGAAGCGCCGCGCCGGTCAGCGCCGTCACGCTGCCGGCCAACCAGCCCGGAATCGCGCGACTTGGCGTGAGCGTCTGAGTCATCGCCAGCAAAAAGCCAACCATCATCATCCCGCCGAACGCATTCGGATCGACGCTTGTGCCGGTCGCCCGCATCGCCCGAGCCGGATTGTCCTCGATGTAACGGACGATATCCGCCGCCGGATACCCATACGGCACGAGGCGGCCGAGGATGCGGAGCGTCACGAATGGCCCACCTGCGTAGAGAATCAGGGCGATCCCTGCTGCAATGCCCGACCCAACGATCAGCAGCACGACGAGCAGCCGACCGTCGCTCGGCGAGCGGATCAACTGGCGGACCAGATAGAACGTGGCAATCGCGAGGACAAAACGGCCGAAGTCGTGGACGGTCTGGGTCGTGTAGTTTCGACCAAGCCCAAGCAAGAACGCGAGCACAGTAATCCCGACCAGAAGCGCCACCAGCGCCTCGGGCCATCCAATTGCGAGGCTCACCCGGCGATCCAACGCTGCGATAGCGACGCTGGCAACAAGGAAATACGCCAGCGCAAGCTCAAGGAGCGTCGGCGTGATCGGACCGCCGATCGGGACGACGGCAAACGGCACGACGTAGATGACGACAAGCACGCCGGCCAGCCCGACCCAGATACTGCGGAGCATAACCAGCGCAACTGCCGGCAGGATTGCGAAGATCGCGGCGAACGGCAGGCCGGCAACCACAACCATTCCGCCGGCCAGCGCCCCGACGGCAACCGCGAGCATCGCCAACACTGTCGTGGGCAGTGGTTCGCGCCGGGCAATCGGCTCCCGGCTCAGATCCATCGGCGCATCCGGAACACCAGGATCATTCCCACGATGATCGCCAACATCAACGCGGAGATAATGACAAGCGCGTATGGGGAATGCTCATATGGCAACGGCACATTCATCCCGAAGATGCTTGTGATCAGCGTTAAGGGGAGGATGATCACTGAGATGACCGTTAGCGCCTTGATGACTTCGTTCAGGCGATGCGAAGCGAGCGAATCGAACGTGTCACTCAGCCCGTCCAGCACTTCTTTCAGGTCATCGAGCGAGTCCCAGATCTTCGCCAGATGGTCGGCGACATCGCCGAAGTAGACATCGGCCTCAATATCGCTGCGAACCACGGGCAGGCCCCGATGCTCGAGCTGCGAGATTATGGCCAGTTGCGGCTTCATGATCCGTCGGAGCGCGATCAGATCGCGTCGAACTACGGAGATCTCCTGCACCGTCCGCAGACCGGAGCTATTGAAGATTGCGTCTTCGATGGTTTCGATCCGCTCGGACAAGCGATTCACGATCGGGAAGCAGTAGTCCACCAGCCGATCGATGACGTAGTAGAGCAGATGCAATGGCGACTGGCTCATCATCGCCTCGCGGGCATCTTCAGACTTGGCTGCCTGATCGAACATCCCACCAAGCGGGCGAAGCACGCCATCGTGCGCGGTGATCACATAGTCGCGCCCCACGAAGAAATCCACCTCCGATGCTGTGGTCACCCGCGTCTCTTTGTTATGCACGGGAAAATGCATCACCAGAAAGGCGTAGTCATCGTCGATATCGATCTTCGGGCGCTGGGTGCGACTTATCACATCATCGAGAAGTAGCTCGTGAAACCCGAACTCGTTCCGCAGGTACTCGATCTCCTGCGGTCCCGGCTTTCGAATATCGATCCAGCGAAGTCCATCGTGAACGACGACCTGAAGGCGCGAGGCGCCCCCTGTGGCGTCGGCCTTCCGGGCGCGACTGTTTCCCGGCCGAACAAGACGGCCGGCGCTGGCGATCGGCAATGGTTTACGCTTGTGCGTCGCCAACTCGAGTTCCCGTCACCGCAGGTTCATCCAGCGCGGGCGATCCACCCGCGCGGCGTAAGGATACGAAGAACGACGCCGGCCCGAGCAATCCGGGCGCGGCGCCGTTCTCAATCGCTTCCAGGCGCTACGATGGGATAAGGATGACCTTACGTTGGGGCGCCGCGAGGAACTCGCAGCCATCGGCTGTCACGATGATGTCCTCCTCCTGGCTGACCACCCCATAGCCAGGCACAAGACAGCCGATCTCGAGGGTGTAGACCTCGTCCACTTCGAGCTTCCCGTATGGACGCTGGCCGTACCGCTCCCAGCGCGGCCCGAGCACCGTGCCGCCATCGTGGCAGGCACGTCCCATCTGGTGGCCAAGCGCGTATTGCCACTCTTCCAGGCCCGCTTCCGCGAAGATTCTCCGGGCGACATCATCGACTTCCCAGCCCATGACGCCAGGTCGAACAAATGCGGCGGCATCCTGAATGCAACGGTCAACGATCGCGAAGTAGCGCTTCACATCGTCTGGCGCCTCGGTTTCGCCCGGCTTCAGGAAGTAAAAGGTCCGCTGCAGGTCCGAGCAGTACTCATCCTCTCGGACACCGAAGTCGATACTGAGAAGTTGGCCCGCGCGTGTCTCGACATCCGTCGGCCCGACGTGGCCGCGTGGCGAGTCCGGGCCGGCCGTAACGCCTGGGCAGTAGTTCCAGTCCCATGACGAGCCGATTCGGCGTTCGTCGAGTTGCCCGTGCATGTACTCGCTGATCTGACGTTCGGTCAGCCCGGGTCGTAGCCAGGCCTCCAACGCCTCCCAGATCCGCTCCGTGGTCCGGACGGCGGTCCGAATCCGCTCTAGTTCCGCCGGTGACTTGCGAGCTCGCACCTTCGTCGGGATTTCACCCGACGACTGAACCTTCGCCCAGTGGGGAGTGTCACGAAGCATCTCCTCGAGCAGGAGATACATCCCATGCGTGACCCCGTCGGACATATAGTTATCGATCGAGTAATTCAGAGCGATCATGTTCGGCTGGAGCTCATCAAACGCCCTGATCAGCTCGCCCGAGATCCCCTCGACATATCCGACGACGTTGTCCCAAGCGCCGGTCTGACGAATGTTCTCCACATCCCCGACCGCGACGATCGCGCGGTGGTCGCCAGTTCGCGAGATGAGAAACGCCGACTCCCAGGTAACGCTGGTGCCGACAACCAGCGGCATGCTCGGATCACCGAGAACATCGCTTTCGCGAGCGACGATCATCCACAGATCGACGCCCTCCTCTTCGAGCACCTCGACCGCTTGTGCCAGCTTCTCCCGAACGATCGAATTATCTGTCATTGCCCTCCCCGCCCCGCTTCACGCCCCGCTATCGGCGCATCTTCACGACCTTGAACGCCTCCGCCATGGGAAGCTCAGCCTGCCGGCCAACGTCCTCTGCCCGTTCGCGCATCCGTTGCGCGAGTGTCTCTCCGGCGCCCACCTGACTCACGTGCGCCCGCAGCGCATGAATCTTCGCATCGAAGGTCTGGCTGATGTCGATGAACCGGTCCGGCGCCTCAGACCCATACAGCCACAACTCGACAACCTTATGCGGTTCGAGCCCGTCCTGCAGGTGCTGCGGGAAATACAGCGGATCCCGGGCGGTGGGGTAAACAGAGTCCACCGCAGTGATCCCGACCGCTCGATGATCCGGGTGCAGCGCATACGGGCGAAACGGATCGTGAGTAATCAACACATCCGGACGGTGTGTTCGAATCTGCCGGACGATCTTTTCGCGGAAGCTGATGTCCGGCGTCAGCTCTCCATCTCCGAGGCGGAGAAACACCGTCTCCGCCACGCCGAGCCGCCTGCTGGCTTCGAGCTGTTCGCCCTCTCGGAGCGCAGCGAGCTCTGGTGACGAGATGTCTCGCCGCGCGGTGCCCTTGTCACCAGAGGTACACAGGACAACGACGACGTGTTTGCCCTCGCCGGTGAACTTCGCGACTGATCCTGCGCACGAGAACTCGGCGTCATCAGGATGAGCGACGACAACCATGACACGTTGGAAGTCCTCCGCGACGGGTTCTGTCTCACCCTGAGAAGCCGCAGTTACGCTACTGGACATGGACCGTTCCCACCCTCCCGTGGTTGAGCCGATTGACCGGGTGCCGAGCTAGACACAAGCAACCACTATCCGATAGACCGTTGGGGTCGTCAAGAGCCGTGAGACAGTCGGCATCGATACGCGAACCAGACAGCGCAACGGCCGGCGCGCCGCAGCAGCAGCGTACTGATCGCCGACTGCATGTCAGTTGAGATACCTGCCCGGAAGGCTCGTTATGCCGTGGTCTTCCGCTCGCGTCACGGTTCCTCGCGCATCGTAATGATGGCGGCCAAGACCCCGGCAATCGTCCCACCCAGCCACATGATGGCGCCGCCAAGCTGCTGGTCCGCCAGCGGCGAGCGGCCACCGAACGACGCGGCAGCGTAATGCGGATAGAAGGCGTGGCCAGAAAAGGTTAGCACCGCGGCCAGCAACCCGGACGCGAGCATGCTGATCGTCAGATACAGCACGCGCTGCCCGTTCGCTTTCAGATACCCGAGGCTCATGTTGTCATCGACGAGTGGACGCCAGAAGAGAACGAACGCCCCGATGAAGAGCATGTGCTCGACCGCGTGAATCCTTCCATTGGACAATTGAGCGTTGTAGATCGCAGGCACATGCCAGAACCAGAGCGCGCCCGACGACAGTATGAGTGCCGGCGCTGGCCGGGCCAGCGCGTTCAGCCCACTGACAATTCGAGACGATGACCAGGCTCGAAACAGAAGCGGCCATGCGATCGCGATCAGCGGCGCCGCGACGTTCATCAAGATCATATGCTGCAGCATGTGGGAAGAGAACGAACGATCGACAGCCGTATCGACGGGCGGCGAATTCATGATCAGAACGACGGCGATTCCGCCGATCAGAGCAATCCACTCCCGTGGCCGCGTGTCGCGGCGCGCGATACGCGCCGCGACCTGCACCTCCGGATCGGTCCTCGTCATCATGGCGTTTGTCGGGTCTCCGCGGAGCTGATCGCCTGCCAGGCCCGCCCGATCCCACGAGACATGTCGGCCATCAGCCAGAGGAGGCTGATCCCGATCAGCACCACAAATGGGACCGCGATCTCCGCGTAGATCTTCCACCCGGAGAGATAGACCGCGTAGCGACGGGGCACGCTATCCGCACCCGCGAAGAAGAACATGAGCACGAACCCGACGCCGCCGACACCGTAGAGCCAGGCAGCGATCTTCGAGCTCGCCCATTCGTGGACGTCGCCCAGGTCGCCGATCAGATAATAGAGGTACGCCCAGACGAAGCTGGTGACTCCGAGCAGATAGTACGTATGGAAGTGCCCCGGCACCCAGAGTGTGTTGTGCATGACGTTATTCGCCGGAATCGCAGCATCGATCACCGCCGCTATTCCGCCGAGTACCCACCCCCAGAAGCCTGTCACGATCAAGATCGACGGCACAGACCAACGCATCCCGCTGCGATAGATATGCGACAGGCTACCGATGATCGTGATCAGCAGCACCTCAGGCACGATCGACCAGGAGGCGACCTGTCCGAGAATCTGCAGACCGATCGGCTGCGAAAAGTCCTGGTAGAGATGGTGGGAGATCGGAGTCATCACAAGCACAATCGTCAGGTTCCAGGCAAGCACGATGAGCTTCGACGTGTGCCCACCACGTCCGGTGAAGATCGGGATAAGCGCATACACCACCCCGACTGCGAGATAGATCGTCAAGTTGGCAACCGCATGGCCGAAGAACATCAGGAAGTTCTTTGAGTAGAGCTTATTGATAGGCGCGATCCAGCCTGCCGCATCTGCAAGCAGAGGCAACACAACAGCAGCCCCGACGAGCCCGGTGATCATCCCGACGATCGAGACCGCCATCGCAGCCAGCTCGACCGGTTGCGGCACGCGCAGGTCAGCGGCGGCAGGGCCGCGCGAAAACAGGTATCGCCAGCCGAGTGCCGTTCCGATGCCACCGTACTTGCGCCGGAGCGTGAGGAACACATGGAGACAGTAGATAGCGAATCCGAGCCCGATGCACAACGCGCCGATGTACATCATCGCGCCCGCCCACACGTCCCAGGTTCTCCCGCTGAACGGGAGTGGGTCGAGCACCGTCCATGCGCCGGCGAAACGGCCGATCAGCACCGCATAGAGCAGGAAGGCAACGCTCAGTGAATAGACGAAGTAGGCTGCCCACAACCAGCGAACACTCAGCTTCACCGATCGGCTCAGAGCGGCGGCCATCGCGCCCATCGCGGCCTGCAACATCCCGGCAACCATCCCAGTGCCGTGAATGGTCATGATCCGATAGAACCAGTCGGGTGAGAGGACATACCATCCTGCATGGTGCAGACGCATCAGCAACCCAAGCAGACCCATGAAGAGGAATATGACGAAACCGCTCAGCATATATATCAGGGCAACCCGGAGTACTGCTCGGTCCGTCTGGCTGTACGCCGGGGATTCAAGCGGACGTGCATTCACAGCGCCTGGCTCCTTCGTGTCTTCGATCGCGGCTAGACGATGGTGAGCACGGCGACCATGATCTGGTGCCATATGCCACAGTACTCCAGGCAGCGAACCGTGTACGTGCCGGGCTTGTCGAACTCGAAGATGAGCTTGTTCGTGTAACCCGGCATCACTTGCGCCTGCGTCAGCAACACGCCGTCCGGACTGTAGATCGCGAAGTTGTGATTGACATCAACCGTCGTGAGCTCAAACTCGATCCGGGTGTTGGCAGGGAGCTGTTTCTCACCGATATCCCAGGCCCACTGGACGGCAGAGACCTTGACGGTCATCTCGGGCTGGCCGAGGGTTCGCCCGCGGACACTAGGGTATGGCATCCAGTACATGGAAACCGCCAGACCGACCAGCAACACCACGCCGATCGGGAAGACGAGACGTTTCCGCAGCATTGCGGTCTTCGCATTGATCGCTGGCTCCGGCGCGACCCGCCCAACGCTGAAGACGATCGCTAACCAGATGGCGGTCCAGATCGCGCCGAGAATAAGGAACAAGTACAGAAGATTCTGTTGAAGCATCTCACGCTCTTCTCGTCGAAGATGGCAATCGGTGAATCCAGCAGGCATTCACACGGTCGTCAGGGAGGCGGTCCCGATCGCGACGGGTCCGGGCGGGCTATGGCAGTCGGAAGACGGGCGGCCGGCCGACGCACGACAGTGATCTCCGCATGCAACAGGGCCGCGTGGCCGCGGAAATCCATCTGGCCAATAGCCCCGGGAACAACCGACCCTGGCCCGGCCGGGTTACCGCACCCCATAACGCGCGGGCGCACCCAAATTCGCTCGACTGATTCGTCGCGCACTTGCGAAGCCCCCCTGCCGATCTCGTATCGCCAGAACCCCCAGAGGCTCTATATCGTGTCGCGAGACTCATTGTCAGTGACTTTTGTCTCCCTGTCTAGCGGACGCAAGACAAGCGTGACCAGGTCACCACCACCGGTATCGCGCGCAACTCGGTATCCGACCGATCGTGTTGCCGGCGGTGAACCGCTCCGGGCGCATTGGACCAGCCGTGACGGGCGGTCCTCCCTCGCGTCAGGCAGCCTCCTGGATCGGATGACGCTACGGCAGGATTCCCACGATTCGTCCGTTACAATTGGGCCGATGAAAACACGAAGCTGCACGCCGCCGCCACGATCGTTACGCATCCTGATGATCGCGCCGACGTCGTTCTTCGCGGACTACGGTTGTCACGTCCGCATCCTGGAGGAAATCACCGCCCTGCAGCGCCTGGGCCATCGCGTCCGACTGTGCACGTACCACAACGGTCGCAACCTTCCCGGGATTGATATCCGTCGATCAGTGGACGTGCCCTGGCTCAAGCGGGCCGAGGTGGGTAGCTCACGACACAAGGCCTATCTTGATCTTGCCCTGTTCGCCGAGACACTGCGTCAACTGGTGGCATTCCGCCCCGATGTTATTCATAGTCACCTCCACGAGGGTGCTCTGATCGGTGGTGTCCTTGGCCGGCTCGCGCGCCGGCCAGTGGTGTTCGACTATCAAGGGTCGCTAACTGAAGAGATGCTCGATCACGGATTCATTCGCAAGCATGGCCTGCGCGAACGCTTCTTTCGACGGATCGAACGGCGGATCGATCGGATCGCGGACTCGGTTGTCCCGAGCGGTGTCGCGGCGAGGCGCTATCTCGAATGCAGCGGACTCGATCCGTCTCGAATTCGTGACATACCCGATGCCGTTGACCTTGCTCGATTCGATCCGATGGCAGCCAGCGCTGGCGGGCGCGCGATCCGTGAGCAACTCGGAATCCCTCCCGGCGCGCGCGTTGTTGTCTACCTCGGGTTGCTCGCAGAGTACCAGGGCACCTCGTTGCTGATCGACGCCGCCGCCAGCTATCTTCCACGCCATCCCGATGTCTACTTCATCGTCGCCGGGTATCCGGGGGCGGAGATCTACGCACATCATGCGAAGGAGCGGGGCATCGCCGATCGCGTCATCTTCCCCGGGAAGATTCTCTATGAGGACGCTCCAGCACTCCTTGCCGCGGGGGATATCGCCATTGCGCCGAAGCTCTCGACGACCGAAAGCAACGGCAAGATCTTCAACTACATGGCGATGGAATTGCCGACCGTCGCGACGGACACGCCAACCAACCGCGCGATCCTGGGCGGGCTTGGTCACTTGTTCCAGCCGGGCGACATAGACGGGCTCATCGCGGCACTCGATGCGGCGTTTGCCGACGGCAGCGAGGCCCGCGCCGAACTCCGCGAGCGGATCCGCGCGGAGTTCGACTGGAGCCACCGTGTCGATGACCTTCTAGCGGTGTATCAGTCGCTCATTTCCGGCCAGCGGGCGCCGGAAGCCTGTGAGGCCGCGCCGTCGTCACCGTCTGCCCGCTAGCCCCGGCCGGCCAGCCGATCCAGCAGGTAGTCTTCCAGTGCGCCGTCAGCAACCTCGGCCTGTTCACCACTGAACATATCGCGAACAACGACAACACCCCGCCCGATCTCGTCGGGCCCGATGACGATCGCAAACGGAACCTTGCGGCGGCTGGCATAGCGAAGCTGCCGGCCAAGATCGTGGCTTTCCTCCATCGAAACCTCGGTCGGAATGCCCGCCGCCCGCAACCGTGACGCAATCGACAGCGACTCGGCGGTGCTTCCCTCGTCAAACAGCGTCACGAAGACACTCGATATCGTCGGCGGAATGGCCAGAAGCCCAAGCTCTACGACAACATCAACGATACGGTCAAGCCCGAGCGACATGCCGGTTGCCGGGATGTCGCGTCCCGAGAACATCCCGACGAGTCCGTCGTAACGGCCGGCTCCTCCGAGCGACCCGATCTTCGGCTCCTCAACGGTCGTCTCGAACACCGGCCCGGTGTAGTACTCCAGGCCTCGCGCCAACGCGAGATCGAGCACGTAGTGCTCTGGTGGCGCGCCAAGAGCAGCCAGAAACTCGAAAAGATCCTCCAGGTCGGAGATCGCCTCCCTGGCCAGCTCGATCCCTGAGAGCCGCTCAGAGACCATTGAGAGCACCGCATCGGGTGAGCCTGATGTTGAGACCAGGTCCACGATCCGACGCGCGATGCCGCGATCTACGCCGGTCGCCTCCAGCTCCCCGATCACTCCGTCGTCACCGATCTTGGCTAGCTTGTCAATTGCCCGATAGACGCCGGGCGCCTGCGACGCCGACACCCCGGCGTAGAGCGCGAAGCTCTCGAGAAGCTTGCGGTGGTTGATGTGAACCACGAAATTCGGCATCTGGACGCCACGTAGCGCCTCGATCACGATCGAGACGACATCGGCATCTGCCATCATCGAGCTCGTGCCGACGATATCGGCGTCGCACTGCCAGAACTCGCGGTAACGGCCCTTCTGCGGTCGATCCGCCCGCCAGACCGGGCCGATGTGATATCGCTTGAACGGAAACACGAGCTCGTTTCGATGCACCGCGACAAACCGCGCAAGCGGGACGGTCAGATCGTAACGTAGGCCGATTTCGCGCCCGCCGTGATCCTCGAAGTGATAAATGAGCCGCTCGTCTTCGCCATACTTGCCAGCGAGACTCTCGTAATACTCCAGTGCCGGCGTATCGATCGGCTCGAATCCATGCCGCTCGAAGACACCACGAAGCACACCGATGATGTGCTGGCGCAGCAGCATCCGCTCGGGCAGAAAATCGCGCATGCCCTTCAGGACTTGTGCCGACCGCTGCGGACGGCGACGTTCGCCGCCTTCCTCCGACAGGACTGGATCGTTCATCAGTCACTCCAGGATCGTTCGCCGCCAACCCAGCTGCTGGCATCGCACGATGATAGCAAAGCATCCGCGTCGGGTCGGCCGGCCGCTACTTACCGATCTCGAAAACGATATGAGCCAACTCTGGCACGATCAGCCGATCCATTGCCAGCGCGACTGCATTCGACGAGCCGGGCGTCGAGACGACCAGCGTGCCGTGCAATACGCCGGCCGTTGCTCGCGAGAGAATCGCGGCAGCGCCAATTTCGTCGAACGACAGCATCCGGAAGATCTCTCCGAACCCCGGAAGTGTCTTCTCAAGACGACGAGAGATCACGTCGAAGGTCGTGTCGCGACTGGCAATCCCGGTTCCCCCGTTGAACAACACCGCCTGGCACTCCGGATCCATTGAGTAGCGATCCAGCAACGCCTCGATCTCCGCAGGCTCATCGCGGACGATGTGGTAGCCGACGATCCGATGCCCTCCAGATTCGAGCTGAACGCGCATGATCTGGCCACTCCGGTCGGTCTCAGCGGTTCGCGTGTCGCTCACCGTGACAACGACGCAGCGGACGCTCCCCGGTGCATTCCTTCGATGCTCGGTCACCGACTCACTCACCGAAACCCTCCTTCGAAGCGTCGCCACCAGACGGCAACGATCGTTAGTCCAACGTGAGATTCTGATGATGATCGAGCGACGCAACCGAGCCGTTCGGTCGCAGGGTGATCGCCACGAGGTCGACGCGCCAGATCATCTCGGCCACGTCCGGTTGTCGTTCGCGATACTGCTCGGCTGTGCGCATCAGCGTCGCCAGCTTCCGGGCGTCGACTGATTCGGCGGCGCTCCCGTATCGCAGACCGGTGCGGACGCGAACCTCGACGAATACCAGCTCGTCGCCATCGACCGCAACGATATCGAGCTCGCCCCCTCGGTAGCGCACGTTGCGCCCGATCACTCGATAACCCTGGCGACTCAGCCAACCCGCGACGTACTCCTCGCCCGCCGCGCCGGACTCAGTTCGCGACGACATCGGCCAAGGATTCCGCAACCGGAGCGAAGGAGGTGCGATGATGCGGGGTCGGGCCGTAGGTAGCGAGCGCCAGCCGGTGCGCCGCGGTTCCATACCCTTTATGTAGCTGGAACTGGTACACGGGCCACTCTTCGGCCATCTCCGTCATGATCTGATCCCGATGCGTCTTAGCGATGATCGAAGCCAGCGCGATCGACAGCGACACGCTATCGCCGTGGACGATCGCGTCGTGCGTACAGTTCAGACCCGGCACCTCGAATGCGTCGACGAGGACATGGTCGACACCGGGGCGAACCGTGCTCGCCGCCTCCCGCAAAGCGAGCTTGTTCGCCCGCCCGACGCCGACCTGGTCAATGATCTCGACCGACACTTCCGAAATTGCCATCGGGATGCCCAACCCCTGCACCACTTCGACGACTCGCGAGCGTTGAGCGGCGTTTAGCTGCTTCGAGTCGCGGACGACCGCGCCGGCGCGGTTGAGCGCGCGCGTCAGTTGAGCGCGCGCCGACGGTTCCGCCGGGACGACGACCGCTGCCGCGACGAGTGGGCCGGCCCACGCGCCACGCCCGACCTCATCGACACCGGCGACGACCAGTTTGCCGGCCCGCCAGGCGCGACGCTCCCACACCAATGCTGGAATGGGACGGCGGCTAGGCGGCATTGTCATCCTCGCATCGCCGGCTAGGTCGATAGCGACGGATTTCGCGATGTCGACAACATCGGGGGTCACCTACTCTGGCACTCGACGCACGTCCGTAGATCCCGGCGTCGATGACTGGCGCCGTCACTCCCCTCGGGTTCCGTGGCGCAGACCACCACGTCGAGAGAATCCTGTCGCTCGATAGGATCTCCCGTCCCTGATCGGCCACCGCAGTCCTCCACGTGAAGCGTCGGCGTGTTCACGACAGTTGCCATCATCTTCGCATGTGTTGGTGCGGACGCACAAAAAGAAGACGGCGACCCAGTTCGTGGGTCGCCGTTCAGTCGCTGGGTTATATCGGGGATCAGGCGTCGCGCTTCACCGGATTGCGCAGCGACGATCCTACCGGGCGGCGTCGCTCGCGAATACGCGCGGCTTTGCCGCTTCGATCGCGGAGATAGTAGAGCTTGGCGCGCCGAACGCGACCACGACGCAAGACCTCGACACGCTCTACGCGAGGAGAATGAATCAGGAACGTTCGCTCAACTCCGATGCCGTGTGACGCGATGCGACGAATAGTGAAGTTTTCGTTGATACCACCACTACGTCGCCGGATCACAACACCCTCGAACGCCTGCAGGCGCTCGCGCGTGCCTTCGACCACCTTGACGTGCGCCCTGACCGTGTCACCCGGACCGAAATCCGGCACGTCGGCGCGCATGAAACCTTCTTCAATCTTTCGAATCGTGTCGACCATATCGTCCCACCCTGTCCGTCGTTCACTGTGCCGCCGGCAGGCCCCGGCAGTGCCAGGGAGCCACGGGCTGTCCGGTGTTATCCGCAAGGATCGATGGCGGCATGCGAAAATCCCGCGCGCCGCGGCAACCTGCGCAGTATAGCAGCGTTACGTGTTGCTGGGCAACTGCGCTGTCAAACGTCGATCGCCGATTGCCTCCAGCACTTCGGACGCGACTTCGTAGCGATGGAACGACGGCATGATGTACACGCCATGAACCTCGTCGCGTGCCTCCAGTATGAGCTCCTGGCTTATCCGGACCCCTTCTCGCCGACCGTTGCTACCGGCCAGACGCATCCGTTCACGGATCGCCTCGGTTGGCCGAATTCCCGGCACTTCGTTATAGAGAAACTCGGTGTGACGATGGCTCTGGAGCGGCATGACACCCAGCATCACCGGCGTCGCCAATGCTCCGTGGCGCTCCTCATAGAGCCGGACGAATGCTCGCCACGTCTCCAGCTCATAGACCGGCTGCGTCATGATCATGTCGGCGCCCGCTGCCACCTTACGAGCCACTCGGTCAGTCTCATGTGCCAGGTCGTCGCGAGTTGGATCGGCGGCGACAAGCACAGTAAAGCTCGCCTGCTTCCCAATCGATGCCCCTGCCGCGTCTGTTCCGGCGTTCATCGACTGCAGGACTCGCGCAAGGCCGACTGAGTCGAGGTCATACACTGCCGTCGCGTTCGGGTAATCCCCAAGGCTGGGTGGGTCGCCAGTCAGCGCCAGGATATTGCGCACGCCGAGCGCGTGTGCGCCGAGGAGGTCGGACTGGAGCCCCATCAGGTTCCGATCGCGGGTCGTAAAGTGCAGGATCGTCTCGACACCGATCTCCGTCTGGATCAGAAAGCACAACGCGAGCGCGCTCATGCGAATCCGCGCCATCGGCGAATCAGCCACATTCACGGCGTCGACTCCGGCTGCCTTCAGCATTCGGGCGCCGTCAATCATCTTCTGCGGATTCAGCCCACGCGGCGGATCGAGCTCGACCGAGACGAGGAACTGCTTACCGATCTTCCTCGCGAACTCCGTCGGCGCCTCTGGTGGCAACAGCTCAATCGATCGCGCCGGTGTCGGGCGTCGGAGTGTCTGGATGCCTTCTCCGCGCAAGCGCTGATCGATCGCCTCGCGCATCGCCTTCGTATGCTCCGGCGTCGTCCCGCAGCAGCCGCCCAGTACCGCCAGCCCGAGATCGAGCGACTCGACCGCGAACGCGGCAAAGTAGTCGGGCGAAGACGGGTAGACAAAGCGGTCGTCGATCTGCATCGGCCACCCCGCGTTCGGCATCCCCGACAGACGCACCTCCCGGTCGAGCGATCGAAGCTCGCCGAGGACGTCCAGCACCCGTCGCGGACCGACGCTGCAATTCGCGCCGACCACATCGACTGCGAGCTCATGCAGATACTGGAGCACCTCGGCGGGCGTACTCCCACCGAGTGTTCTCCCGTCATCAGAATATGTCATTGAGGCAATAATTGGCAGGTCTGACACGTCACGCGCCGCCAGGACCGCTTCCGTCATTTCGGCCAACGAACCCATCGTCTCGATGACCAGCAGATCAACACCGCCCTCGAGCAGGGCGCCAATCTGCTCGCGAAACGCCGCGCGAACCTGCTCGGGGCGATAGAGCCCGAACGGAACCTGCGCCATGCCTGTCGGACCGACCGAGCCACCGATTAAAACCGGCACGCCAGAAACCTCACGCGCCTCAATCGCCAGTCGGGCTCCTCGATAGTTAATATCGCGCACCCGGTCGTCGAGCCGATGTTCCCCGAGCCGGAACGCATTCGCGCCGAACGTGTTCGTCTCGATCATGTCAGCGCCCGCGGCGATGTAGTCGCGGTGAATCTGGACGATCGCGTCGCGGGAGGACAGGTTCAGCTCGTCGAAACAGGTGTCGAAAGACACGCCACCGGCGTGGATCTGCGTCCCCATCGCTCCATCGCACAAAATGGGGCCAGCGTGCAGTCGTTCAATGAACGGATTCGCCATTCGGAGTATCCTTCCGGGACGCTGGTCATGCGCAGGGACGAGCCAGGTCGCGATTGTAGCATCGAGAACCGACCACAGCCGGCCAGGTTCCGTGTCCTTCTGATTGTGTGGCCGCACAACCTCCGCCGTGCACATTCGTTATACGGTGCGGAGGGTATACGGTGGAGAGGGTCCTGATGGCATCCGAAGAGGATGTATGGGTAAGCCAGGCTAAAGCCGGGGATCAGGCGGCGTTCGAGGCAATCGTCCAGCGGTACGAGCGCCCGATCTATAGTTTCGTCTATCGCATGATGGGCGACGCCGACGATGCCCGCGATCTCACCCAGGACTGCTTCATCCGCGCCTATCGGAGCCTGGATAAGACAAGCCACGATCTGAACATCTCTGCCTGGCTCCATCGCATTGCTTCCAACGCCTGCCTCGATGTTCTTCGCCGCCGCCAGCGTATCCGCTGGTTGCCCTGGGACACCACCAGACACGAACCGTTACTTGGCGACTCGGAGAGCGACAGCCCCGAGCGCCACGCAGTCGCAAAAGAAACGTCTAGTCTGGTTCAGGAGACACTCTCGCGGATGTCGCCTCGCAACCGGGCAGCGCTGATCATGCGTGAGTACGAGGGCATGTCGTGCGACGAGATCGGCGATGTCCTCGGGCTCAGTCGATCGGCGGTCAAGTCGGTTCTCTTCCGCGGGCGTGAAGAGTTTCGCAAGCTCTATCCCGACACCGAGGGCGAGGCGCGGTCATGACCGACTGTGCTAGCTTCCGCGAGTCGCTCTCGCACTTCATCGACGGCTCTCTGGATCGCGATGATGCGGTGCGCGTTCGCGCACACCTGTCGCATTGCCAGCAGTGCC
>Ga0209476_10000731_pt1 | contig 22672 bp, 27 predicted proteins | sample KloWWTrecipitate_FD_187179 | JGI IMG/M metagenome (GOLD analysis project Ga0209476, IMG submission 187179) | Active sludge microbial communities from Klosterneuburg, Austria, studying microevolution and ecology of nitrifiers - Klosterneuburg... | ecosystem: Engineered > WWTP > Aerobic digester... | reverse complement strand
AAATGTCGGTGAAGGTCTGCTGGGTCTTTGTCCCCAGGTTGCCCAAAATTGCGCCCTCGTCCAGCGTGATACCCGAAATGGTTTCCTGAATCCAGGCTTCCGACAATTGCCCGTCTCGGATGCGCTCATAGTTGGTGATCAGATATGGCGTATCTTCGAGGGCAGCTTCTGCTTCCGCATCATTGCCAGCATAGCGGAACAACATGCCCATTGCCGGGCCATCTTTGACAACAAACTCCTGCTTGACGCCCAACGGGCAGACAACCATAACCGGGCGACCGGTACGGGCGTGAACCTGACGCATAATCTCGCATTGCATACGGGTCTTGCCCAGACCGAAGCTTGCAGCTATCAAGGCCCGGCCGCGCTTCAATGCCCAATCAACGATGTCTTTCTGATATGTACGCAGCGATGGGTGCATATCGTCCCGGCTAACGGTAAATCCGGCATTGGTGGCAACCTCGGCCTTGTCGCCAAGAAACTGATAATAGCGGTTTAACACCTCGACGCCCGCCGGGGTCAATCCCTGCGTATCAAAAAGTGCCGCATCTTTGTGCTTGTGTCGTTCGCTCATGGCCTACAATCTCCTAAGTTCAAAGCAGAAAAGGTTAATTACTTCTCTGCTGATTTTAAATTAATCACGCATTTTTGTCAATATTTTATATTGATAAAAATCATATACTATTACGAACCGTTCCGTGGCTCAATCGCCCATTTGTAATCAAACAGATCAACTTTTCAGCCAGCAAAATGTTTAACCATAAACATTTTGCTGCTCTTCCAGAATAGGAAATGATAGTTAATTCCAAAAAACAGCAGATAGGATTTTTCTAATATTTTTAGGATTTTCGTATAAATAATTCCGCTATGATCTCTGAGTCCACATCGACGCACCCGTAAAAATCCACAAAACAAACGATTCCGTAAGAATTTATTCAAAACAGAGAGTACGTCATTTGTACTTAACTGTTAAACATGGTACATTTTTCGGCAGTGACTTGGCGGTCAGGCCCAGCCGTCCCGCGTTGCCGAAATGTGACAACACAGGGAGGGTAGAAGAAGATGGAGATGGAGAAAAGGGGCAAATTCGTTATTGACGAAGAGCCTGTCCAGGAGTTGCCAGATCTAAGACCTTTTGTTGATATCTGGCTAAAACAATTAGAGATTGACAAATCGACCAAAGACAATTACGCCGCGAAGATTTCGCACTTTATAAAATGGTTTGCCGGTCGAAACGAACTAAAACCTTCGTTGCTTGTTGAGTTTGACAACTACCTGATACGTTCAGGCCAAAGCGATTCAAATCGCCATGAGATTGTCAGGCGGTGCAAGCAGTTTTTCAAATGGTTACACGACAGCAACAAAACCCCCGACTACAACCTGGCGAAATGGTTCCCGAAAGTTTCAGTGCAGCGAGAGTTAAAATCACTCGCGCCGCTTGAGGCCATAGAGAAACTGATGCGAGCTGCGCAGGCTTCCAGCTTTCCGGAGCGCAATACAGCCATGATTGCATTGATGTTAGGGTCTGGGGTGCGTTGTTCCGAGTGCGCATCGATACAGGTAGAAGATACCAGAATTGATGCAGACGGGTCAGGATCAACAATTGTCAGGAAAGCTAAACGTGTTCGGGGTAGAAAAGTGCATCAGCGTATGGTAGCATTTGACGCCGATACCGGTCATTACATCCGGCTTTGGCTTGACACGCTCGATAAGCGCTCCGGCCCATTGTGGCCCAGCTACTCAGCATCTTCCCCAGATGGGGCTGGGCTGACAAGGCAGGGGGTTTACAAGGTTGTTGATCAGTGCATTGATGCCGCCGGACTAACCGGTCAGATTGTCGGGTGCCATGATTTGAGACGGATTTTTATCACTCATTTCCGGCGTAATCGGCGGGGCGAGGGGCATGATAAATTGCTCAGATTGCAAATCGGCCACAGCTCGCCGTTGATGACAGACCTATATGATAGGTCGGATTTTGAGGATGTCAGAGAAGTTATCGTTTCACCGCTAAGCGCGGTCAGGCGGGGCAAATAAGTTTACCAGTGGGCGGATACAATCCCGTTTTAAAATGTATCCATCGAATCCCAGTTGACAGCCCTTTCAAGGCTGCGACCGGAGTTCGAATCTCCGTGGGGGTACAAGTCGCAAAAAAAGCGACGTGCGCAGTAGGCAGACCGCCAAGTTGGGTCTACTGCGCATAAAAACATCGGTATTCGTTTGTTAACGTACCGTTGTTGCAGTTTGTTCATATAGACCTTGCCGGGTGGATGAACAAACAAGAGAAGTGCCTCGGTTCCTAGCCAGGGCGCTTTTTTTATGCCCCGGCTGCCGATTTTGTTGTTAGGCTAGTGCGACGTGGCCTTCCACGCCCGCGCCTTGCTTCTGGTTCAGCGGTTGATCCGCTGCTGGTCGTCGATGGCGCGGCTGCCGGGTTTGTGCTTTTGGGACGTAAGCGATCACCTCAGTCGGTTCCACACGCACAAGCCCCAACCGCTGACCCTCCTGCAAAATCAACTCCCGCAAAACCTGAGTTTTACTCCGCATCGTTTTTGCGCTGATTGCTTCCAGAATCGGCACAATCTCTTCGCCCAGGCTTAGGGAAACAACACCCCGCTGGTTTGCTCCGTCTTTTTTATGAGCCATTTATTTTCCTTTGTATGATTTTTTTTGAATCGAAAATATACTTTACTGGGTACATGGTATCAAATCGGGAAAATAAAGTCAATATTGTATCAATATTTTGTGGAGCTTCATCTTCTGGCGGAGCGTGTGAGTCGTGATCGTGCTAGCGGATTCTATCATACGTAATCATTTCGTAACAAATGAAGAGGACAATTTAATTATGTTTTAGGCTGGCTAATGTTAAGTAACAAAAAAAAGCCCAGGTTAATGCCTGGGCTTTGGTTGGGGTGTTTGGCTGATCATGCTAAAGAGACAAACTGCTCGGCAACTACATTTACCGTCCCGCCTGCATCCGTAACTTCATACAGGGTAGAATCCACATATACCATAACTCCGGTCACCGTCGCTCTACATGTACCATCCGACAAGACACACGTAACGCAATCGCCAACCTTGAACTTTGTATTACCCATAATTCCCCTTTGCCCGCCTCCACATGTTTTCACGGGCCGCATGTTGTAAAGATTGATGTTGCTCAGAAATGTTTATAGTTAAACAATCTCACCACTTGCCCGCAGATTTCAATTCGGCGATTCGTTGACGGCTCCGCTCGGCGTTGCGCTTCTTCATTCCAAAGCGCCAGGCTTCCGACTCTACGCACTCGATACCCGTATGTTTGCGCAGCGAACGGTTGCCGGTGAAGCTCGCCGTGTTGCGGCTGGATTGATGTAGGAACCCATGCGCAAAGGCGGAATCGAAAGCCTGTTCGCTGGTTGAGAATTGCAGGCCGTCAATACTGGCCTTTTGGATTTTTCGACCACGTAGCTGGAAAACGTTCAAGATTACGGCACCGGCGACAATGCCAGATGTGCAGGATACTGACCACTTGCTTCCGGCTACCTTTCCGTTGTTTTTGTTCATGGCGTTGATCTCCCTGTTTGAAAAAAGTGTTTATCGTTAAACAATTCTACGTTGCTTGCTTCGTTGGTGTAATAATATCATACTTTATTACATATCGCAAATTAGCAAACAGGAAAAACGCGTTAATTCCTGGCGGGCATGTCATGGGGTATCCTTCTCCACAAGCGGGCCGCCGCTGGAAAGTTGATCCTGTATTTCGTTGACCAAGTGATAAAACTGCGCAATCTGGGCGCTTGCCATTGTGTTTGTTGCATTGTTCCAAACGTCGCCAAAAACCTCGGCAACAGCTCCGCCGCCGCTGGGCCGGTACTGTGAGAGCAAAGCGCAAAGCGCGGCAAGCTGCCATTTTGACATCGGTTTATTTTGCGATTCCATGATTGATCCTCCAGCTTGAAAAGTGTTTATCGTTAAACAGTTCCACCGTTGTTCGATTTTCCGACAGCGGGTAATCCGATATCGGAAAATCGAACACTAATGATATTGAATTATAGTGATATTAAAATACTTTCTTTTGGGCCCGCCCCAAAAGAACCGATTGATTTATTCATTCAAGCGAAAAGCTTTGCTTTGGTTAAAGAAAAGCAGTTGCCCCCTATTGCGCCGCCCCCCCCCAGCCGGTGTTACAAGCCCGGTGCCAGCGTTTGCACCGGGCCGGTATTGTCTATCCATACCTCAACAGTGGAAGGCCCTTGCAAAGCTCAGTGATTTGATAGATTACCTGCTCGACAGTCTTTGCCGGTGAAATGCGCTCATTCCATCCAAGCTGCCAACCCTCGCCAGGGTGAGTCGCTGAAATGACAATCTTGCCGTTTTCAGTTTCTGTCGATCTCATGTAATAAAAATACATGCGCTCGAATGGGTTCTGGCACTGCGCCACAAACCAAGCGTTGCAAGCTTCAATAATTTGACTCTTAACCTCGGCCCACAAAATGTCAGCGTTTAGCATTTCAATCTCCTATTTATAAAAAGTGTTTATTGTTAAACATTTTTGCATGACCGGGTTAGCCTCCGGTCATGCAAAACCGCCTACCGCATCACATCAAAGACCGGCTTGACCGCTACACTGTCCACCGCCTGCTGCCGCCAGAATGATGTAAAAGACATGGCTTTGGATTCAACAAAGTCGCCGGGCTTGACGTTGGCGGGCCGGTCAAAAATGTCGGTATTAACGTCATGATGCCCGGCCCACACGACAACCTCTTTGTGTCCGCAGATGCGCAGCAAGAAGGCGTTGCGCTTGCGCATGGGCTTGTACGTAATCATGACCACATCGTCATGCTGCGCCCACTTGCCGATCTCGACTTTCAGGATTACGCACTTTGCCGCCCAGCCAAAACCCATGTCACTGCTGGCCCATATTGTGGCCTTCTGGCCCACTAAATTTTGAATCGGTGTAATGTCAAATTGTGTTTGCATGATTGCTATCTCCTATTTAAAAAAAAGTGTTTATCGCCTGAGCTGTACTGCGCAAGTCGGGGGAGACTTGCGCCGATTATGTTAGGCCGGCTTCCAGTCGTCGAATCGCTTCTGTAACTTAGGGATAAATTCCTGCGCATCTTTGATTGCCTTCCTTAAATCCTTCACCCGGTCGGGGCGCAAGTCTTTTGTAGCAATCCAGTTTTCCCAAAGCTCAATATCTCGCTGCAAACCCCTAACTTGAATAGGAAGGCATCGATTCGACTCTTCATATGGCTCGAAGTTTGTTCCACTACAGGCCATCGTGTGCATTCCGCCGGTCATCCCGTTGAAGCCGTGCCGGGCAATCTTTCCATTCTTCAACTTGATCTTCCGCCCGCAAACTTGGCATGTACCTGTAACGTTCATGATTGCTATCTCCTGTTAAAAAAAGTGTTTACTGTTAAACATTTTGCTGCGTTGTTTTCTGCGTTGGTGTAATAATATCACACTTTATTGCACGGTGCAAATATGAAAACGTTTGAATTCATTATTGTATAATCAAAATATGGCCCGATGCGTTTTGGAGCGAGAATTATATGAATTCGTTCGTTCGGTGCGTTCGTTCGGCGTTCGCTTAACCGTAAGATACCCGGCGTATACTTTGTTCGCTCACCCGAACGAATATTTGTGAATTATGATTAATATAGTACATAATCAAAAATATCTCTACTCTGGCACGTACTGTATAGAATCAAGAAGAGGTTAGATAAAACATGACCAACAATAACAAAACACTAATCAAGATTGACCGCTCGGTCACTTTCGACAACCCGGCGTATACCCAGATTGAAGACAAATACAACATTTACCTCGTCGGAAATGCCGCTCTTGTTGTCGGCTGCGAGATGGCAGGAACTACGATTTCCAGTGATGAAAATATGTTCATGATTGCCGAAATTGCCGCTGGGCCGGATGGCAAAAAGGCAATCACCGTCGAGGTTTTCTGTACAGAAAAACAGCTGCCCAGGCAGCGCTCCCTCTACAGTCTGGGCGATGAAATACCGCAATCCCTGCTAGAGTTAACAGTCAATTTGCCGCGCCGCGGTGGCTATCGGCCCGGCGCTGGCAGGCCCACAAAAGCTGGGCCGAGGCTCCTGAGCAAGAGCATTACATTGACTCAGGAGCAGTGGAATCTGATTGATCCAAGCGGCGAAAATTATAGTCAAGGCCTGCGCGAATTGCTGGAACTTGTTCAGAAAATCAGACAGCGCCCGGCCTGATAAATGTTTAACTATAAACATTGCGATGGTACAAAAGTGTTTATTGTTAAACATTTTGACTGAAATCTCCATTCTGCAAAGTGTGATTTTATTATGAGTTTTGTGCGCTCCCGTTTTTGACCATTGTAATAATGTATGATATTATTACATCAACGAAGCGAGCAACGCAGAATTGTTTAACGATAAACACACTTTTCAGACAGGAGATTAAGACCATGAGCAACTACCGAAGCGTCAAAGATATCGCAGCAACTGCACGCCAAAACCTGAAAGCCGAGTTTCCAGATTGCAAATTTAGCGTCACCGTCAAGGACGGGCGAAGCCTGACTGTTGCATTGATGCAGGCCCCGTTTAAGGTGTTTGAAAAAGATACAACCATCTACGGAAGCAAGAACGACGGATCGGCGCAATTGAATCACCACTTTATGACGCACGACCGGGCCGAGCGATACGACTATCAGACCGGCCAGGTTGTCCACCGCTGCAACGGCGGGGTATTTATGACTGAAAAGGCATGGGCTGTTATGGTTCGGGCCTGCGAAATCGGCAACGCTGAAAACTGGGATAAGAGCGATATCCAGACCGCCTACTTCAATTGTAATTATTATTTCAACCTAAACATCGGCAAATGGGACAAGCCTGTAATCGAAGGCGATGTAGTGGAAGAAGCGACCCCGGTCGCCGAAGTTGTCGCTCCAGTAGTCGTCGAAGTCGTAGAAGTAACCGCCGCCCCGGTTATTGAGGTTGCCGCAGTCGTAGAATTCGCCCCAGTCGTCAAAGAACCGGCTCAGGATGAGCAAGAATTACAAGCCGCCCCTATCGCCCAGCAAGCCGAAGAAGCCGCCCCAGCCGTCGAAGAATCAAGCCCGGCAAGCGTCGAAATTGCAGACCAAGCAGCCCAGCCGGTGACCGTTCGCATCATCGCCCGCCCCGGTGACATCCGGGCAAAGGGTGCGTTTGACGGAACAAGCTTTTCACCTGAGCAACGCGAGCAGCAATATATTAATAGCTACCTGGGCCAGATGGCGGAGGTTGAAAAAGAGTTCGGGGCGTGGGCAACCGCTGACAATGTAGCCGAGATCAATGAAGCACTGGAACTATACCGGGCCGGTTACGCTCAGCGACTCAACGCCAGCTTGGCAGCACACAGCCGCATCCGCTCACAAATGATTACCGGGGCCGGTGGCTGGACAGGTCAAATGGTGCGCAGTATGGAAAAGAAAAACGCCGCCTATGACAACCGCCGTAATGAATTCGTGGAATGGAACAACAAAGCCATAGACCGGCTGTATAGTCGCTTTAATCCCCGCTTTATTGCAAAGGCTCCCATCATGAGCAGCGATCATGATGCGCTGGAAAAGTTGCAAGAAAAAATCGACAAGGCCGAAAAGCTGCAACAATGGATGAAAGACACCAACGCTGCCATTCGCAAGCATAGCAAGGCCGGAAAGGATGCCCAGACCGCCGCCCTTGTGGCAATGGGCCATACGCAAGCGGACGCCGCAAAGCTTGTGAAAAGCGACTCAGTATGGGAGATTGGATATGCTCACTACGAGCTGACCAACAACAACGCCAACATTCGCCGAATGAAGCAGCGAGTTGTGGAAATCGAACGGTTACGGGCAACACCTACCAAAGAAACCGAAGTTGTCACCAGCGCAGGCGGGGACAGCAAGATTCGCATTGTAGACAACACAGAAGCTAATCGCCTGCAATTGTTTTTCCCTGGCAAGCCCAGCGAAGCCATCCGATCGAAGCTGAAAGAAAACGGCTTTCGCTGGACGCCTTCCGTTGGATGTTGGCAGGCATACCGCAACTTTCGCGCCCATGCCTGCGCCGATGAAATTTTGAAGATGGCATAACCGGTCAGGTTTATCCTTGGAATGTTTAACAGTAAACACTTTTTAGACAGGAGATTAATACTATGAGCAACTATGATACTGTGGAGCCGACACCTGCAAATGAAGATGGAAGCGTTGGAATGAAAGATGCACTTGTTGTAACAAAAATCGATTTGAGGCGAGATGTGAGCTATGCGGGTGCAAACGCCGTACGGTTGCACCACTTGCGGAACGGCGCCCACGAAGCCGCCCAGCGCGCCCCCATCGTTATCTTCGTGGATACAAAGACGGGCGATTCTTGTGTAATCAAGAATCGATATGGCTATGTTGGGAACGCCGCCCAGGATGGGGCGCAATGATTGCCCGGCATACCGCAACTATCGCGCCCAGGCCTGCGCCGATGAAGTTTTGAAGATGGCCTAACCGACTTGATTGATCCTTGGAATGTTTATCGATAAATATTCCAAGGATCGCAAAAGTGTTTACCGTTAAACATTTTTCTAATTGCATTTTGCGATGTTTCATATTTTGCCATTATTATAAAATATGATATTATTACGCATGTGGTTAGTGAAATGTTTAACGGTAAACACTTTTTTTTGTTCTGTTTTCTTGGCGGTCAACAGACTATTATGAACAACATACAACAAATCAAACAAGCAGTAGATTTCTTAGCCGGTCGATGTGACGGCGCACGCGAGCAAGACGGAAGCGGTTTTAATCGTTTTGACGTTGGGCTGGGAATGTCAATGGCGGAAAGGCCCATTGAAGATTGGAGCCAGCAAGCGGCATATAACGCATATGCAATGTTGAAGAAGTATACAAAACAGTTGGCGTTAGGCGGGATTGACTATACCCAAATCGAAGCCCCGGCGAACGGGTTTAGTAAGTCGGCAAAGCGCATTTACGCTTCAGTGTCCAACGAGTTTGTAATTGCATTCCCCTATGATCCGGCGCTGGTTGCCATTGTCAAGGCTTTGCCGAAGCGCCGATTTGACGGTAACGGCAAGTGCTGGATTGCTTCCGCAGTAATGGAAAATGTAACGGCCTTGTTTGGGTTCAAGGCGCACGGATTCGAAATCGAACAATCGGCACTCGACCTAATGGCGGAGGTTGACGCCGGTGCTGAGATTGAAAGCGCCGCCCAGGTCGAGCCGGTTGCAACAAAGCCAGCGGCACCCGGCAGTTTGATATTGACCGGCAAGCGAATCGAAGTAACATTTAAGAGCATCCCAGATTCAGACATTCGCGAGTGGATGAAGGGCCAACCCGGCTGGAAATACGCAGACCAAAAATGGAGCTTTCCCGTTGACTTGGCGCTGAAGATTGCGCAAAAGTTTCCGACCCATGATGGAGCGTCAGACCTGATTGCAAAGGCCCATGCCGCACAGAATCAGGCGGTCAACGCAAAGGCCGAAATTATCGCAAAGCTAAAATCAGCCGTTGACCTGAGCCAGCCCATGCCAAACGGTCGCAAAGCGTTCGCTCATCAGGTCGAAGGAATCAACCGTATGCTGGAATGCCACAAGTTGATCAATGCCGACGATATGGGCCTTGGCAAAACCTTCCAGGCGCTTGTTGCCGCTAAGGCTTGGCAGATTGCCTTTGGATATCCGACTATTGTTATTTGCCCCGCTTCGCTGCGTGATAACTGGTTGCGTGAAGCCGCCGGGGTTGAGGTGGGTATCGAAGTGTATAGCTGGGCCAAGATGCCAGAAGCGCCCAACAAGCCGTTTGTTTTGATTGCGGACGAGGCGCATTTTATGCAATCCGGGAAGCGCTCCGCACGCGGCAAGGCCGGGCTAGAGCTTGCCGGGGATGACAATTGCAAAGCTGCCTATATGCTGACCGGCACACCCATGAAGAACGGGCGACCGGCGAATCTGTACCCACTTTTAAAGGCCGTGGAAGCCGATATCGCCAAAGACAAGAAAGGCTATGAGAAGCGATACTGCAACGCTGGCCCGACGCGCTTTAATCCCTGGGATACAACCGGAGCCAGCCACCTGGACGAGCTGCACGTCAAGTGCAAGCCCTTCATGCTGCGCCGGTTAAAGAAAGACTGCCTTGACCTTCCCGGCAAGCTGCGCACCATGCGGGCGGCAGATCTGTCAACGGAAGCACAGCGCGAATACAACCGGGCGTTAAAAGAGATGCGGGACGAGTACAAGCGCCGCATTGCCGAAGGGGAGATTTCAAGCGAGGGTGAAGCGCTCGTCATGCTTACCCACCTGCGCCGGGCCGGGTCGATTGCCAAAGCCGAAACCGCTATTGAACTGGCTGAGGAAATCTTAGAATCTGGGCAGAGTGTGGTTTTGTTCACCGAGTTTGTAGAATCGGCCCAGGCAATCAAAGCCGCATTTGCCAGCTACGGGGCCGAGCTTTTGACCGGAGATGTAACCGGCAAAGAGGCTGATTCCGAAACCAGCAAGCGACAGGCGATGGTTGATAGATTTCAATCTGGCAAGTCAAAGGTCTTTGTTTCGACAATCCGGGCCGGTGGCGTTGGTATTACATTGACGGCTTCCAGTAATGTGATTTTGGTTGACCGGCCCTGGACGCCCGGAGATGCCGAGCAAGCCGAGGATCGCTGCTATCGTATCGGACAGACCGAAATGGTCAACGTGCAATGGATTCAATGCGGGGAGATTGACGCAAAGGTTGATGCAATCCTGCTGGAAAAGTCGGAGCGTATCGAGTTGGTGTTAGAGGGAGATCGCAAGACCATGCGCGGCACAAAGTCGGTGGCGCAACAAATGATGTTGGCCTTAAAAGAAATCTGCAAATAAATGTTTAACGATAAACATTCTGCAAAAATGTTTATCGTTAAACATTCCACAAGGCCAGCCGGGGGCATTGTACCCGGCAAAGGAAAAGCTATGAGTAATCAATACCTGATGACAGTTAATATGCCGCTCACATTCGACGGTGCAGGCGACGGGCCAACGGATTTAAAAGAGGTCGAGCGCGGAACGTTTCACAATAACTATGTTTCGCCGCTGCCCTATCGGATTCTATTCAAAATTTCAACCGACATTGCACCGGGCAGCATTAATCAGGGCGATGTGTTGTATGTCACTCGCAACGCCGGTCGTGGCGAAGGTGGTCTTTGCTTGCCGGAGAATCTGGGTAAGGTTCACATGATCCTGCACATCGACGGTGTTCACCATGCGGGGCAGCACATTGACGAGGATGCCAAAGTGATAATCCTGTCCGAGCTGATAGATAATGCCCCACGCGCTGACAGGGTTGGCGGTGGGCGTCGGGGCATGACGCGTAAGCGGGTATTTGTCGAACCGCTCACGCGTTCAACGGTCACGCTACCAACGTCTGACGCCGAATACCTGAAATCGATTGACGGCAACATGAGCCGGGCGGTCAGGGCCTTGATTGCTGAAAACGAAGCTCTGAAGGGCAGGGGTCCATCAAATGATTGATGATGCCGAGATTTTGAAACGTCTTGAGATGATGTCGACGCCGGGAGCGCTCAACCGCTACCTTTGGGAAAATCCAGAACGCTGGGTAGAGATGCACAAATGGATTTTAGAAGATTCCGAGCAAAACCCAGAGGCAGGGATTAACAAGATGTCGGCTATGTTTGGCGGGCTGACAATCAGCGGGGCTAAAGAGCAGCGGCGCATATATGGCAAGTGGAACCTCTCACACATTGAAGAACAATACCGGCTTGCAGTTGTTGGCCTGTTACATCATGCGGCATGGTTGAGTGAAGAGCAATTCAATTTCCTAACCTCCGGCGATAGGTTCGGGGTGATCCGGCCCGAAAAATATACAGACCATTTTCGGCTGCGTGGTGAAATGACACTGGCACAGTTTGGAGATCACATCATCCAACAATTCAAAGCCAACCCGGAGCATAAGCGCCTGGCGATTGCCTTTGCAAAGCAGATGGTTGACGAAGCCCAACCCCAGCGGCAGCGGTGCATTGTGGGTCAATTTGATATGGATAGAATCCCGCTGGAAAGGCTGGACAACCTATTTACCTATCATTCGCTGCGAATGGTAATTGATAGCCGTGGCATTGCAGCATCGCTGGTTGGCAGTAATAGCGGTGGGGTTTATTACGCTCCGTTTGTTTGGACGCCGGAATACTTTAGCGGCTGGAGCCTGGGCGGGGAGGAATCCTGGGCGCTTCAGGTAATGATGTCTTGTATCTGGCGCGATGCCTGCGTTGTAAAACATAAGTTTTATGAGCAGCGCGCCGGGGCCGGTCACCGGAACAATAAGAAGCAACGGCGACAATCTAAGCTTGTGTTGCCACGGCAGATAGCGGTCTGTTCATGGGCAGCCGATAGCGAACGACAGCGGATCATTGGTTCCCAAAGTGTGCGCGCCCATTACCGCGAATTGCCGGATGGGTTTTACGCAAGCCAGAGCGCGATTGATTTTGCTTTACTGTATGGATATCCGGCCCCGCCTGATGGCTGGACATTTGTCAAGCCACATCAACGGGGTGACGATGCGGTCAGTCAGGATACATCGACAAAGGTTGTTTGCACTGGGCTACGGGTGGCAAAAGTGGCGCTGGGATAGAGCAATAGCCACAAACCCAAACACAAAAAAGAGCGTCAGCCCACACCGGGTTGACGCTCTTTTTTGTTTCCCCGCTCAAACTGCGCTCAGCCCAAAATCCCACAACCAAAAACAAAACAATTATGTATTTTATCAATATTAAATATTGACAATAATAAAAACATAGTGTAAAATCCCATACATAAGTTCGTTGGTTTTTCAGGGGGATAAAATGGCTTACACGGGTAGATGTAATAAGGCGAAGGCTTTGCGGCCCCGCAAAGAAATCAAACAGTCAATACCGACAAGTGATGGTACATACGCTGTCTGGGTAAAGGATGGAAAAGCCATGAATGAAAAACGACAATACCGACTCGAAACCCTTGGCTGGTTCAAGGCGACGGGCGGAGAGGGGTTCCGGGTTGCCAAGTATGTCAAAAGCCACTCGGAAGGCTTGGAATTGCTAGGACGATACCAAGCCCAGGTTGAAGCGTTTTAAAGCTGGTCAGAAGAGAAGATAGGAGCCTACATCGTGACAAACTCTCAACAAATCGCAAAGCTGGTCGAACGTAACGGGTTTGTTACGTTCGCAGTCGGCAATAAGGTCAGCCGGGAACGTTTCACAAATCCGGTTGACGCTGCCTACAAGGCCGTTGAAGCTGTGCGGAATTTCCCGCATATCAAAGTTGAAATCCCGAAGCACGTACAGGAAGCGTTGTTTGTTGTTTGGCACATTGAAGGAGTTAATCTAGCTGATTCTAACCAGCCTGAATTGATCTGGAATCCCTGGCAGCGTGAAGGGTTCCAGAAGCGACAGCAGTTTATCGCAAAGTTCAAAAGCAAAAAGGGGAAATGATATGGCGGACAAGAAAGACGAAAAGAAAGAGGTCAAAGGCTGTGTTGCAACCGGCAAGATTGAGCCGGGCAAAACAACCCCGACTGTCAACGTTGCGCCTGGTGCGCCCAGCGCGATGCAGGGTCAGTAGTTGGTTTTATTTTGTTTATCGTTAAACACTTTCATATAAAAACCCGGCAAGGGAAAGGCGGTCTTATGTTTTTTTGAATTGTTTTCTTGGGTGTTTGGTGATTCGGCATCTCGAATCTGTTCGCGTTGTGGCGAGCATTACGATGATGATTACTTCCACGTCTGCGAACGTTAATTAATCGGCAACGGGCCGAATAACCCGTGAAGCCGCACATAGGAGGGTGCGGCTGCGCCGGTGCAAAGCCGGTGTGATCAACGATAACAAAGGGGGTGATTGGATGGCGTGATTATGGCTGCAAATCGTTCAGTTTTCTAGGCAAGTAGTTTTCACTGTAAATCGTTTTGTAAATTGTTTTTGCTCTTTGACTTGCACCTTTCTGCTATTCGAAACCGGAAAAACGCAGGTCTATCAACCATTAACCAGCCGGGCGGGGTAAACTAAGGCGAATGACTGTAAACGCCTCCGTAGTACAAAAGACCTTGAGCATCCGACCGGCATATATTTAGAGGGGGTGAGTAAAATTACTCAGGCATTAGTTTTTGTTTTTCTAATTTGCGCCGCAATGTTTATGGCTTCAACTGCGGCAAAGTATATGGCGCTCCAAGAGTACGAGATCACAAACCGCATGGCTATTCACGAAGCAACGGTAAATAATACCGTCAATCGTATATTGCCGCTGAAAAGCGATAGTAACGAAGTGCCGGTCTTTGTGGCGACAGCTACACCGGTTCAGTAATTTAGTAGTTAATCAACTTTCAAATTTCAACTTTTTTTTCGCCCACAAGGAAGGGGGCAAATCATGGAAAACACACAAAATCAAAATTCAAACCAGAACCCAAACGCAAAGCAGAAGCCGGGGCCGGGCGTTCTGGCCGCAAGTGCGGGGGCGTTTCTGGTCGTGATGATGTTCATTTTCGGCGGCTGCAATTTCGGGCGCGGTGGCAATGACCGCACGGTTGCCGAATACGAACAGACAAACCGTGACCTGATTCATCAGGCCGGTGTAACCGCTGGCGTCAACGCCATCATGGGTAAGTGACCATGAGCCGCCAGGGTAAGTATTTCCTGTTTGTTCTGGTTGTAATTGTTGTTTTAGCCGTAATCGGCAACTGGTCGCAATCTGACATTCCCAGCGCCCAGGCCGAAACGATCAAGGCCATTTGCGAAACTGTACCGCTGGCCCGATTGCCAGCCTACTGCCAACCGGAGCGAACGATTGGCGCCGTGATAAAAAACACGCTCGATATGATTGCCTACGGCTTTCTTGTTGTGGTAGCGTCCGGAGCGCTCCTCATTTACAGAACCCGTAAACAGGCGGTCAAAGCCTGACCTGGAGCGGCTGACGGAAGGGGCCAGCCGCTCCAGGATGTTTAATGATAAACAATCTCCAGGTGATTTGATGAACAACTTCCCAGAAATCGTCAATGGTTTGACCGAATACGTACAAACACTCACGGCTGGTATAGCCGAGCCGGTATCTGATTTTGAAAATATCCTGTTGAATATGGAAGCCGAAGCATGTCTATTAGTTGTTTCCGACGTTCTAAATATCCTCGGCTTTCAGCCCGAAACAAAACGGCGCATCCTGGGCGATAAGGGGGCCTTGATTATCGGCGGTTGCTTAAACGTTGCCGACGATGTTTTGGGCGAGGATCGTGTAATTGTTCTCCCGCCAAAGCGGGGAGGTGTAAAATCATGCAAAACATAAATAGCCAACCGGCCCAGCCGCTGTCGTTGATGGAGGTAACTGCTCTGGTCACAATCATAAACCTGGGCGGCGTGATCGCCGCCGGTGTTCTGGGTAATGGCGTTGGCCTTGTGATTTACGGCCTTATCGGCGGTCTGCTTATCGGAGCGGTGGCAACGGCCCTGTTTATTGCCAGCCGTCGCCAGATGCCAGCACGCCAACCCATAACGGATTACGAACAGGTGCGGCCCAAAGTGAAGGCCGAAAGTTTTGTCAATCCTGAAGAGCCGGGGGGCGGGGGGATTGCCGGTGCGGTCAAAAACGAATGGTAAACGGGAGCGGTCGATTATCGACCGCTCCTTTGTTTTTGTGGATAACTGCATGTAAAATAAGTAAAATTGTCAATATAAAATATTGACTAAAATAATCGGGTATGATAAAATGACGGGCAGAGAAGTTTAGTTTTTTAGATTTCAGGAGCCTGTTATGAATTCTGCACAGCCGTTTATTAGAGGTATTGATCCTGCACAGGATGCAATCATAAAGGCCGTTCATGCGTCTACAATGAAGTTCCTCGAAAGCAACCCGGAGCCATCCGCCGTCAATCCTGCCACCGTAAAACTTTCTGAGCTTTGCGATAAGTATGAAACGAAATGGCCCGAAATCATGTATGTAAAGGGTGGAAGCCGGGCCAGAAAAGCGATGGAGCTTGTCTTGAAAGGTGACGTAATCCAGGTCGGCATAGACCGCAGAGGCAATGATATCTGGCTTGTTGCCGGTCATTATTGCAGCAAGAAGGGCTTGACCTGCGATTGCAAAGATTCCCAAACGCTGGACGATCCACATTACGGGAAGCTTTGCATCCATAGGCTGGCCGTTGCGCTGAAAAATAACTGGCTTGGAGATCGCAATGAATCGCTTTTGGCCTACCTGAGCAACATTGCCGACTCCGCAACCGGCAGTTACTTTGACCTGCTGATTACGAGGGTTTACGACTATCACAACGAAGGCCAGGTTGCAACAATCGCTGGATACTGGTCTTTTGGCATGAGCGGACACACCAGACTGTCACCGGTTGATGAAATTCGCTTTACGCTTCCACAGTTTCAATGGGCAATGGAAAAGTCCGGGTTAAAGCTGCTTGACCTTCCGTCAAAGTTGCCCGGTTGGTCAGACTACTATTACCGGGTCAGCCGGTCGGGGGATGGGGATGGGCTTGCTCTTACTGAGCAAGTTGTATTTCACAAGGGGCGAACATGGCGCATGGAAGACCGGGAACGAATGCGCAGGATTCAGCTTTTTGATATCGCCAGGCACTTGGAAGAGTGGAAAAATGGGCCGCTTATGATGGGCCTGAGCAGCTACGAGGCCAAGCGCGTAGTTGAACTGTTTGCAAAGATTGACGGGCATTTAATAACGGTCGGTGAAGCCTGGGCTTCACTGCCGGAAATGATTAAGATTTCAATTTTAGAAAAGGAGCTTTCAGTATCATGAGTAACGCAGCTATTTTTTCAATGTTCCACAAGACCGGATTGCAGGTCAACTTTCAAATCAATGGTGACGATCCTCAAGCCTATATCAAGCGTGTGGGCGATGCCATCAGCGGGGCGCTAGCGTCTGACTGGTCTGTAGGCGAACCGGAAAAGACAATGTCGGGGTCGCGCACCTACGAGATCAACGGTTGGGTGTTTGGTAGGTCTGCAAAACAGTCAGTGCCGGTCGTCTGGTTATACAGCCCGGTGTCACCTGAGCATAAGGTTGCACATGTCTACAGCGAAAAGATTATGTCCTTGCCTATAGGATTTAACCCGGCTGATACCAGTATCAAGGCTTTCCCAGGTGGCTTGGCCCCGAAGCGCAAGGATGCTGAGCGGGACGGATATTTCAACAAGTGCGAACCTTTTACAATTCTTGTTGAGGATACCGGCAAGGATTTTGAAGGGCATGATGTGTACCGGTTTGTAAAAGTTATGAGTTCCGAAAGTTCGGAAGCCATTCTGAAAAACCAGCCAGAACCGGCCCATGTGCAAGCGCCATCGATTCAGCAACCGCCGCCGGAGATTGACGATTGCGCACCGGAAGAGAAGAACCCGTTCACGGATCCATTGGTTGGGGCAACGTCGCCATTTATCCGGCTTGAAAACAAAATCAAGCTGCTGTTCAAGGCTGACACCGATGCCGCCGCCAAGTGGATGATTACACGATTCACGAGCCGGGCAACCCCTGACAATGTGCGCTTTAGCATTACCGGCCTAAGCGGGGAAGAATGCGAGGCTATCTGGTCGGCATTGAATGACAAGCCTGATAATTTCAAAGCCGCCTTTGCCCGGTACGTAGCCGAGCAGGGCCAAGCATCCGGTAAGTAGTTTGCAGCACTCTGACCGGCGAGAGGTTGCCGGTCAGAATGTTTAACGGTAAACATTTTTTTTGCAGAATAAGGGGCGTAGCCATGTGTGATAGCTGCAATATGTGCGGGCAGTTGGTTGTCGATTCGTGTATGCTTACGCTTGACTATAATGGCAGCGACTGCGGGCTTGCCATATGCCAGAAATGCGCAAACATGATGAATCTAAGACGTACAAAAGATTGCGATGAATGTGACGGCGATGGCGAAATATGCGTACCCCTGAGCTTTGCAGAGTCCACATTTGACGGTGATTTTAAGCATGTCGAATGTGAAGCATGTGCAGGTTCTGGAAAGGTAGAGGATACTCGCCACCGTACAGAAGCAATTGCCAAGATGAAAAGCAAAATGAAGGTTGCTTAATGATAAACACCTATGAGAACTCACGGCTACATCTACCTCAAGGAACTAAAAATAAAAGTTCTGGTATACGGAAAGGCCACAAGCAAGAAATTAAAACGGAGGATGTCCGGACGAGATGGGATACATCTTATTGACGAGCAGATTCACATATCCGAAAATGAGCGCACATTACAAGACTTGTTGATCGGTAAAGTTGTGGAGTTGTGAAGTTTTTTTGCAATCAAAAGGAGAATTAAAATGTTAGACACAGCACAGGCATATTTGCGGAGGCTGGCGGCTGAGCAGGAGAGTAGAATCGAATTGGAGGGAAAATACCAGGCAGAAAAAGAAGAGGAGCGGCTGCTAAGAATTATTCTAGAGCGCAACAAGCAACTTGAGCTTATGGAAAAAGAATACCGCTCCATCCTTGCAAAGATGCCATCAGAGCTAATTGAATACTACAGCTTTTTTGACAAAGACGAGAATGCGCCACTGAAGGTATCTATTCCGCTGCATGATGACTTTTATGTCGGGTATTGGGACGGAGAGTTGAGATACAGAATTGGAGAGTACGATAATCGATATTCGGCATTGCCATTGCCATACGTTATCCAGCTTGCAAAAAGCCAGTACAGTGCTCAAAATCTGGGATCGAAAACCGAAACCGAGCCGGAGCCGGAGCCAGAACCTATCGAACAGTTTCCGCCGCCACCAACCGCTATCGACGTTGCAAAGTCGGCCTGCGAGGTTGGACACTACGACAAGGCCATTGCCTTTGCCATGATTGAAATTGCAGAACAGTTACGGGAGATTGATAGGAGCCTTTGCGCTAATTGACGCCTTTCCCAAAAACAAAACCCCGCTGACCATCTACGGTCAGCGGGGTTTTGTTTAATGGTAAACATTTTCACAACATACTTTTCAGCCGGTCAATCTCCCGCTCCAGGTCTTTCAGCTTGCGCGCAACCCCAGCCGCCCCGGTGCCGTTTCGGCTTGCCGAGGTTGATAGCCCAGGTTCCACCGTTTGAACCATTCCCCGCTGGTTGAAGTGTAAGCTGTCAATATTTGTTTCAAACTCGTACCCGTCCGAAACCACCTTGACGTGATCTCCCCAGTTGTAATCACAACCGAAGCGAAAATTATCACCTTCACCGGCCACACCGTCAAACTGTAACGGCTTGCCCAGGCGCACAAGCTCAGCATTTGCCGCGTCCTGCGGGGCGTTGGTGCCGGTTGTATTGCTTGCGCTGGTCGCCGACTCACGCAACGCAAAACAATCATTCGCTAGCGTCGTGGCAAGGTTGGCGTCGCTGGCAATGGCGTATACCCCGCTTTCGCCGCTTGCATATACTCGATTTGCCGTGCTTCTAAAATCCTCACTGATACAGTAGTTGCCGATGGTATCATTGTCGGTTGACAGAATCACACCGTCATCCTCTCCGAGTTGGTCAATCCAGGTGCAAAACTGCAATGTGTCCGTGCAGCAGCCGCCGGGCTGAAAGATTCCGAAATACAGTTTCGTACCTTTGGCGTCCGACATTTCGGCTATGCTCTTCATCACCTGTAGCAGATTCTGACCGCCAAAGCCAGCCGAAACCAGCGGAGCCAAGCCGGTATCTGGGCAGACGGAAATGCAGCTTGCCCAGCTGCGCGTTGCGTCGGTTGCCGCGTTGTAGTTGCCGGTCTGGGCGGCGTCCCCGCCGTTCTCGCGGAATAGTCGCTTTAACAGGTCGTCGGCCTTTTCATTGTCGGCTTTGCCCTTGGGCTGGTCTGATGGGTATGGAATGATTCTGCGGGCCAGCAAGCCGGTTGCGCTGGTCGCTGTGATTTTCAGGACGCACGTACCATCCGACTCACATTTTTCACGCCGCTCAACGAAGAATGGTGCATTGCCCAGCATGAATGTCGTGGCGTTACAGTCACACGTACAGCAGACTTCAAGGCGGGTGTCTATGGGGAAGTCGGAAAAGTTGAAACTACAGCAGTCGAGCGTTAAAGTGAGCAAACCTTGATCGTTGGTTTTTAGCGTCACATCAAGCTCGGTTTCGTTCATTGCCAGGGGGCCAATTCTGTCGCCATTAGGTCGTTTTACAAAAACCTCGTAATCTAACATTTTTCCACCTACCCGCAACTTTTACAAGCAGAATCGGAACTCAAATATTTCTCGCGCCAGCACAAAACAAACTGACTACCGGCCCCGCTAACAGTACCGTCAATCCGTATCACATTGTCGCCTTTTTGCAGATTGAACAGGCTGGGCTTGCTGTTGTTGGATACGTTTAGCTGGTCGTTGATGTAGGTCAAATCGGACAATCGGAATGAAGTGTATCCGGGAGCATTTCTGAAAACAGCGTCTTCTCCAGGCGGCACATTATACCCAAGCACAGGATCGCCAAAGCCTACGGAACCATTATTTGTCAGGTTTTGCAGCGTCTTGATATTTGCCGCGCCGCGATTGCGGGCAAACAACGTAACCTGCGCCGCCCCGTTGCCGCCATTATTTACAGTAACGTTTGTATTGGGTGGAATCACTTTGCAATGCTGCCGGGCCGAGTAGAAAAGCGGGTCATTGTTTGCCACAAGCAACAGGCTAATTCGTTCGCAAAAGGGCCGGGTCATCTGACCGTCAAGGCCACCGGAGTAAGCCGCCTCAATGCGTACCGGCTCTCCTACGGGGTTTCCGCAATTATCCAGACAATCATACTGAATCGTCATGGTTTTGTTTGCCTTGCAAGTGCCGTCAAGGTTTATGTTTAGCGCCTCGATCATCGCCAGTCTCTTCAATGCTAAATCCCTTTGATTGCACGCGCACAACTCGCCCGTGATCGTGATACTGCGCGGTTGCGCCGAAGGGCGCTGCTGCCTTGCACCGGAGCGTCTGGCAAAGGCGGTTGTCGGAAGATTGACGGGAGGTAGCCCATGCCCAGTATAGGCAATTGTGCGGAAACCCAAATCATCAAACAATCGTACCAGGCTACCGCCAAATCTATTTTGACCAAACATAAGTGAGGATGAAGCGTGCGGGGTTCCCGTCCAACCCACGCCTGGCGTATCACCATCAAACGGAATAGCCGGGTTTGCGCCTGAAACAACCGTAATTGCATCGACATAGGATGCCGCGCAATTGTCAACGGTAAACGTCAGGAGATCTGGAATCAATGGCGGCGATACCGGCGATGTGCAAACGTTTACTTGCTGCCAGCATCCGGTTGCGGTATAGCTGGCTTTCCAGTTGATGCCCACTGACATCGTGATCGTCGAGCCGCAGCACGCCTTGACCATTGCCGAGATACAATAATAGTTTCCCGGCGTATATAGGTTGATTCCGAAACCGTTTAACGGAATCATAAATTGCGCCTGAGATGCAAAGGTGTAGGAATATGCCCCGCTGTAAGCGTCGGCTGTTGTTACACTACCGCCCGACCAAAGCGAAGCGTCATTGCTATTCTCAAAGCTCGGACGCTGAAAAAGGTTTGTAATGTTTTCGGTCGTCGGCGTGATGATTGACCAACTCCCGCCCATGTCCTCGATATAATATTCGCCGTCGTCTTGCTCTACCTGAGTAAAGATGGGAACGCCGTTGTAGTCGTTACAGGTTGAACATGCCATAGGTTAAAGCCCCGCTCCAAGGTGTTCCATATAGGCGAATTGATCCGCGATGGACGCCTCGCTTTGATATGTGTACACGCTCAGGTTGTAGTTTTTGGTATTGTAATAGTTGTTTGTTACCTGCGGCGGAGCTTGCAATAAGGCCGCCACCTGCGGACTGTCATTTGTTGCGCCCCTGTTTAGTGCCGAGCTGCGCCCGCCGAATAAGTTCCCCGTAAATCCTTGCCCGCTTGGATTAAACAGATTCAAGATTGCGTTTTTGTCGGTGTAGCTTGGCGTAGTTGCGCCGGTCGTGCTTACGCCGCTATTTAGCAACGCTACCTGTTTTTCTACGTTATTACCGGTCAACAGCGTTTTTAGAATGTCGCTTGTGCCGTTGACGGAGTAGATGTTGATATTGTAGTTGCGAATGTTGGGCGTCTTGCTGGAATCCGTCATATCTTCCAACGTCTTGATCAACGCGTCTGTGCCATCCTGATAGCTCTCTACAATCGGCTGGGTATCGATGCCAGCCTTTTGCACGGTTGTGCTTTTTGCCGCCTGCGCTCGGTTGCCGCTGCGTGGGCCGCTGCCTGTTCCTGAGTCGGGGGCCGAGCTTCCACCGCCGGTGTTACCGCCGGTCGATGGAACTTGCACCGTGACAGTCTGTACAAACGCCTGCCAACCGGGGAAGGGTGGAATTGCCGGAACGTTGACAATCGGCACAATTGCAGACCAACCCGGAAATGGCGTGATGTAGTTTGATAGGTCAACGCCTTTCGATTCCGGCCATCGATAGGGACTTACCTTTGACGCAAGGTTTACCGGGGCAATTACGGGCCATTTGAAAGGCGGGATTTTGACACCGGCTGTTGTTGCCCGAACGGATGAACCAGCCGCTTTGAGCGCCGCCGAAAATGCCGATACACCCTGAGCGACCTGGGCGTCTGCGGCTTTTATGGATGGGGCAAGGAAGCCGGAGCCGCCGCCCGTCGGGGTTGCAGCCGCTTGTGCCGCCTGCGGTTTTGTCGTTTGTTGCGCACCAAACAGGCTACTGCCACCGCCTACAGGCT
>Ga0209476_10000729_pt1 | contig 22703 bp, 16 predicted proteins | sample KloWWTrecipitate_FD_187179 | JGI IMG/M metagenome (GOLD analysis project Ga0209476, IMG submission 187179) | Active sludge microbial communities from Klosterneuburg, Austria, studying microevolution and ecology of nitrifiers - Klosterneuburg... | ecosystem: Engineered > WWTP > Aerobic digester... | reverse complement strand
CCGCGATCATTGACGTCGAGGGCACCGTGCCGGGCGATTTTCAAGTACGTCTCGTGCACCAGCGAGGTCGTGCGCATCATCTGCTCACCGCGCAACTGACCGGCGGCGAGACGCCGCAGATCGTCGTACAGCAAGACGAAAAGGCGCTCCGAAGCCGCCTGCTCGCCAGCGCGGGCGCGCCCCATCAGTTCGGTGATTTCACTCATGGCAGAAAGTTTCTAAGGCTCCCACTCGACCCCGCCGGCAGCCATTCAGCACCGACTCCCAAGTGCTGCGCGATCCCGGCGCAGCGCGTGCAGACCAGAGAATAGCCTCAGCGCCGCGCACTTGTCCTGCTTCCACCTGGGCAGGCGAGCGAAACCCGGCGCGCGCGGCAGATGACGTCAATGTGCGTCGGTGCCGATCACGCCGAGGTTGCACAGGTCAAGCAAGGAGCTGCGCATGTCGGACTTTCCTGTTCGCCCTACCGGCAAATGCATCACATCGGCGAATCCCCGCGAGCAGGGCGTCGCGCAACCAACACTGACCGCCACGTCGGCGCAGTCAATCAGGGTGTCGCCGGGTCGAAGCCGTCCTTGAAGATGCGGTCGTCCTCGACCTCGCGGCAGCCGGAAAACTCCGAGGTTTGCCCGCCCGCGCTGGTCGCCGTGGCCGTGATGAAGTGCCCTGCGGGCACAGCGCCGAGAACGTAGAGCTCGAACGGTTTCCTGCACTGGTTGTCCGGGCCGACGATCGCGCAATCGAGATCGACATTGGCCGCACCGAGCAGGACGGCTCCCTCGCCATGTCCCGTCGCATCGCAGGTGCTGCTGCGGTGGAACTCGATGCGATAGCTGCCGAGGGTCGAGGACAGCTCGCCATTGGCGATCAGGTAGCGCAACGGACCGATACTCCAGACGCGGGCGCGCGACAGCTCCGGAAAATTCTGCCCGCGATTCGCACTGCCGTTCCAGTCGAATAGAGGGTCGGGGTCGTTGGCATCGACACCGGCCGTGCCGAGATCGATGGCGAGATCGCCATTGCCCGAATAGGTGTTGCCGGCGAGGCGGTTCCAGCTGCCTTCGACGAGGTTGATGCCGTCGCCGCCGTTGCCGGCGAAATAGTTCCCGGGGCCGATGCGGTTGCGGCTCGCGCCGCCGGCGACCATGAGACCATGCACGCCGTTGGTGATGATCGTGTTGTCGCGCACCGTGTTGTGGTGCGCGGCCTCGCTGCTGACGACGATGCCGAGGTTCGCGTTGTGCCTGACGAGGTTGTCCGCGATGAGGTTGTTCGGCGAGTAGACGAACATGCCGACCGAATTCGGCAGTGCTTCGAAGATCGAATCGCCAATCGCATTGCCGAGCACCTGGTTGCCGCCGATATCGTCGAGGACGATGCCGAACGAGGCGTTGCCGATGAGGTTGCGCTGCGCCGGATCGCTGCCGCCGATCTGCGCATCGGTCGCATTGTCCTGGACCCGGATCGCGGTGCCGACATCGACGAGCGGCGTGGCAGCGACCGATCCGCCGAACTGCAATCCGCTCAACAGATGGCCACGGCCGGAACGCAGGCGCACGGCATCACCGGTGAATCCCGAGAACGCGATCCCGCCCAGCTTGAGTTCGTCGTCGACCTCGGTCGAGTTGAAGACGATGCCATTGGCGACGCCATTGCCGGCGCGCAGGATGACGCAAGACGCGCCGTTGTAGCCGAGCGAAATCGTGTTCGCCACGCTGCCCGGTTGCGTATCGCCGAGGATGTCCACTTCGTCGGCGAGATTGAGTGTCTGCGCCAAGGTGATGACGCGCGGACAACTGCCGGCGATGTTGAAGCGGATCACTTGGCGACCATTCACCGCGTTCGCGCTGGCGACGGCCTGGGCCAGCGAACCGGCGCCACTGGACAGCGTGTTGGTCACATCGAGGTAGAACGAATTGTCGACTGCCGTCTCGTATGCGCCCATGTCGGGGTCGACGCCGACCAGGCGCTGATTTCCGGCAAGGTCGCGCGCAGGCAAGCCGCCCGGCACGAAGCGCGAGCCGGCATTGACGACCGCTGAACCATTCGCCGGCACGCCGCCGGAGCCGAGCTGCGCCGGCGCATTGATGTTGCCGCTGTTGGAAGCAAACGTGCCGCCGGACAACGACAGGCTGTCGAAGCGGTTGCTGCGCGCATACAGGTCGGCATTGGCGACGACGACTTCGGCACCGTCGTTCTCGAACACGTTGCTGGTGGCCTGGACCTGGGCGAACGGTGGCTGCTGACCGGTGTTCCGCGGCTGGTAGTCGATGCGCAAGCCGCCGTTGCGGAAGGTGCTGTTGGCAACCGCGAACAGCGTCAGCGGCTGGCTGTTGAGACGCAGCGCGTGGAACCGCATGACACTGTCGCCCGGCGTGCCGGTGCGTGCCGTGAACATCGAGTTCGCGATGAGGACGTCGTAGTTGTCGCCGGAAAGGCTGACCAGCGTGTCGAGGAAGCGGACGTGGCCGAAACGCTGCGTGCCGGGTTCCTCGTCATAATCGATCCAGTTGCCGACCGACCAGTCGATCGCGTTCGTGGTCAGGTATTCGACGTTCAGCGCATTGTCGATCAATTCGATGTCGACCAGGCGCTGGCCGCCGCTGCCATTGAGCGTCGTCGCGCCCTGGGCCGTGCTGTGGCTCGTGCAACCGGCGTTGTAGCCACCCCGGATCGTCAGCTTGCCGTAATTGCCGCTGGTGTCGCCTTCGGCGCGGTAGCGGATGACGAGATTGCTCGAAAGCGTGTAGGTGCCGGCACGCAGCTTCAGGGTGATCGCGCTGGTGCTGCTGCCGTCGATGTCAGCGACCGCCTGGTACAGCGCGCTCGTGCTTTCGATGCAGACCTCGGTCTGGGCGAAGGCCGCTGCGGCGAGGCAAGGGCTCGCGAAAATGAGGGCCTGCGCCGCGCGACGTATCCACGGTGACGATGACGGCATCTCGAAGCTCCGAAGTTCGTTGTCAGACGAAGCACGGAAAAGCCTGCCGCGAGGGGCCATCGACGGCATCCGCCACCCAACCATCATGCGTCGCCATGCGTGGCCGCCGAGGCACCGCGCCGGTCGGCAACGTGCCCCGGCGCCGAGCAGGAGTCCTTCCGGGAAGGCCTCTCCCCCTCGCGCAGCCGGGTCAGTGCTGCGGGAACGACCGGTGCCAGGCGCCCGCATGCAAGGCAAACATCCATGCGGGTGGAAGCGCGCCCATCCCGCCGGGAAGTCGGTGCCGGGTCTTATCGCCAGGCGCAGCGCACGGCGTGCGATTGCCGAGGGCAAAGCCCCGCATCGCTGTCGCGATATTGCCGGTGCGCATGACGCCTCCTCACGTGAAGGTGCGACGGCATCATTCGAAACCGTGGGCAACGATCCTGTCCAGTTCGAGCGGTCCGGCATAAATGCCGCCCCTGCTGATGGTGTCGGGTTCCTCGACGCAGGCGATGATCCGCACCACCGCAATGCCCGCAGGCTGGTGTCGTGACGATTGCGCCACTTGATCAGCGTTGCCTCAGGTGGGCGCGTGCTGGCGGGACCAGCGAGGCCGGCTGGGCGATGGACTCGATAGGCTCAGACTCGACGTGCGTGGTACCCGTCTTCCCCGATGGCTTGAGCAGATAGCGCGCCCTGCCCTGCGCGTTTCCTCGAGCTCCGACCCGCCGCCAACGCGACGCAGGTACTTGTCAGCAATATCCAACCTTGCGCAATGCCGATGCAGCTGCCTCTCGTCGCGCACGGCAATCCGCCGCACGTGGCGCCAAGGGCGGCGACACGTCCATCGCCAGGTTGAGTGTCGCCGAAGCCTCTTTCCGCTGATCGCCTTCTATTCCAGGACCAGGTCATAGATGACCGTGGCCGGATCCCGCGGATCCAGGCGGCGCTGGAAGCCGATGATCGCCGCCAGTTGCTCGCCGCCGCTGGATGAGTCCGGTGCGTAGGCGCGCATGTGCCGGATGCCGCGGGCTCTGGCCGCGGCAATCAGGTGGCGCATCAGGAAGGAACCGACACCGCGCTTTCGCCACTCGTCGCTCACCGTGAGCGAAGCGTCGCAACTGTCTCCGGCGGCATTGACATGAAACTGCGCGGCGCCGATCTGCTGCTCGCGCCCCTGCCGCGTGACCAGCGCAATGAAACCCACGGCACAGGCCGGGTCGAGACTGGTGAGCTCGCCAGCCACTTCCGGCGTCGGATCGCGAACCAGGCCGAGGAAACGCGAACTGCGGTACGCGGGCGACAGATGGGTGAGAAATTCAAGCTCCAGCTCGGCGTCTTTCTCGCTGATCAACCGTATCTGCACGGCCGTGCCGTCCGGCAGCCTTTCGTTCCAGCCCTCGCCCGGGGGTGCGTCGGTCGGTGCCATGACACGCTCCGTCATCAACCAGAAGCTTCAGCCTAACAGTTGCCATTGGCGGTCAATTGACCAGCATCAAAGGAACCGGCGGTGTCCCGCCGCCGACGGGTTGCGGCATGGCATCAAGTGCCTCCCCCGGAATAGATAACCGTTCCGTTTCGATGCCGTTATGTTGACCCAGGTCAAGGTGCGCCGGGGCCGGCGGACCATCATCCGGGTGTCGCCATGCCCCGGGGATATCCCCTTGACCGAAAGCGAGGTTATGAGCATGCCCGGCATCGACAGGCACGGCCGCCGCCCCGGTCGAGCCGGCGCGCCAGTCACGAGGACGATCCCGCCGACGCCCCGGCTCAGGTCCGTGCCGCGTTTGCGGGTCGCCGGAATATCCCGGAGACGCCACAGACATTGATGATTTCGATTGCCACCCAACTGCGGAGGGTCAACTCATGTCGTCGATCAAGCTGGTTTCACTCATGGTTCTCGCCTCCCTGGCAACAGGCCAGGCGTGGTCGCAAACCACATTGATGGAGCAGGCCCAGGGCCTGTTCAAGCCGATACCTGCCACCGCGCCGCCACTGCCGGGCAATCCGGCGACCGCGGCCAAGGCAGAGCTCGGCAAGATGCTGTACTTCGAACCTCGGCTGTCCGAAAGCCATGCCATCAGCTGCAATTCATGCCACATGGTCGGCATGGGCGGGGTTGATCTGCAGGAGACTTCGCTGGGCCATCGCTGGCAGCATGGTGGTCGCAATGCGCCGACTGTCTACAACGCGGTGTTCGGCATCGCCCAATTCTGGGACGGGCGCGCCAAGGACCTCGAACAGCAGGCCGGCGGTCCGCTGGTCAACCCGGTCGAGATGGACACCACCGAGGCACATGTAGTCGAACAGCTCAAGGGGATTCCCGGCTACGCCGCCGTGTTCGCCAAGGCCTACCCGGACGTGCCCGATCCGATCACGTTCGACAACGTACGCAAGGCCATCGCCGTGTTCGAGGCCACCCTGATCACGCCGAACGGGCCATTCGATCGCTACCTCAAGGGCAACGAGAAAGCGCTCGACGCGAACCAGAAGGAAGGCCTGGCGCTATTCATCGACAAGGGCTGCGCGGCATGCCACAACGGCATCAACGTGGGCGGCGGCATGTACGCCCCGTTCGGCGTGGTCGAGCGGCCCGGTGCCGACATTCTCCCGCCGGGGGACAAGGGGCGCTTCGCGGTGACCCAGACGGTCAGCGACGAATACGTGTTCCGGGTACCCTCGTTGCGCAACATCGCACTGACTGCGCCCTATTTCCACACGGGCAAGGTGTGGGACCTTCGCCAGGCCGTCGCGATCATGGGCAGCAGCCAGCTCGGCGCGAATCTGAGCGACGAGGAGGCCGGCAAGATCGAGCTGTTTCTCGGGGCTCTGAGCGGCGATCAACCGAAGGTCGTGCTGCCGATCCTGCCACCGAGCGTGGCGACTACCCCGCGACCCAAGCCGTAGCCGTCGCAACCGGGGTCAGAGGCGACTGTCCGGGGCAGTGATCTCAAGCCGGCGCACCCTGACCCCTGTCCCGGCACGCGAACCTGATGCCAATCTTCGACCCGTCTTGAGCTCGCCCGGACTCCGGTAGGGCTTTTCTTTTCAGCGGTGCCGAAGCCGGGGCCGTATTCCACACGGACTTCTCCGCACGGGAGAAGGCAAGGCGCGTCACTCGTGCCGCAGCGCCTCGATCGGATCCATACGCGCGGCGCGGCGCGCCGGAAAGTAGCCGAACAGCACGCGGATTTTCTTTGCCGAACAATTCGCAGCGCACAGGCTCGCCAATCACGCAGACCGCCTTGCCGGCACGCTCCCCGGTTTCGGTGAAGATGTGTCCGCTCGCCGGCTGCCTTGGGAGGGAGCGCATCATCGTGAACGCCGAGGGCGGCGGCGAACCCGCGAACGCTTGCGCGCCGGCACGGCCATCGGCTGTACAGGCGACTGTCGTCACCGGCGGCGAAATGATGAGCCCTTTGATCGCGCCCGACGCCCGGGCAGCCACCAGCGTCGGCGATGGCGTCGGGAGCCACAGACGCTGCCTGCGCTATAGTTCAGCCGTCGATCACCGTCGTCGGAGTGCGGCCATGCGGGTGCGTTCCCTGTTCGTGCTGGTGCTGTGCCTGTCCTGCTCCGTGGCGCTCGCCAGCGATGTGGCCGACGCGTTCTGGGCAAAGCAGAACAAGGAGGCGCTGCGGGATCTGGAACGCGGCGCGCCGCTGAAGCAGATCGAAGCCGTCGGCCGACTCGGCCCGGACTTCGCGGCACAGACGGCGCCTGTGCTGGCGCGGCATCTGGCGAATCCCGATCCGGTCATCCGTCTTGCTGCGGCCGAGGAACTTTGGCAACAGGCAGCACGCAAACCTGATGCGTTCGCAACGCTGAAGCCCGCGTTGCGCATTGCGCTCGACGACGGCGATGCCGCCATCGCGATGAATGCCGCCGGCGCCTTGGCCAGCATGGACATTCCCGAAGCCGAATTGGCGACGGCGCGGCGACGCGTGTTGTCGAACGGCGTGCGTGGTCATGTCGGCTTTCTCGCCGCGCGCGGCCTGGTCGGCCTCGATCCGGCAACGCCGCTGTTGCCCTACCTGCTTGACTACTACCTCGATGCCGTCGAAGCCGAAGTGCGCGGCGGTTCGGACAGGAATGTCGAACTTGGCGAGAAGGCGCTGGCGAAACTGGTCGCGACCGAGGACCGCAGCCTGATCGCGCCGCTGCAGCAATCGCTGTCGGTGACGCCGCCAGCCACGCCGTTCCTGCTCGGGCTGCTCGCCGATTTCAAGCCGAAGCCGGAGGCGTGGACCGATACCTTGCTGCGCTTCACCGACGATGCCTATCCGGACACGCGCCGACGCGCCTGGGACCTGATCGGCGAGCAACGTGATGCCGAGTCGCTGGCGCGCTGGGTGCCGAAGGCCGCGGCACTGCTCGCCAACGCCGAGATGCGCGAGGTTGCGCTTGCCGCCCTGTCCGACGCTGCCGGACGCAGCGCCATCGGGCTTCCCGAACTCGCTGCACTGGCCACCGACTCGGCCGCCGATGCGGCACATCGCGTGCGTGCCATCGAGATTCTCGCCAAGGCCGCCGACACCTCGGACGGCGACGGCATCGCCGCAGTGCAGGCATCGGCGCGCAAGCACTGGCAGGCGGTGTGCACGCCGATCCTCTCTGCGCATGGCGTCGACGACTACTTCAAGGCCTGCCGCAACGACAGCAGCTTCATCGTCGCCGACGAGTCTGAGCGCGCCCGCCTGATCGCCTCGTGGCTGGCCACGAATGCGGATGCCGAGGCCAAGATCGTCTTTCTCGGCAGCCTCGAATCGATGTGGTCAAAGGCGCTGCCCGCCGCCGCTGCAGTGCGCGCCGAACGCCGGCATGCCGATGTACACGTGGTCAAGGCGGCGGAGGCGGCACTGGATCGCATCGAACCGGCCTGGCGTGAACGCGATGCGCGTGCGGCTACCGTGACGTCGACGGCATCCGCAGCCTCGCCCAAGTCCGCCACGACCGCGGGCGCGCAGCCGGGCGGACGCGGCGCCGATGGCGCGTCCGTGTATGCCGCCATCGCCAAGGGTGACCTCGCCGCCGTCAAGAAACTGGTGAATGCCGGCAATGTGCATCGACCCGTGCATTACCCGCAGATGCAGGGTACGCCGCCGGCGCCGGTCGTGATCGCCGTGAACTACTGCGGCATTCCGCAGGCCGCCGCCGGATTGAAGGCGATCATCGATTACCTGATCGACCTCGGCGCGAATCCGGATGTGATGTCGACCGACGGTTCGCCATTGCTCGACCACGCCAAGTACGCCTGTCCGCCCGAAATCATGGCGGCACTGGCACGCTGACCACGGCTGGTCAGTTTTTCCGGCACTAGCGACGCGCGGCGGTGCGCCTCCCTCGGACGCCGCAAGACACAGCGAGAAACGCTCCCATGCATGAACGGCCGCACAGGGCTGCGTGCAGCCTGTGTCGCCTGATCGCGCAAGCGTGGGCCGAGCTTCTGTTAATTCACTATGGAATAACGCTGCGCCTGGAGCAGGCGCGCGCTGCCGACCGGAAACTCCGCGCGCATGGCCGCCTGCGCCTCCTCGAAGCGGCGCCTCGTCTGCGCCGAAGGCAAGGCCCGCCATGCGCACGCGGCAGCGATGGCCTCCGCATACAGGCGATGCGGATCATCGGCACTCGCGTTCGCGTGCATCAGCGATACCGCTTCTTCGGCGTCGGCACAGGCAATCTTGCGTTGGGCCAGGTCGACTTCGACGTGCTCGACGAGGGTTCGTGCGAGATGCGTCGGTTTCGGCGAGGGATGCGCACGCAGGAGGGCGACGGCTTCGTCGATACTTCGACGCGCCTCGGCCAAACGGCCTTGTTCGCGCTGGCTGCCGGCCAGGCCGGTCAGGGTATACGCGGTATCGGTCGTGTCGCTGCCCTTGCGTCGGATTTCGAGTGCTTGTTTCCACAATCGCTCGGCTTCCGCCCAGTGTCCCAACGCGTATTCCGTGGAGGCCAGGTTGTTGAGGCCGGTGCCGAATTTCCTGGATCCGGGCGGCTCGAGTGCCCGGCGTATCTCGATGGCCTCCTTCATCGCGGCGTTGGCGCCGAGATAGTCGTGTGAACGCATCAGGCTGAAAGCCAGATTGTTCAGCCGGATGCCGACATATCCGTGCGCTTCGCCATAGACGCGTCGAGTGATCTCCAGTGCCTCGCGGCGCATCTGCGATGCCTGCGCTGCATCGGCGCTGCTCACGTACATGTTGGCAAGCGCGTCGAGCGCGTCGGCCAAGCGCACCGGATTGGTCGTGCCGGTCTGGCGCATGGCGGCGACGATCGGTTCGAGCAGCTGGCGCCCCTCGGCCACGCGGTCCTGGTCGTCATAGGCCCAGCTCAGGGTGATCGCCGAACTGGCGGCGGTGTCGTCGGCGGCGCCCCTCAGTTTCACGAAGAGATGCGTGCCGCGCGCCATGTCGTCGATGGCGGTGGAGATCTCGCCCTGGGACATGCGGTTGATGCCCCGGGTCATGAGCAGATCGGCGGCCAGTTCCGTTTCGGCATCCTCGACTGGCAGCAAGGAAGCCGCTTCGTCGAGATTCCTGGCGCCACCCTTGAGATCGTCGAGGCTGCCCTGGCTACGCGCGAGCAGGGTCAGCGCATGCACGCGCTTTCTCGCGGCATCGGGCAAGTGTTTCGCCTGCACCTCGAGGGCGCGATTGAAGAGGTCGAACGCCTCCTTCGCGGCGCCGACGCCGAGATAGGCTTCACCCATCGCCATGAGCAGATCGAAATGCACGTCGGGGTCCGAAAACCGGAACCGCTCGGCGCGTTCGGCGCCGCTCTCGAGAAGCTCCTCGGCGGTGATCTTCTCGCCCTTGGTTGTCGCCGGGTCGGCACTGCGGAAGATGTCGAGCAGAAACTGCACGGTCTGTGATGATTTTTCGCTTTCGCTGCGAGCGAGATCGCGTTGCGTGCGCGCCAACTCGGCCTGCCATAACGCCACCGCCAGGCCGCCCACCAGGCTGGCCAGGGTCACCACGGTCAGGATCGCGGCCAATGCATGCCTGCGCAGGAAACGCGAACCGCGATAGCGCCAGCCACCGCGGCGGGCCGCAACCGGCCGACGTTCCAGATAACGCCCGACGTCGGCGGCGAAGTCGGCGACGCTCGCATAGCGTTGCTCAGGCTGCTTGCGCAGTGCCTTGAGGATGATCGCATCGAGATCGCCGCGCAGTTCCCGACGCAGGTGCTGTGGTGACATTTCGCGCTGCGCGGCGCGTGCGGCCAGGTCGCCGGCATCGTCGTTGGCGAAGGCCAGGCTCGGTCGCGTCGGTTCCTGGTCGAGAATCGCGCGCTCATAGGCGGCCGGCGTCGAATGGGCGACCTTGTACGGGCGCCGGCCGGTCAGCAGTTCGTAGAGCAGCAGGCCGAGCGCGTAGACGTCGACCGAGGTCGTGATCGCTTCGCCGCGGACCTGCTCCGGCGCAGCGTATTCGGGGGTGAACACGCGCTGCAGGCTGGCGTGGCCGGCCTCGGGGTCGACCAGCTTGGCGATACCGAAATCGAGCAGCTTCACCTCGCCGTTGCGGGTGACCAGCAGGTTGGACGGTTTCAGATCGCGATGCACGATCAGGTGCGCATGCGCGTGGCTGACCGCCGCGCAGACGGTCAGGAACAGCCCAAGCCGCGCCTCGATGTGCAGCTGATGGTCGTCGCAATAGCGGCGCAGGTCGGTGCCGTCGACGTATTCGAGGGCGAGCCATGGCAAGCCGTCGTCGGTCACGCCGCCGTCGATCAGGTGCGCGATGTTCGGATGGTTCAGATGGGCGAGGATCTGCCGCTCGGCGCGGAATCGGCCGATCATTTCGGCGGCGTCCCAGCCGGAACGGATCAGCTTGATCGCGACACCCTGCTCGAATTGCCCGTCGATGCGCTGCGCGCGCCATACCGTGCCCATGCCGCCGCGGCCGATTTCCTCGACCAGACGGAAGGCACCGACGACCCGGCCCTCGAGTCGCTGATTCTCGATTTCGGCTACGCGCGCGGAGAGGTCGGACAGCACCGCCGGCGCCTGCGCGTCGATGACCGTGCGCACGCGATCCTCGCCGTCGGCCCGCAGCAGGGCCAGCACCTCTTCACGGATCACCGGATCGTCGACGCCGCGCTCATCCAGCGAAGTCAGCCACTCGGTGGGCGGACGTTCGACCAGGGCATCGAACAATGCGCGCACGCGCTGCCAGTTTTCGGCGTCCATGGTCTCCCCGTTCCCCAGTCGATGTGCGCGAAGCTTAGCGCGAGCCGTTGAAGACGACGGCGAGCGGGAGCGTTGCCAGGGCAAGGACGCGAAATGCGTTGGACATGATCGATCTCCGTTGGGCATTGCCGGCTTGGCATCGTCCTTACATACGGAGAGAGGACGCGCCTGGGATCAGCGGATCGGGCGGCGCCAAAGGGAGCTTCAGTGCGGCGGGCGGGCGAGTTCGCGTTGCAGGAAGGCCTTGGCCGCGCGCGTGTCGCGCTTGATGGTCGGTTCGGACACACCGAGCAATTCGGCGATCTCCTTGACTTCGAGTCCGGCGAAGAAGCGCAGTTCGACGACCTTGACCAGGCGCGCGTCGAGTCCGGCCAGCTTGTGCAGGGCGGCGTCGATGGCGAGCAATTGCTCGGCCTGCGCGTCCACCGGCAAGGGCTGATCGGCGAGCGCGTCGATGTCGACGAAAACGATGTCGCCGCCACGACGTTCGGCGAGTCGGGCGCGCGCGTAGTCGATGGCGACCTGGCGCATGGCGCAGGCCACCGTCGCGTAGAAGTGCGTGCGATTGGCGTAGTCGAAGCCGGCCCGTTCGAGCTTCAGATACGACTCGTTGACCAGGGCCCGCGTATCCAGCGTATTGCCGCGCTGATTGCGGGCCAATTGGGCCCGGGCGATGCGCACCATGTCCTCGTAGACCAGGGCGAACAAGCGCTCGCGCCCGGCCGGATGGGCTGCATCGGAAAGCGCCGAAGTGATCGCAGGTGGTAGCTCGGTCATTGCCTCGATGATAGGCCATCGGTCGATGGCCCGGGGGCGCTTGCCACTGCCGGATACGTCTGGTGGCCCGTGAGCGCCGCCAACGCAAATGTCGGCCGCGCCTGATCCGTTCCGGATACGCCGACGCCCGGCAACCGTGGCCGGGCGTCGACGTCGCGGATCACCCCGACCGGGGGCGGGGCGGAGGCGACTAGAGCCTGCTTCAGTCGAAGTCGTCGGCAAAGATCAGTTCGTTGTTGAGGCCGGCGACGGTCTGGTCGTAGTTTTGCGGCGCGGCGCGCAGCGAGTGGCCGGCAACGATGATGCGTCCATTCTGCAAGGCTCCGCTGATGCCGAAATCCAGCTCGCCGGGCAGGACGAAATCGATATCGGTGCGACCGCCGGCGCCGAAGCCGTTGAGGTCAAGCGAGCCATCGCCGAGCAGCCGTACGATCTGCATGTCGCGCGCGCTGCCGGCGGTCGGCCGGTTGGTGCCGACGAGGACGATCTTGCCATCGCTTTGCACGAGAAGATCGCCGAATTCGTAGGCGTATCCGCCGCCCAGCTTGACGATGCCGACGTTGCCGAAGGTCGGGTCGACATTGGCAATGGTCGATTCGTTGATCCGGTAGACGAAGGCGAGCAGCTTGTCGCTGCTGGAACCGTATTGGGATTTTCCGGCCATCAGCATCTTGCCGTTGCCGAGGATCGTGATCGACGTCGCCGATTCGTTGCGGTTGAATGCGTCGCCGATGTTGATCGAATAGGTCGACCAGCCATCGCCGCCGCCGTAGCTCGGATCAAGGCTGCCATTGGTGGTCAGCTGCGCGAACAGGCTGGCCGTGCCGTCCGGCAGGGCGGCATCGCCGGTCTCGCCGACGGCGATGTACTTGCCATCCGCTCGGCGGGCAATGGCATTGATCCGGTTGAGCTTGTTCGCGAAGAAGGTGTAGGTGCGCTTGCCGACCGAACTGAACGAGGCGTCGATCGTGCCATCGGCATTCAGGCGTGCGATGGCGCCGTAATCGCGGTCGCTGGCAAAGCCGGCGGTGCCGACCAGCACGAACTTGCCGTTCGGCTCGGCAATGACGTCCATGGCGACGTCGGTGAGGTTGCCGCCAGCGACATCGAACGCGACCGTCGTGCAGTGGTCCTGGATGCCGCTGAACGGAACCGGCTGGCCCGCAGTGCTGTAGCGGCAGAGACTGAAGTCGCGATCCGCGCCGCTGAAGCCCTGCGACCCTGCGATCAGGATGTTGCCCGCGGTGTCGAAACGCGCCCGCGTGGCGACCACTTTCGTAAGCGTTGACAGCACCGACCCGCTGGTTCCGAACGATTCGTCGAGGATGCCGCTGGCGGTCAGCTTGGTGATCGAGTAGCGGCTCGTGCCAGCGCTTCCCTCACTGGTGCCGACCAGGAACAGCGAACCGTCGGTACCGACGAGGACATCGGCGAGTTTGTCGGAATTGGTGCCGCCCTGATCGAGCGCGGCCAGGTTGCGTCCGGTCGAAAAGATGCCGAAGCTCGAATCGAGCTGGCCATCGACCGCGAGCGCACTGCCGGATACTCCGGCCAGCAAACAGGTAAACAGAAAACGATACATGGGCGGAACCTCGAAGTACGGCGGGAGTGCCTGGTTCCCCGACATACGCAGTCGGGCACCGTCAGGGATCACGGCCGCCGTGCGGATTCCGCCACCAACGCCGCGCTACAGCCCGGACCGGCGCGGATCGACTCCGCTTTCGGCTGTCGGAACGGCCGTTCCTGCCCGTTGGGCAATCCCCACCAATTCAACCCCGTGTCGGCGGAGGCCGCTTGCCGCGCCCGATGGCGCCAGCTGCGCGCGCCGGGCTGCGTACGGGAGGACGATGGCGCGGATCAAGACCCCTGTGATCAGATCCCCATTGATCCGAGACCACCCGGCCCGCGTGGCCTCGCAATGTTCGTTTGTCGCCGTCGTCACGAAACCGCGCGCATCGCGGGTGCACGATACTGCGTCAAACGGGAGCAAGATCGATGTTCAGGATTCGCATCACTGCGGCACTCGCATTCGCGCTGTGCACGGGAGCCGCGCAGGCACAGGTCAATTTCGATTGCGTCGCGCCGAACGCGCCGGCGCTCGTCAACCCGGTCGTGCTCGGCAACGGAACGGCGGGCAGCGTCAGCACGGCCGCATTGCAGTCCGCACTGAATGCCGGCGGGCCGATCCGTCTGAACATCGGCACGTCGACCTTGAGCGTGACGAGCGAGTTGCGCATCACGCGCGCGACGATTCTCGATGCAGGCGGCGCGACATTGTCCGGCGCGAATGCGCGGCGCGTGCTGCGCATCGACAACCCGGACAACCTGACCTACACGTTCAATCTGCTCAACGCGACGGTCGCCAACGGCTCGACGCCGGGCGGATCCGGCGCGGGCTTGTGGAAGCCCAGCGGCGGCCCGTGGCAGGCGGTCACGATTCGCATCTTCAACGCGCGCTTCGTCGACAACACCGCGATCGTCACCGCCCAGGACGATGGCGGCGGCGGCATCTACGCGATCGGTGCGCAAGAGCTGAGCCTCGTCGATGTCGACATGGTCAACAACAGCGGCGCGAACGGCGGCGCCGTGTATTCGCTCGGATCGAAGCGCATCAACCTGTTCGACAGCGTGCTCTCGGGCAATCGCGCAACCGGCACCGGCGGCAATCCGGGCAATGGCGGCAACGCCGGCGCGATCGGCATCGACGGTGCCGACCGCTTCGTCAACCTGTGCCGCACACGTGTATTGAACAATACCTCCAACGCCTACGGCGGCGGACTGTTCACGACGGTCTACGACACGACGAGCCACACGCGCATCCTCGATTCGACGATCGAAGGCAACAACAGCAGCGGCACGAGCAATGCGCACACGGGCGGCGTCTATCTGCAAGGCGGGCCGTTCACGATCCGCGGCTCGACATTCCGCGACAACCAGGCCAGCGGCTACGGTGGCCTGTCGATCTTCGACCACCAGACCGCAACGCTGGTCCGCGCCTCGGGCGACATCACCAACAGCACGTTCTCCGGCAACATCGCGCGCACCGGCCTCGGCGGCGCGATGAACCTGCAAGGCAGCGGCGGCATCGTGCTGCAGAACCTCACGATCGCCGGCAACCGCGCGCTGTGCGACGTCTGCTTCGCGGCCGGCATCAGCAACGGCGCCGGCCTGCCGATCACGCTGCGCAATACAATCTTCTTCGACAACACGGCCGGCAATCCGTGGAATCCGTGGGCAATCCTCAATCCCGTCAGCGGCAGCAACAACATGCAATGGCCGCAGGTGCGCCCGGTATCGAACCAGAATGAAGCCGCTGTGACAGCCGGCTCGACATTCGCGAATGCATTGCCCGCCCCGATCGCCGACAACGGTGGACCGACCCAGACGATGGCCCTGCCACCGACCTCGCCTGCCGTGAACGCGGGCAGCTCAGCCGGCGCGCCAGCGACTGACCAGCGCGGAATGCCGCGCAACGGCGCGGTCGATATCGGGGCGTTCGAAGTGCAGGCGGATTTGATATTTGCCCACGGGTTCGAGTAGGCGAACGCGTTCGCCGAGCGGAACCCGCCCTGCACCGGACTGGCCAATCGCCTGGAATCTGCGCAGTAATGGATCATGTTGATTCCGCCGCAGGAACAACAAATTAATAAATGGAAAACATTCGCCACACTGACAACCTTCCTCTTCTTCATGCCCGGCAGCGGCAACGGCGCGCCGGAAGGACCGCGCGCCGAATGGGAATCGCGTTTCGGGAACATCACGGGGCAAGTTCGCGCGTTTTACGAGACCCCGAAATTGAAGTCCGGGATCTCCGGACGGATCTTCGCTTACGGCTTCAGTGAATTGGGAAGCAACCAACCCGGGATCGCCCGGCTCGATGACGACCTCACGATGCCGACATGGTCGGCGGTCAGCCCGTTCATCGAGGACGCTTTCTCGAGCGCGTCCGAACTGATCCCGTTGCCGGACGGATCCGTGATCTTCGTGTCGGACACGCTGAGCCGCCGCCAACCTTGATCACGGCAACACCACCAGCGAGCTTGGCCACGCGCTCCGGGAACTTCTCGCGGTCGTAGTCCGAGGTGGTTTCTTCGATCTGCGCCTTGATCTGCTCGCCGGTTGCTCACTACTCGCACGAGACCTGCGAGCGAGAACCCGGCGCATCACGGATCGTCGTAGGTCATGCCAAACACCGTCTCGGTCAGCCAGTACCGGAACGATTCATTGTCCTGGGGCCCCAACCCAACTCCGAAGCCATCGCCCCGCGCGAGAGCGAGCCGCCGATGGTCGAGGCTAGGGGCAAGCCGCGCAAGAACTTCGATTTCTATTCGGTGTTGCCGGAAATGGAAGTCGTCATTCCGGATGCAGAAATATCCGCCAAGGCTCGCGCCGAAGCCGCCCAACCCGCCGCCGCTGGCGCCACCCCAGCCGCTTCCGCCAATGCTCGCTACCTGGTGCAGACCGGCTCCTATCCGACCGCCAAAGCTGCTGACGAGGTCAAGGCCGAGCTCGCCATCCTCGGCTTCGTCGCTCAGATCACCCCGGTCACCATCAACGGCAAGTCCTGGAACCGCGTCCGTCTCGACCCCTACGCCACCACCATTTAACTGGAAAACGCAACCTCGCACTTTCAGACAATGGCTTTAATGCGCTCGCACTTAAGGAAGAAACCGGACAATGACCGTTCTGCGGCACGCCGTTGACCGCCAGTGTGATGCCTTTCGCCCCTGCTGATCGAGCACCGGTCGCGGCCAAACACTATCGCCCGTCATTCGAAGCCGTCGCGAAATATCAGATCCAGCAGACTGGGATCGAGATAGACGAAGACATCGCTGGCATTGTTGGTATCGATGGCAACCAGATTGTTGGCATCGGCATCGAACGCAAATACCCCATTGTTCACACTCGTCGTCACACCGGCACCGGCAATCCCGTTGCCCGGAATGGTGTTGGCGGGATCGCTTCCACTAACGAGTGCCGGCGGTGCGCTCGGGTTGGTCAATTGCCAGACGTAGGCCTGGCTTGGCAGATTGGCATTGGCGTGGCTGCACTGGGCGATCACAAATCCGCTGTCAGCGATGCGTCCGTGTGCGCAGATGCTCATGCCACTGGCGGCAGGGACAGCTACGGCAGCCGGACTCGCCAACCCGCGCACCCACAGCTGGGTCGCACTGCTGCCACCGGAACCAGAGCCAAAAACCACCCATTGACCATTCGGTGAAATCGCCGGATTCGACGCGCCACTGAGATCGCTGCCACCTGGGCCAATACTGATGCGCGTGGTCACTCCTGCCTGCAAGTCGCGCAGGTAGATCCGCTGCGATCCGCTCAAAGAGCCGCCGACCAGATTGCTGGCGGTGGATGCAAAAGCAACCGAGCGACCGTCGGCACTGAGGGTCGGGCGGTACGAATGGGAGCCGCCGTTGCCCGGCGTGCCGCTGGAGCTGACATCCACGCGCTGAGTCACGCCGGCGGACACATCGCGAACGAAGACGCTGTAGGTATTGTTGGAAGCTCCTCCAGGCGTCAAGTTCGCGGCATTCGAGGTGAATGCAACGAATCGACCATCCGCTGAAATGCCGCCCAGTTTGGCAATCGTACCGGCCGGCAACTGGTTGGCGACATCAACATTCAGCCTGCTGTGCTGATGGGTTTGCCGATCAACACGCACGAGGTGAATACCTGCCACGCCTCCCGTGTAGGTGGTCGACATGGTTTCGAACGCGATATAGCGCCCATCGGCCGACACTGCGACATGCTCATTGGTTGAGGAAGGTGCCGATGGCTGCCCGGCAGGGCTGGTGCTGGCGAGCTCGATGGCTCCGGTGGCGAGGGAGAACACCAGCACCTGCGCGCCATTGGTGGTGAGTCCTGCGACGAGGTTGTTGCCACTGCTGGCGCTGAAAGCCAGGGTTTGACCATCGGCCGAAAGCGCCGGCTGATAAAGATCAGTGGTCGACTGCACACTCGGGCCGCCCGGGGTGAGCGGCTGACCTTCAACACGAAAGAACAGGAACTGTGCCGTTGCGCTCTGCGCAGCGAACGCGACAACCATGGCAGCACCAACTAACAGTTTCATCACGGGCGGACTCCGGGCTAAGGTCTCCTCAAGTACGCCGAATCGCGAGACAAACTATCAGCGGGTTTTGCCAACGACTGCCGGAGTCGCTGCCAATGCCTGTGCCAAGGCGGTGGCGCGAAGAAAATCGGGATGGCTCGGCAGCACGGCCTCGCCTAGCGACGGCAAATGTGCTGCCAGCAGCTGCCGCGCCTGCTCATCGCGACCCTGCGCGTGTCGCAGCATTGCCATATCCACCTGGGCGATAGCGCGACGATAGGCCGGGCCATTGGCAAACTGCTGCGGCAATTCAGTCAAATCTTGCTCGGCCGCAGCCAGCTGCCCTTGCGCCAGCGCCAGAAGACCGCGTACCCGACGCAACTGCGGGCGTAGAGAGGGAGCGTGTTGTTCGATTGCTGCGGCTGCGATCAATAGATCCTGCTCTGCCTGCGGGAGATCGCCCGCTTGCAAGGCACCCTCGGCAAGATACAACCGCCAGCGCAGCAAGGCCGGCTCGCCGGCTCGCGAAAATTCGTCCTCCATCAACGTGCGTGCGGCACGCATATCCCCTGCCAGGGCCAGAATGCGCGCGAGGCTCATGCGCACGGATTGCGCCCAGTCGCCAGGCATCGCGGCAAATCCTTCGGTATCGGCCAAAGCACCTCGGGCTACCGCTGCCGCTTTGCGCCAGTCGCCCTCAAGGCCATAGGCGGACGCCAGCAGCGCCTGCGAGCGCACCTGCGGTCGCAATCCAGCCAATTTTTCGCGCCGCTGCACTTGCAAAAGAATTGTGCGCGCTGCCGCCAGTCTGCCAAGACTTTGCAATGCATCGGCACGCTTCTCATCAAGCGTGCTCAGCGACGAGCCGGCTTCACCGCGCCCCAGCACATGAATTGCGCGAGCATGGTCAAAGCTGAGCAGCGCCTCAGCGGGTCGCTGAAGCTCGGTCAGTGCTTGCCCACGGTGCTCCTCGAAGCGATACATGTACATCGAACGCTCCAGTCCGGCCGCACGCAAAAGCCGCATGGCCTGATCACTCACCGCCAGCTGTTCAGCTGGCCGTTCGAGATACATCAAGGCCGCTGCGAGATTGTCTTCTAGCGTGGCGATGATGATCGGGGCAACTTGCGCGGTCACGGCTGCGGCTATGGCTGATTTCGCGACGTGTTCTGCTTGTGCATAGCGTTGGGTGAGGATCAACGCATAGGTCTCTACAGCTACTGCCTGCGCCAATCCCTCATCAGTAGCTTGCGCACGGAATCCCGCCGCAGAACGCTGCAACCAGTCGAGACTATCTTGCTGGCGCCCCAGGCCAGCAAGCAAATAGGCATAGCTGCGAGCAGTGCGCGCAAATGCGACATCGCGATCCAAACCTTGCTTGCGCATCTCTTCCAGGCTGGTGCGCAGGAGCGGCTCGGCTTCTTGCGGCTGCCCGGCCATTTCATACAAGGTGCCGAGATATGCGTTGACGATCGGCGCTTGTTGCGTGCCATCGGGTAATTCGCGAATGACACGATCGCGCCCTTGCGCCAGCCAGCGCCGCAGCGTGATAGGCGCATCGACATTGCCGTCGGGCGAAAGCTCTTCGATCAAGCCACCAAAAAAATCCATGGTTGTGCTCGCCAATTGCGCCGCCTGCTCGGCGGCCAGCCGGCGTCCCTCTGCGAGTTCGAGTGCACGCGCCGTACGCTGACGCTCGATGCCAATCCAGAGGACAAATGCCATCAACCCGAACATGACCAGCAGCAGCACCGAAACGGCACGTTTGTGCCGTGCCACAAATTTTCGCAATCGATACCAACGCGAATCCGCCTGGGCACGAACCGGTATTCCAATTCGCCATCTTTCCAGATCATCACGAAATGCGTCGATACCGGCATAGCGATCGCCGGGAAGAGTCGCCGTGGCCATATTGAGAATGCCGCCGAGATCGGCGTCGATGGCTACCGCATCCAGTTCGGGCATGAGCGCTGTGCCGTGCGGACTGGTTCCGCTCAATAGTTCGCGTAACAGCGTACCCAGACCGAATACGTCGGTCGCGGTCGTGATCTGCTTGCCCTCTCTCTGCTCCGGACTCGCGTAGCCGGATGTCCAAACGCGGGTCGTCGGTATATCCACGTCTTCCTGGTTGATGTCGACGAGCTTGGCCACGCCAAAATCCAGCAGCTTCGGCGAACCGTCGGCACCCACCAACACATTGGCTGACTTGAGATCGCGATGGATCACCAGATGTTGATGCGCATGGGCCAAGGCTTGGCCGACACGATCAATCAATTCAATCCGTGCTTCGCGGCTCAATCGATGCTGTGCCGCATAGGTGGTCAGTGGCTCGCCATCGACATATTCCATGACCAGATAGGGCTGTCCATCGCGCGTTTCGCCGCCGTCGATCAGGCGTGCGATGCCGGGATGTTGAAGTTGCGCCAGCAGCTGGCGTTCGCGGCGCAGACGGGAATGCGCCTCGTCGGTCGGAAAGCCTCGCAAAAGCTTCAATGCGCCGTACTGGTGGAAACCGCCATCGACGCGCTCAACCAGGTACACCGTGCCCATGCCGCCAGCCCCCAACTGGTGGCGTACACGCCAGGCACCGATGCATTCGCCTTCGACAATGCTTTGCAATGCCTGTGACGCGCTGCTGGCAATGACCGCCTCGATGAGCGCATCCGGCACGCCATCCGCAGCCAGCAATGCCAGCAGTTCCTGCCGTTGTGCCTCATCGAGTGACCACGCCGACAGCGCACTTTCGCGCTGCCATTCAGGTAATTCCAGCAACCGCTCAAAATGCTCGATCAGGCATTCCTGGGCGACCTTGTTCGAACTTGGGTTCACGCCTGTAGCGCCCGCTTGAGCCATGCGCGCGCAAAACGCAGCTCGCGGTCGACCGTTGCTACAGATATATCCAAAGCTGTGGCGACCTCGTCGCGTTCGAGTCCGCCAAAATACGTCAGTTCGACAATTTGCCCGCAACGTGATGAGTGTCGTGCCAATTGCTCGATGGCCTGGTTCAGGTACAACAGCTTTTCCTCTGCACCCACCGCTGCCGCGTCCGCAGCGCCGAGGCTTTCGACAAGTGCTCCACCGCCTCGCTTGTTGCGCAAGCGCTTGCGCGCGGAGTCCACCAGAACTTGGCGGGTCGCCAGTGCAATGACATGGTAGAAATGCCGCCGGTTTTCCCACGGCGCATCTTTGCCCAGCAGTCGCAACAAGGCTTCATGGGCCAAATCGGTCGGTGAAAGTGTTGCCCCGGGATTGGCGCGGATAGCGCGGCACGAAATGGCATGTACCTGACCATAGACCACCTGCAAGAGGCGATCCCGCGCTTGCATATCACCGCCTCGCCATTCCTGCAGCAGACAGGTGATATCTGTAACACCTTCGTTGCGGCTGAGCGCGTTCACTTCCATTCCCTCGGGTCGCTCGGCGTCTGCGCGATAGGCTGCCATGCTCAACCCGCTACTGGTTGGGTGTCAGCGCATTCTAAGCCCGCCACCAGCGGGCCGCCGCAAACATCGCAGCGACCCTGCCTGGAGTACCGCGGCAGCACCCTGGAAAAATCTGCAGCGTCGAATTGACCTTAAGGCAACGCTGATTAAGTCTCCAACCTCTGCTATAATTATCCACAACATAGCATGATCGGGATGTGGCGATGAAGCAGCGGACGTTAGCGTTGGCGGGTGACCAGAATCAAGGGTTTGAGCAGCATCGCCGCCCGACCCGTCGTGACGTGTTCCTGGCATCGATGGAGCAATTGGTGCCCTGGTCAGCCTTGTGTGCGGTGATCGAGCCCTTCTATCCCAAGCGGGGCAACGGACGCCCGCCAGTAGGGCTGGAGCGCATGGTGCGCATGTATTTCGTGCAGCAGTGGTTCAATCTGGCCGACGAGGCCTGTGAGGAGGCCTTGCTCGACAGCACGGCGTTGCGCCGGTTTGTGGGCATTGATCTCGGTTGCGAGCGTGTACCGGACGGAACGACGCTGTTGAAGTTCCGACGTCTTCTGGAGAAGCACCAACTGGGCGCAGCCCTGTTTGCACAGGTAAACGAGACCCTGGAGTCACGGGGCCTGAAGGTGGGCACAGGCACGATCGTGGATGCCACGATCATCGGTGCGGCGGGTTCGACGAAGAACGCCCATAAGGCCCGGGATCCTGAGATGCGCCAGACCCGCAAGGGCCAGCAGTGGTACTTCGGCTTGAAACTCCATATCGGCGTGGACAGCCGCACGGGACTGACCCATAGCGCGGTGGTGACGGCAGCCAACGTGCACGACAAACACGCATTGGCTGACCTGCTGCACGGTGAAGAGCGGCGCGTTTATGGTGACAGTGCCTATGCGAGTCAGAAGGAACTGATCGGTGGGCATGCCCCTCAGGCGAAGGACTTCACCAATCAGCGCACTCGAAAAGGGGGCGAGATTGACGAGGCCGAGCGCGCACGCAACCGAAACAAATCCAGGATTCGTGCTCGCGTCGAACACGTCTTCGCGGTCGTGAAGCGATTGTGGGGTTTCAGCAAGGTGCGCTACCGAGGACTGGTGAAGAACGCGAACCGCAGCTTCGTGATCCTCGGCTTGGCCAACCTGTACCTGGCGCGCCGGAAATTGGCGGCGTAATGCTCATCGGGCATCCGATGGATGCCCGATCAGGAGAAAGTAAGCGGCAATCGGTCGGCGGATCGACCAAAAACTGACGGACGGAAGCTCTATTTTCATGATGTCGCACACTTTGAACCCGGCTCGCACTTATTCAGCGTTGCCTTAA
>Ga0209476_10000728_pt1 | contig 22707 bp, 20 predicted proteins | sample KloWWTrecipitate_FD_187179 | JGI IMG/M metagenome (GOLD analysis project Ga0209476, IMG submission 187179) | Active sludge microbial communities from Klosterneuburg, Austria, studying microevolution and ecology of nitrifiers - Klosterneuburg... | ecosystem: Engineered > WWTP > Aerobic digester... | reverse complement strand
CATTCCCAGGCCGCGTCGGCGTCGGCGATGTTGTTGTACGACAGCTCCTTGCCCTGCAGCTGGCGCGCGGTGACGAGCGACCCGGGCGCCGGGTGCAGGTCGCGGTAGAACGCCGCGCGCTGGTGCGGGTTCTCGCCGTAGCGCAGGTCCTGCAGCTTGACGAAGCGGCCGTTGGCCTGGCCGGGGAACTCGCCGCGCGTGCCGTCCGGGGCGAGCGACGACAGGTAGTCGGAGATCGCGCCGTCGTAGTTGGAGATCGCGTTGAACGCGGCCACCGCCAGCGCGAAGCGGCTCGCATCGGACAGCCCGCCGGTCTCGCGGATCTCGGCGAGCGCGCCCGCGTACTGCGAGGCGTCGGTCAGCACGCCGACCCCGCGCCAGTTCTTGGCGGCCGAACGCACCATCGCGGGGCCGCCGATGTCGATGTTCTCGATCGCGTCGTCGAGCGTGCAGTCGGCGCGCGCCACCGTGGCTTCGAACGGATAGAGGTTCACGACCAGCAGGTCGATCGGCGCGATGCCGTGCGCGGCGATCGCCTGCATGTGTGCGTCGAGCTCGCGCCGCGCGAGCAGCCCGCCGTGGATCGTCGGGTGCAGCGTCTTGACGCGTCCGTCGAGCATCTCGGGAAAGCCGGTGTGGTCGGACACCTCGACGACCGGGATACCGTGCTGCGCGAGCAGCCGGGCGGTGCCGCCGGTGGAGAGGATCGCGATGCCGAGACCGGCGAGCGATCTCGCGAGCTCGGCAACGCCGGTCTTGTCGGAGACGCTGATCAGCGCGCGGCGAACGGCGCGCGTCATGAGCGCAACATCCCGTGCTGCTGAAGCTTCTTGCGAAGGGTGTTGCGGTTGATGCCGAGCATCTCGCTGGCCCGCAGCTGGTTGCCGTGGGCCTCGCGCATCACGACCTCGAGCATCGGCCGCTCGACGGCCTGGATCACCATCTCGTAGATCGAGCACGGCTGCGTGCCCTCGAGGTCGTTGAAGTAACGCTCGAGGCTGCGAACGACCGCATCGTCCAGAGTGGGCTGTCTGCTCATGCTGCGTAGCTCCGCAGGAACCTGGTGTCGTTGGCAGCGCCGGAGACGGGCTTCGCCGCGGCGAAGCTGCCGGCCTGCACAAGGAATCGCTCGACCGCGGCCAGCTGGGCCGGCGCGTCGTCGAGCGCGTTGAAGTCGCGCAGGAAGCCTTGCGCGCCCGGCCGTCCGGCCAGGTACCATCCGACGTGCTTTCGCGCGCTGCGCACGCCGCGCACTTCGCCGTGGAATGCGTAGTGATCGAGCAGGTGCTCGCGCAGCAGCGCGGCGATCTCGGCGTCGCCGGGTTCGGGCAGCAGTTCGCCGGTTTCGAGAAAGTGCGCGATCTCGCGAAAGATCCACGGTCGACCCTGCGCGGCGCGCCCGATCATCACCGCGTCGGCGCGGGTCGCGCGCAACACGTCGCGCGCCGCCTGCGGCGAGTCGATGTCGCCGTTGGCGACCACCGGAATCGAGACCGCTGCCTTGACCTCGCCGACCGTCGCGTATTCGGCGCGTCCGCCGAAGGCGCAGGCGCGCGTGCGACCGTGCACCGCGAGCATCGCGGCACCTGCGGCCTCGAAGGCGCGCGCCAGCCGCACGGCGTTGCGCGTCGACGGCGACGGACCGGTTCGCAACTTGACCGTGACCGGAACGTCGACCGCGCGCGCGACGGCGTCGACGATCGCGATCGCCAGAGGTTCGTCGGCCATCAGCGCGGATCCTGCCGCGACGCTGCAGACCTTCCTTGCCGGGCAGCCCATGTTGATGTCGATGACCTGTGCGCCGCGATCGACGTTGTAGCGTGCGGCCTCGGCCATCATCGCCGGGTCGGCACCGGCGATCTGCACGGCTTTCGGCTCGATCTCGCCGTCGTGATCGGTGCGCCGCGACGTCTTCACGCTGGCCCACAGCCGTGGATTCGACGCCGCCATCTCGGAGACCGCGTAACCCGCGCCGAGCCGCTTGCACAACTGGCGGAACGGCCGGTCGGTGACGCCCGCCATCGGCGCGACGAACACGCGATTGCGCAGCTCGTGCTGGCCGATCTTCATCGTCGTCGGGGTCATCGCGAGCAGGAGCGCGTGCGGTTCGTGTACGAGGGGAGCGCGATTCTAACGAAAACCGCGCTGCCCAAGAAAGCGTGCAGGGCAGCAAACCGGCAAAACGAGACGCTCGGTGAAATCCAGTCGGCAAAATCGAACCCGCAGGGTCAGCGAGCGCGCAATCCGAACATCAGCATCGCGGCGAGCCGGTCGCGCGCAGGCGCGGCGAGGTCCAGCGCGCCGAGTGCGAGCGACTCGAGGCGCGCGACCGCGGGAAGCGTGAACGCCTGCGCCAGCGCATCGGTGGCCGCGATCGTCAGGCGGCGGTCAGCGCGTCGCGCGCGGCCGAAGCGAGCCGCCGCGTCCGCGAGGGGGCGCCCGGCCGCGCGCAGGTCGCCCAGTCGCTGTGCGAGCTCGAACGCATCGCGCAGGCCGAGGTTCAGGCCCTGGCCCGCGACCGGGTGCAGCGACTGCGCGGCGTTGCCGATCGCGACCTTTGGCGCGTCCGCCTCGGGCGCGCGCACGCGCCGCTGCAGCGGCGCAAGCACGCGATCGCTGTCGAGGCGCAGCGTTCCGAGCGCATCGCCGAACGCGGCGAGCAACTCGGCGTCGAACTCGCCGGGCAGCAGCGCCGTGCGCCGCTGTGAATTCGTGGGGCGGCCGCACCAGACGAGCGCGTAGCGCCGCGCCTCCGGCAACGGCAGCAGCGCCAGCGGGCCCTCGTCGGTGAAACGCTCGAACGCCGTGCCGTGCCCGTCGCGTTCGACGACGACTTCGGCCAGCAGGGCCGCCTGGTCGAAGTCGCGCACGCGCGAAGCGCCGCCGGGGTCGCCGTCGGCGATCACCGTCAGCGCCGGCTGCGGCGCGGCGCCGCTCGCCGGCGACGACGATGCCAGGCGAGCGGCGAGCGCGTCGGAGAGCGCATCGTGCAGCGGCCCGTAGCGGAGCACGTAACCGAGCGCGGGTGCCCGCAGGTCGGACGACAGCATGCGCGTGCGGCCGGCGTGGCCGCGCAGCGACACGTCGACCTTCAGGATCGGTGCCGCCTGCGGCAGCGCGGCGACCCGCGACAAGAGCTGCCAGCTGCCGAGCGACAGCGCGATCGGGCGGGCGGCGAGCCACGGCGGCAACCCGGCGGGCGCCGCGTCGATCGAGATCGACCCGGCGTCGAAGCCCTGCCGCGACAGGAACAGCGCGAGCGCCATCCCGACGGGCCCGCGGCCTTCGATGCGAACGGCGTGCGGCACGGCGCTCATCCGCGCATCACGGCCTCGATGTCGTCGACGCGCTTGGGCGCATCGACGCTGAGGATCTCGCAGCCCGATGTCGTGACCAGCGCGTCGTCCTCGATGCGGATGCCGATGTCGTGGAACGCCGCCGGTACGTCGTCGGCCGCCCGCACGTAGATGCCGGGTTCGACGGTCAGGACCATGCCGGGCGCGAGCACGCGCCATGGCTTGCCCGAGTCGGTGGCCGCGGCGCCGGGCTCGCGGTAGTCTCCGCAGTCGTGCACGTCCATGCCCAGCCAGTGGCCGGTGCGGTGCATGTAGAAGCGCTTGTACGAGCCGGACTCGATCGCGCCATCGGCGCTGCCCGCGATCAGGCCGCAGTCGATCATGCCTTGCGCCAGTACGCGCACCGCGGCATCGTGCGGGTCGATGAAGCGCGCGCCGGGGCGCGTCGCGTCGATCGCCGCGCTTTGCGCTTCGAGCACGATCTCGTACAGCGTGCGCTGCGCGCCGCTGAACCGTCCATTGACCGGAAACGTGCGCGTGATGTCCGACGCGTAGCCGTCGAGCTCGCAGCCCGCGTCGATCAGCAGCAGCTCGCCGTCGACGAGCCGCGCGTCGTTGCCCCGATAGTGCAGCACGCAGGCGTTGCGTCCGCCGGCGACGATCGAACCGTAGGCGGGGAACTGCGAGCCGTTGCGGCGGAACTCGTGCAGCAGCTCGGCCTCGATCTCGTACTCGTGGCAGCCGGGGCGGGTCGTGCGCATCGCCCGCAGGTGCGCGGCCGCGGAGATCCGCGCGGCGCGGCGCATCGTGTCGATCTCGTGCTCGTCCTTGACCAGCCGCATCTCGTCGAGCACCGCGCGCAGGTCGCTGGCCTGGGCAGGCGCCGCGACGCCTGCCCGCGCCTGCGCCCGCACCGCGCCGAGCCAGCGATGGATCCGCGCATCGAGCGCGGCGTCGGCGCCCAGCGCGTACCACAGCGCGGGCCGGTCGGCGAGCAGCTTCGGCAGTTCCTCGTCGAGGCTGCTGAACGCCAGCGCGCGATCGAATCCGAAACGCTCGCGCGCAGCGTCGGGGCCGAAGCGGAAGCCGTCCCAGATCTCGCGCTCCTCGTTCTTCTCGCGACAGAACAGGATCGACTCGGTGGCGGCGCCGTCGACCACCAGCACCAGCGCGGCTTCGGGTTCGGGGAAGCCCGTCAGGTAGTGGAAGTAGCTGTCCCAGCGGTACGGATACTCGCTGTCGCGGTTGCGTGCGACCTCGGGCGCCGTAAACGCGATCGCGATGCCGCCGCCGTGCGCGCGCATCGTGTCGGCCAGTCGTTGTCTTCGCGTCGAATAGGGCAGCATGCGGATCCTCGTTGCGGCGTCGCGCCGGCCGGCGACACTCAGGCGGGCGTGCCCGCCGGGCGCATCCGCGTTTCAAGGTTCAATTGTGCATCGAGTTCGGCCAGCCGCTGCGGGGTGCCCACGTCGGTCCATCGGCCGCCGAAGTACTCGGCGCCGGCGCGCGCGCGCGCGGCCGCGTCTCGCAGAAGCGGCGCGAGCGGGGCTTTCGCGCCGCTCGCGATGCCGGCGAACAGATCCGCGCAGTAGACGCCGATGCCGCTGAAGGTCAACCGCGGCGAGCCGTCCGGGCGGAGCAGTCCGTCGCGCAGTGCGAAGTCGCCGCCCGGGTTGTGGGCGGGGTTCGCGATCAGCACGCACCAGGCCGACAGGTCGGCCGCCCGCATCTGCGCGGCGATCGTCAGCGCCCGCCCCGGCTCGAAGTCGGTGTACACGTCGCCAGCCGTCACGAGGAACGGTCCGTCGCCGAGCAGCGGCAACGCGCGCGCGATGCCGCCGGCGGTCTCGAGCGCCTCGCCTTCGGCCGAGTAGCGGATCCGCAGGCCCCAGCGGGCGCCGTCCCCGAGCGCCGCCTCGATCATCGAGCCGAGGTGCGCGTGGTTGATCACCACGTCGACGATGCCGGCGCGTCGCAGCGCCAGCAGCTGCCACTCGATCAGCGCGCGTCCGCCGACGCGCAACAGCGGCTTCGGGCAGGCGTCGGTCAGCGGGCGCATGCGCTCCCCGCGGCCGGCGGCCAGGATCATTGCGCGCATCGTCGCGGCGTCCGCGTCAGGAGGTGTCGCCGGCGGCGCGGGGCGGGCTGCCGACAGCGCCGTCGCCGGCACCTTGCTCGACGTCCTCCATCAGCCGCGCAAGCGCGTCGAACTCGCCGTAGCGACGCGCGGTTCGCAGAGCGTAGCCGAGCACGCGAGGCATGTCGGCGAGATAGCGGTCCTTGCCGTCGCGGTAACGAAGGCGGGCGAAGATGCCGAGCACCTTCAGGTGCCGCTGCAGCCCCATCCACTCGAAGTCGCGGTAGAACTCGCCGAAGTCACCGGCGACCGGCAGGCGGCGCCGCCGCGCGTCCTCCCAGTAGCGCGCTGTCCAGTCGAGCTGGCGGGCCTCGGGCCACTCGACGTACGCGTCGCGCAGCAGCGACACGAGGTCGTAAGTGACCGGTCCGTAGACCGCGTCCTGGAAGTCGAGCACGCCCGGGTTGGCGGCGCGGTCGAGCACCATCAGGTTGCGGGAGTGGTAGTCGCGGTGCACGTAGACGCGCCCCTGCGCGAGATTGTTCGCGAGCAGGCGTTCGAATGCACCGGCGAGCGTGGCGCGCATGCGGGCGTCGGGCTCGACGCCGCGGTGACGGGCGAGGTACCAGTCGGGGTAGAGATCGAGCTCGCGCTGCAGCAGCGCGCGGTCGTAGTCCGGGAAGACGCCGGGACGGCTGGCCGACTGAAGGGCGATCAGCGCTGCGATCGCGTCGCTGTAAAGCGCGTCGGCCTCGTCACCCGGCAGCCGCGACAGGTAGGTGGTCGATCCGAAATCGTCGAGCAACAGGAACCCGCGCTCGAGGTCGGCAGCGCGCACCGCCGGAACGCTGACGCCGGCCGCGGCGAACACGCCAGCGGCATGAACGAACGGGCGGCAGTCTTCCATCGGCGGCGGCGCGTCCATCGCGACGAGGCTCGGGGCGCCGGCGTTCTTCGCGTCGACGCGGAAGTAGCGGCGAAAGCTCGCGTCGTCGGAAGCCGGGCGGATCGTCTCCAGCGCGAGCGGATGCCGGGCGCCCAGCGAGGCGAGCCAGGCGCGCAGCTCGGCGAGTCGGGCATCTTCGGTGATGGGCGTCATGCGGGGCGTGCGCGCGAGAGGCAGTCCGTATAATAGTCGACTGTCGTTGATGACCGCCGGACGGTGCGGCTTGCCGCGACCGGACGGGTTCCTCCCTCGAACCGCTGCGCGACCCGTCGCGCGACCCACTGCGCGACGCATGCGCCGGCCACGTATCCGCACGATCCTCGCGCACTCGGCGCGCATGCTGGCGGCGCTTTCCATGGCCTCCGTCGCTGCGGCGCAATCTTCCGGGGGCGTTTCGCTGAAGCTGGACCCGCGCCTCGGCGAGGAACGCGCCGAGGTCGTCGAGGGCCGGCCGGTGTTCGGCCGCGGCGACCGGCTTTCCGGACGCACCGGGCGCGAGACCACCCTCGAGGGCGATGCGGAGTTGCGCAAGGCCGGCACGGCCGTCCGCGCCGACCGCATGACCTACTACGAGGCCGACGACGAGGTGATCGCCGTCGGCAACGTCCGCATCACCCGCCAGGGCAACGTCTTCACCGGTCCGCAGCTGCAGCTGAAGCTCGACGCGAACCAGGGTTCCTTCGCGTCGCCGAGTTACTACCTGCCGCAGTACGGAGGCCGCGGGCGGGCCGAGCGCATCGATTTTCTCGGACCGGACCTGACGCGGCTGGTCCGCGCGTCGTACACGACCTGCGAACCCGACAGCCCGGACTGGATCCTGACCAGCGACACGCTGCTCATCGACGAGCTTGCCGACGAGGGCACCGGGCGCTCGGCGAGCCTCTACTTCAAGGGCGTGAAGATCCTCGCCGCACCCGTGTTCGCATTTCCGCTGTCGGACGAGCGGCGCAGCGGCTTCCTGGCGCCGTCGTTGTCGATCAACTCGCGCACCGGCGGCGAGGTCGTCGTTCCGTACTACTGGAACATCGCGCCGAACCGCGACTTCACCTTCTACCCGGGGGTGAGCGCGAGGCGCGGCGCGCGGCTCGGCGGCGAGTTCCGCTACCTGGAATCGGGCTACTTCGGGGGCGTCAGCTTCGAGCTCAATCCTGCCGATCCGAAGACCGACAGCAGCCGCTACTTCTACGACATGCGCAACAGCTTCACGAACTGGGCCGGCTGGGCGGGAAGCTGGCAGGTGCGCGGGGTGTCCGACGACGACTACTTCATCGACTACTCGCGCTCGATCGTCTCGAGCTCCGAACGGGTGCTGCCGCGCGTGTTCAGCGCCTCGCGGTCGCTCGGCAACGACTGGTCGGTGCTGTTCAGCGTGCAGAAGTGGCAGGCGATCCTCGACGCGCGCCCCGGTCCCTACGAGCGCGTGCCCCAGGTCCAGTTCCGCAACGTGCTGCGCGACGTGCGGGGCTTCGACGTCGACACCGTCGTCGACGCGACGCAGTTCGCCGCGCCGCTGGCCGGCCAGGTGCAGGGGTGGCGCCTGGTGGCCAATCCGCAGGTCAGCTTTCCGATCGTGCGCCCGGGCTGGTCGATCGTGCCGAAGGTCTCGCTGCATGCGAGCAGCTACCAGCTGGACGATCCCGGCGCGCTGCCGTCGTCGGCCAGCCGGGTGGTTCCGACCTGGTCGGTCGATTCGGGCCTGGTGTTCGAGCGTCCGGCGAGCTTCTTCGGGCGCGACGTCACGCAGACGCTCGAACCCCGGCTGTTCTACGTGCGCACCCCTTACCGCGACCAGACGGCGCTGCCGGTGTTCGACACGACGGTCGCGGACTTCAGCTTCGCGCAGTTGTTCGCCGAGAACACCTTCATCGGCAACGATCGAATCGCCGACGTCAACCAGTTGACGGCGGCGGCGATCTCGCGGCTGATCGACCCGGGAACCGGCGCCGAACGGTTCCGCTTCGCCGTCGGCCAGCGCGTCTACTTCTCGCAGCAGCGCGTCGCGATACCCGGCATCCCGCCGCGCACCGACGAGCGTTCGGACATCCTCCTGGCGGCGTCGGGCGACCTCGGCGGCGGCATGAGCTTCGACACCGGGCTGCAGTACAGCGTGCGCGAGTCCGACGTGCCGCGCTTCTCGGCGTTGTGGCGTTACCTGCCGCCCGACGGCCGCATCCTCAACGTCGGGGTGCGCTACCGGCGCGACGAGCTCGGCCAGTTCGACACGTCCTGGCGCTGGCCGGTGGCGCCGCGCTGGACGATGCTCGGCCGGTTGAACTACTCGTTCCTCGGTTCGGGCATCGATCCGATCAGCCGCATCCCGAACGAGCGGGGCGTGATCGAGTCGGTGATCGGCTTCGAGTACAGCGCCTGCTGCTGGGGCACGAACTTCGTGCTGCAGCGCTTCCGGACCGCACAGGGCCAGTCGACGACGGCCTTCTTCATCCAGCTCGAACTGAAGGGCGTCGCCCGGATCGGTTCCGATCCCTTTGGTATATTGCGCCGGAACATACCGGGTTACCGCCTGCCCAGCGACCGGCCTGAGCTGCCGTCGCGCTACTTCGGCTACGAGTGATGCATCGAAACCCGTTCCTCCGCCTGGCTGCCGCCGCGTCGTCGTCGCTCGCGCTGCTCGCTTCGATCGTGGGGCTGTTGGCCGCTGCGCCGGCCGCGGCGCAGTCGGCGGTGCCGGTCGACCGGGTCGTCGCGGTCGTGAACAGCGAGGCGATCACGGCGCGCGAGCTTGCGCTGCGCCTGCGGGTGGCGGAGCGGCAACTTCGCGCACAGAACATCGAGGCGCCCCCCGCCGACCTGCTCGAGAAGCAGGTGCTCGAGAGGATGATCGTCGACCGCGCGCAGTCGCAGGCGGCGCGCGAACTGGGGATCCGCGCCGACGAGGCGCAGGTGGACCGCGCGCTGGCGGCGATCGCGCAGGAGAACCAGCTGACGATCGTCCAGTTGCGCGAGCGCGTCGAGCGCGACGGCACGAGTTTCGCGCGCTTTCGCGACGACATCCGCGAAGAGATCGTGCGCCAGCGGCTGCGCGAACGCGAGATCGACAGCCGCATCCAGGTCAGCGATGCCGACATCGACGCGTTCCTGGCCTCGCAGCCGAAGGGCGCGCAGCCGGCCGCCGAGCTTCACGTCGCGCAGATCCTGCTGGCGGTGCCCGAGGGCGCGACCGCGGAGCAGATCGAGCGTCAGCGGCTGCGCGGCGAAGAGGTTGTCCGGCAGCTGCAGCGCGGGAACGACTTCGCACGGCTCGCGGCGGCGTTCTCGGACGCGCCCGAAGCGATGAGCGGCGGGTCGCTCGGCTGGCGAACGCCGCAGCGCCTGCCGCAGCTCTTCCTCGACGCGTTGTCGAACGTCGGCCCGGGGCAGGTCAGCGGATTGGTGCGCAGTCCGGCGGGTTTCCACGTGCTCAAGCTGATCGACCGGCGCAGCACCGGCAGCGTGCCCGGCGCCGGCAGCGCGCCGGTCACGCAGACGCGCGCGCGGCACATCCTGATCCGCCCCAACGAGATCGTCAGCGAGGACGAGGCGCTGCGCAGGCTGCGCGAAATCAGGCAGCGTGTGCAAGGCGGCAGCGGCTCGTTCGAGGACCTGGCGCGGCAATACTCGGTCGATGGCAGCGCGGGGCGCGGCGGCGACCTCGGCTGGGTCTATCCCGGCGATACCGTGCCCGAGTTCGAACGCGCGATGAATGCGCTGGCGCCCGGTCAGATCAGCGACCCGGTGCGTACGCCGTTCGGCGTGCACCTGATCCAGGTCCTCGAGCGACGAACCGACGAGGCGTCGCCCGATCGCCTGCGCCAGATGGCGCGCCAGGCGCTGCGCGAGCGCCGCATCGAGGAGAACTACCAGGACTGGCTGCGCCAGCTTCGCGACCGCACCTACGTCGAGTACAAGCTGGAAGGCTAGGGCCCGTTCGCACGATGAGGACCGCGCACCGGGTGGCCGGCCACGTTGCGCGCAAGCGCTTCGGCCAGCATTTCCTGGCCGACCGCTCGGTGGTCGCGGCGATCGTCGCGGCCGTCGACCCGCGCGAAGGCCAGATCATCGTCGAGATCGGCCCTGGGCTCGCGGCGCTGACCGCGGCGCTGATGGAGCGCGTGCCGCACCTGCACGCGGTCGAGATCGACCGCGATCTCGCGTCGCGGCTGCGGCGGCGCTGGGGCCCCGAGCGCCTCAGCCTGCACGAGTCGGATGCCTTGCGCTTCGATTTCGGCAGCATCGCAGCGGCCGGCGGGACCGCTGGCCTGCTGCGGCTGGTCGGCAACCTGCCCTACAACATCTCGAGCCCGCTGCTGGTCCACCTGCTCGCGTACCGGCAGCGCGTCGACGATCAGCACTTCATGCTGCAGAAGGAGGTCGTCGACCGGATCGTCGCGCCACCGGGTTCCACGGACTTCGGCCGACTGTCGGTGCTGATGCAGGCGTACTACGAGGTCGAGGCATTGTTCGACGTGCCGCCGCGCGCGTTCGATCCGCCGCCGAAAGTCGATTCGGCGGTCGTGCGCATGCTGGTGCGGCGCGACGTCGCCGGCGCCGATCCGGCGCCACTGCAGCGCCTGCTCGCGACCGGTTTCTCGCAGCGTCGCAAGATGATCCGCAAGACGCTGTTGCCTTGGCTCGCGGGTCGCGGTTTGCAGGGCTGCGACCTCGACCCGACGTTGCGGCCGGAGGACCTCGACGTCGCGACCTGGGTCGAGCTCGCAGCGCGGCTCGAACGCCCCGGCCCCGCCTGACGCGGCTTTTTCGCTACAGTACGGCACCCGATACGATCCGATTCGTTGACGTTCGTGCGCGGGCGGCGCAGAGTCGGCGCAAATTGCGCGCTCCGGCAGCATGCCGGGCACGATGCGCAGGAATGCCGGGGTCGATCCGCCGGGAGGTGCGATGGCCGACGTGACGGATGCAATGCATGGCGAGGGCGTCGCAGGCGAGCAGCGTCGCGCGTTGCGCATGCTGCAGTTCTGTTGCCTGGCATCGGTCGTCGCGTGTGCGGCGCTGTGGGGCGCCGGAATCGCGGCGAGTTTCGCGGCCGATGCTTCGACGGCGCGGATGCTGCGCATCGCGATGCTGCACCCGGGCCTGACGGTGTTTGCGCTCGCGCTGGGCGGCGCGGCGATCGCCGCGGCGCGGCTGCGCGCGTCGATGCGGGACCGCGATCTCGAGCGCCTGCGCGAACGCACCTATTTCGCCGCCACCGTGACGGCGCTGGTCCTGCTGCCGTCGGCGCTGCTCGCGTGGCGGTGGGCGGCAGCGACGCGGCCGGTCGACGGAGTCGGCGCTGCGTTGGTGGTGGAAACGATCGCGCAGTTCGTCGTGCTGATGCTGCTCGCGCGCAACGCGCGCGACGCGTTCAGGTTCTCGCCTCAGGCCGCGCGCCGCTCGATCAGCTCGATCTTGTAGCCGTCCGGATCCTGCACGAACGCGATCACCGTGCTGCCGCCCTTCACGGGCCCGGCCTCGCGCGTGACCATTCCACCGCCGGCCCGCACGCGCTCGCACGTCGCCGCCGCGTCGGGCACCTCGATCGCGATGTGCCCGTAGCCGGTGCCGGGTTCGTAGCGATCGACGCCGTAGTTGTAGGTCAGCTCGATCACCGCGCCGCTCGCCTCGTCGCCGTAGCCCACGAAGGCGAGCGAGTACTTCTGGTCGGGACGATCGGTGGTGCGCAGTACCTTCATGCCCATCAGTCGCGTGTAGAAGTCGACCGAACGCTGCATGTCGCCGGTGCGCAGCATCGTGTGGAGGATTCGCATGCGGGCTCCTTTGTGCTCGGCCGGCGGCGCCTAGCCGACCGGCATGTCGTCGGGAAACTCGCGCAGCCAGGCGCGCGCGCGCTCGTAGTCGGGAAAGAGTTCGCCGACCGTCGACCAGAACCGTGGCCCGTGGTTGAGTTCGCGCAGGTGCGCGAGCTCGTGCGCGATCACGTAGTCGACGATCTCGAGCGGGAAGTGCACGAGCCGCCAGTTCAGGCGGATCGCGCCGTCCGGCGTGCAGCTGCCCCAGCGCGTGCGCGCCGATGAAAGCGCCCAGCGGGTCGGCACGCGTCCGAGCCGCCGCGAGAACACCGGGATGCGCTCGGCGAACACTTCGCGCGCGCGCGCCTGCAGCCACGACTGGACGCGGTCCTTGAGCTGCTCCTCGCCGGCCTGCGGCGGCAGGCCCACGCGCAGGCGGTCACCGTCGCGCGCCACGCCGCGCGTGCCCGGGTCGAGCGTCAGCGTCAGCGTGCTGCCGAGGTAACGAAGCGTCGCGCCGTGGTGCCAGCGAACGGTGACCCGCTCGCGGCGCGCCTCGTGCGCACGCCACTCGACCAGCTTGCGGAGGATCCAGCGCGCCTTCTCCTGCAGCGCCCGCTCGATCTCCGCCAGCGGAACCCAGCGCGGCGCGGTCACGCGCAGGCCGCGGTCGTCGATCACGAAGCCGATCGTGCGTCGGCGCGAGCGCCTCAACTCGTAGTGCACCGGTTGCGCGCACAGCAGCGTCGTGCGCAGGCCCGCCGGCATCCGCGTCGGCGACGCGGGAGGGGCGGTCGGCGGCAGGTCGAACAGCGGCAGGTCCAGCTGCAGCGCGGCGTCGGCGACGGGCCGGACTGGCGACCGGCGTTGCGGCCCGGCGCCGCGGCGCGCGTGATGACGGTCGAGCAAGCGTGTCAAGCGATCGGGTCCTTCGTCGCGCCGGGGGTCGCGTCGCGATACAGGTGCGGACTGAGCCGGCGCATCTCGGATTCTATCCAGCCTTCGACTTCCTGGCTCAACTGCTCGGCGCTCTTTCCCTCGCTGGCGATCGCCGGTCCGATCGACACGGTGATCACGCCGGGCCGCAGGACGAACTTCCGGCGAGGCCAGAACTCCCCGGAATTCACCGCGATCGGAACGACGGGCACGCCGGTGCGCATCGCGAGCCGCGCGCCGCCGGTCTTGTACTTGCCTTGCGAGCCAGCCCGCGTGCGGGTGCCTTCCGGGAAGATGATGATCCATCGGCCCTCGGCGAGTCTGCGCGTTCCCTGGCGGACCACCTGTTCGAACGCGTCGTTGCCGCGCCTGCGGTCGATGTGGATCATGCCCAGCAGGCCGATGCCCCAGCCGAAGAACGGTACGAACAGCAATTCGCGCTTGAACACGTAGCACAGCTCGCGCGGCATGTACGTCGGGAAGAACAGCGTCTCCCAGGTCGACTGGTGCTTCGACAACAGGATCGCCGGCACGTCGGGGAGGTTCTCGGCGCCGACCACGCGATGCCCGATGCCCACGAGCCGGCGCGCGGCCCAGATCACCATGCGCGGCCAGCCGACGGTCAGCCGGTAGCGCCAGTGCCGCGGCAGCGGCGACCACAGCAGGCACAGCAGCGCGTACGGCGCCACGGTGACGAGCTGGAACAGCACGAACAGCGCCGAGCGCAGGGCCCGCGACGCCGTGCGATCGCCCCGCATCAGGGCGCCAGTTCGGCGGCCACCGCGGCCAGGTCGACGCGTACCGCCGTGTCGGGCGGCAGGCCGCCGTTCGTCATCGTCGTCGCGCCCTTTCCGGAGAGCACGAGAACCGGTCGGCAGCCGGCCGCGTGCGCGGCCTGCAGGTCGCGGAGCTGGTCGCCGATCGCGTGCACCTCGGCCGGGGCGACCCTGAAGCGGGAGAGGATCTCGAGGAACAGTCCCGGCTTCGGCTTGCGGCAGGCGCAGCCGGCCTCGGGACCATGGGGACAGAAGAAGATCGCGTCGAGGTGTCCGCCGGCGGCGGCCACCGCCTGCTGCATCTTCGCGTGGATGGCCCCGAGCGTGGCCAGGTCGAACAGGCCCCGCGCGATCCCCGACTGGTTGGTCGCGACGACTAGCCGGTAGCCGGCGCGGTGGAGCCGCGCAATCGCTTCGAGACTGCCCGGCAGCGGTCGCCACTCGTCGGCGCTCCGGATGTAGGCGTCGCTGTCGTGGTTGATGACGCCGTCGCGGTCGAGAATGATCAGCTTCACGGCCGGGCGCGTTCCGTCTCAGGCCGGCGACAGCTTCGAGATGTCGGCGACCTGGTTCATCAGGTGGCGGAGCCCGGACAGCAACGCGAGGCGGTTGGCGCGCACCCGGTCGTCGTCGGCCATCACCATCACGCCGTCGAAGAAGCGATCGACCGGCTCGCGTGCCTTTGCCATCAGCGTCATCGCGCCGGTGAAATCCGCGGCAGCCATCCTCGCCTCGACCTGGGGCCTGAGCTCGGCGATCCGGTCGGCGAGCGCGCGCTCGGCCGGCTCGACGAGCAGCGTGCGATCGACCGCGCCGCCGATGCCGTCGCCAGCCTTGCGCAGGATGTTCACGATCCGCTTGTTCGCGGCCGCCAGCGCTTCGGCCTCGGGAAGCCGCGAGAACTCGCGCACCGCGTCGAGCCGAGCCGGCACGAGTGCGAGCTGGGCCGGCCGCTGGTCGACCACGGCGGCGATCTCCTGCGAGGCGAAGCCGCGTTCGCGCAGATAGCCCGCGAGTCGCTCGTAGAAGAAGGTCTCGAGCTCGGCGTGCGCGTGCGCGACGCGCTCGCCGAAGGCGCGGAACGACGCGTCGACGAGCGCGTTGAGCGGCAACTCGAGGCGGTGCTCCACCAGCATCCGGATGACACCCAGCGCGTGGCGGCGCAGTGCGAACGGATCCTTGTCGCCGCTCGGTTGCTGGCCGATGCCGAACAGCCCGGCCAGCGTTTCGAGCTTGTCGGCGAGCGCCAGCACCGTGCCGGTCTCGCTGGCGGGCAGCGCGTCGCCGGCGAAGCGCGGCAGGTACTGCTCCGCGATCGCGCGCGCCACCGCATCGGGCTCGCCGTCGTGGCGCGCATAGTAGGCGCCCATCACGCCCTGCAACTCGGGAAACTCGCCGACCATGCCGGTGAGCAGGTCGGTCTTGGCCAGCAGCGCCGCGCGGTCTGCGAGCGCCGCATCGGCGTGCAGCATCGTCGCGACTTCGCGCGCGATCGCGCGCACGCGCTCGACACGCTCGCCCTGCGTGCCCAGCTTCGCGTGATAGACGACCGATGCGAGCTGCCCCACGCGCGCGGCGAGCGGCGTCTTCCTGTCCTGTTCGTAGAAGAAGCGCGCATCGGCCAGCCGCGGACGCACGACGCGCTGGTTGCCGTCGACGATGAAGCGCGGATCGTCGACCGCCATGTTCGAGACGATCAGGAACTTCGGCAGCAGCCGGCCATCGGCCTCGAAGAGCGGGAAGTACTTCTGGTTGGTGCGCATCGTCAGGATCAGGCACTCCTGGGGCACCTGCAGGAACTCGCGCTCGAACTCGCCGACGTACACGGCCGGCCACTCGACCAGCGCGGTCACCTCGTCGAGTAGCGCGGCGACCTGCGATTCGTCGCCGAGCGACGCCCCGAGCGCATCCGCGCGCTCGCGCAGCAGCGCGTCGATGCGGCCGCGGCGCACGTCGAACGATGCGAGCACGCGCCCCTGCGATTCGAGCGTGCGCTCGTAGGAGGCGGCGTCCGCGATCGCGATCGGCCCTTCGGACTGGAAGCGGTGGCCGCGAGTCGTCCGGCCCGAGCGAAGCCCGAGCACCGACGCGTCGACCAGGCGCGCGCCGTGCAGCACGACGAGTCCGTGCACCGGCCGCACGAAGCTGACGGTGGTGTGCCCGTCGGAGAGTTGGTACTGCATCGGCTTCGCGATCGGCAGCCTGGACAGCGCGTGTTCGATCACCGCGTCGATCGTGGCGTCGAGCGACTCGCCGCGCACCGTGCTTCGGTACCAGAAGCACTCCTGTTTGCCGTCGCTGGCCCGCGTCAGCGACCCGATCGACGCGCCCTGCTTTTCGGCCCACTTCAACAGCGCCTGCGTCGGCGCGCCCGCCGCGTCGAGCGCGACCTTGACCGACGGGCCCTTCGTTTCGACGCTGCGATCGGCGGCCTGCGCGGCGACTTCATGCACGCGCGCGGCGAGCCGGCGCGGCGTCGCGAAACCCTCGACCGGCGCGTCGGCGCCGGCCAGGCCGCGAACGCGCAGCGCATCGACGATGCCGGCGCAGAAGGCGTCGCCGAGCCGCTTCAGCGCCTTCGGCGGCAGCTCTTCGGTGAACAGCTCGACCAGCAGCGCGGCGCTGTCCGCCGGCGATTGCGGCGCCGCTCCCGCGACGGTCTCAGGCGGCATGGGGCAGCGCCTTCGACATCGGGAACCCGAGACGCTCGCGTGCCTCGTAGTAGGCCTGCGCCACTGCGCGCGCCAGGTTGCGCACGCGCGCGATGTAGGCCGCGCGTTCGGTGACCGAGATCGCGCCGCGCGCGTCGAGCAGGTTGAAGCTGTGCGAGCACTTCATGACCATCTCGTAGGCGGGCAGCGCCAGGCCGGCGGCGATCAGGCGCCTGGCCTCGCCCTCGAAGTCGTCGAAGTGCCGGAACAGCATCGCCGCGTTCGCGTGCTCGAAGTTGTAGGTCGATTGCTCGACCTCGTTCTGGTGGAACACGTCCCGATAGCTGATGCTCCCCGTCCACGCGAGGTCGAACACGCTCTCGACCCCCTGCAGGTACATCGCGAGCCGCTCCAGCCCGTAAGTGATCTCGCCGGTGATCGGCTGGCACTTCAGCGAACCGACCTCCTGGAAATACGTGAACTGCGTGACTTCCATGCCATTGAGCCAGACCTCCCAGCCCAGGCCCCATGCGCCGAGCGTCGGCGACTCCCAGTCGTCCTCGACGAAGCGCACGTCGTTGACCGAGGTGTCGATGCCGAGCGCGCGCAGCGAGCCGAGGTAGAGCTCGAGGATGTCGGGTGGCGACGGCTTGAGCACGACCTGGTACTGGTAGTAGTGCTGCAGCCGGTTCGGGTTGTCGCCGTAGCGGCCGTCCTTCGGACGGCGTGAAGGCTGCACGTAGGCCGCGCGCCACGGCTCCGGACCGATCGCGCGCAGGAACGTCGCGGTGTGGAACGTGCCGGCGCCGACCTCCATGTCGTAGGGCTGTAGCAGGGCGCAGCCCTGACTGTCCCAATAGGCCTGCAGCCGCAGGATCAGTTGCTGGAAGCTGAGCATGGAGCGCGATGCCGGGAAAAGGCGTCATTCTAGCGGGTTTGACCGGCTCGACCGTCGCGCTGCGAGCGCCAGGAGCGCGCCAGCGAGCGCCAACACGAGGCTCGATGCGACCGGCAGCGCGTTGCCCCATCGCGCGTACGGCGTGAGCCCCTCGGTGCCCCGCAACGACACCGCGAGAGCGCCCGACGTGTAGGTCGGCAGCGCGCCGATGACGCGGCCGCTGGCGTCGATCGCGGCGGTCACGCCGGTGTTGGTCGCGCGCAGGACCGGGCGCGCCAGTTCGATCGCACGCATGCGCGAGATCTGCAGGTGCTGCGGCAGCGCGTGCGAATCGCCGAACCACGCGATGTTGCTGACGTTGGCGAGGATGGTCGCGCCGCCGCGCACCTGCGCCGCGAGTTCCTCGCCGAACAGGTCCTCGTAGCAGATGTCGAAGGCCACGCGCTGGCCGTCGACGAGCAGCGGAGGCTGCTCGCGCGAGCCGCGCGCGAACTCGCCGAGCGGGATGTTCATCATCGCGACGAACCAGCCGAAGCCGCGCGGGACGAACTCGCCGAACGGCACGAGGTGGCGCTTGTCGTAGCGCGAGACGATCTCCCCGTTGCGGTCGATGACCGCAACGCTGTTGGTGAGGCGCGCCGGCGTGGCCGCGCGCGGCGCGTGCAGTTCCACCAGCGGCATGCCGATCGCCACGACGCCGCCAGCAGCCCGCAGGTGCGCGAGCAGCGCGTCGCGCAGCGGCACCGGCGTCGCCGGCCACGGGACGGTCCACGCGGTCTCCGGCAACACCGTCAGGTCGGCGTCGGCGCGAATCGCCTCGGCAACGTAGGCCTGCATCGCCGCGAGGCTGCGGGCCGGGTCGAACTTGAGCTCTTGCGGCACGTTGCCCTGCAGCAGGCGTATCGAGATCGTGCGACCGGTCGGCCGGGACCACTCGATCCCGGTCGCCGTCCACGCGGCGGCGAGCGGCGCGAGCGCGACCACGATTGCCGTCGCGGCCACCGCGGCGCGCGGTGGCCATGCGGCGGCGGCGCCGACTCCGAACGCCGACAGCGCGGCCAGCGTGCAGACACCGTAGACGCCGACCAGCGGCGACAGCGTGGCGAGCGGGCCGTCGACGTGCGCGTAGCCGATCGCGAGCCACGGAAAGCCGGTGAACAGGTACCCGCGGGCGATCTCGGCGAGTCCCCAGGTGCCGGCGAACAGCAGCCCGACGCCGGCCAGTGCGAGCGGCGTCAGCGCGCCGCCGCGGCGCATCGCCGCGTCGGCGGCGCGTCGCGTCGCTGCAGTCACTGCCGCGGGGAACAGCGCCAGGTAGGCACCGAACAGCAGCACGGCGAGCGCTGCGAGGGGCGCCGGCATGCCGCCGTAGCGGTGCATGCTGACATAGAGCCACGACACGCCGGCGACGAACCAGCCCAACCCGAACGCGAACCCGAGCGCGGCCGCGCGGCGGACCGTCGACGTCTCGACCCGCGAAGCGGCGGTCCGAACGACGCCGGTGCTGGCGGCGTTGCCGGCGCGTGGGTGGAGCAGCAACGCGACGAGAACGGCCATGGCGGCGACCTGCAACCACCATGCCCCGCTCCAGGCGAAGCTCGCCGAGTGTGCGATGCCTGCGAGCAGCGCCGCCGGCACCCCCGCCGCTAGGCGCAGTCGCACCGCGGGCTCAATGCCTGCCCGTGCCGGGCTCGTGCTCGGCCGCGGGTGGCAGCCGTTCTGCCAGCAGCAGCTGCGCCTGGCGCGCGTCCGCGCGCAGCACCTCGAAGCGCACGCCACTCAGTTCGACGTGCTCCCCGCGGCGCGGCACGCGCCCGAACTGGTCGGTCACCAGCCCGCCGATCGTGTCGAACTCCTCGTCGGAGAAGTGCGTGCCGACGACGTCGTTGAACTGGCCGATGCCGGTGATCGCGCGAACGCGGAAACGCGGCCCGCGCTCGCCGGGTTCGATCGGCACGATGTGATCGCTTTCCTCGTCGAAGTCGAACTCGTCCTCGATGTCGCCGACGATCTGTTCGAGCACGTCCTCGATCGTGATCAGTCCCGCCGTGCCGCCGTACTCGTCGACGACGATTGCCAGGTGAACGCGATTTCCGCGGAAGTCGCGAAGCAGCACGTTGAGGCGCTTGGACTCGGGGATGAACACCGCGGGCCTCAGCAGGTCGCGCACGTCGAGGCGGTCGTCGGTGTACAGACGCAGCAGCTCTTTCGCGTGCAGGATGCCGAGGACGTTGTCGCGGTCGCCCTCGACGACCGGGAAGCGCGAGTGCGCGGTCTCGATCACCCGCGGCAGGAACACCTCGCGCGGCTCGCTGATGTCGATGACGTCCATCTGCGCGCGCGGCACCATGATGTCGCGCGCGGGCAGCTCGGCGACCTGCAGCACGCCCTCGATCATCGACAGTGCCTCGGCGTCGAGCAGCGCGCGATCGTGTGCCTGGCGCAGCACGGCGAGCAATTGCTCGCGGTCTTCGGGTACGCGCAGCAGCAGCGCCGCGAGGCGTTCGAGCAGGGGTCGTCGGTGTTCGCTGCCCGAGGCGGGGCCGGACATGGGATGGAGGGGGGTTGGTGTGCGGTCGAGCATACCCGAACGGTCGGCGCGCTGCCAAGCACGCCGCCGCCGCGCTCAGCCGCGCCAGGGGTCTGCGATCCGGAAGCGTGCCAGCAACGCGACCTCGGCCGCCTCCATGCGCGCCGCCGGCCCAGGCCGATCGTGATCGTGCCCGCACGCGTGCAGCACGCCGTGGATCACGAGGTGAGCAAGATGCGCGGCCGGGTCCTTGCGCTGCGCGCGCGCCTCGCGGCGAACCACCGGCACGCAGACGACGATGTCGGCGCTGACGCGCTCGCCTTCGCCGTGGTACGGGAATGTCAGCACGTTGGTCGCGTAGTCGCGGTGGCGGTACTGCGCATTGAGCGCGCGTCCCTCGCGCTCGCCGACGAAGCGCAGCGTCAGCGTCGCGTCCGAGTCGATCGCGGCGGCCACCCAGCGGCGCAGCTGTGCGCGGGCCGCGGGGAGCTCGCGGACCTCGTCGCCGAGCTGGATGGACAACGACAGCGCCGCGCTCGCGCGGCGGCGCGGCGGTGCGGTGCGCGACGGCGACGTGCGCGCGGGCGTCGCTCGCCGGTCAGTGCTCGTCCTGGCCGGCCTGCTCATACGCGTCGACGATCCGGGCGACCAGCGGGTGGCGCACCACGTCGGAACTGTCGAACTCGGTGAACGCGAGGCCGCGCACCGCGTGCAGCACGCGGCGCGCCTCGATCAGGCCGGAGGCCTGTCCCTTCGGCAGGTCGATCTGCGTCATGTCGCCGGTCACGACGGCGCGCGAGCCGAAACCGATCCGCGTGAGGAACATCTTCATCTGCTCGGGCGTCGTGTTCTGCGCCTCGTCGAGGATGATGAAGGAGTGGTTCAGCGTGCGTCCGCGCATGTAGGCGAGCGGGGCGATCTCGATCGCCTGCTTCTCGAACATCCGGGCGGTGCGATCGAAGCCGAGCAGGTCGTACAGCGCGTCGTAGAGCGGGCGCAGGTACGGATCGACCTTCTGTGCGAGATCGCCGGGCAGGAAGCCCAGACGCTCGCCGGCCTCCACGGCGGGACGGGTCAACACGATGCGCTTGATCGCGTCGCGCTCGAGCGCGTCGACCGCGCAGGCCACGGCGAGGTAGGTCTTGCCGGTGCCGGCCGGGCCGATGCCGAAGGTGATGTCGTGCGACAGGATGTTGCGCAGGTACTCGCGCTGGCGCGGCGTTCGCCCCTGCAGGTCGGTCCGGCGGGTGTGCAGGACCGGCGCTTCGTCGTCCGCGGGCTGCGGACCCGCGCGAGGCGGCGCCTTCATCTCGACGAGGTCGAGTTGCACGTCGTCGAGCGACAGCGCATGTTCCGCGCGCGAGTAGAAGTGCTTCAGTGCCGCAACGGCGCGGCGCGATGCGGACGCAGCGCCTTCCACGCTGAAGGTTTCGCCTCGGCGCGCGATGCGAACGTCGAAGGCTTCCTCGATCTGCCGCAAGTTCTGGTCGAGCGCCCCGCACAGGTTGGCGAGGCGGCGATTGTCGGCGACTTCGGGCGTGAACTCGATCGGGCGGTGTCTCAAAACGGCGTTCTCGGGCGCGTCACTGCGACGCAGGCTGCTGCGCGAATACTCCCACGCCCGAGATTGTAGAGCCGGCGGCGGGCGACTGTACCTGATAGCTCAAGCCCAGTCGCGCCGCGTCGGGACCGAACAGGCCCCCGCGAAGGTTCACGGTGCACCCGGAGGCGCCGCAAGCCAGCGGTCCGCTACCTGTCGTCGTCGCGGCGACGCCGCCGCTGAAGCCGTACTGCGCGGCCGCGTTGGTCGTCAGGTTGCTGCGCGACGGATTGCCGGCCCCCCCGGCGGTCGCGAAGCCGTACGAGCCGCCACCGATCGAGACCGTGCCTTCCAGCCCGATGCGTGCCTCGGTCGGGTTGAAGGCGACGCGTGCCGCGCCGGCGAAGGTGCCGGGAGCGACGCTGCCGTTGCCGATCGTCGGGTTGGTCGCGCCGATCAGCGAATAGCCGAATTCGCCCTGCGTGGGAACGGTCGCCGAAGGCACGCCGACGAGGTAGTGCACACCGTGGTTCGCCGAAAGCACACGATCGGCCGGCAGGATCAGGAACGCCAGCAGTCCGCGCGGCTGCACCGCGCCCTCGCTCCAGCGCCCCCAACTGGCGTAGCCGTCGGCACCCGCCTCCGAGACCCTGGCCGCACCGCGCGACAGGCAATACAGGAAGCAGTTTCCGTTCGTGTCGATGCCCACCGACTCGAGACCGAGCGCGTCGAGCCTGAACGGCGTGCCGGGGCGCGACAGTTGCAGCCAGTCGAACTGGCCGAGCGCCGGGGGCAGGCTGCGCAATTGCAGCGAGCGCTGGTCGCCGACCGTCCCCGAACCGCCCAAAGGTGGCGGCGCGGAGCCGCCGGTGCCCCCCGAGTCGCCGATTCCGCCGCCCGAGTCGCCGCTGTCACCCGTGCCGCCCGAGCCACCGCCCGTGCCGCCGGAATCGCCCGTGCCGCCCGTGCCACCCGAGCCACCCGAGCCACCCGAGCCACCCGAGCCACCCGAGCCACCGCCGGTGCCGCCCGTATCGACCGATCCGCCACCTGTGCTTCCGGTTCCCCCGGAACCGCCGCTGTTGCCGACATCGTCGGGGCCTCCGGCGCTGCCCGACCCGGCGGCTCCTCCGGTGTCCGTGGTCGAACCCGGCGGCGTCACGATGGCGAGGCTCGGGATCCCGACCAGCACGCCGTCGGGTCCGCGCTGCGCATTGGGGGAGACGGATGCGTCGGCGTCCGGCAGCCAGGCGACGTCGTCGCCCCGGGTCTCGCCCGCCGGTGCACCGTCGCTGCCCGAGCCGTCGAGC
>Ga0209476_10000722_pt1 | contig 22754 bp, 35 predicted proteins | sample KloWWTrecipitate_FD_187179 | JGI IMG/M metagenome (GOLD analysis project Ga0209476, IMG submission 187179) | Active sludge microbial communities from Klosterneuburg, Austria, studying microevolution and ecology of nitrifiers - Klosterneuburg... | ecosystem: Engineered > WWTP > Aerobic digester... | reverse complement strand
CCGGCGACAACATCAAGATGACGGTGACGCTGATCGCGCCGATCGCCATGGAGGAGGGGCTTCGCTTCGCCATCCGCGAGGGCGGCCGCACCGTCGGCGCCGGCGTCGTCTCCAAGATCCTGGAGTAGGACCATGGCCCAGACCCTCGGCAAGCAGAAGATCCGCATCCGCCTCAAGGCGTTCGACTACAAGCTGATCGACCAGTCGGCCCTCGAGATCGTGGATACGGCCAAGCGCACGGGCGCGGTGGTGAAGGGCCCGGTCCCGATGCCGACGCGCATCGAGCGATTCGACATCCTGCGCTCGCCGCACAAGAACAAGACCTCGCGCGACCAGTTCGAGATCCGCACGCACCTGCGCCTCATGGACATCATCGACCCGACGGACAAGACGGTCGACGCGCTGATGAAGCTGGACCTCCCCGCCGGCGTGGACGTCGAGATCAAGCTGTAGCAGGACGAAGGACCGCCCGGGCAGCCGCCCGGACGGAAGGTGAAGGGCCGGCCAATTGCAGCTGGCACCCGCTGGAGTGACCGGCGGGCGAACAAGGAAAGGAAAGAAGATGAGTCTCGGACTCGTCGGCCGGAAGGTCGGCATGATGCGCATCTTCACCGAGGACGGCACCAGCGTCCCCGTGACGGTGCTCGATTGCGCGGGCAACCGCGTCACCCAGATCAAGACCGCCGATGGCGACGGCTACTGCGCCATCCAGGTGGCCTATGGCAAGCGCCGCGCCTCGCGCGTGACCAAGGCGCAGGCCGGCCACTTCGCCAAGGCGGGCGTCGAGGCGGGCAGCGTGCTCAGGGAATTCCGCGTCGCGCCCGAGGCGCTGGCGGATCTCGCCGTGGGCGCCGAGCTCAAGGTGGACATGTTCCAGGTCGGCCAGAAGGTCGACGTGACCGGGACCTCCATCGGCAAGGGCTACGCCGGCGTCATCAAGCGCTACCACTTCTCGTCGAACCGGGCCTCGCACGGCAACTCGGTGTCGACCAACGCCCCCGGCTCGATCGGCATGGCGCAGGACCCCGGCCGCGTATTCCCGGGCAAGCGCATGTCGGGCCACCTGGGCAACGTCCAGCGCACCGTGCAGCTCCTCGAGGTGGCCCGCGTCGACGCCGAGCGCGGCCTCGTCATGGTCAAGGGGTCGGTTCCCGGCGCCAAGAACGGCTCCGTGGTGCTTCGCCCGAGCGTGAAGGCCAAGGCGCCGAAGGGAGGCAAGTGATGGAACTGAAGGTCATCAACGACAAGGGCGAGGCGCTCGCCCCGGTGGCCGCCTCCGAGGCCCTCTTCGGGCGCTCGTTCAACGAGGCGCTCGTCCACCAGATCGTGGTCGCCTACCACGCCAACGGCCGCGCAGGCACGCGCGCCCAGAAGGACCGCGGCGACGTCAAGCACTCGACGAAGAAGCCTTGGCGCCAGAAGGGCACCGGCCGCGCCCGTTCGGGCATGACGTCCAGCCCGCTGTGGCGCGGCGGCGGGAAGATCTTCCCGTCCTCGCCGGACGAGAACTTCACGCAGAAGGTCAACCGCAAGATGTACCGCGCGGGCATGGCCTCCATCCTCTCGCAGCTGGTGCGCGAGGAGCGGCTCGCGGTCGTCGACGCGCTCACCGTCGAGCAGCCGAAGACGAAGCTCCTCACCCAGAAGCTCAAGGCGATGGGGCTCACCGAGGTGCTGATCATCACCGACCAGCCCGACGAGAATCTCTACCTTTCCTCCCGGAACCTGCCCAACGTGCTGGTCCTGGAGGCGCGCCACGCGGACCCGGTGAGCCTGGTCCGCTTCCCCAAGGTCCTGCTGACCCGCGGCGCGGTCAAGCATCTCGAGGAGGCGCTCGCATGAACACCGAACGTCTGATGAAGGTCATCCGCGCCCCGATCATCTCGGAGAAGGCGACGATGGTGGGCGAGAAGCACCGCCAGGTCGTCTTCGAGGTCCTCGCGGACGCGACCAAGGCCGAGATCAAGGCCGCCGTGGAGCTGCTCTTCAAGGAGCAGAAGGTCGAGGTCGCCGCCGTCAACGTGGTGAACCAGCGCGGCAAGACCAAGCGCCACGGGCGCTTCGAGGGCCGCCGCCGCGACGTGAAGAAGGCCTACGTGAGCCTCAAGGGCGAAGGCGACATCAACTTCGTGGAAGGAGTGGCTTAACCATGGCACTCGTCAAGACCAAGCCCACCTCGGCCGGACGCCGGTCGATGGTGAAGGTCGTCAACCCCGACCTGCACAAGGGGAAGCCCTTCGCGCCGCTGCTCGAGAAGCAGTCGAAGCGCGCCGGCCGCAACTCCTTCGGCAACATCACCACGCGTCACCAGGGCGGCGGGCACAAGCAGCACTACCGCATCATCGACTTCCGCCGCAACAAGGACGGGGTCCCGGCGACCGTGGAGCGCATCGAGTACGACCCCAACCGCAGCGCGAACATCCTGCTGCTGTGCTACGCGGACGGCGAGCGCCGCTACATGATCGCGCCCAAGGGCGTGGCCGTGGGCCAGAAGGTCGAGAGCGGCGCCGAGGCGCCGATCAAGGCCGGCAACGCGCTGCCGCTGCGCAACATCCCCGTGGGCACGACCGTGCACTGCGTGGAGATGCTCCCGGGCAAGGGCGCCCAGATCGCGCGCGCGGCCGGCGCGGGCGTGCAGCTCCTCGCCCGCGAGGGCGAGTACGCGCAGCTGCGCATGCGCTCCGGCGAGATCCGGCGCGTCCACGTCGACTGCCGTGCCACGATCGGCGAGGTGGGCAACGAGGAGCACAACCTGCGCCAGATCGGCAAGGCGGGCGCCAACCGCTGGCGCGGCATCCGCCCGACGGTCCGCGGCGAGACGATGAACCCCGTCGACCACCCGCTCGGCGGCCGCACCCGCGGCAACCGGCACCCGGTGTCGCCGTGGGGGCAGCCGGCCAAGGGCAAGAAGACGCGTTCCAACAAGCGCACGCAGACGATGATCGTGCGCAGCCGCCACAAGAAGGCGTAAGGGGCTAACGACATGGCACGTTCAATCAAGAAGGGCCCGTTCGTCGACGGGCATCTCATGAAGAAGGTGGAGGCCGCCGTCGCGGCCAAGGACAAGCGCCCGATCAAGACCTGGTCGCGCCGCTCCACCGTCCTGCCGGACTTCGTCGGCCTCACCATCGCGGTCCACAACGGCAAGCAGCACATCCCGGTCTACGTGACCGAGAACATGGTCGGCCACAAGCTGGGCGAGTTCGCGCTCACCCGCACCTTCAAGGGCCATTCGGCCGACAAGAAGGCCGCGGCGCCGTCCGCCCCGGCCAAGAAGTAAGGAGACACGCGATGCAAGTCGAAGCGAAACTCTACGGCGCGAAGATGTCGGCCCAGAAGGGCCGGCTCGTCGCCGACCTGGTGCGCGGCCAGAAGGTCGACCGCGCGCTCAACATCCTCGCCTTCACGCCCAAGAAGGGCGCCGTGATCATCAAGAAGGTGCTGGAGAGCGCGATCGCCAACGCCGAGCACAACAACGGCGCGGACATCGACGAGCTGAAGGTCACGCGGATCCTCGTGGAGAAGGGCCCCGTGCTCAAGCGCTTCCACGCGCGCGCCAAGGGGCGCGGCAACCGCGTGCTGAAGCACACCTGCCACGTGTTCCTGACCGTCGGCGACGGCAGGAACTGAAAGGGGAGACGATGGGACAGAAGATCAATCCGACCGGGTTCCGCCTTTCGGTCAACCGCAACTGGACCTCGAAGTGGTACGCCAACTCGAAGAACTTCCCCGGCATGCTCGCCGAGGACATCCGGGTCCGCGAGTACCTCAGGAAGAAGCTTTCCCACGCCGCGGTCGGCCGCGTCGTGATCGAGCGCCCCGCCAAGAACGCGCGAATCACGATCTACTCGGCGCGACCGGGCGTCGTCATCGGCAAGAAGGGCGAGGACATCGAGGGCCTGCGCGGCGTGCTCCAGAAGCTCATGGGCGTGCCCGTGCACGTGAACATCGAGGAGATCAGGAAGCCCGAGCTGGATGCCCAGCTCATCGCCGACTCGATCACCGGCCAGCTAGAGAAGCGGGTCATGTTCCGCCGCGCGATGAAGCGCGCCATGCAGAACGCCATGCGGCTTGGCGCCCAGGGCATCAAGATCACGAGCGCGGGGCGCCTGAACGGGGCCGAGATCGCGCGCACGGAGTGGTACCGCGAGGGCCGCGTGCCCCTGCACACGCTGCGCGCCGACATCGAGTACGGCTTCTCGGAGGCCCGCACGACGTACGGCACGATCGGCGTCCAGGTACTCGTCTTCAAGGGCGAGGTCCTCGGCAAGGGCGAGCAGCCCGTCGCCGCCGCGCCCGAGGCCGAGAGGAAGACCAGCAGGAAACCGGGGGTGAAACATGCTGCAGCCAGCTAGAAGGAAGTACCGCAAGGAGCAGAAGGGCCGCAACAAGGGCGTGGCCACGAACGGGGCCAAGGTCTCGTTCGGCGAGTTCGGGCTGAAGGCCATCGGCCGGGGCCGGCTCACCGCGCGCCAGATCGAGGCGGCGCGCCGCGCGATGACCCGCCACATCAAGCGTGGCGGCCGCATCTGGATCCGGATCTTCCCCGACAAGCCGATCTCCAAGAAGCCGGCCGAGGTCCGCATGGGCAACGGCAAGGGCAACCCCGAGTACTTCGTGGCCGAGATCGTCCCCGGCAAGGTGCTCTACGAGATGGACGGCGTGGAAGAGGCGCTGGCGCGGGAGGCGTTCGCCCTCGCGGCGGCGAAGCTCCCGATCCGCACCGCCTTCGTGCACCGCCTCATCGGTTGAAAGGGCTGACATGAAAGCGAGCGAACTCCGTTCCAAGAGCGTCGAGGACCTGCAGAAGGAGCTGCTCGAGCTGCGCCGCGCGCAGTTCGGCCTGCGCATGCAGCTGGCCACGCAGAGCCTCACCAAGAACAGCGAGATCCAGCGCGTGAAGCGCGAGATCGCGCGGGTGCACACCGTGCTCACCGAGAAGTCGAAAGCGAGCAAGCAATGAGCGAGACCGCGAAGAACCAGCGCGCCCTCACGGGCAAGGTCGTGAGCGACAAGATGGACAAGACGGTGACCGTGCTCGTCGAGCGCCAGGTGATGCACCCGGTCATCGGCAAGGTGGTCCGGCGGACCAAGAAGTACCACGCCCACGACGAGGGCAACGAGGCCAAGGCCGGCGACACGGTCATGATCGTGGAGTGCCGCCCCATCTCGAAGACCAAGTCGTGGAAGGTGGCCAAGCTCGTCGAGCGGGCCCGCCCCGAGTAGGCTTGCGCAGGCAGGCGAAAGCCTGCTAGAATCAATGTCTTTGCTGCTTCCGGCCGTGGCTTCGTCGGCCGGGAGTCCGCTAGAAACCCCGGGAATCGACCCCCGGGGGCCACCCGGTCGTCGGCCGAAGCCGATGCACCCAAGCGATCGGGCCCAGACGCATTTCACGCCAGCCGGTGAGGCCTCCCGCAGGGGGGCGGAGCCGGCGGAAGACGGATCCAAGACTGACCGGACGGGCGCCGCCCCCCGGGACAAGTTGGAGAGAAAACAATGATTCAGATGCAGTCCATTCTCGACGTCGCCGACAACACCGGCGCGCGGTCGGTGATGTGTATCAAGGTGCTCGGGGGTTCCAAGCGCCGTTACGCCGGCATCGGCGACATCATCAAGGTGAGCATCAAGTCGGCCGCCCCGCGCGGCCGGGTGAAGAAGGGCGAGGTCTACAGCGCGGTGGTGGTCCGCACCGCGCATGGCGTCCGCCGCCCCGACGGCTCGGTCATCAAGTTCGACACGAATGCCGCCGTGCTCCTCAACCCGAAGCTCGAGCCCATCGGCACCCGCATCTTCGGGCCCGTGACGCGCGAGCTGCGCACGGAGCGCTTCATGAAGATCGTCTCGCTCGCGCCCGAAGTGCTGTAGGGGTACATCCATGAAAAAGATCCGCAAGGGCGACCAGGTGGTCGTCACCACCGGCAAGGACAAGGGCAAGCGCGGCACGGTGCTGCGCGTCCTCGACACGGGAAAGGTCGTGGTCGAGGGCGTGAACCGCGTGAAGCGCCACACCCGGCCGAACCCCATCAAGGGCCAGACCGGCGGCATCGTCGACAAGGAGATGCCGATCCAGGTCTCCAACGTCGCGCTCTTCAACCCGGCGACGGGCAAGGGCGACCGCGTCGGCATCCGCGTCCTCGAGGACGGCCGGAAGGTCCGCTTCTTCAAGTCCAACGGCGAAGTCGCCGACGCCTGAGAGACCGGGAGAGACATCCATGGCAAAGGCCAAAGAACAGAAAGCCGGCAAGCAGCAGGCGCCCACGCAACCCGCGCGACTCCAGACGCTCTATCGCGAGACGGTCGTGCCGGCGCTGATGAAGCAGTTCGGCTACAAGACGGTGATGCAGGTGCCCCGCATCGAGAAGATCACGCTCAACATGGGCGTGGGCGAGGCGGTCGCCGACAAGAAGATCCTGGAGAACGCCTCCGGGGACATGGTGAAGATCGCCGGCCAGAAGCCGGTCATCACCAAGAGCCGCAAGTCGATCGCCCACTTCAAGATCCGCGAGGGCTACCCGATCGGCTGCATGGTGACGCTGCGCTCGCACCGCATGTACGAGTTCCTCGACCGCCTGGTCACGATCGCGCTGCCGCGCGTGCGCGACTTCCGCGGCGTGTCCGGCCGCGCGTTCGACGGCCGCGGCAACTACAGCATCGGCATCAAGGAGCAGATCATCTTCCCCGAGATCGAGTACGACAAGGTCGACGCGCTCCGCGGGCTCAACATCTGCATCACCACGACCGCGAAGACGGACGCGGAGGCCAAGGCCCTCCTCGCCGCCTTCCGCTTCCCGTTCAGAACTGAGAGGGCGTAATGGCCAAGCTCGCACTCATCAACCGCGAGGCGAAGCGCCGCGCCACCGTGAAGAAGTTCGCGGAAAAGCGCAAGGCGCTCTTCGCCATCATCAAGGACCCCAAGGCGACCGACGAGGCGCGCGACGAGGCGATGGCGAAGCTCCAGGCGCTGCCGCGAGACGCTTCCCCCGTGCGCCTGCGCAACCGCTGCGCGATCACCGGGCGCCCACGCGGCACGTTCCGCAAGTTCGGCCTCGCGCGCAGCAAGATCCGCGAGATCGCGATGCGCGGCGAGATCCCCGGAATGATCAAGGCGAGCTGGTAGGAGACCCACTATGAGCATGAGTGATCCCATCGCCGACATGCTGACCCGGATCCGCAACGCCCAGGCCACCGAGAAGGTGACCGTGGCGATGCCCGCCTCGAAGGTGAAGCTCGCCATCGCCAAGGTGCTGAAGGACGAGGGCTACATCGAGGAATTCGCGCAGCGCACCATCGAGGGCAAGAACGTCCTCGAGATCGGCCTCAAGTACTACGCCGGCAAGCCCGTGATCGAGAAGCTCGAGCGGGTGTCCCGCCCCGGGCTGCGGATCTACAAGGGCCGCGACGACATCCCGCGCGTGCTCAACGGCCTCGGCGTGGCGATCGTCTCCACGTCCCGCGGCGTGATGACCGACCGGCGCGCCCGCGAGACGGGCGTGGGCGGCGAAGTCCTCTGCATCGTGGTGTAAGGAGGAGCCCGCCATGTCCCGCATCGCCAAGTACCCCGTCGAGATCCCCGCCAAGGTCGAGGTCGCGCTCGGCCAGGCCGACCTCACCGTGAAGGGCCCGCTGGGCACGCTCCGGCAGCCGCTGCCGGGCGACGTCGTCGTCAAGGTCGAGGGAACGAACATCACCTTCGCGGCGGCCAACGACACCCAGCAGGCCAACGCCATGTCCGGCACGATGCGCGCGCTCGTGGCCAACATGGTCCGCGGCGTCGCCCAGGGCTTCGAGAAGAAGCTCACGCTCGTGGGCGTCGGCTACAAGGCCCAGGCGCAGGGCAACAAGCTCAATCTCGCCCTCGGCTTCTCGCATCCGATCGTGCACGTGCTCCCGGAGGGCGTGAAGGCCGAGACCCCGACGCAGACCGAGATCGTGATCAAGGGCGTGGACCGGCAGAAGGTCGGCCAGGTCGCCGCCGAGATCCGCGCCTACAAGTCGCCGGAGCCCTACAAGGGCAAGGGCGTGCGCTACTCGGACGAGCGCGTCGTCATCAAGGAAACGAAGAAGAAGTGACGCCGCCGGCCCCGCCACGGAGAACCCCATCATGACCGACAAGAAACCCTCGAGACTGCGCCGCGCCGCCAAGACCCGCGCGCGCATCCGCCGGCAGGAAGCCGTGCGACTCACCGTGCACCGCACCAACCAGCACATCTACGCGCAGGTCGTGGCCGCCGACGGCGCCCGGATCCTCGCCTCGGCCTCGACGGCCGAGAAGGAAGTGCGCGCGCAGCAGCCCAACGGCGGCAACAAGGACGCCGCCGCCCTGGTCGGCAAGCGCATCGCCGAGAAGGCGAAGGCCGCGGGCGTGACCGAGGTGGCGTTCGACCGCGCGGGCTTCAGCTACCACGGCCGCGTGAAGGCGCTCGCCGAGGCGGCCCGCGAAGGCGGGCTGAAGTTCTAGCGCCCGCCCGCAAAGACCACAGGAAACCGACATGGCGAAAATCGAACAGAACGACGAGCGCAGCGACGGCCTCCGGGAGAAGATGATCTCGGTGAACCGGGTGACCAAGGTCGTCAAGGGTGGCCGCATCCTCGGCTTCGCGGCGCTCACGGTGGTGGGCGACGGCGACGGCTCCATCGGCATGGGGAAGGGCAAGTCCCGCGAGGTGCCCGTGGCCGTCCAGAAGGCGATGGAGCAGGCCCGCCGCAACATGGTGAAGGTCGCCCTCAAGGGGGGCACCATCCACCACGAGGTGCTCGGCCGCCACGGCGCCACGCGCGTCTTCATGCAGCCGGCTGCCGAGGGCAACGGCATCAAGGCTGGCGGCGCGATGCGCGCGGTCTTCGAGGTGATGGGCGTGACGAACATCTCGGCCAAGTGCCACGGCTCCACCAATCCCTACAACGTCGTGCGTGCGACCCTCGACGGGCTGCTGCAGCAGCACCGCCCCTCCGAGATCGCGGCCAAGCGCGGCAAGAAGGTCGAAGAGATCGTCGGCTGACGAAGGAACCGCAGATGAATTCCGCGAAGAAGATCAAGGTGACGCAGGTCAAGGGCCTGCGCGGTGCGCTCGAGGGCCACAAGGCCACGGTGCGCGGCCTCGGGCTGCGCCGCATCCGCCACACCGTGGAGCTCGCCGACACCCCGGCGATCCGCGGCATGGTCAACAAGGTGGGCTATCTCGTGAAAGTCGAGGACTGAGATGGAACTCAACACGCTCAAGCCCGCTGCGGGCTCGAAGAAGGCCCGGCGCCGCGTCGGCCGCGGCATCGGCTCGGGGCTCGGCAAGACCGCCGGCCGCGGCCACAAGGGGCAGAAGTCCCGCGCCGGCGGCTTCCACAAGGTCGGCTTCGAGGGCGGCCAGATGCCGCTGCAGCGCCGCATGCCGAAGCGCGGCTTCCTCGCCGTCACCATCGACCCCGCGGCCGAAGTGCGCCTGGGCGACCTGCGCAAGGTCGAGGGCGACACCGTCGACCTCGTCGCGCTCAAGGCCGCCGGCCTCGTCGCCGGCCCCGTGAAGCGCGCCAAGATCATCCTGTCCGGCAAGGTCGAGAAGGCCTTCAAGGTGCAGGGAATCGGCGTCACCAAGGGCGCGAAGGCCGCCATCGAGGCCGCCGGCGGCTCCGTCGCGGCCTGACGAAAGGGCGACCGACTTGTCCGCCAACCCCCTCGCAACCCTCGGAAAGCTGGGCGACCTGAAGAGGCGCCTGTGGTTCCTCGTGGGCGCGCTGGTCGTCTACCGGATCGGGACGTTCATCCCGGTGCCGGGGATCGACCCCGCCGAGCTCGCGAAGCTCTTCCAGCAGACCAAGGGCGGCATCCTGGACATGTTCAACATGTTCTCGGGAGGGGCGCTGTCGCGCTTCTCGATCTTCGCGCTGGGCATCATGCCCTACATCTCCGCGTCGATCATCATGCAGCTGCTGACGGTGGTCTCGCCGCAGCTCGAGGCCCTGAAGAAGGAGGGCGAGGCCGGCCGGCGCAAGATCACCCAGTACACGCGCTACGGCACCGTCGTCCTCGCGGCCTTCCAGGCGCTCGGCATCTCGGTCGCGCTCGAGGCGCAGCCGGGGCTCGTCATCGAGCCCGGCCTCGCCTTCCGCCTGGTGACGGTCATCACCCTCATGACGGGCACGATGTTCCTCATGTGGCTGGGCGAGCAGATCACCGAGCGCGGGCTCGGCAACGGCATCTCGATGATCATCTTCGCGGGCATCGTCGCGGGGCTCCCCTCCGCCATCGGCGGCACGCTGGAGCTGGTGCGCACGGGCGCGATGTCGATCCTCGTGGCGCTCATCATCTTCGCGCTCGTCGTGGGCGTTACCTACGTGGTGGTGTTCGTCGAGAAGGGCCAGCGCCGCATCCTCGTGAACTACGCCAAGCGCCAGGTCGGCAACAAGCTCTACGGCGGCCAGAGCTCGTTCCTGCCGCTCAAGCTCAACATGTCGGGCGTCATCCCGCCGATCTTCGCCTCGTCGATCATCCTGTTCCCGGCAACGCTCGCAAGCTGGTTCGGCACCAACGAGAACATGAACTGGCTGAAGGACCTCTCCGCGGCGCTCTCGCCCGGGCAGGCCCTCTACATCGTGCTATACGCCTCGGCGATCATCTTCTTCTGCTTCTTCTACACCGCGCTCGTCTTCAACTCCAAGGAGACGGCCGACAACCTGAAGAAGAGCGGCGCGTTCGTCCCGGGCATCCGCCCCGGCGAGCAGACGGCGCGCTACGTGGACAAGATCATCACCAGGCTCACGCTCATCGGCGCGATCTACATCACGCTGGTCTGCCTGCTGCCGGAGTTCCTGCACACGCAGTACAACGTTCCGTTCTACTTCGGCGGCACGTCGCTGCTGATCGTGGTGGTGGTGACGATGGACTTCATGGCGCAGCTGCAGGCGTACCTGATGTCGCACCAGTACGAGAGCCTGCTCAAGAAGGCGAACTTCAAGGGCTCCGGGTTCCCGGTGCGCTAGGGAGCCGAGCGCGCACATGGCCAAGGAAGAGACGATCCAGATGCAGGGGGAGGTCGTGGAAACCCTCCCCAACGCGATGTTCCGGGTGAAGCTCGAGAACGGCCACGTGGTCCTGGGCCACATCTCCGGAAAGATGCGGATGCACTACATCCGGATCCTGCCGGGCGACAAGGTGACCGTGGAGCTCACGCCGTACGACTTGACCAAGGCCCGGATCACGTTCCGGGCGAAGTGAAGGAGAGGAAAGATGCGAGTTCAGGCTTCCGTCAAGAAAATCTGCCGCAAGTGCAAGATCGTGCGGCGCAAGGGCGTGGTGCGCGTCATCTGCTCCGATCCGCGCCACAAGCAGCGCCAGGGCTGATTCCCGCGGCCCCGTCCAGCACCAGAGAGCGAAGGATAAGCGAATGGCCCGTATTGCAGGCATCAACATCCCGAACCACCAGCACGCCGCGATCGCGCTGACGGCGATCTACGGCATCGGCCGCGCTCGCGCGCGCGTGATCTGCGACGCGGCGGGCGTGAAGCATTCCGCCAAGGTCAAGGACCTCACCGACGGCGAGATGGACAAGCTGCGCGAGCAGGTGGCCCGCTTCGCGGTCGAGGGCGACCTGCGCCGCGAGACCTCCATGAACATCAAGCGCCTGATGGACCTGGGCTGCTACCGGGGCCTGCGCCACAAGAAGGGCCTTCCGGTCCGCGGCCAGCGCACCCGCACCAACGCCCGCACCCGCAAGGGCCCGCGCAAGGCCGTGCGCCTGAGCAAGTCGGCCTGACCCACAGACGAATCGAGGAACCACCAGCATGGCCAAACCTGCCGCCACGCGAGTCCGCAAGAAGGCGAAGAAGAACGTGTCCGAGGGCATCGCGCACGTTCACGCCTCCTTCAACAACACGATCATCACGATCACCGACCGCCAGGGCAACGCGCTCTCCTGGGCAACCTCGGGCGGCGCGGGCTTCAAGGGCTCGCGCAAGTCCACGCCCTTCGCGGCGCAGGTCGCCGCGGAGGCCGCCGGCCGCGCGGCGATGGAATGCGGCGTGAAGAACCTCGAGGTCCGCATCAAGGGCCCCGGCCCCGGCCGCGAGTCCGCCGTCCGCGCGCTCAACGCCCTCGGCCTCAAGATCCTTTCGATCGCCGACGTGACGCCGGTGCCGCACAACGGCTGCCGCCCGCCGAAGCGGCGGCGGATGTAACGAGACCGACGAGAACACAGGAAGACACCATGGCACGCTATACCGGCCCCAAGTGCAAGCTCGCCCGCCGCGAGGGCACCGACCTGTTCCTCAAGAGCGCCCGCCGCGGCCTCGACACGAAGTGCAAGCTGGACGTCCGCCCGGGCCAGCACGGCGCGAAGATGACGCGCGTGTCCGAGTACGGCCACCAGCTGCGCGAGAAGCAGAAGATCCGCCGCATCTACGGCGTGCTCGAGCGCCAGTTCCGCAACTACTTCGAGAAGGCCGCCCAGAAGAAGGGCGCCACCGGCGAGGTGCTGCTGCAGCTGCTCGAGAGCCGCCTCGACAACGTCGTCTACCGCATGGGGTTCGCCTCCACGCGCGCGGAAGCCCGCCAGCTCGTTTCGCACAAGGCGATCGAGGTGAACGGCAAGCCGGTTAACATCCCGTCGTACCTCCTGCGCGCCTCCGACACCGTGACGGTGCGCGAGAAGTCCCGCGCGCAGCTGCGCATCAAGAGCTCGCTGGACCTCGCGGAGGCCAACGGCTTCCCGAGCTGGGTCGAGGTGGATCCGAAGAACTTCAAGGGCGTGTTCAAGAGCCTGCCCGACCGCGCGGAGATCGCCTCCGACGTGAACGAACAGCTGGTGGTCGAGCTTTACTCCAAGTAGGCGCTGCCAGGCGGCACCGGCAGAAGGCTCGCTCCCTCAACCGACACTGGCAGAGGCCCCACGCATGCAAAGCAATGCCACGAATTTCCTGAAGCCCCGCATCATCGACGTGCAGAATCTCTCCCCCACCCACGCGAAGGTGGTGATGGAGCCGTTCGAGCGCGGCTACGGGCACACGCTCGGCAACGCCCTGCGCCGCATCCTGCTTTCCTCGATGCCCGGCTACGCGGCGACCGAGGTGAAGATCGCGGGCGTCCTGCACGAGTACTCGACGATCGAGGGCGTGCAGGAGGACGTCGTCGACGTGCTCCTGAACCTCAAGGGCATCGTCATGAAGCTGCACGGCCGCGGCGAGGTGACGCTCAAGCTCAAGAAGGAAAAGCCCGGCCCGGTCACGGCCGCCGACATCGAGCAGACGCACGACATCGAGATCATCAACCCCGACCACCTCATAGCCCACATCACGCAGGGCGGCAAGCTCGACATGACGGTGAAGGTCGAGAAGGGCCGCGGCTACGTGCCCGCGACGTCGCGCCGATCCGAGGATTCGCGCGCCATCGGCGCGATCCTGCTCGACGCCTCGTTCAGCCCGATTCGCCGGGTGAGCTACCAGGTCGAGAGCGCCCGCGTCGAGCAGCGCACCGACCTCGACCGCCTCGTGATCGACATCGAGACCAACGGCGTGATCGAGCCCGAGGAGGCCGTGCGCTACGCCGCGAGCGTGCTCGTGGACCAGCTCTCGGTCTTCGCCTCGCTGCAGTCCACCAGCGAGGAGCGCGTCGAGAGCGCCCAGCCGCAGGTCGACCCGATCCTGCTGCAGCCGGTCGACGACCTCGAGCTCACGGTGCGCTCGGCCAACTGCCTCAAGGCCGAGAACATCTACTACATCGGCGACCTCATCCAGCGCACCGAGAACGAGCTGCTGAAGACGCCCAACCTCGGCCGCAAGTCGCTCAACGAGATCAAGGAAGTGCTCGCGTCCAAGGGCCTCACCCTGGGCATGAAGCTGGAGAACTGGCCCGTCGCCGGGCTCACCAAGTGACGGGCGGCAAGCCGGCCCCGGCCGGCTGAGCGACCGTCATCCCCGGGTCGCCGGGGATCCAGCCGTCATCCCCGCGCCGACGGGGATCGAATCCCCAACCACAACACCAACAAGGCCGCACAGGCCAAGAGACCGAAAGGAAACGAACCATGCGCCACCGCCACGGGCTTCGCAAGCTCAACCGCACCAGCAGCCATCGCCTCGCGATGCTGCGCAACATGACCGTCTCGCTGCTGAAGCACGAGGCCATCCGCACCACGCTGCCGAAGGCGAAGGAGCTTCGCCGCGTGGCCGAGCCGATCATCACGCTGGGCAAGAACCCGACTCTCGCCAACAAGCGCCTCGCGTTCGACCGCCTGCGCGACCGCGACATGGTCGTGAAGCTCTTCGAGGAGCTGGGCCCCCGCTACAAGACCCGCAATGGAGGGTACCTGCGCATCCTCAAGTGGGGCTTCCGGCAGGGCGACAACGCGCCCATGGCGCTGGTCGAGCTGATGGACCGCCCCGAGCCGAAGGAAGACGCCGGCAAGGAAGAGAAGGCGGCCTGACCGGCCGGCTGCGCCGCTTGCCGCGAGGAAGGCCGACCTGCGGGTCGGCCTTCGCGTTTCCGGGCCCTAGAGGACGAGGATGATGCGGAAGTCGTTCACGTTCGTGCGCGTGGGGCCGGTCACGACGAGATCCTCCAGCGCCGAGAAGAACCCGTAGCCGTCGTTGTCGGCGAGCATGCGCCGCGGGTCCATCCCGCGCCCCGCCGCACGGGCGAGGGTGTCGGGGGTGACCACCGCGCCTGCGTTCGACTCCGCGCCGTCGATCCCGTCGGTGTCCGCGGCGAGCGCCCACGCTTCCGCGAGGCCGCCCATCTCGATGGCGAGCGACAGGAGGAACTCGCTGCACCTCCCCCCCTTGCCCTTCCCGCGCAGCGTGACCGTCGTCTCTCCTCCCGAGATCACCGCCACGGGCGGCCGGAAAGGGTGGGCGTGCGCCCGCAACTGGCGCGCGATCGCGGCGTGGACCTTCGCCACCTCCCGCGATTCCCCGGTGACGCTGTCGCCCAGCACCATCGGGGTGATGCCGCGCGCCTGCACGAACGCCGCAGCCGCCATGAGGCTCGCGTGCGCGGTGGCGATGACCCGGACGTCGGCGCGGTCGAACCCCGGGTCGCCCGGCTTGGGCGTCTCCGGGATCGCGCCGGCGGCGCCCCGGGCCAGGTGAGCCGCGACCGATGGAGGAGGCCTCACGCCCCAGCCATCGAGGATCGCCAAGGCGTCGCCATGGGTCGTCGGGTCGGGAGAGCAGGGCCCGGAGGCGATGTGGGTGGGATCGTCCCCCGTCACGTCGGAGATCACCAGCGCGACGACGCGCGCGCGGGTGGCGAGCGCGAGCCGCCCCCCCTGGATGGCCGAGAGGTGCTTGCGCACCGTGTTCATGTCCTGGATGGGCGCCCCGCTCGCGAGGAGCTCGCGGGTGACCGCCTTGAGGTCGGCCATGGGAATGCCCTCGACGGGCAGCGACAGCAGGCTCGAGCCGCCGCCCGACACGAGCACCAGCAGGAGGTCGTCCTCGCCGAGGGCGCGCGCGAGAGCGAGTATGTCGCGAGCGGCCGCCTCCCCGGCCTCGTCGGGCACCGGATGGCCCGCCTCCACGACGCGGATGCGCCGCGTGGCCGCGCCATGGCCATAGCGCGTGATCACGAGCCCCTCGAGGGGCGCCGCCTCGGGCCAGCCCGCCTCCACGGCCGCGGCCATCGCCGCCGCGGCCTTCCCCGCGCCGACCACGAGCGTCCTGCCCCCGGGCGGCGGCGGCAGGTGGCGCGGCACGATCCGCAGCGGGTCGGCGGCCGCGAGCGCCGCGCCGAAGCTGCCCAGCAGGACGTCGCGAGGCGCGCTCACGCCGCCGCCTTGCGCCGCCTCGCGGCGGCGAGCGCGGGCGCGAGGAAGCGGCCGGTGAAGCTCGCCGGCACGGCGGCGATCTCCTCCGGCGTGCCCTCGGCGATCAAGCGGCCTCCGCCGTCGCCGCCCTCGGGGCCCAGGTCGACCACCCAGTCCGCGGTCTTGATCACGTCGAGGTTGTGCTCGATCACGACCACCGTGTTGCCGTGGTCCCGCAGCCGGTTCAGGACGCGCAGGAGCATGTCGATGTCGTGGAAGTGGAGCCCCGTGGTGGGTTCGTCGAGGATGAAGAGCGTCCTGCCGGTGTCGCGCTTGGACAGCTCGAGGGCGAGCTTCACGCGCTGCGCCTCGCCGCCGGAGAGCGTGGTGGCGCTCTGGCCGAGCCGCACGTAGCCGAGGCCCACCTCGATCAGCGTCTGCAGCTTCCTCGCGATGGCGGGCACCGCCGAGAAGAGCTCGAGCGCGGCCTCGACCGTCATGTCGAGCACCTCGCAGATGCTGCGCCCGCGGTAGTGGACCTCGAGCGTCTCGCGGTTGTAGCGCTTGCCGTGGCAGAGGTCGCAGGTCACGTAGACGTCGGGCAGGAAGTGCATCTCCACCTTGATCACGCCGTCGCCCTGGCAGGCCTCGCAGCGCCCGCCCTTCACGTTGAACGAGAAGCGGCCGGGGCCGTAGCCGCGCGCGCGCGACTCCGGCGTCCCGGCGAAGAGGTCGCGGATCGGCGTGAAGAGCCCGGTGTAGGTCGCCGGATTGGAGCGCGGCGTGCGGCCGATGGGGCTCTGGTCGACGTTGATCACCTTGTCGAAGTGGTCGAGACCCTCGATCGACTCGTGCTCGGCAGGCTCCGTCGAGGCGCCGTAGAGGTGCCGTGCGGCCGACGCGTAGAGCGTGTCGTTGATGAGCGTGGACTTGCCCGACCCGGAGACGCCCGTCACGCAGACGAGCAGGCCAACGGGAATGTCGACGGTGACGTCCTTCAGGTTGTTGCCTCGCGCGCCGGCGACCCTCAGCACCCGGGACGCGTCGCGGCGGTGGCGCTTCGAGGGCGAGGCGATGGCGCGGCGCCCGGACAGGTACTGCCCCGTGAGGGAGGCGGGATTGCGCTCGATCTCGGTGGGCGTGCCCTGGGCGACGACCTCGCCGCCGTGCTCCCCCGCCCCGGGGCCCATGTCGACGACGTGGTCGGCCGCGTGGATGGCCTCCTCGTCGTGCTCGACCACGATCACCGAGTTGCCCAGGTCGCGAAGGCGCTTCAGCGTGTCGATGAGGCGAGCGTTGTCCCGCTGGTGCAGCCCGATGGAGGGCTCGTCCAGCACGTACATCACGCCGGTGAGCCCCGAGCCGATCTGGCTCGCGAGGCGGATGCGCTGCGCCTCCCCGCCGGAGAGCGTGTCGGCCGAGCGCGTGAGGGAGAGGTAATCGAGCCCCACGTCGTTGAGGAAGCGGATGCGGTTGGCGATCTCGTGGAGGATCTTCTCCGCGATGGCCTGCCGGTTCCCGGCCAGCGTCAGGCCCGCGAAGAAGGGCTGGGCCTCCTTGAGCGGCATCGCCGAGACCTCGTGGATCGATCGGCCCGCCACGAGGACGTGGCGCGCCTCGCGGCGAAGGCGCGCCCCGCCGCAGTCCGGGCAGGCGCGGTTGTTCAGGTACTTCGCCAGCTCCTCCTTCACGGCGGCGGAGTCGGTCTCGCGGTAGCGGCGCTCGAGGTTGGGCAGGATCCCCTCGAACGGGTGCTCGCGCGTGGACGCCTTGCCCTTCTCGCCGGGGTAGCGGAAGGCGATCGCCTCGTCGCCGGAGCCCTCGAGGACCACCGCCTGCGCGCGCTGCGGCAGCTCCTCGAAGGGCGTCTCGACGTCGAACCCGTAGTGCTGCGCGAGGGAAGCCAGCATCGAGAAGTAGAACTGGTTCCTGCGATCCCAGCCGCGGATGGCGCCGCCGGCGAGCGAGAGGTGCGGGAAGGCGACCACGCGCCGCGGGTCGAAGAAGGTCACCTGCCCGAGGCCGTCGCAGCGCGGGCAGGCGCCCATCGGGTTGTTGAACGAGAAGAGCCGCGGCTCCAGCTCCGGAAGCGAATAGCTGCACAGCGGGCAGGCGAAGCGCGCCGAGAAGGCGTGCTCGGTGCCGGTGTCCGTCTCGAGGGCCACGGCGCGGCCGTCGGCGTGGCGCAGCGCCGTCTCGAAGGACTCCGCCAGGCGCTGCTTCGCGTCGGCCTGCGCCTTGAGGCGGTCGACCACGACCTCCACCGTGTGCTTGCGGTTCCGGTCGAGCTTCGGCAGCCGGTCGATCTCGTGCACCTCGCCGTTGATGCGCAGCCGCACGAAGCCCTGAGAGCGCAGCTCCTCGAAGAGCTCCGCCTGCTCGCCCTTGCGGCCCGTGACGAGGGGGGCGAGCACCATCACCCGGCTGCCCTCGGGCAACGCGAGCACGTGGTCGACCATCTGGGAGACGCTCTGGGCGGAAAGCGCCAGGCCATGGTCCGGGCAGTGGGGCTCGCCCACCCGGGCGAAGAGCAGGCGCAGGTAGTCGTGGATCTCGGTCACCGTGCCGACGGTCGAGCGCGGGTTGTGCGAGGTCGCCTTCTGCTCGATCGAGATCGCGGGCGAGAGCCCCTCTATCAGGTCGACGTCGGGCTTCTCCATGAGCTGCAGGAACTGCCGGGCGTAGGCCGACAGCGACTCGACGTAGCGCCGCTGCCCTTCGGCGTAGAGCGTGTCGAAGGCGAGCGAGGACTTCCCGGAGCCCGACAGCCCCGTGATCACCACGAGGCGGTCCCTCGGGATGTCGAGGTGGACGTTCCTCAGGTTGTGGGTCCGAGCGCCGCGGATTCGGATGTGGTCCATGGGTCGAGGGTTCGGGGCCCGGCCGGCCGGGCGGCGCGGGAGGGCAATCTGCTAATATACCCGAGCGTCCTTTCCCGTTCGAACCCCCCCATTGGCCCCCTCTCCTGCCCGCATGAGCGCCCGGGAGCTCCGGGCGAGCTTTTCGCTCGCCTCGATCTTCGGGCTGAGACTCTTCGGGATGTTCATCATCCTGCCCGTCTTCGCGCTCTACGCCGAGCGCCTGCCGGGCTGGAACCTCACGCTCGTGGGCATCGCCCTGGGCGCGTACGGCCTCACCCAGGCGATCCTGCAGGTCCCCTTCGGATGGATGTCCGACCGCCTGGGCCGCAAGCCCGTGCTGGTCGCGGGCCTCATCGTGTTCGCCGCCGGCAGCGCGATCTGCGCGCTCGCGCAGTCGCCCTGGGCCGTGATCCTGGGGCGCACGATCCAGGGCGCCGGGGCCATCTCCGGGGTGGCCATCGCGATGGCCGGCGACCTCACCCGCCCCTCCCAGCGCACCAAGGCGATGGCCATCATCGGCTCGACCATCGGCGTGGCCTTCGCCGGGTCCTTCGTGGCGGCGCCCTTCCTCAAGAACGCGATAGGGGTTCCGGGCATCTTCGCCCTCACCGGCGTGCTCGCCCTCGCCGCCGTGGCCATCGTCGCGTGGGTCGTGCCCGACCCGCCGCCGCGGCGCCACGGGGAGGCGGCGGTGCCGTTCCGCGAGGTGCTGCGCGACCCCGAACTCGCGCGCCTCAACGTCGGGATCTTCGCCCTGCACGCCGTGCTGATGGCGCTCTTCGTCGTGGTGCCGCTGTCGCTGGTGCGCTCCGGGCTGCCGTCCGCCGAGCACTGGGGGATGTACCTCGGCGCGGTGGGAACCGGGTTCGTGCTCATGCTCCCCTTCGTGGCCGTGCGCCGGATCGCCCGGCACGAGCGTGCCGTCTTCCTCGGCGCCGTCGCGGTGCTGGCGGCGGGCATCGCCGTGCTCGCGGGCTCGGCCGACCGGCTCCCGCTGCTCGCGGCCGGGCTTGTCATCTTTTTCGCCGCCTTCAACGTTCTAGAGGCGAAGCTGCCCGCGCTCGTGTCCAAGGCGGCGCCGCCGTCGGCCAAGGGGGCCGCCTCGGGCGTGTATTCGAGCGTGCAGTTCCTGGGCACCTTCGTCGGCGGCGCGGCCGGCGGCGCCATCGCCCAGCACTTCGGGCCCGTGGCCGTGCTCGCCGCGTGCCTCGCCGTCACCGCCGTGTGGCTCGCGGCGGCCTGGCCCATGCGGGAGCCCTCCGAACGCGGGGCGGACGCGCACAATACGAACGAGCCCCACGCAACCAACCCCTGACCCCGGGAGACAACCCATGGCATCCGTGAACAAGGTAATCCTCATCGGCAACCTCGGCCGCGATCCCGAGACCCGCTACATGCCCGACGGCGGCGCCGTCGCCAACGTGTCCATCGCGACCACGGACACGTGGAAGGACAAGAACGGCGAGAAGCAGGAGAAGACCGAATGGCACCGCGTGGCGTTCTTCGGCAAGCTCGCCGAGATCGCCGGCGAGTACCTGAAGAAGGGCAGCCAGGTCTACGTCGAGGGCCGCCTGCAGACGCGCAAGTGGCAGGACAAGGACGGGCAGGACAAGTACACCACCGAGATCATCGCCGACCGCATGCAGATGCTGGGCTCGCGCCAGGGCATGGGCGGCGGCGACCGCGAAGGCGGCGGCGAGCGCGAGGCCTCGCGCCCGGCGGCGAAGCCGGCCGGCAAGCCGGCCGGCTCCAAGTTCGACGACTTCGAGGACGACATCCCGTTCTAGCGCGCGCGTGCCGGCCGCGGCCTGCCGGTAGAATGCCCCTTCACACGCTCCTCCACGGGTGGATGCCATGAAACGCATCGTTCTTTTCCTCGTCACGAACCTCGCGGTGATGCTCGTGCTCTCGGTCACGCTCAGCGTGCTGGGCGTGAACCGGTTCCTCGCGGCCGATGGCCTCAACGTCGGCATGCTCGTCGTGTTCTCGGCGGTCGTGGGCTTCACGGGCGCGTTCATCTCGCTGCTCATGTCGAAGACCATGGCCAAGTGGTCCACGGGCGCCCAGGTGATCGAGACGCCGGCCAGCGCCGACGAGCAGTGGCTCGTGGGCACCGTGCGCCGCCTCGCCGAGAAGGCGGGGGTCGGCATGCCCGAGGTGGCGGTCTACGAGGGCGAGCCCAACGCCTTCGCGACGGGCGCCTTCCGCGACTCCTCCCTCGTGGCCGTGTCCACCGGGCTGCTGCGCTCGATGACCAAGGAGGAGATCGAGGCCGTTCTCGCGCACGAGGTCGCGCACGTCGCCAACGGCGACATGGTCACGCTCACGCTCATCCAGGGCGTCGTGAACACCTTCGTGGTCTTCCTGGCGAGGATCGTCGGCTACCTGGTCGACAAGGTGGTGTTCAAGACCGAGCGCGGCGTCGGCCCCGGCTACTACGTGACGGTCATCGTCTGCGAGATCGTCTTCGGGATACTGGCCTCGATCATCGTCGCCTGGTTCTCGCGCCAGCGCGAGTTCCGCGCGGATGCCGGCGCGGCCGCCTACATGGGCACCCCGCGTCCCATGGTCGCGGCGCTGCGCCGCCTCGGCGGCATCGAGCCCGGGGAGCTGCCAAAGGCGTTCCAGTCCTCGGGCATCTCCGACAAGCCCGGCTTCATGGCGCTCTTCTCCACGCACCCGCCCATCGAGGCGCGCATCGCCGCCCTCGAGTCGCGGGGTTGAGCCCCGGCCCGCCAGGCGGCCGGCGGGCCGTCAGGCTCGCCTTTCTCGTCGCGATCACGGTCTTCGCGCATGCCGCGTTCAATGGCAGCCGCGTCACGGTCTCGCTCTACGCGCTGAGCCTGCAGGCCACGCCGCTGGCCGTCGGCGCGCTCATCTCCCTCTACTCGGTCCTGCCGATGCTCCTGTCGGTGAGCGCCGGCCGCATGATCGACCGCGTGGGCACGCGACGGCCGCTCCTCTGGTCCTCGGTGGCGCTGGCGGCCGGCGTCGGGCTGCCCGCGCTCGCGCCGGGCATGGCGACGCTCTATGTCGCCTGCACGGTGATCGGCCTCGCCTTCATGGTGTTCCACATCGCGGTGCAGAACGCGGTGGCCGCCATCAGCGCGCCCGAGGACCGCGCCGTCAACTACAGCTGGCTCGCGCTCGGCTTCTCCATCTCCGGGTTCCTCGGCCCGACGGCCTCCGGGCTCGCCATCGACGGCGCCGGGCACCGGGCGACCTTCGCGCTGCTCATGGCGTCGGCGGTCGTTCCCGCCGCCTGCATCGCCTGGGCGCGGCCCTCGTTCCCCCGCGCCCACGCCGGCGCCCCGCCCGGAGGAAAGGTGAGCGACCTCGTCGGCGACCGGAAGCTCCGGCGCGTCTTCGTCGTCACGGGGGTCCTCGCGATGGCGTGGGACCTCTTCTACTTCGTGATCCCCATCTACGGGACCTCGATCGGCCTTTCCGCCTCGACGATCGGCGCGATCCTCGGGTCCTTCGCCGCGGCGACCTTCGTCGTGCGCATGGTCCTGCCGTGGTTCGCCCGGCGCCTGCCGGAATGGCGGCTGGTGAGCATCACCCTCTTCGTCGCGTGCGTCGCCTACGCGCTCTTCCCGCTGGTGCGAACCGTGCCGCTCATCGCGGCCATCGCGTTCCTGCTCGGCCTGGGCCTCGGCGCGTCGCAGCCGAGCATGATGTCGCTCATCCAGCAGGCGACGCCGGCCGGGCGGCTGGGCGAGGCCCTGGGCGTGCGCACGATGGTCATGAATGCGAGCCACACGATGCTGCCGCTGCTGTTCGGGGCGGTCGGCACGGCTCTCGGGATGGCGCCCGTGTTCTGGGCGATGGCCGTCTGCCTGGGGGGCACGGGCGAGTTCGCGCGCCGCCGCGCCGGGTGACGGCGCGGCGCCCCGCCCGCCGATTGGATGCCAAGTGCTTGTGTTAAAATGACAATTTTCCCCATTTTCGAGGCGAGTCATGCCCATCTACGAGTATCGGTGCTCAGCTTGCGGCCACCAGCAGGAGTTCCTGCAGAAACTGAGCGACCCGCCCCACACCCGGTGCACGAAGTGCGGCGAGGAGTCCTTCGCGAAGATGGTCACCGCGGCCGGCTTCCAGCTGAAGGGCAGCGGCTGGTACGCGACCGACTTCAAGGGCGGCGCGGCCCCGGCGGCCAAGCCCGAGG
>Ga0209476_10000721_pt1 | contig 22755 bp, 17 predicted proteins | sample KloWWTrecipitate_FD_187179 | JGI IMG/M metagenome (GOLD analysis project Ga0209476, IMG submission 187179) | Active sludge microbial communities from Klosterneuburg, Austria, studying microevolution and ecology of nitrifiers - Klosterneuburg... | ecosystem: Engineered > WWTP > Aerobic digester... | reverse complement strand
ACCGCACCCATCCCATGGGAAGCAACCGACGGCGGCTGGTCATGGCGCGTCCACTACGACCCCGACGAACCAACACCCCTCGCCGATTGGCCCTCGCCCATCCCCGCCTTGGTCACCGTAGGAACACGCGGCCACCGCCAACTACTCGTCGACCTCGAAGCAGTCGGAACACTGGCAGTGTCCGGACCGACGGCGGTCGTCGAGGCATGGATCCGCGCGGTCGTGCTCGAACTCGGGGCCGGCGACGACCTCGCCGATGCCAGCGTGCTCACCGTCGGCAGCGGAGTTGACGGCGTCGAACACCTCGAACGAGTCGCGCACGTCCATCCCGACGAAGCAATCGGACTGCTCACCGCCAGGACCCACGACGTCACAAACCTCCTCGACGAACACGAATCGCTGTTCCACCGTCGCCTCGGCGAGAACCCAGTGCTCGGCCTCTCCACGGACGTTGTGGTGTGTGGCGACATCGAACTCGAGACCCAGACACAGATCGCAGCCTGCGTGGTACCTCGTCACGGGGCAGCCGTCATCCTCACCGCCGACATCGAACACGCCGGTGCCCGCCTCGTCCTCGACGGCTACGGCTCCGCCATCCTCCACGGCATCGGCACCGACCCAATCCTCATCACGCCCGTCGGCGTCCCCCGAGAAACCGCCGCCGAGATCGCTGTGCTCCTCGACCACGAACACGACGCGTCCGCCCACGAACCGCTCACCGGCGAACTCGTCACGGAACTCCTACCGGAATCCGAGCAGCGGCCCACTGACGAATCGGTGGCGTCAACGAGCGAACCGAGCGCCGCATTTGTCCAGAACAGCCTCCTCGATTCCGCGTGTTCCGACAACGGCGACGACGAGTGGTGCCGACCCGAACCCGCACTGCTCGTCCGCGTCCTCGGACGGCCAGCCGTGCCCGACCGCCCCGAAATACAAGGCCTCAAACTTCGCCTGCTCGTCTACCTCGCCTGCCAGAACGGCCGAACAGTGTCGCGGTCACGGATCCTCGACGCCGTCTGGGGCGGTGAGGCACGCGAGCGAAAGACGTTCTCGAACAAACTCTCCGACCTGCGCAACACCCTCGGCACGACGCCGACAGGGAACCCCATGCTGTCGACCGCAACCGACGCCGGCGTCCGACTCGACCCGAGCGTAATGACCGATCTCACCGTGTTCATCGCCCTCGCCGCCCGTGCACGCGACGCCGCGTCGAACGAAGCCATCGAACTCCTCAGCGACGCACTGGCGCTCGTACACGGAGAACCCTTCGACGACGGCGGATACGAATGGGCCGACGCCACCCAAGACAACGTTCAGACGCACGACCACATCCTGAACGCAGCCCGCGACCTCTACCGACTCGCCTGCGACGCCGCCGACCTCACCACCGCCCGCTTCGCGCTCGTGCAAGGCCTCAAAGCCGTCCCCGGCCACGAAGACCTCTACCGACTCCGCATGCAACTCGAACACCGCGCCGCCAACACCTCAGCCATCCACGCCACCTTCAACGAGCTCACCCACCAACTCAACGTCCTCGAATGCGAACCGTCCACCGAGACCGTGAATCTCTACCGCCAACTCGTAGGTCGTCGCTCCTGAGTCTGGCTCGTTTCGTTACCCGGCCTCTCCTGTGAGTGAACACCCATGTCCTGCCGGTTGCAGGGCACGGCACAAGCACCGTGGCCCAGCGTCCGAGCACACTCGACCCTCGACTGCGCGTTTCCTACAGAAATGTTCGGCGACCTCGCAGGTCACGATCTTCGTTGTTGTAGGGCCCGAAGAACTCCCAGAGGAACGGCAGTTCGAGCACGCTGCCACGCAGGCATCTCATATTGAGCGCGTGGAGGACGTCGGTGAGGTAACGCACGATGGTCGCAACGTGAAAAGTCGCTGCCCTCTGGACCCACTCACCCCGGCGCCCGTGAAGGACTTCGGCGCGCAGGCCAAGGATGGCAGTGCCTGTCTCTGAGTCCCGGACGACGCTTGACCGATCACCGAGCACGGCGTGAGCGAAATCGGCGAAATCGGCGTCCTCGGCCGCTCGACGTGCCGGGTAGTCCTTGATGAGATAGAGGCCCACCTCAGTGGCCCAAGCCGCTACCGGATCGCGGGTCGTCCTCTTGGAGCCAACCATGTAGTCAAGGTTGTAGTACCGGCTGGCCTTGCCGAACTCGGCTAATACTCCGATGATTCGCCCAGCTGCTTCGGCGTCCACAAGCTCCCAGTACAGCGTGTCGCCGTTGGCCGACAAGCGGCTACGGACCTCTCCCGCCATTGCGAAGAGGGGCACGAGGTCGTGGCCAAACCGCTTGCGTAGATCTTCGTCGGTTGGGACTGTGCCGTCATTCGTCAGCGCAACGTCGATGATGTAGACGAGCTTGAGTAGCCGCTCCAGCCCGGCATGGAGATTGAAAAAGGCCTGGCTATAGAGCCCGGTGTCGGCGTGGTTCGCTCGAGCGAGTGAGTTCAGCCCGGTGTTCAGACATGTTCGAATCAATGCAGCCTCACGGAGGTATGGGCGCCAATGATCCGGCATCCCGGCTCGTTGCGACAGATCAGGCGGCCTAGTCATGCCCATCACCCTCACCACACATCCGAGCAAGCTCTCCCAGCTCCAGCCACCAGTGGGCCTTCGTGGTGTGTGGAGCCCAGATCGCTGGATCACAGGCCGCCGCCGAACTTGACGGCAGGACGAACACTGCGGAGGTGCCGATTGTCCAGGGAGCCAATCCGAGTGGTGGCTTGCCGTGGCGGAGAGCGCGGCCAGCGACGCCGGCTGCTGTGAGACCGTTAAAGGCCACAATCCTTGGGGACACGTGAGTGATCTTGGCGACGAGGCCGCTCACGTCGTAGTCGTTGCGGACGAGGTTCGCATCCGAGGAGGAGGCTCGTGTCTTGACGAGGTCGGTCAGGCCGACTCCGCAACCCGGGAGCGTCTGATCATCGTCAGGGCCGAGCCGACGATGACCGATCAGCCCGGATGTGGCCAGCAGGGTCCAGAACTGGTTGCCGGGCCCAGCGTAGTAGTGACCCCGATTGGCCGACACGGTGGCGGCTGACGTGCCGACGATAACCACCATGAGGTCGGGCGTGAGGATGTCAGGCAACATTGTCGGCCCGCTTGCTCCACGTCACCTCGTGGGTGGTCAGATGCTCAGCAGACGCCACTTCGAAGCCGAGCTTCTCCAGAAGGACGACCACGGGTTCGTTGTCGATGTCTACGACTGCCTCGACAGTTCCAGCACCGTTGCCCAGCGCGATCTGAGCGAGTTGGGCAGCCATCGTGCTCGCATGTCCTTGGCCACGAAACATCGGACCGACGATGAAAGACATCTCGGGTGCATCTCCCTCCTCGCCTTCCGTGATCCATCCCAACCCAACTACCTGATTGCTGTCGTCTGTCAGCAGGAACGGCTGGAGTGCGGCCCCGGCCTCAAAGCCATCCATCAACCATTCGACGATCTCATGAACCTGTTCGACCGTTTCCGGCCGGCCGCCCTTGAAGAGGTAGCCGTGGGGATCGGGGTCCTCGCCTGCGAAGACCGCCGAATGCAGGACCCCTGTGTCGTCGCGAGTGAGTGGGCGTAGCGTCGTGTTGGGCACGGCGCCAGCTTCGCGCCATCGCTGCGGCCCGCCAGGACGTTTACTCGGGCTCTGACCGGGGTCTTGCCCTCAGCCCGTTGCGATTGAGGTACGCGGTCACTTCGCGCAACCAGCGCTCTCTTCAGGAGATTCGATCCTTCTTCACGACGGTGTCGCAGTTGGAGCACTTCAACTGGTTGGTCGTGTAGGGCTGAAGCGTGTTCTTGCCGCACACCGGGCACTCGTGACCCTTCGCCACTGGATTTCCTCCCACACGATTCGCTGCCCAGAGGCGAGCAGCGGGCATCGGATCGTCGCACAATCTTTTGATTGCGTCAATATGGCGGGCCTGGCCTGCCATGTTACAACCAATGCCCAACGCGACGGTGTTTGGGCTGGAGCGCTATCTCAGCCACGATGTGCCCGACGACATCTACGCCGAGGATCATGCCACAGGGATTGTCTGTGCTCGGAGAGCCTCGCTCACCGTCCGAACCCGTAGGCGCAGCCTGCCCTCAAGGTGCCGCTTGGGCACGAATGCGCCTCCAGACGCAGCGCTAGAAAGCGCACCCGGTCTCGGCGAGCAAGCGTGGATCGAGCCCGACGCCAGCGCGGTAGAGGCTCGCGACAAGGGGTTGCGGGCAGTGTTGGATGCCGTCGGAGGTGCGGATCTCGAAATGGAGGTGCGGGGTGCCGGAGCGGCCGGTGTTGCCGGAGGTGAGAATGAGGGTTCCTGCTTCGACGTAGCTGCCGCGGGTGACGTGGAGGTTGCTGCCGTGGCAGTAGGTCCAGCGGGTGCCGAGGTCGTCGACGATGGTGAGGCCGATGCCGCAGGGGGCACAGCCGTTGACGCCTCGGGTGGTGCAGCCTTGTTCCCACCAGTTGTGGGGCCAGGCTGAGACGGTGGCGACGGTGCCGCCGCGGACGGCGTAGATGGGGGTGCCGGTGGGGATGATCCAGTCCCAGGCGGGGTAGTCGTGGTGGGGGTCGTCGAGTTGGTTGACGGTGGCGTCGATCAACGAGCGTGGGCCGGGTAGCGCCCAATCGCCTGCCAGCACTTCGCCGGGCTCGCCTCCGAGGCAGCTACTCGGTATCGATGCGGGCGGTCCGGACGTGGGGGGCGCAGCGCCGCCGAGTTCGGTGTACTTGTCCATCCACCGTTGCTGGTATTGACGTGGAGTGAGCCGGTTGCCGGCCTCTGGTGCGGGGACCGTGTCCCACTCGGCGCTGCTCGAGGCCGGGAGGTGGCCGATGTACCAGACGACAGGAACGGCAGCGACGTCGTTGTGGCGGTCGAGGATCGCGCCAACCATCTCGGCGGCCTTGGCATCTTGAACGTCGGGCGGCGCGAGCAGAGCGCGGGCGTAGCCGCCGTAGTCCGCCCACGTCGAGTCGATGAACTGGTATGCGCCCGATGCGCTCGCGCCCGGGTTGGTGGCTTGGTAGTTGTCGCCTGATTCGAGGCTGCGGATCGTCGCCAAGACGGTCTCGATCGACGCGGCATCGGGTGCGCAGGCGACGAATGGTGGCGGGTCACCGTTGGCGAGCAGTACGGGTATGGAGACGACGCCGGCGAGCAGGGCGAGCGGTGATGCGAGCAGCAGGGAGTACTTCACACCCGCGACCCCACCCCCACGACCGGATCACGGCGCACGACATCGGTTCGGCGTCGGTGTCGCGGTCGGGGTGCCAACGGGGTGGGGCAAGCCGGTGAGCGAGGTTGGCCACCGGGGCCGGCCCGCTTCCGGAGGTACTGCGATGGCACACGACACAGGGCACACGACGAGACGAACGATGCACCGATTGACCGTCGCCGTGCTCGTGTCGGCCATCGCTGCCACGGCGGTGGCCTCGCCTGCATGGGCGGCGGTTCCGAATCCGCCGGCCGACGGGTCGGCGCCAGGCGCGGCGCTGATGACGTCGCTGCTGGGCTGGTTGAAGTGGGGCGGCTTGGCCGCTGCGCTGGCCGGTCTGCTGATCGGGGCGATCACGATGGGCGTCGGCCACTTCGGCAGCAACTACTCGGCGTCGTCTGCGGGTCGCAAGTGGCTGCTCGGCGGCATGGGCGCGGCGATCCTGTCCGGACTGGCTTGGACGATCGTCACGACGCTGTTCGCTGCGACGGGCGGCTGACGATGGCTCGTTCGATCGCGGTCGTCGGTGGTGTGCTGGCGACGGTGATGCTGGTCGGTGCCATCGTCGCCCGGGCTGGGAGTGGCGATACCGGACCGGATGGCAACACTTCCGCCCCAGTCGCGGAACCCTCGGCGAGCTCTCCATCAGCTACCGGGCCGGGTGTGGCCGCTGCGCCGAGTGCCTCGATCGACGAAGCGCAGGTCGCCGCGATCAAGGTCGTGGGCCGTACGGGCGAGGTGGTCGCGGCAGGGTTCATCTCCCGACGGGAACTGATCGAGACGTTCACCACCCGGTCGTTCGGGCCGACGTTCGCGGACGGGACCGGTCGGGCGATCGACGCGATGCTGATCGAGTTGGGCAGCCGCGAGGTCGACCTCGCCGACCTGGTCGTGCGTGAGCAGCCGATTGCATCGACCGCCGCCACGACGGCGGACGGTGTGGAGGTGCGGGTGTGGTCGGTGCTGATCATCGCCGCGCCGGGTACTGGCCCTGGGCGGCAGGTGTGGCGCACTGTCACGCTCGACATGGTGCAACACGACGGGGTGTGGCTCGTTGACGGGTGGGCGTCGTCTCCCGGACCGACGCCGTCTCCGCCGGCGGAAGGGATCGTCGACTCGGCCGAGACCGTGGCGGTTCCGTTGTCGTGGGACCCGGTCGGAGCGGGCTGACGTGTGGCCCTTCCCGAATCCGCTGGACTTGTTCGGCGACGCCGTCGGCGGCGTCGTCGGATGGGCCTGGGACAAGGTGATCCAGGGGATCTACACCTGGTTCGCCAACGGCCTGCTGCTGTTGATGGAGTGGGTCTGGAACGTGCTCGACACCGCCACCACACCACGGGTCACCGAGGCCTGGTTCACGAACGGCCTGATCCGCCCGCTCTCCGGAGTGGCTGTCGGGATCACGGTGGCGATGATGCTCGCCTCGGCGATCCAGGCCGGTCTCGGTGGACGGCCGGAACTGATCATCGACGCGTTGAAGGAGGGCCCGAAGTCACTCGTCGCCACCGCCCTCACCGTTGTCGTGATGGACGTGATGATCCAAGGAGGCGACGTGTTGGCCGACGTCGCCTGGCAAGCCGGTCGCGGCGACGCCCAACAGGTACTCGACGGGCTGGCGGCCACGATGGGTTCGTCGGGTGGGCTGGCAGGGACGTTCCTCGGGCCGCTGGCGTTGCTGTTCGGGATGGTCGGCTTGCTCGTGACGACGGTGGTGTTGTTCATGCGCTCGTCGATGCTCTATCTCGTCGCCGCGTTCGCGCCGATCGTCTGGTCGACGTCGGTTGCCCCGATGATGCGCGGCTCGGGTCGTCGGCTGATCCATCTCGTGGTCGCGCTGGTGTTGGCGAAGCCGGCGATCGCGATCACGCTTGTGGTCGGCACGAAACTGCTCGCCAACGCCGGCGCCCCGGGCACGACAGGCGCAAGTTCCGGGGCGTCGGCCTTGGGGACGATGCTCGCCGGGTTCTCGTGCTTCGGGATCGCCGGTCTGAGCCCTGCAGTCATCTTCAAGCTCCTGCCGAGCGTCGAGGGCGGGACCTCGGCCACGGGCGTTGCCGGTGGCTGGGGCCGGTCGGCGATGACGGCGGCGCAGATGGGTCTGATGGTCAAGTCGATGGGAGCCTCGGCGGGGGCTTCCGCAGCGACCCGGGCGATGCCGTTGACTTCGAGCGCCGACGGCGCGTCGAGCCAGAGCGTTGGAGGGATCGCCGGCGGCCCGGGCGGATCGGCCGGCGCGACGGGATCTTCGACGATCGCGACACGCCCAACGACCACCTCGGAGCCTGCATCGAGTGGGCCAACGGTCGCGCCACCGGGCGAGTCGCGTGACGCCCAACCGACCGGCGACCAGCGAGGGCCGTCGGCATGAGCGGCACAGCCCGCGAGGCCGCCCGCTATCGGTTCGGTGACTCATCCCGCAGCGGGATGCTGCTCGGGCTGTCGCTTCGCCAGGGCGCGCCCCTGGTGGCCGGGATGCTGTGGTTGGCGTTGGCGTTGCTGATCGAGTTGCCCCTCGTCGGGCTCGTCGGTCTGGCTCTCGCATCGGTCGCGTCGTTCGGCCGCTGGCGGCACACACCGCTGTACGACATCGCCGCTCCAGGTTCGCGACTTGGTCTGCGACGGCTACGAGGGCGCGGTGTATGGACACGCCGATCGTTGATCGGTGCCGGCTCGGGGTACGACGACGTCCTTCCGGTCGCGCTTGCTGGACTTGAGCTGATCGAAACCTCGATCGATTGGGCAGGCAACACAGCGACCGTCGGTGTGGTGCGAGATCGAACGGCCGGGACGGTCTCGATGGTGATCGGCGTGCTCGGTGATGGCTTCGCCGCGTCGAGCGCGCTCGAACAGGACGGGATGCTCGCAGGGTGGGGCGCAGCGCTCGCTCCGCTCGCCCGCGACCGTTGCCCGGTCACCCGGGTCACCTGGCAGGAGTGGGCGCACCCGGTCGGTGTCGGCACGCACCGCCAGTTCCTCGCCGGCGTGGCGACCCGACCCACGAGCGCCACCACGGCGGCCGCCGACTACGCCGATCTGCTCGACACGCTCGACCGTTCGACGATCGCCCACGATGTGCTGCTCACGATCACGGTCGACCTTCGTCGAGTCCGCTCCCGGCGAGGAGCATCAACGGTTGCAGCGGCGCTCGCGGTGCTCTCAGGTGAGGTCGACCTGCTGGCCGCCCGACTGTCAACAGCGGGACTGGTGGTGTCGCCGCCACTGTCGCCGGCAGAGTTGGCGACGGCAATCAGGGTGCGATCCGACCCGACCCGTGAGCATGCCGCCGTCCCGCGATCGCTCGCCGCGATCGCCGGGCGGGGTGTGGCCGAGTGGGGACCGATGGCCGTGGAGTGCGACTGGTTCCACGCACGAGTGGACGCATCCGTGCATCGCACCTACCGGATCGTCGGCTGGCCGATGCTTCCTGTGCCAGCCGACTGGCTCGCCCCACTGCTGACCGGCGGTGGCCAGACACGCACCTTGACCGTCGTCATGGAACCGGTGCCGATCGTGCACGCTGCCCGTGCGGCCAACCGGCAGCTCACCTCGCTCGAGACGGATCGTGACGAGAAGCATCGCAAAGGATTTCGGCCGACCGCTCGCGAGCGTCGCCGTATCGCCGACGTCGAGACGCGGGAGGAGGAACTCGCTGCAGGGCATCCGGAGTTTCGTCATGTCGGTCTGCTCACAGTCTCCGCCGCCACCGTCGACGAACTCGACGACGCGTGCGCCCAAGTCGAGCAGGACGCCGCGCAATCGATGCTCGACATCCGCCCCGTCGCCGCCCGCCAAGGCGAGGGATGGGTCGCCTCACTCCCCCTCGGCCGATCAGTTCGACGCGGGGTCTGGACGTGACAGCAGCAGCCGACCACCGCAAGCGACGTCAGCGGCCATCGCAGGTGACCGGCCGCGCCACCCCGCACAAGGGTCGACGGCCAGCGGACCGATCAAGAACACACCGTGACCCTGATGACAAGCCGGTCAGTCGACTCGGGGGCGGCCCCGGTGTGCCCGTCGACTGGTCTCGGTCGACGCTTGCCCATCTGCGCTCGGTGTATCCGTTCCACACGGCCGCCGGGTTCGGGGAACGGGGCGTGCTGCTTGGCGCCGACGTCACCGGCGGGTTTCGAGGGTTCTATTTCGACCCGTTCGAGTTCTACCAGCAGCGGCATCTCACCAACCCGAACATGATCGTGATGGGCTCGGTCGGGTTCGGTAAGTCGGCCACAGTGAAGGCGTTGATCCGACGCCTGCAAGCCGTCTACGGCGCCGGCCGCTATCTGGCGATCATCGACCCGAAGGGCGAGTACTCGACTGTTGCCGCGGACCTCGGGTTGGCGGTGATCAAGTTGTTCCCCGGCGAGGGCGGAGCACGGGTCAACCCGATGGATCCCGGCAGCACCTCGAACGACGACAGCGTCATCGCCCGCCAGACCCTCGCCGCGCAACTTGTCGCCGGTGTGCTCGGCCGCGAGCTGACCCCGCTGGAAGATGCGGTGCTCTCGTGGGGGATCGAGACTCGATGCCGCGCCGATCAGGCGTTCACTCTCGCCGACCTGCATCGCGAGATCCTCGACCCACCCGACGAACTCGTCCGTCTCTCGCGCCACACGCCGCTCGAACTCGCGCGGGCTACGTCGCCGGTCACGTTCGCTCTCGACAAGCTGTGTTCGCGCACGCTGCGCGGAATGTTCGACGGCCCGACCACGGTGCATGTCGACTGGGACAACGGCCCGGGTGTCGTGCTCGACCTGTCCGCCGTGTACGCCAACAGCGAAGCTCTGCCATTGGTGATGGTCGCCGCCACCCACTGGCTCAACGGCGCATTGCGTGGTCGCCCCGAACGACGCTCCGTGCAGGTGATCGACGAAGCCTGGGCGGCTGTCCGTCACGGTGCCGCTTACCTGCAGGGCTCACTCAAGCTTTCCCGCACGTACGGGGTCGCCACCGTGCTGGTCTGCCATCGCCCGTCCGACCTCACCGCGCAGGCGGACGACGGCACCGCGTCGTCGAAGATCGCCGCCGGGCTCCTGTCTGACATCCAGACCCGCGTGCTGCTGCGGCAACCGCCTGAGCAAATCACCGCGGCGGTCGAGATGTTCGATCTCTCCGAACGGGAACAGGATTGGCTGAGCCAGCTCGTGCAAGGCCGTGCGATCTGGAAGGTCGGTGCCCGCACCGCCGTCGTTCAGACCGTGTTGACCGCTAACGAGCGCAAGCTGTTTGACACGGATGCGGCGATGACCAGCGATATCGCTGGGGGCTTGGGGGAGCGTGTCGGGTGAGTCGCCCGCCGGCGACGACTCGCTGGCCGATCGACGACATCTTGGCGCGCACCGACCTCGCTGCGCTGTTGGACGAGTTCGCCCAACCCGACCAACGCGCCCGTCGGTGGCACTGTCCGCTGAACGACCACGACGACAACCACGCCTCGGTCACCATGCATCGCGATCAGCGCGGACACCAACGCTGGCGATGCTGGTCCGGCGACCAACGCCACCGCGGTGACGCCGTCGACCTCGTCCAAGCCGTGCGTGGCAACACCCGCGCTGAGGCGATCGACGAACTCGCGGCACGAGCAGGACTGCAGCCCGGCCGCGAACTCCCGCCGGTCACACCGCGGAAGACGACCGCGCCACCCGCCACCCTGCTCGATGAACGCGTCGTCGCCTACGTCAACATCTGCGCACGACTGCTTTGGTCACCGCTCGGTACGCCCGTGCGTGAGTGGCTTCACGACCGCGGCCTCGACGACGACGTGCTACGAGCCAACCAAGTCGGTGCCGACCCAGGCCGCAACCGCCTCCGCCGTACGCGGGGCATTCCCTACGGGGCCGGCGCCGGAGCCACGTTCCCAGCGCTCGACGTGAACGGCCAGATCCGCTACGTCCAAACACGAGCGCTCGAACCGAGACCCGGATACGGCAAGTACGACAACCCCTCCGCCGCGCTCGCCCCGAACCCAAGGCTCACGTGGGCTGTGCCGCCTGGCCCCGTCCAGCCAGGCCAACTGCTGATCTGCGAGGGCATCCCCGACGCCCTCATCGCCGCCCAAGCCGGCTACCGATCCGTCGGCCTCCTCGGCACCAACGCACTCGACCCCGCCGTCGCCACCCGCATTGCCAACCTCGCCCTTCGAGACAACCTCGACGTCACCATCATCACCGACAACGACGACAACGGAGTTGGCAAACACCTCGGGCAACAACTCAGTTCTGGCCTCCGGGTGCAGGGATGCATCGCCGGCGTGCTCGAACCGCCGGATGGGCACGACCTATCAAGCTGGGCGCGCGGAGACAGCAAGTGGAGCGAACGGCTTAGGGGCAGTCAGCTGACGAAACCGTTGCGCCACGACACGGCGTCGCTTATCCCGTGACATGAAGGTGAACCAGCGGACAGGCTCACCACCCACGACCGGCAACCGCTTCGACTCGCGGCACCACCGCATGTGTCATTGATCTGCATCGCGACGCAGGGCGGGTTGACGAACTGCCTGTGTCGCAACGCGGATGGGAGATGGTGGAGAGAAGACCATAAATCTGGTCAACGGGGGACAGTCCTAGAGCAACTAGCAGGGAGAACGTTCCGCTTGCTCGCGGTACCATCGACGTCGTGCATGCTTCGTCTGACTTCACCAGGAACGAAGTCTGCCCGTCCGCTTGTGCACGAGGACATCGCTCATGAAGCGGAGCTACGCGGCTGAGCTTCTAGAGCTGCCTGCGACCTACCGCACGGTGGTCGAGGCCGATGTTGGCGAGTCGGTCGCCAACGTTGTTCGGGTGCAGCGGCCGATGCTGTATGTCGGGTCTGGGGGCGCGCTCGCGGTAGCGCGCCTTGCGGCGGAGCTTCACACTCGTTCGACCGGGGAGCTGGCGGTTGCTGCCACGCCGCTCGAGGCTGCAACGTCCGCGCTCGCTCCGACCACGGGTGTTGTCTTGTTCTCTGCGCGTGGCCGGCACCCTGATGCCGCGATGGCAATCAATAGCTCCCGGGCGCGGGGCGCTGCGCACCTAGGTGTTGTGTCCGCAAGAACCCGGGCGGAATTGCCGCCGAGTCTTGCGGCCGACGACGTTCGCGTGGCCACCGTGCCCGCGTCGCCGGATGGATTCCTGGCGACGAACAGTCTTCTGGCGATGGCGACCGCTGTGTGTCTCGCGCACGACGTTGAGTTGCCGGCGATGCTGCCAGCCTTCCTTCCGCTGGAGTCGCCGAGTCTTCGCCGTTCGTGTCTTGTGGTGACTGGACCCGGCACTGCAGCAGTCGGAGTAGACCTTGAGGCGCGCCTCGTGGAGACCGGCCTGGCCACGGTGCAGTTGACGGATTATCGCAACCTCGCACACGGTCGTCACGTCGGTCTCGTTCGGAACCTCGACTCGACCACGCTGATCGGGATCGTCGAGCCATCGTCAGCTGCGATCGCCGACCGGACGCTGGCGCTGCTTCCTCCGACGGTGGACCTCGTGCAACTTCGAAGCGAGTTGCCCTGGCCGTCGAGTGTCCTCGACCTACTGGTGCAGTCGATGTATCTCGTTGCCACTGCAGGCAAAGAACGAGGTGTCGATCCTGGTCGGCCAGGCGTCCAGACTTTTGGGCGGCGCCTGTATCACCTCCCGGTCACAAAGTTGCTGAGCGGGCCGGCGCCGGATCCCGTCGTCCGAAAGCTCGCTGCGCCGAACGCGTCTGCGAGGGTTGTGTTCGAGTCGGCGCTAGAGGACTGGATGGAGGTTGCACGCGGGACGGTGATCGGTGGAGTCGTTCTGGACTACGACGGGACCTGTTGTCCCACATGGGACCGATACCGCCCCCCACCCGGGGCGGTTCAAGATCAGATCGTGAGATTGCTCGAGGCAGGTCTCGCCGTGGGGTTTGCCACGGGTCGCGGCCGCTCGTTGCACGACAGCACCCGGAGCTGGCTGCCCGAGAAGTATTGGGCACAGGTGCATGTCGGACTTTATAACGGCACTCAACTACTGCGTCTCGCCGATGATCCTTCCGATAGCTCGGGTTGCGATGGGATCCTTGCCGCAGCGGCGGATCGTCTTGAGGGACTCGGCATGTGCGACCAGTTGGTCGTCGAACGACGACGAACCCAGGTCTCGATCTCGACCCCCGATGGCAGACTCTCTGGAACTCAGCTCCTGCCTCTGGTTCGTTCGGTCCTCTCTCGACCTCCGTTCCTGCTGTGCAAGTCGCTGGTGTCGGGCCATTCGGTCGACGTCATCGCACCAGACGTAGGCAAGACTGCAGTTTTGGAGTCAGTGACGAACGCAACGACTGGTGCGGTGTTGGCAATCGGCGATCAGGGTCAACTTGACGGCAACGACTTCGAACTTCTCGCGGCCACATCGGTCAGTTTGTCTGTAGATCAGTGTTCCGCTGATCCGACCAGATGTTGGAACCTCGATCGTCGCGGCCAGCGCGGTCCAGAACTCTTGGTGCGGTACTTGAAGGCCTTGCAGCCACGTTCGTCCGGTGTCCGATTCGTCTGGAAGGACCGATGAGGGACGAACTCGCCGGACAGCTCCTCGACAAACTGCTCACGTGGTCGGCAGAGGAGCAGGCACAGTGGATGGCCGACCTGCGTCGCCTCGCCGCCTACAAGTACGACGACTACGAAGGATTCGCGGCTGGCGAGCGGTTTTTCGAAAGTTTTGCTCGTTGGCTCGGCCAGTTCGAGTCGGCGGATGCCCGTCGGCGCCTCGTGGGCTTCGTCCGTTCCGAGCTGATCTTCGTGTCGCGGGACGAACTCAACCACGCAATCGCATGCGTCTACCCGGATTTCATCAAACGGACGCTGGTCGTTCGAGCCGCAGAGGAAGTCGGTCTGTCGCCCTTCAGTGTGAGCGCTGTGGTCAACACCAATGCCTTTCGTACGCTGCGAAGGAAGACGCTGTACCTAGGCCTGAGCGACGGGGCTCGACTGGACCGACTGCGTCGAGCCAGCCCGGAGCTGTCGCACGAACAGTTCTGGCTGTCACCAGAACTCGGTCCCCACGCAGTGTCAACCATGGCCGAGAAGCTCTCGGAGGCGATCACCGAGCACAGCTTGGACGGCGAGCCTCGGTTCCGTCATGTTGTGCTCGTCGACGACTTCTACGGCAGCGGCACATCGTTGCTCTCCCGAAAAGAGGATGGCACCTGGGGAGGGAAGTTGTATCGGGCACGCGACCATCTCAACAGTGTCCTTCGGTCCGGCGACAACCCTCTCCTGGAAGCCGACGCCGACGTCACCGTCGTCATCTACGTTGCGAGCGCTCAGGCCGAGAGCCACATCCGCGACACCCTCGAAGTGTTCGAGCCAACCTGGCGTCTACATGTCGTCCAGCAACTGCCCGCCAGCCTGCCCGTCGCCGATCCCGAGTTGTGCGCGCTCAGCGATTGGTTCTTCGATGACGTCCTTATCGACAAACACAAGAAGGAGCGGGTCCCGCTCGGATACAAGTCAGCAGCACTTCCACTCGTCATGCATCACAACACTCCGAACAACTCGATCTCGCCGTTGTGGGCTGACAGCACCGAGCGACAAGGCGGCAACTCCCGCCATGCGCTGTTTCCGCGCTACGAACGACACCACGTGGATCGGCCATGAGCATCTACTTGAACCCGTTCTACGCCCGAGCGTCAGAGCAACACCGTGACACGCATCAGTTTGTCACCACCTTCGGGGCTGGCGCTCTCGACATGCTCCCGGAAGCAATCTGGGATCGCCTCGTGTTGCTGAGAAGCTCGCCCGGAGCCGGCAAGACCTCCCTCATGCGGCTCTTCACGGTCGAGAATCTCGAGTGGACACGATCCCGAACGAAACCGACGGAACCGCTGCACCGCCAGCTCGTGGACCTTGGTGCAATCGACGACAGCGGCCCGCTCAAACTTGGCGTGCTCATAGACCTTGACCGCGACTACCGATCCTTGTTGGATCTTCCCATCCCCCCGGAGGTCTCTCGCCGACTGTTCTTCCGCTTGCTTGATGTGCGAGTTCTCGTCGGTGTCCTCCGAGCTGCTCTCACGCAAAGCCACCACTCGTTCCCCGAGGCAATCGACGAGATCACCTTCACGGTCCCAAGCGGAGACAGCCGAGTGGAGGCATTGCTGGAACGGGTGGGTGGACCAACCGGCGCGGGAATTCTCGAGTACGCACGCACCACGGAACGAGCGATCCTCGGTCTCCTCGACGCCCTCCTGGCAGTCGACGTCAACGAGATCCCCGAAGGCCACAACGAGCTCTACTCGCTCAGCGTGCTTGCCGATGCAAGCATCGTCGTCGCCAGCGAGGTCGTTACCGCCCAGCCTGTGATTATGTTCGACGACGGTCACAGCTTGGAGAGGTCACAACGCGACAACCTTCTTGGTGAACTTCGACTACGCCGGACGAACGTCGGCCGCTGGTACGCAGAGCGGTTCGAGGCGCTGTCGGACCAAGAGCTCCTCGGCGGTCTCGGCAGCGAAGGCCGAGACGTCGCTCTTGTGGAGCTTGACTCCATTGCACGCGAGGGCAGCACAACCGATGGCAGACGTTTCTCCCGGGGCCGATACGACCGTGTCCTCACCGACATCGCGAGACGACGCGCCGCACCCCAGTTGGCCACATACGCACAAGAGCATCAAGAATTCCTCGACCTCCTCGACGACGATCGTGATGCCTCGTTCACCGGAACGGGCTCAACAATCCTTCCAACGCTGGCGGCCCGAGCAGTCGAAGTGGCCGGCGGCGACGAGCGATACGGCAGGTGGATCGACGACGCCCGCCAACTCTCAGGTTTCGAAGCGGCCGTTCGTTGGCGCGAACTCGAAGTCCTCATCCTGCGCGATCAAGATCGACAGCAAGACTTGTTCGAGACGGCGCTCACTGACGATGACATCAACTCCAGGTCGAGCTCTGCGCTCCGGGAGGCCGCCGCGCTTGCCGTCGCCAACGAGTTCAATCTCCCGTACTACGCAGGATCGTCGATGGTCGTCCGGCTCGGATCGCACAACGCCCACCAGTTCCTCAACGTTTGCGGTGACCTGTTTGCCGAGATGCTCGTTGACGTCAGCCTCGGACGTCCGCCACGTCTGAACGTCGCCCGTCAGCACCGCGTGCTCCACCAGGCGAGCGAGCGACTCTGGGAGTCCATTCCGCGTACTGTTCCGAACGGCCGCGACGTCCAGGCACTCGTTCGAGAGATCGTCGCAATTGCACGCGTAGAAAACGCCAAACCTCGGATGCCCTACCCACCGGGCGTGACCGGCACTGCTCTGCTGATGGGGGAACGCAAGTTGTTGCTCGACGAGGACTATCGCATGAAGACTCCAGGCGCTGAACGCCTGTTCGGCGCCCTCGCGTCGGCTGTCGCTCACAACATCCTCAACGCGGACCTCGACTACTCGGTCAAGAACAACCGGTACATGGTGCTCTACGTAAACCGTCTCCTGTGTCCCCGCTTCGGCCTCCCACTCGGCTTCGGAGGCTTCAAGGAGCGACGTCTGCAGGCCATGGTCGGTTGGATACAGAAACTCCCGGCCCACGCCACACGCGGGCGAACAGGACCGCCAGCAGACAGGTTGGCGCTATGACCGGCCGCTGGGCGGACTACGTGATCGCCTTTGGAGGACCCGACGATGATCCCGAGCCACTCTGGATTGCGGCTGCCGCTACGAAGGGGGACAAACGGAGCATGTACGTCCTCGGCGTCGGCTTTGATCCACGATCGCTCGTCGGGTTACAGCGTTTCCTGGCGCTCGAGCACCCCAACGCCCCAGTTGTTGGTCTCGTGGAACTCCCGCCGCCCTCGGCCGGTTCTGGCCTCTCGGCCCGCGCACTAGCCACTGACAACAAGAACGCCTTCGCCGATCTCGTCGAAGGCGTCGAAGTGCGCACGATCGAGCACAAGGAGGTTTACTCACGCAGCAACGCGGGCCCGCGCGTTGCCCGCGCACTCACCGACGCCACCTTCGTCGCAGACATCGGACACCTGATCATCGACATCTCGGCGCTACCGGCAGGGCTGTACTTCCCGATGATCGCCGCAACGTTGACGTCGGTAGATCGCAACGTGACCAACTTTCCCGAACAAGTCCAGGTCGTTGCGTGCGAGAATCCTGACGTCGATGCGGCCATCCTCAAGCTCGGTGTCCACGAGGCCGCCGTCGTCGGTGGGTTCCGGGGCGCTCTTGAACACGAAAGCAACCCGACCGGCACTGTCATATGGGCCCCAGTGATCGGAGAACACGCCGGCCCGGCGCTTCAGGCCATTCACGACTTCCTCGGCCCTGGAGACGTCTGCCCAATCCTGCCCTTCCCGGCACGAAACCCCCGACGAGCTGACAACCTTTTGCTCGAACACCAAGTGCTCCTTCTCGATGCCTTCCGGGTCACGCCCGGAAACCTGATTTACGCGGACGAACGCAATCCATTCGACCTCTACCGCACCCTGTCTCGCCTCCAGGAAGACTTCCGACAAGCCCTCGCCGTCCTCGCCCCGACGACGCTGGCGCTGTCTGCCCACTCCTCGAAACTCCTGTCCCTCGGCACACTGCTCGCCGCGTACGAGCACACACTTCCGATCGTTGCGGCACCAGCAATCGACTACGAGATCAGCGACGTCGACCTCTCAGCCCTCGCTCTCGGCAACCAGCTCACCTGCACATGGCTCACCGGAATGCCATATCAATGACCCTTCACCCGTGTCGATGCTCCCGATTTCGATGCGCCAGGGTGGGCTACCGTACCCACATGTCATCCACCGACTCCATCCAAGTCCATGGGTGCCCGGCCAGGACCAACGCGCTGTGACTGCCGCAACGCAGCAGTCGATCATTGCCGCCGGCTACGCCCCCCTCGACATCGTGACCTACCGCGGTCGCGTGTGGCACGCCGCTGGCGGAACCGCCGGCAACGTGGCATCCATCCTCGGATTCCTCGGATGGAGCGCCTCGCTCGCCGTCGACTTCGGCGACGACCTCGCCGGCCGCCACGCACGTCGCGACCTGAAGAAGGCCAACGTTTCTGTCGACCTCGTACGACTCGTCGATGGTCTGCCCACCCCCAGACTCGTGCACGAGATCACCGACTCCGGACATCGCTACCACTGGCGGTGCCCATCCTGCCGCCGAGGATTTCCGATGAGCAGACCGCTGAGAACTGACCGAGCCCGCGAACTCATCGACATGGACCTCTCGCCGGACGTCTTCTTCTTCGACCGACTCAATGCCGGCACGATCCTCCTGGCCGAGCACTTCGCCACAGCCGGCAGCCTCGTTGTGTTCGAGCCCTCACGGCCTGCCCGAGCCGACCTCACAGAACGCGCGCTCAAAGTTGCGCACGTCATCAAGCATGCCGACAATCGAGAAGCCGGAGTCGACGACACGACCCCATCTCCGAACCAGGTGTGGATCGTCACGGGCGGAGCCCAGGGTGCACGCTTCCGAGTCGGCCGCGGGAGCTGGCACACATCCCCAGCATTCTCGTATCCCATCGTCGACACCGGCGGTGCGGGAGACTGGACAACTGCCGGTCTCGTCCACGCCTTGCCTCACGGCACACGCAGAACTGTCGCTGCCGTGGGGGACGCCCTTCGATGGGCTCAGGCCCTGGCCGCAGTGAGCTGCGGCGCCCCCGGTGCACGCGGCCTAGCTCGCCAGCACTCGGCCGACGCGGTAGTCCGAGCCGCAAAGTTCCTGGAGCAGCGCGGCGAATCGAGTGCAGCAGGGCAAGACGTCATCAAGTGGTCCAAGTCTTCGGTCCCGACTGCCACCTGTCGATGGTGCCTGCAAACATCGAGAGTCGAACTCGACGTGACCGGCACCGACGGCTGAGTTCGGATCCCTTTGACTGGTTGGAGCCCCAGACTTGCGCTCCACGTCAAGATCGATGTCTTCGCAGCTGTGTCGAGCATCCCCGGGCGGCAGGTCGGTGTGCTCGCTGCGTGGTAGCTCGCCACCACCATACGTTTGACGGCAACCGGCACAGCGCAGACGCCGCCTCTCCTCACATCAGGTCACACATCCTGGATCGCCGGGGTGGGGTCACCGTGCGTGAGGTCACGCGGCGAGTGCTTGGTGGACGTGGTTGGCAATGCTCCGCCGGGCGCGTGGGATGTTGATTCGGGTGCTCGTCTTCATCGGTCGGTCGGGCAGGTCGAGGGCGGGGATCAGCACGCCGTTGATGTAGTGGGTCCACTGGGTGGGGCTGATCTCGCCTCGGTCGATGCCGTCGTTGACGGCCGTTCGGAAGTCGGCGAGCGCCAGCCGGTTGACGATCGTGTCCTCCTGTTCGCCGTGGAGGTTGGTGCCGATCATCCAGTTGAAGTGGTGGGCGTCCGTGGGTGTGAAGTGGTCGGCGTGGCGTTGGCGGGTGGCGTGGCGGCGTTGGTGGCGGCGGCCGGCGCGTCGAGTGAGTACCTCGCACAGACGGCCGCGCCCTTCGAGACTGACCGCGAGACCCGGCTCGCACAGCAGGGCGGCGAGGTCTGCCAGCAGATCGTCGCTGGACTCGGCGGGCATGCCCCGGTGCGCGGCGCGCAGTCGGTTGGACAGCGCGATGAGCAGAACGGTGCGGGGTTCCGCGTGGGGCCGCCGGCCGACGGGCATGTCGAGCAGGGCGAGGACGATCCTGTCCGCATGGTCTTGGCGGGTGAAGTCGCGCAGCGTCTTGATCAGCTCGCCGATGTTGTCGACTCCGTGGAACGCCGGATGCTCGGCGGGCCAGTTGCGTGGAAGTGGTTGGTCGGCGAGGTTCTGCTCGAGTGTTCGGAGTTGGGTACTGAGATGCATGGCGGCCTCCTGGGCGTTGGGTTGTCGGAGGCGATCGTGCGATTTGGGGTTCCCGGCGATGTTCCCTGTCAGGTTCCCGATTCGGTTCCCGATCAGGGGTTTCTGTTCCCGATGGGTGCGCTGTGATGGCTCGGGAGCGCGTCGAGCCACCGGGCGGTGGCCTCGAGCTGGTGGTTGTTGCCGCCGGCGCGGCAGCGGTCTTGGCGGGTCTGGTCACGGCGGGAGGTGCGTGGCTGGCGGCGTGGTTCTCTGATGGCCGAGTCGGAGGGGGTCTGGCCGATTGGTTGCGCGTGACGGTCCGGCTGGCGCGTGGCGAGTCGCCTACGGCCGCATGGGGTGAGCTGGCGACCGGGTTTCCATCGACGGGCGCCTACTGGGCGTGCACTGCTGCGGTGGGGCTCGCCTCCGTGGCCGTCGCGACGGCCGCCGTGGTGATGTGGCGACGTACGGCGACCCCCGTACGGGCAAGGTTTGGCCAGCCGTTGGACGCACGAATCGCCGGTCGCGGCGACGTGACTCCGCTGCGGGTTGATGGTCTGGTGCCGCCGACTGGTCGGATGTTGCTGGGTCGTCACGCCGGGTCGGGGCGAGTCCTCGCAACCGAGGATCGCGAGCGAAACGCTCTGTCGGGCAGAGCCGCTGCCCGGCAGGGATCAAGAGGGTCGGTGGCCTTGATCGGGCCGACGGGGTCCGGCAAGACGGCGTTGGCGGCGTCGGCTGTGGCGACGTGGGATGGCCCGGCGGTAGTGGTATCGGTGAAGCGGGATCTGTACGACGTCACGGTCGCGGCTCGCGCCGACAAGGGCGAGTTGGCGGTGTTCGACCCGGCAGCGTCGACCGGTTTGCCGTCGGCGCGTTGGTCACCGCTGCAGCGGGTGGGAACAGCGGGCGAGGCGCTGCGCACCGGTCGAGCGCTGGCCCAGGCAATCCCTCGCAATGGGGTGACCGGGGCGGACTACTGGGCCAAACATGGCGAGAGCCTGCTGGGGTCGTTCATGTGCGTCGCCGGCCTGTCACAACTTGTGGCGCTGGAGGGCGCGGATGGAGCCGAGCCGGTGAACATGCAGCAGATCGCGACATGGGTGTCGACGGTGGCTATGGCAACGGACCCGGTGATCAACGCCTTGCTTCGCAGGGGTCTTGAGGACGATCAGCCGCCGCGGGTGCAGTTGATGGCCCGCCATGCTGCGTCGGCGTTCATTGGTCTGTCCCGTGAGGACGATCGGATTCGTTCGTCGATCTACGCAACCGCTCGGCTTGCGGTCGAACCGTGGTTGGAGCCGTCGGTGGCACACTCGGCAACCACCGATCCTCGCCAGTTCTACGACCTCGGCGACGAGTGGGAGCAGTCCCCGAGGTTCATCAACCTGGAGTGGCTGATGGGCGGTGGGGACGGGCGGTCGAACACCTTGTACCTGGCGGCACCGCAGACCGAGTTCGAGCGACTCTCACCGGTGCTGGGCGGTCTACTCGCCGACTTGAAGGACTCAATCCACACGTGGGACATCGCCGGCCGCAAGCTGAGCAAGCCGGTGCTGTTCCTCATCGACGAGACCGGACAGCTGGAGCTCGGCTGGCTGCCCGGCGAAGTGTCGACGATCGCCGCGCTCGGCGCGTTCTACGTGACCTGCTGGCAGAGCCTCAGCCAGATCCAGCACCGCTACGCATCGCTGGCCGACACCGTGCTGGGCGGTCACCGATCCAAAGTGTTCTTCGCCGGGATCGACGACGCCGCGACGCTGCGCTACTTGCACACCGTCACCGGCAGCGAACACGTCGCTCGCCGATCCTGGTCCGCCGACGTCTGGTCAGGCAACGGGCGTGGTCGCCGGTCGATCTCGGAATCCCAACAACGAGAGGAACTGGTACCGAACCATCTCGTTCGCACGATGGTCCCCGGTGAGGCGGTGCTACTCCACGGCACACTCCCGCCGATTCACCTGCGTGCCGTTCGGTGGTGGACGGAACGTCGCCTGCGTGACCTGTTCCCGAGTAGCCGCCCGGATGTCGTCACGTGCCCGTTGACTGCCAACGCCGCCGAAGTCTCCGGGCCGGTGTTGGACGCCTCGACACTCGAGTTCTCCCGCAGCCGGTTGCCCCGACCCGAAACTGGGCCGGTCTCGCCGGACGCAGGCGGCCATGCCCGTACACGGCGCACGAACGGCAACGGCCAGCTGACGATGGACCTCGAAACCGTCGCCTCCACCGACACCCCCGACACCGTCGAGCCGACGGTGGCCGTCGATGACAGCGCCTCGGGCGCGGGTCTGCGGGCCGTCAACAGGGTCGCCGGACGTTGTGAGCGTTGCACCGACCCGATCGCGCCGAACGCCGGCTCGGTTCGGGTTCTGAACAACCGGGAAGTGATGGTGTGCTGGCCGAAATGCGCCAAGGAACCCGGATCGGGAACGTGATCGGGAACATCGTCGGGAACATTGCCGGGAACCCGATTTGAGACCGTGCGCGCATGGTTCGTGTCGCCACCCGCATCGAGTTCCCGAACGACGACCCCGGCCCAATGCTCACCCATCTCGACCGGTGGGCAACGGCCACACTGACCAGCCCGGAGGCATGGGCGTCAGTGCTGGAACGCTGCGGGCAATGGCAGGACTACTCGGCCCGCAACCAGGTGCTGCTCGCCTCCTACGGGATCGCCACCCCGGTCGCCGGTGTCGCCACCTGGGATCTCGTCCCATCGCGTGAGCACGGCCGACCGTGCGCTGTTCGAGCCGGCGAGCACGGCCTCCCGGTCCGTGCCCCGGTCGAAGTCCCGGTCGCCACGACGTCG
>Ga0209476_10000720_pt1 | contig 22760 bp, 27 predicted proteins | sample KloWWTrecipitate_FD_187179 | JGI IMG/M metagenome (GOLD analysis project Ga0209476, IMG submission 187179) | Active sludge microbial communities from Klosterneuburg, Austria, studying microevolution and ecology of nitrifiers - Klosterneuburg... | ecosystem: Engineered > WWTP > Aerobic digester... | reverse complement strand
TTTATGTTGCCAGTAATAAAGACCATGCCCTTTATAAAATTTATCCTGATAAAAAAGTGGAATTATTTGCAGGTGCTGAAGGTTATAAAGGTACTGATGATGGAAACAGACTGGAAGCAGAGTTTACCTACCCCCGCAGGTTGTGTATTGATAAAGCAGGCAATATCTATGTGACTACAGATTACTCGGTGAGAAAAATTAGTGCTGATGGAAAAGTTACTACAATGGCTGGCAAACCAGCTCAAGGAGATTTTAAACCTGGCTCAGGTAAAGAGGCAACGTTTAGAGAAATAAAAGCCATAGCTGTAGATAGCAAGGGAAATGTATATGTAGCTCAAAATAATAATAACGGTGGCGGAAGCTCCATTGCTAAAATTTCTCCTGCTGGTTTAGTAAGTGTATTTGTTGGCGATATTAATCAATGGGAAAAAGAAGGTGTAAGTCCGGATGGTATAGGCAAGGCCGCCCGATTTATGCAAATAAATGCCTTAACAGTTGATAAGAATGACAATTTGCTTATTGGTGAAAAATCAAGAGTAAGAAAGGTCACACCTGCAGGGGAAGTTACTACACTTGCCGGCAACAAAACCAGCGATTGGAGAGATGCGGTGGGTGCAAAAGCTATGTTTAGAAATATTGGCGGATTATGTATAGACAGCAAAGGAAACATACTGGTAAGTGACCAGTTTTGCATTCGTAAAATGGTTAAACAATAAATCTTAAAATTAAAATCAAAATGAAACGAAAATTAATGGTAGGTATGTTTGCCTTATCATTTATAGCAATGATTGGATGTAACAGTAATGATAAATCAAAATACCCAACAGATAAAGATGGTAACCCCACTAATCTGATGCCGGAAAGTAGAAAGTCACTTGAGTTTAATGCAGAAACAATAGTAAGTCAGTTAAATAAGAACCTGCCAGATATATGGTATTACGATTATCATTTTGATAGTGCAAGAACGGCATCAACAAGTCAGGTAAACTATTATATGAGCCGTACCAAAACAGCAGCTGAAAAAATGATAACAGATGATTTTGCCAAAACTCAAAAGGAAGCAGATTGTAAAGAGTATAAAACTTCTACCGCCTGGTATTATGAGGAGTGCAGAAAAAGAAATATCAGCATTGAATTTCACTGGAATGATAATGCAGGAAAAGAAGTGTGTAAACATGTATGCAGTAATTAAGCAGTAGAAGATACTCCATCAATATTTTAATTGAAGCCGTATGGGTAGCAACAAAATTTATGAAAGTTGTATATAGAAATATCAATATCTCTTGTATCCCACAGCAAAGAAAATATTATAGTAAGTAATTTTTTGTATTCGTAAAATGTGCAAATAATAATTATAATACATTTTTAAACTAGTTTTTTATGAAATCAGTAATGACATTAGTATTTTTTTTGTTGATAGTAATCAACAGCAGTTTTGGCCAATCAAAAAGTTCGGGAGAAGCACCGACAGTTAAGTTGCCGGAAGGCATCTCCATTGCAGATGGAAAGCTACAGGCTAAAAAAGGGTATTATTTTCAAATAGCGGCTGATGGCAAATCAGCACAATTGATAAATGAAAAAAGAAATAGTGCTACTGGCGGAACATTTGTGTGTGCATGTGGTGAGATTTTGGGAAATGGAAGCTGTTCTGTTACAATATTAGCAAGTGAGTTAATCTGTTCGGGTAGTTGTACTTGTCAGTTCAGGACAATCATATCGGGTGTTAAATATGCTGTTGATTTTTTAAAAGGTAATCTGAAGAAAGTAGAATAATAATTTTAGTTGTGACAAGAAAGATCATCAATATTACAGGTAATGCCAGGAATATAGAAGGCAAGGCCGTATTAGAAGTAGAGAAAATCGGCACTTATTTTATTGCAGATATGAAGCAATGGGATAAGGAATGGGAAAACAGACGAATAAAAGTGATAGGCGATTTAGAAGTAAATGAAAAAAATAAATCAATGTATATTAAACATCCTGTGGTACAACGTCTATAATGGATAAACGAGCTGATGAGTTGCGTAAGGAGTGTACAGTAAAATTCCTTCTTACCAATTATTTGCCTGATCAGCATTCATTCTTTCTGAAACATCAATGGGTTGATGCTCTTTCCAGTCAGGATCATATTTTACAAACCAAGATATCCAAAAGCTGCGGCTTAATCGCATTAACCATGGTTGAAGAACGATTAACAGAACAGCATTTACTCCCATCCAGATAAAAAACCTGTTATCTTCTGTAGATAACCCAATCGTTAATGCCCATACAGCGAGGCTGAGTAAACTTAACCCAACTGTTATTCCATAACTGACATAGCTAGTGCCATAATAAAAGCCCACTTCAATTTCACTTGGCTGACCACATATTGTACATGTCTTATTCATCATCATGTTCTTCTTAAAACTAATTGAAACAGGATGTTGAAATAATTTTCCATCCCGACAACGGGGGCAACGACAGGTTAATGTTGAAGTAAAATATCCACGACTCACTTTTTTTTCTGACATTTTTATTATTATTTTATATACTGGTCGATAATTTTCCTCAACTCAAAAGCTTGTACAACACCAGACTGACGCCAAAGTATTTTACCGCTTTGGAACAATATAAGAGTTGGAACACTTTGTACCTGATATGCACTAGCAGCAGATGGACTCTGATCTATATCTATTTTGATGATTCGAACTTTATCACCCATTTGCTGATGTAATTGTTCAAGTACTGGTTTCATCATTTTACAAGGGCCACACCAGGTAGCTGTAAAATCAACCAGCACAGGTTGATTGCCTTTGATTAATTCTCCAAAGCTTTCTTTATTATTTGTTGTTTGCAACTTCTTTCTTTTTAAAAATGCTAAATAACAGGCCTCCCATCAATGCGCCATATGCTGTACTATTATGCCATTTAGAAGTTATCATACAAGTGCCACTGCTACAACCTATTTGCTGCCAGTAAAGATAGCCACCAATGCTGCCAATGATGATACCTGCAATCAATAATTTATTATTTAGTATCCAGTTCTTCATACTCTATGGTTTCATTTTTTGATGAATTATTTTTTTGTGTAGTGGTGTAACAAATGTTTCCTGCACAACAAACTCCATCAGTAAAAAGTGCAAAGATTGTAAATAAACTTCCAACTATTATTCCGGCTACTTCCCCGGATTCAATAGAGGAGTACAAAATTAAGCTACCTAATCCAACTCTTACAAATTTTAACGTTGTCCAGCCTGTTCTAAGTTTATATAATAGATTCATTGTAATTAAATTTCAAATTCAAAATTCAATAAATAGGAAGGAAAAGGAGGTGACAATTGTTACTGTTAAAGAAGTAATTACTTAATTAATTGCCAAAATCTTACATTTTCCCAGGCAGAATTTTGTTCCAATAAAGCCATGGCAGCACTTTTTTCTTCAGTTGATACATACTCCACCTTTCTTTACTCTGATCGATCGGAAAAGTTTCAGTAGGCTGATTATTGTAATCAAACTCACATAATACTAATTTCCCATAACCAGTAACTACCGGGCAACTGGTATAGCCATTATACTTTTCATTCAATTCTTTTCCTTCCATGACGGCCAGTAAATTTTTAACCAATACCGGAGCTTGTTTTCTTATGGCAGCACCGGTTCTGGAAGTAGGTAAAGAAGATGCATCACCCAGTGAGAAAATATTTTTGTATTTGAGGTGTTGTAAAGTGTGTTTATCTACATCTACCCATCCGGCTTCGTTTGCAATTGAACTATTTCTTACAAAATCAGGAGCACTTTGCGGAGGAGTAACATGTATCATATCGAACTCCACATCATATACTTTGTCTTTATTCTGCTCTCCTATTCCAACAAACTTTGCTTTTTTATTTGGCCCGTCAATTTCAACGAGCTTTGTAAAGAAATTCAACTGTACCTTATCTCTTTCGGCTACTTTATATAATGTTTTTTCGTATTTATCAACTCCGAACAGTCTTGTGCCTCCACTCCAGTATTGAATTTCTGTATTGTCAAATACGTTTTGTTTTTTAAAATAATCTGCTGCAAGCCACATTATCTTATGTGGTGCTCCGCCGCATTTTACAGGTGTATTCGGATTGGTGAATAATGCTTTGCCACCTTTGAGATTTTTAATGCATTCCCATGTGTATGGAGCTTGTTCAAAACTATAATTGGAGCAAACTCCGTTTTTCCCCAATGTTTCTTGTAACCCTTTTATTTCGTTCCAGTTTAATTGTATACCCGGAGCTACAATCAGGTATTCATATTTAAGTGTTTCATTATTATCTAATGTTACTTCATTTGTTGAGGGTTGAAAGGAAACTACTTTTTGTTTGATCCACTTTACCTTTTTGGGCATCACAGATGCTTCAGTTCTTTTTGTTTTATTAATATCAAATACACCAGCACCAACTAACGTCCAGGCAGGTTGGTAATAATGGTGCTCGGATGGTTCAATGATAGTTATATCAAGCGATTTATTTTTTCTTAATAGTTTAGATGCAGTTGAGATACCAGCATTTCCGCCGCCAATTATTAGTATTTGATGATTTTGTGACATAGCTTTTTTGTTTGCTGCTAAAGTATCTCACTGTCAGCTGTTTGATGGTGACAATTATCACTGCTGTCGTTTTTTTTCTTATGATTCTAATCAGGTGATTTAATACAATACCTGTTATTTGTGATAATCATCACCAAAGGATATAGGATATCTGACTATTTTCGATTCTTAAAATTGAAGCTATGGCAACTCAAAAAATGACTACTCAGGATTTCAAGGACAAGGTATTCAACTATGAAAAAGTAGCAGATTGGAAATATTTGGGGGAATTACCTGCTATAATAGATTTTTATGCTGACTGGTGCGGTCCATGTAAAATGATTGCACCGCTTCTCGAAGAGCTTTCCGATGAGTATAAAGGGAAAATCAGTATTTATAAAGTAGATACAGATGTGGAGCAGGAATTGTCTGCTGTATTTGGAATACAAAGTATTCCCACTATGCTTTTTATTGGTGCTGATGGCGAACCAATGATGCAGCCAGGTGCTTTGCCTAAACATGTATTAAGGAAAATTATCGAAGAAAAACTATTAGTTGCTACAAAGGAAATAAATTAAGTTTTAACGAATGCATCTTATTATTAGCGTTGAGATAGCATCATACGTTATTCTTAAAATTGTATAAAATCATGAAAGAGTTTTGGAATCAACGATATACCGAAAATGAATGGGTATATGGGCAAGGCCCTAATAATTTTTTTAAGAAGTTTATTGACTCTAACAAACCAGGTACTTTATTATTGCCGGCAGATGGTGAAGGAAGAAATTCCGTGTATGCTGCTTCTAAAGGATGGGAGGTAGATGCATTTGATTATAGTGAAGTAGCTCAAAAAAGAGCTTTAGAATTTGCGGAAAGTAAAAAAGTTAAAATCAATTTTGAGTTGGAAAGTATTCAGGATTTTAAAACCAAAAAGAAATACGATGTGGTGGCATTAATCTATATACATCTTCCTGAAGTACTTAGAAAATCTTTTCATAAAGAAATTTATGAATCAATCAAGCCGGGTGGTTTTTTAGTTTTTGAGGCTTTTGCTAAAGAACAACTTGGGTTTGATAGTGGTGGACCAAAGGATCTGGAATTATTATATGACGCACCTTCACTCTGTAGTGATTTCCCATTTTTGCATTTACTTACCTGTGAGCAAATTGAAACAAATCTTAATGAAGGGCCATTTCACCAAGGTAAGGCGGCTTTGTTGCGAATGATTGGTCAGCGGCTTTAACGATCGGCCAATAATATCTTTCCAGATCAGTTAATTCATTCTCCAAGTAGTAAACTTTTATTTTGGTTGGTCATTTTTATTTGACAGTATACTGAATTGTTATTGCGTATGTATACTCATTTATTAATATAAACTTTCCATATAACAGGAGAGGCTCTGCTTGGATCACCTTCATTACTCCAAAAAACATTCGGAGCTCTGCTGTCAATACCTCCTACAATATAGCCTATCAAGGTTTTTGTATTTGGCAGCTGATCAAGCTGTAACATACCATTGTCTGTAATGAAAGACTTTGCAGGTATAAATTCTGAAGCAGCGCCAAAATAGCCGGGCATTGGTTCGGGTAACAAATATTCTTTAATAGTAGTTTTATTCCTTTCAATTACACTGATACTTTTTACAAAAGGGACATTGTCGTCTTTCACTATTTCTTCTTGGTCATTTTTATAATATTGCGCAATTCCACCAAAAAAAATGGAAAACATCGTTTTACTTTTTTTGCTGTAAATGGGTAGTGTGGCTGTATGGTAATGACTAAATTGTTGGTTAAATCCTTCTACTTCATTAAAACTATCTTTCTTAATATCAATCAATGTTGTAAAAGGAACATCTTTTTTATACTGAAAAACTCCGGAGAAAATAGTCAACATCTCTTTTCCATCTTTATCCAGTTGCATAAGTAAATTATAATCTCTTCTATGAAACGAAGAGTCAGTAATTGCTTTATAGTTTTCAATTGAAATGGAATTTTTATTTTTTTTCAATTGGAATTGTCTGATTTGATTGGTGTATTCTTGTGTAAACCCCGGGCCATGGTCTGGGCCCATTGGATTATATCTTCCGGTAAAACGCTGACCTCCAACGAGGAAATATGTATTGTTAAGTTGATTGAGACGTCCGCCTGTTACCGCCATTCGCTCATCATTTAGTTGATTAATAAATGAAGAGGTATTATTATCTTTTATGATTGCGTTAATCAGTTCTTTTACCTGAATGGTAATTAGTGCTGGATGAGTAATATGATTTTTAGCAGTTTCACTATAGCCATATCCGCCTATCAATACTAATTGATTGGCCTGTTGATAAAATTGCATATTTGTACTTTGCAATTGCTCAGCTATTGAAGCAGGTAAGTCTACAACCGATTTTGACCATACTTTTTCATTTTTAAAATCAATGACAATCAGATCCGTATTATTAAATTGTTTATTGAATGCAGCAAAAGGTTGTCGGCGGTGAAGTCCGTCTTTTCTTCCCCCAATCAATAAAAGTAAATCGCCATCCTGAGCCCAGGCGTATGATTGAAGTCCCGCAAAGCCGTTCATAAATGCAGGTTCTAATGTAAGTTGAAAGGGATATTTATTTTGAGCAAATGAGGCAATAACTATGAGCAATAGAGTAAGTGAAATAAAAAACTGTTTCATTAATTGATTTTTAAAAGGTACTACACTACTTAATTCATTATAGTAGGGTGTATAACTTATGCCTTACTAAAAAAGCCGGTAAATGACCGGCTTGGAATATATCTAATTGTTTAATTATTTGCTTAAATAGGCTGAATACATCCAGACCAATTTTTCCTGTTGACGGATATAATCACTCATCAGAGCATTGGTGCCCTCATCATCCGCTTCTGCAGATAAGATTAATAATTGTCTTTGAATAGTTAACAAAATACTGAATGCATCAATAACAGAATTAACCGCTTTTACACCATTTGTTATATTTTTTTGTTCTTTTATTTTGGATAGTTTAAGAAAGTCTGTAAAAGTATGGTCGGGAGTATGGCCTAAGGTTAATATCCTTTCAGCAATTTCATCAATTTTTAATTGTGTATCCGTGTATAATTCTTCAAACTTTAAATGCAGCTCGAAAAACTTTTCTCCTTTAATGTTCCAGTGAAAGCCACGGGAATTAATATAAAACAACTGATAATTTGCTAAAAGGACATTTAGTAAATCTGCTAATTTTTTTGCTTTAATTGCATCTAATCCAATTATGTTTTTTTTCATACTTGTAAAATTTAGAACTGTAATTTACTAAAATCAGAAAGAGTTTAGTGTGATTTCCATCACTATCAGAATTAAATACTGGTTAATGCGGAAGTTTATCCCTGAATTTACCATACACCCATGTTCCTGCAATAGCACTTAGTAAAGTAACAATGATTACTGAGGCTCCAGTTCCTATTTGAGCAAATAACGGACCCGGACAAGCTCCGGTTATAGCCCAGCCTAAACCAAACGTTAAGCCGCCATAAATCTGACCTTTATTGAATTTCTTAGATTCCAGCTTTATTTCTTCACCCTCAATTGATTTTACCTTGAATTTTTTGATTAAGAAAACACTGATGATGCCAACAACAACTGCGGATCCAATTACACCATACATGTGAAAGCTTTTCAGTTGAAACATTTCCTGAATACGAAACCAGGAAACTACTTCTGATTTTACCAGGAAGATTCCAAAAATCAAACCTGCAAAAATGTATTTGATATTTGAAATGAGTGGTTTGTCCAATTCAGATTGATTAACACACATTGCATTTTCGGAACGTACTTCAAAGTCCGTATTTGTATCTATAGCCATGTTATAATTTTAATATTGATGGAAGAATAAGATTTGTCATAATAAAACCGCCTGCCATAAAACAACAGGTGGCTACTAGTGACGGCCATTGCAGATTGCTTAATCCCATGATAGCATGACCACTTGTACACCCACCGGCATATCTTGTTCCAAATCCAACCAGAAATCCGCCACCTACAATCATTATCAATCCTTTTACAGTTAATAATGACTGCCAGTTAAATAAATCTGACGGCACTATATTTTTAGAATCCGTAATTCCGACAGCAGACATTTGTGTAGAGATATCACTACTGATACGAATGGATTCAGGATTTGCCAATAGTTGTGCAGCGATAAAACCCCCAGCTAAAACACCAGCAACAAAAAACAGATTCCATATTTCTTTTTTCCAGTTATACTGAAAGAAAGGAATTTTAGCAGGCATACAGGCAGCACATACATGTCGTAGAGAAGATGAAACGCCAAATGTTTTGTTGCCGAGTAATAATAATAAGGGTACAGTTAATCCAATCAATGGTCCCGCCACATACCAAGGCCAGGGTTGTTTTAGCCAATCAATCATGTTTTATTTATTTTTTGCAAAAGTGAATATAAATAACTTTTACTTTAGTGAGATACATCACATAGTAATAATTCTATGCAATTAAATGATAATATTTGTCATCATCAGCCATTGATTTCGGTGATGATTTGATTTGTTGATTTTTTGAATTGTCCATTGGTAGCCAATATCAACATCTATATGTTTAAATTTCCATTGGAAGACATTAAGAAGCCGTTCCTGATCAAAGGAAAATACGTTTGCTTGGGACTTGATAAAAAACTCATTTGACAAGATATAATTTGCTCCGGTTGTTTTATTTACATTATGCAGAGGAATTGTCAGTGAATTTTGAAGGCGGTACCGCCATTGAGAATATTGTTGCGCATTGTTAACATCAATAATCCGGTGTTCTGCTAATAAACGATTATTTATTTTTATTTTTTTAATTAAGAAACCTTTCATTAAACCACCCATGAATCGGATCTCTTCTGTCTTTTTTAATATTCCCAGATCATTTTTTATATCATCTGAAACAAAATAGGCTAGGGGAGAAGCTACAATAGTCCATTTGTTTTTTGAATGATAATAAACCCAGCTTCGGATGCTTCTGGTCAGGGGATAATGAAAGATATCTTTATCCAAAGCTTTATAGTTGGACTGTTGTCTGTATTGAACATCAATTCCTACATCCCATCTGTTATTGAGTTGTTTGGTAATATTGACTTTACTCCAAAATTCCTTGTGAGTCTGTCCGTTTACAAAAAGTGGTAGAAAGAGAATAAAGAAGAAAATCTTCATGCTAATTTATTTTTTAGGCTTATCCATGGCCCTCCATTATAAGCCTCAATGCCGGAAGATTTAAGTATTCCCTTTGCCATTCCACTTCTGGCGCCACTCCGGCAAACTGTAATTATAGGGTTATTGAGTTTTTTTAGTTCAGTAATTTTCGTTCTAATAGTATCCAGCGGAATGTTCTTTGAGCCGGAAATATGTCCGGCGTTATATTCTGCTTTGGAACGAACATCTACAATTACTGCACCTTTATTTACTAGTTCTTTATAATTTACTGAAGAACCTCCAAATATTTTTTTTATAAATTCAAACATTGTTTTTAGTTTAAAAAGGTTTTCATATCATCGAGCCCACCGCCATTATACACTTCTGTCAGCCCATTTTGTTTCAAAATACTTGTCGCCATTCCACTTCTGTTACCACTACGACAATATAAAACAACAGGGTTGTTGAAAGATTTAAACAGATCTATGTTGCCGCTGATTTCTTCCAAGAGAATATTTTTTGCACCTGTTATATGATCCATTTCATATTCCCAGGAATTTCTTACATCCACCACAACAGTGGACTTATTTTTCAAAAGTTCTTTTATAGTATGCATTTAATTTGAATTAGAAGTGAAAGAAAAGCCGGAGTGTTTTAAGACTCCGACTTGGTTTAACCATTAACCTATTTACTTTTTATAATAAAGTTGACGGACAGACATAGTTGCTGATCTCGAATTGTCCGTTTTCTTTTATTTCCTTAAAGCCGCCCTTTACATCTATTAGTTTGTCAAACCCTCTTGCACGAAGTGTAGAAGTAAAAATCATAGACCGGTAACCTCCGGCACAGTGTACATAATATGTTTTATTCTTGTCGATTTGTGCCATGCTATCATTAATAAAATCCAATGGTGCATTTTCTGCATCTATGATATGTTCACTCTGAAATTCACTGTTTTTGCGTACATCGAGGATATTAATTTTTTCTTTTTTCATGATGGAAGCCAACTCTTCAGCAGATACTGATTTAATAGTATCGGTTTCTTTCCCGGCTTTTTCCCATGCTGCAAATCCACCTTTCAAAAAACCAATTGTGTAATCATAACCAACTCTTGCCAACCTGGTAATCACTTCTTCTTCACGACCTTCTTCAGTTACCAGTAAAATTTCTTGTTTGATATCAGGAATCATAGCGCCAACCCAAGGAGCAAAACTTCCATCAATTCCAATATTAATCGAGTTGGGTACAAATCCTTTTGCAAAAGTTTGAGGATCTCTTGTATCGAGCACCAATGCACCTGTTTCGTTTGCAGCAGTTTCAAAAGCTTCAGGACTTAAATCATGCTGACCTCTTTCCAATACTTTGTCAATACTTTCATAACCTTCAATATTTAACATGACATTTAATGGGAAATAAGCTGGGGGAGCAACCAAGCCTGTAGTTACTTCTTTTATGAATTCTTCCTTTGTCATATTTGCTCTCAAGGCATAATTTGTTTTTTTCTGATTCCCTAATGTATCTGTAGTTTCTTTACTCATGTTTTTACCACAAGCACTACCAGCACCGTGAGCAGGATATACAATAATATCATCAGCCAATGGCATAATCTTATTTCTTAAGGAATCAAATAAATAACCAGCTAACATATCTTGTGTTAAATCAGCTACTAATTTTTGCGCCAGATCAGGTCTTCCTACGTCGCCAATAAACAACGTATCGCCGGAAAACAAGCCAATATCTTTTCCATTCTCATCTTTTAATAAATAGCAAGTGCTTTCCATTGTGTGGCCAGGAGTGTGTAATACTTTCAGTGTTACATTTCCAACTTTAAGTACTTCACCATCTTTTGCAATATGTGCATCAAATTTTGGTGCAGCATTAGGTCCGTAGACAATTGTGGCTCCGGTTTTTTTGCTTAAGTCTAAATGGCCGGAAACAAAATCCGCATGAAAGTGCGTTTCCAAAACATATTTTATTTTGGCGCCATTTCTTTCAGCTTTTTTGATATAAGGTTCTACTTCACGAAGTGGATCAATAACAACTGCTTCGCCATTACTTTCAATATAGTATGCGCCTTGAGCAAGGCATCCGGTATAAATTTGTTCTACTATCATATTCGTAATTTTTATTTTTTTAATTAAAGCAAATTTCTAGTATAATTTTTATTTCAATAGTGACTTACATCACAATCAATGACCACCACTTCCAGGGAAAAATAACTCTTTAATAATGATATAAATACCCATTATTAGTACAAACCATCCAAATCCTTTTTTCAATTTATTACCATGGATTTTTTTGCTTAAAAAGTCTCCGATAAATATTCCCACAATCGCTAATCCGGTTACTGTCAGTAATAATTTCCAATCCATTGTATAATTTGACAAATCGCCAGTAAAACCTATCAAGGATTTTGCTGCAATGATTAAGAGTGATGTTCCTACTGCTTGCTTCATTGGTAGTTTGCTGAATATTACCAAAGCCGGGATAATTAAAAAACCACCACCAGCACCTACAAGACCAGTAAGAATACCAACCACAGTTCCTTCCACCAATATCATTGGATAATTGAATTTTTGTTTTTCTGACACATCTTCCTGGATATCCTTTTTCCCTTTAATCATGGAGATGGAAGCAAAAACCATCAATACTGCAAATAATACCATCAACAGAATGCTTTTGGTAATTATAAAATCACCTACACTAAAAATTTCTTTTGGAATTTGTGGAACAATAAATTTACGGGTGGCAAAAACGGCTGCAATTGCCGGTATGCCAAATATCAATGCTGTTTTAAGGTTAACCAATCCTTGTTTGTATTTGGGCACTGCGCCTACAAGACTGGATGCGCCTACAATAAATAAGGAATATGCTGTTGCTAAAACCGGTTCAACCCTGAATAAATAAACCAGCACCGGTACTGTGAGAATAGACCCTCCGCCACCTATTAAACCAAGCGAAATGCCGATAAGAAGTGATGCAAAATAACCAATGATTTCCATGTACATAATTTATGCAAGAATAATGGTTACTCAAATTTTATAGTGTGACTGAAATCACAGCAAATAAATATTATAATACCTCAATCATATTACGGTTTAATTTTACCAGCTGCCGTTGCTCCATTTTTTTTAATAACCGTGAAATAACTTCTCTTGAACTATTTAAATCATCTGCTATTTGTTGATGGGAAGTTTCAATTATTTTTTTTCCTGAATTTTTTACATGTCGTTTTAAATAAAACTCAAGACGTTCATCCATATTATGGAAAGCGATATTATCAACAACAGTTATCAGTTCATCAAACCGGCTACGATAGGTTTGTATAACAAACTGATACCAGCTTTTATATTGGTTCATCAGTTCATCCATCAGTTGCACAGGAATCAATAAAACTTCAGTTTCTTCCTCAGCGATAGCAGTTATTTCACTTGTTTCGGATTGTAAGGCACAGATCATGGAAACAGCACAAGCTTGACCTGAGCCGAGATAATACATCAAAAATTCGCCGCCATCCGGATTCTCTCTATAAATCTTTATTTGTCCTTCTAATACTAAAGCAGTTGATTTGATATACTGGCCCGTCCGCATGATGACTTCACCTGCGGCAAAGGTTTTTTGAACAGCATTTTTTTCAATTATTTCTATTAATGCAGTTTCAAACTGCGGGAAAAGTTTTTTCCAGTCCATATTATAATTATAAAGTTATGATTCTAGTACTTTCTCCATTTTAATACTTCGGCTTCCTTTTATAAGTAAATGAGTGTTCTCTAAATTTTGTTCTATTAACCACTTTCTTGCCTCATTTGATGTATTAAATGAAATATAAGGATGTTCTATTTTTAAAAAATTGCCTCCAACCAGCACAACATTTGTCCATTTATATTTATTGATGATCTCAACAATGGCTTTATGTTCATCAAAGCTTTCATTGCCTAATTCAGCCATAGCTCCCAACATCAATACTTTTTTTTCTCCGGCTAATCTTGCAAAGTTTTCAATTGCAAGTTTTAAACTGCTCGGGTTGGCGTTATAAGCATCCAATATTATTTTATTAGTTCCTTTATTTATTAATTGAGATCGGCTGTTAGAAGGGGAGTAGTTCTCAATTGATGATTGTATTTTCTGATCAGTTATTTTAAAATATTTGCCGATAGCTACTGCTGCTAACACATTTGGAAGATTATAATCTCCAACTAATTGAGAATTGATTTTGTTTGTTTCAGCCCCATTGTTTATTGCAACAGACAAATATGGGTCATTTTTAATTAGAACACCTTCGACATCCGCATTAGCAGTTCCATATTTTATAATTGTAGAAATTCCTTTGCTCATTTCCTGCAGGTATTCATAATCCCACATTACAAAAGCAGTTCCATTATTATTTCTCAGGTAATTAAATAATTCCCCTTTACCTTTTTTAACACCCTCTACACCACCAAAACCTTCAAGGTGTGCTTTGCCGCAGTTGGTAATAAGACCATGTGTAGGTAGGGTATATTCACAGTACGATGCAATCTCATTTTGATGATTGGCACCCATTTCAATTACAGCAATTTCAGCATCAGCTTTTATTTTTAAAATAGTTAGTGGAACGCCGATATGATTATTGAGGTTTCCTTCCGTAGTATAAGTTTTGAAAGTAGAAGATAGAACAACGTTTATCAGTTCTTTGGTTGTCGTTTTCCCATTGCTACCTGTTATGGCAATAAAGGGAATAGTAAATTGTTGTCTATGATATTTGGCTAGTTTCTGTAAAGTAGTGAGTACATCCTCAACCAAAATTGTTTTATCAGGCTCCTCAAATTCTTTTTCATCAATTACAGCAAAAGTTGCTCCATCTTCTAATGCTTTTTTTGCAAATGCGTTACCATTGAAGTTGTCGCCTTTTAATGCAAAAAAAATATCTCCAGGTTTCAACTTTCTGGTATCTGTTTGTACGGATGGGTGTTTTTTTAATATTTTATAGAGTTGTTCTGTGGTCATAGTACAAATGTAAGTTGGATATTAAGAATGTAAACCCTTCTTCGCTAAAGCTTCTCGGGGTAAAACAAAAAACCCTCCAATATGGAGGGTTTAAATATTTTGAAAGAATAAATTATCTTTTTTGTCTTCGGGTTTTATAATGCTGACCTGTTTTGCGGCCATTGCCTTCTGGGCTACCCATGCGGTTCATGGCGCAACGGAAACCTAAAGTACTCAAAGCCTGATCTTCTTCAAGATAACGACGGGCACCTGGTGTTAACCAATAAGCTCTGTCGTTCCAGCTGCCACCTTTGAAAACTTTTGATTTATCGCTTACTAAAGTGGTAATGCCATAGCCGTAAGTTGCTTGTGATAAAGAGTCACCATCAAGATAGTTGATAACATTACCTCTTTGATAGTTCCTTCTATCTTTACTTTCAGCATCTGTTACATTCACCATTTTCACACGGCCAGTACTGTCCTTTTCATATCTGGTAGATGGGTCCATTGTAGAAGAATCAGCAACATATAACTTCTTAAATACATTACCACGGAATGGAGCTGGTTGATCATCGAAATCTAATGAAGAAAGTGGACGATAAGTATCTTCCACCCACTCACTTACGTTACCTGCCATATTATATATACCAAATCCGTTTGGAAAAAATGATTGTACTGGTGCTGTGTAGAAGGCATTATCATTCAAACCTCCTGCTACACCGGCATTATCGCCAGAACCTCTTTTAAAGTTTGCTAAGAAAGTTCCTTGCCAGCTTCCGCGGCGGGTATCTCTAAGGCCATTTACATTCTGAGCCCATGGATAAACTTGTTTGTTAGAGACCAATTCTTCCCCTCTTTTCTTTTTAGTGCTTGGTCTTGGATTTTGATTTACCAAGCCATATGCCGCATATTCCCACTCTGCCTCAAATGGTAAACGGTAATCAGGTAATAATATACCAGACTCCATAGTTGCAGTTGTCATCTTGGGTTCGTCCTTCTTGGTCTTTATTTTACCTGGAGGTGCAGTATATAGACCCAATAAATAAGATTTTGTAGTAAAATTATTATCACCCTGTTGGGCACCCGGTTTTAAGTTAGCTTTATTGATAAAATTCTTTTCTACCAATTTGCCTTCATTAACACGGTCACTTCTCCATAAACAGAAGTCATGAGCTTGCCTCCAAGTAACACCAACTACAGGATAATCATTAAACCCTGGGTGACGGAAGTAGAATTCTACCATTGGTTCATTATAGCTTAATTCACTTCTCCAAGCTAAGGTGTCTGGTAGGGCAGATTCGAGAATTTTAGCATTAACTGGGTCGGATGCGTCAAACACTCTTCCCAACCAATGAAGATACTCACGGTAGTGAACGTTAGCTACTTCGGTTCTGTCAATATAAAAAGAAGGAACAGATACACGGCGGGGGATATTATTCCAGTCGCCCATTATGTCTTCTTCAGTTTGCCCCATGGTGAATGTACCACCTTGAACAAACACAAGGCCTGGTCCGAGCCCTTGCTCTTTTGATTTAGCTACCTGAAAACCACCTTGATTCTTGTCATTGTAGTTCCAACCGGTAACGTCAGACTTGTCTTTCTTGTTTTTATTGAAAAGACCATTTTTGCATGATGTAAAGAGCATCAAGCAGGATACCACGATTATTAAGTTTTTCACTGTCATTGTTTTTTGCATAAACCTATGAATTGGAATAAATTTAACGCCGGGTGGAATAAAATATTGCATTGTAAGGTTTTTTTGCCCCCGGAAATGCGAATATATATACTTTAAAGACATGGGAAAACGAAGTTCTACTCTTTTTAAACAGGAAAAGCCCTTATAAGTAAAGCTATTTAACTTGCTTTATCAGCAGTAATCACAATACAACATTTATACACTTACCAATGAGGAAGTCGACTAATTTTTATGTTCAGGTAACCAAAACTCAATAATTTTTCATTAGAAGTGTCGATAAAGTAAGTATAAAGAGATATAGGGTACTCAAACATTTTTAAAAGTAAATAACAGAAAAATTGGTAATACTATTTCTCTTATTTACTTTAGCAGCCTCTGTAAGGAGGAAACTTGAAGAGGGGGATTTTAAGATATCATATTTTATTGTAGAAAAATATTAGTTTTTACAATAAAAATCGAAATTTTACGTTTTTCCGAACATTAGATATAAGCTAAAATATGCTTGATTATTATCTTGCATTTAGATATTAAGTTTTGGAATTAGTATTTTCCGTTTCAGATAAAATTCCATATTTTAGTTTTCTATTTAATCAAAAGCTCTATATTTACACCATTATTAAAAACTTTCTAATGAGACCAACTGCTTTAAAACTAACTGCTGGAATCCTGCTTTTTTGTGGTTTGAACACTACTGTAAAAGCTCAGGTAGAACCAATTAACGTAGTAACAACTGCTGTTCCTTTTTTACGTATTTCACCCGATGCCCGTTCAGGCGGTATGGGAGATCTTGGCGTTGCCACTTCTCCTGATGCCTATTCTGGATTGTGGAATGGTGGAAAGGTAGCTTTCAATACTGGAAAAGCTGGTGTTGGTGCTACTTACACTCCTTGGTTAAAAGACTTAGTAAATGACGTTTATCTTGCTACGTTCGCAGGATATTACAAATTTGCCGACAATCAGGCCATTCATGGTTCTGTTCGCTATTTTAGCCTAGGTAATATTACTTTTACCGACAATCTTGGTAATGACTTCGGTAGCTACCGTCCCCGTGAATTCGGTATCGACGTTGGCTATTCTCGTAAGTTAAATGCAAAGAATGGTGTTGGTGTAACTTTGAAATTCATCAATTCTAACCTTGCTGGTAACACTACTGTAGGTAGTACTACTTACAAAGCTGGAAATGCTGTAGCTGCTGATCTTTCTTATTTTCATACCGGAATCGGTGCTAATGGAAGTGGTTGGAATTTCGGTGCTGTTTTATCAAACCTTGGATCTAAAATATCTTACACAGATAATGCAGATGCAAAAGATTTTATCCCTGCAAACCTTGGCATAGGAACAAACTATACTAAGCAAATGAATGCTCAGAATAAAATTTCATTTGGTGTAGAACTTAATAAGCTTTTAGTTCCTACTCCTCCAGAAGATCCTGCTACACCTGCTCAATTAACTGAGTATAGAAATAAGAGTGTAATTGGTAGCTGGTTTAGCTCATTTGGAGATGCTCCAGGTGGCTTTGGTGAAGAAATTAAAGAATTTCAAGCTTCATTAGGTGCTGAGTACACTTACAATAATCAGTTCTCTCTTCGTGCAGGATATTTCTACGAGAACAAAACAAAAGGAAATCGCCGTTATTTCACAGCAGGTCTTGGTGTGAAGTACAATGTTTTCGGATTTAACTTTGCGTATCTAGTACCAACTGGTAGCGGAGTTAGCCGTAATCCATTGTCAAATACACTTCGTTTCTCTGTGATATTTGATTTCGAAAAATAATTATAATTCTTTATTATAGTAAAACGTCCTGCCTATCGGCGGGACGTTTTTATTTTCAGGATATTTGCCTAAATCTATAGCCAATGTCATACAGAATAGGGTCGGGAATCGATTTTCATAAATTAGTAGAAGGAAGAGATTTGTGTATCGGAGGAATAAAAATTCCTCATCACAAAGGGTCATTAGGCCATAGTGATGGAGATGTTTTGCTCCATGCTGTTTGCGATGCTTTATTGGGAGCTTTAGGCTTAGGAGATATTGGAGTTCATTTTCCAGATACAGATGCTTCTTTAAAAGATATAGATAGTAAGATATTATTGGTTAAAACAATAGAGCTTATAAAGGAAAAAGGCTATTCTGTAGTTAATATTGATTCTACCTTATGCCTTCAATCCCCAAAAATTGGTCCTTATGTAAGTGAAATGCAAACTGTGATAGCAAAAATTTTAAGTATAGCTATAACTGATATTTCAATAAAGGCAACTACAACTGAGCAAATGGGTTTTGTAGGAAGAGAAGAAGGCCTGATGGCTTATGCAACTGTTTTATTAAAGAAAGAAGAAACTAGTATGTAAATAACTCAAAACACTTGTCGTTCCTATCTTTGCCCTATGTCTTCAATTGAAATAAAAATTATTAATATATCGGATAATCCATTACCTGATTATACAACAGCAGGCTCTTCAGGTATGGATATAAGAGCTAATCTTTCTGAAAGTTCTGCGATAAGTCCAATGGAAAGAATATTGATTCCAACTGGCATCTTCCTTGAAATTCCATATGGTTATGAAGTACAGATAAGACCAAGAAGTGGGATGGCAATCAAAAATGGGATTACTTGCCTTAATACTCCAGGTACAATAGATTCAGATTATAGAGGAGAAATTAAGATTATCTTAATCAACCTTTCATTAGAACAACAAGTCATCAATCATGGCGACCGTATAGCTCAAATGATTGTTCAGAAAGTAGAAAAAGCTATATGGGTAGAAACAAAAAAAATAAATGTAACTGAGAGGAACGAAGGTGGATTTGGCCACACTGGCTCTAATTAAAGATTTAAAATGAAACAGATATCATTAATCATTGTTATTGGCATATTCATTTTCCCATCTTGTAGATCTGCAAAAAAAATACAAGCTCCTGTCGTTATCAAGGACACAGTTATTGCAGAGGTTAAACTCCCAGATGTTGTATTGGAAGATACAGCTGCAATAATAAAAAGTAGCTATAATCTGCTTCAAAACAACCTAATAAAAGTTTCTACTTTTTCTGCTAAAGTAGATGTGAAGTACATAGACCCAGATGGTAAAAAATATGATGTAAATGCGAATATCAGAATGTATTATGATAGTGTGATTTGGGTGTCTGTAACTGGCTTATTAGGAATTGAAGGTGTAAGAGCATACATCACACATGACTCAGTAAAACTTATTGATAAGCAAAATAAAACTTACACTTCCAAAAGTGTTGCATATCTACAGGAAATTACAGAGCTTCCGCTAGACCTTGTTTCTTTGCAGGACCTGCTTCTTGGCAACCCTGTTTTTTTTAATTCAAAAATCAAATCTTTTAGCCGTTTGGAAGGAACGATTTCATTATTGAGTATAGGAGAATTCTTTAAAAACCTTTTAACCATAAATGAAGAAAATAAACTGATGATTACTTCCAAGCTTGATGATTTGGTTGATTCGGGTAAAAGAACAAGCCGCCTCACTTATAATAATTATGAAAATAAAAAGAGCACTAACTTTTCTGTAAATAGAATAATTAATGTGGAAGGCACAAAAAAAATTGATATCGAACTTGAATTCAAGCAGTATAATTTTAATGAAACGTTAAGTTTTCCCTTTAATGTGCCTAAAAATTATAAACATAATTAAACGAATAAAATTAAATTTGCTTGTATGCGTTGTTAGCAGGTAATCTTGCTATGCTTTTTTAAACCCATATCCCTTTTAGTATGATAAGAAAAATTGCAGTCCAACTTTTATTTTCATTTTTTTTATTTTCAGTAGCCGCTCAGCCAATTACTGATAAAACGCAGCTTGAAAAGGAAAGGCAGGATATTCAAAGAGAATTAAAAGAAATACAAGGGCTTTATAACAAAGTAAAAGGACAAACCAAGTTGACTATTGGCCAACTTGCAGTTCTTAATCGTAAAATTAATTTGCAGGAACAATATATAGGAAGCATAAGTAAAGAACTTAGAACTATTGATGATGATATTTATCTAAGTGAATTAGAAATTTACCGTCTTAATAAGCAAATCGACACACTAAAGACACAGTATGCAAGAACCGTTGTGTATGCCTATAAGAATAAGAGTAATTATGATTATCTCAACTTTATTTTTTCTGCAAGTGGATTTAATGATGCAATAAAAAGAATTGCTTATCTCAAAAGCTATAGAACATATAGAGAAAAGCAGGTGAACATAATTCTGGAGACCCAGCAATTGATTGCAAAGCGGAAGGAGCAGCAACTTGGGCGTAAGCAATCCAAAAATGTAGCATTGGAAAATCAAACTAAGCAAGTAGAAGAGCTGGCTGTTCAAAAAAAGGTAAAAGCCGAGGTGGTTTCACAATTAAAATCAAAAGAAAAAGATTTAGGTAATCAGATTGCACAAAAGAAAAAAAGAGACCGAGATCTGAATAATGCAATTGTTGCAATTGTAAAACGGGACATAAAGGCTGCTGAAGATAAAGCAAAGGCAGAAGCTGAGGCCAAGCGAAAAGCAAATGAAATTGCAAATAAAACAAATGCAGTAACAACGACAGCAACTAAACCAGATAATCCAGAAAAGAAAGTTACTACTATTGCAGAGCCCAAAGTGGTTAAAAAAACTGTACCAGAAGTGAAACCAGACAGTTATCTTAATCTGAATGCAAAGGATGTAGCTTTAAATAGTAGCTTCCAGGCAAACAGAGCATTATTACCGTGGCCGGTTGATAATGGAGTTGTAACATTTGGTTTTGGCACTAATAGAATTGATAATCTTTCATTTGATAATCCCGGAATAACGATTGCAACCCCATCTCAAGGTGTAACGGTAAAGGCTGTATTCGAAGGCGAAGTAAGAGGGATTTATAATTTAGGAGATGGCATGGCAGTTACAATTCGACATGGTAAATATTTTACTACTTATAGTAACTTGTCAGGTGTAACAGTCTCTAAAGGAGATATAGTGAAGACAGGTCAGCAAATTGGAAGAGCAGGAAGTAATGAAGCCGGCAATGCTGGACAAATTGATTTTATATTAATGGTAGAAACAAAGAACGTTGATCCAAGACCTTGGCTACGACGTTAAATAATAGCTAATGAAATAAAAAATCCTCTTTGTTAAGAGGATTTTTTATTTATAAGAATCGTTCATATAGTTTCTCATACAAAGGAATAATTTTCGATATGTCGAATTTCTTTGCATGTTCAGCAGCCCTTTTTTTGAATTCATTTAAGGTGTGGTCATCTTTTAAAATAGCAAGAGCATGTTTGCTCATCGTTGCAACATCACCTACATCGCCCATATATCCGTTATCACCATCTGTTACAATTTCACTCAATCCTCCTGCATTAGTAGAAACAACAGGAACGCCAGCAGCCATTGCCTCTAATGCAGCAAGACCAAAACTTTCGTATTCAGAAGTAAGCAAAAATAGATCTGCAATAGGCATAATATCTTCCATCTGTTCCTGCTTGCCGACAAATTGTATTTCATCACATACGCCTAATTCTCTTGCTAAATCTTCGGCTGTTGATCTTTCTGGGCCATCGCCAACAAACAATAATTTAGAAGGGATTTGTTTATTTACTTCCGCAAATATCTTTACAACATCCTGCACTCTTTTTATTTTTCTGAAGTTGGATGCATGTAATAGTATTCGTTCTCCATTGGGGGCAATCACTTTTTTAAACGCATTTATCGGCTGCCGTTGAAATCTGCTTACATCTACAAAATTCACAATCACTTCAATTTCTTTCTTTATATCAAAATGTTTGAATGTCTCCATTCGAAGGTTTTCTGACACAGCAGTAATCGCATCACTTTCATTAATAGAGAATGTAACAACCGGAGCATAAGTTTTATCCCGGCCAACAAGTGTTATATCTGTTCCATGTAATGTCGTTATAACAGGAATTTCATAACCCTCTTTTTTTAAAATTTGCTTGGCCATATAAGCAGCAGACGCATGTGGAATAGCATAATGTACATGCAGCAGGTCCAGCTTATTGTTTTTTATAACATCAACCATGGTACTGGCTAATGCAGTTTCGTAAGGTGGATAATCAAAAAGCGGATAGGTTGGCACTTGCACTTCATGATAAAATATATTCGGGATAAATCCATTAAGCCTTACTGGCTGCTGATACGTAATAAAATGTACCATATGACCCTTTTGAGCCAGCGCTTTACCTAGTTCTGTAGCCAAAACTCCGGAACCGCCAAATGTAGGATAGCAAACAATTCCAATTTTCATAAATTCCAGTTCTAATGATGAACTAAGGTAACAGTTTTATGCGGCTTTGGTTTGCCGTTTATCTTAAAAAAAATCACCTGCATTTGATGTTTGTATTAACTTTATCCAAATTCGTAAATATGCAGAAGTTATTTTTTATCGCTTCCTTTTTTGTC
>Ga0209476_10000714_pt1 | contig 22832 bp, 20 predicted proteins | sample KloWWTrecipitate_FD_187179 | JGI IMG/M metagenome (GOLD analysis project Ga0209476, IMG submission 187179) | Active sludge microbial communities from Klosterneuburg, Austria, studying microevolution and ecology of nitrifiers - Klosterneuburg... | ecosystem: Engineered > WWTP > Aerobic digester... | reverse complement strand
GAGGCCGAGCGCGACCGGTACGCCGTTCGATCCGAGCTCGGGATCGGCGGACGCACCTCCCTCGGGGTCGTCGTCGCGCGACTGGCGCCCCAGAAGGGGCTGCCGCTGCTCCTGGACGCCCACCACGAGCTCTCGACCCAGGGGCTGGACCTGCTGACCGTCATCGCCGGGGACGGGCCGCTGCGCGAGTCCCTCCAGGCGCGCATCGACGCCGAGAACCTCCCCGTGCGCCTGCTCGGCCACCGCAGCGACGTGCCGGACCTGCTGCGAGCTGCCGACGTCGTCATCTCCAGCGCGGTCTGGGAAGGCCAACCGGTCGGCATCCAGGAAGCCCTGCACGCCGGTGCGGCCGTCGTCGCGACGGATGTCGGGGGAACGGCCGCGGTCACGGGTGGTGCAGCGCTCCTCGTGCCACCGGATGACCCCCTGTCGCTGTCGCGCGCGATTCGTGACGTGGTGCTCCACGGATCGGTGCGTGATGACCTGCGCTCCAAGGCCGTCGAGCGCTCCGGCGAGCTGCCCACCGATGCGGATGCCGTGGCGGCGGCGCTCGGCGCCTACGCGTCAGTGCTCGGGCAGGGGCCCGACGGACGGTGAACCACCGGTCCGAAACGTGGGACCTCGCGACGCGCCGACCCAAGCCGTCCCGCAACCCCCGCGCCATGACGTACCGTTGAATCCCGTGGTGCTTCAGACGACGAAACAGATCTTCGTGACCGGAGGAGTTGCCTCCTCCCTCGGCAAGGGGCTCACGGCCTCCTCCCTCGGTCACCTCCTCCGGGCGCGCGGGCTGCGGGTGACGATGCAGAAGCTCGACCCCTATCTCAACGTCGACCCCGGGACGATGAACCCCTTCCAGCACGGTGAGGTGTTCGTCACCGACGACGGTGCCGAGACCGACCTCGACATCGGCCACTACGAGCGATTCCTCGACGTCGCGCTCAAGGGCAGCGCCAACGTCACGACCGGTCAGGTCTACAACCGGGTCATCCAGCGCGAGCGGCGCGGGGAGTACCTCGGCGACACCGTCCAGGTGATCCCGCACATCACCAACGAGCTCAAGGAGCGGATGCGCGCCCAGGCCGCCGGCTCGCCCGGGGTCTCGGATGCCGACGCACCGGACATCATCATCACCGAGATCGGTGGCACCGTCGGCGACATCGAGTCGCTGCCCTTCCTCGAGGCTGCCCGCCAGGTGCGCCACGACCTGGGCCGGGACAAGGTGTTCTTCCTGCACGTCTCGCTGGTGCCCTACCTCGCCCCGAGCGGTGAGCTGAAGACCAAGCCGACGCAGCACTCGGTCGCCGCCCTGCGCCAGGTCGGCATCCAGCCCGACGCCCTGGTCCTGCGGGCGGACCGCGAGATCCCCGAATCCATCAAGCGCAAGATCAGCCTGATGTGCGACGTCGACACCGAGGCCGTCGCGGCCGCCGTCGACGCCCCCAGCATCTACGACATCCCGAAGGTGTTGCACCGCGAGGGGTTGGACGCCTACGTCATCCGCCGCCTCGGGCTGACCTTCCGCGACGTCGACTGGACGGACTGGGACCTGCTCCTCGAGCGGGTCCACGAGCCCGAGCACGAGGTGACCGTCGCCCTGGTCGGAAAGTACATCGACCTGCCCGACGCCTACCTCTCGGTCACCGAGGCCCTGCGGGCAGGCGGTTTCCACCACGACGCCAAGGTCCAGATCCGGTGGGTCGCCTCCGACACCTGCGACACCGAGGCGGGGGCGCAGCGCGCCCTCGGCGGGGTGGATGCCGTGCTCGTGCCCGGAGGCTTCGGCGTGCGGGGTATCGAGGGCAAGGTCGGCGCGTTGCGCTGGGCCCGCACCCACCTCGTCCCGACGCTCGGGATCTGCCTGGGTCTGCAGTGCATGGTCATCGAGTACGCCCGCGACGTCGCCGGGATCGAGGGCGCGAGCTCGACCGAGTTCGACCCCAAGAGCACGGCTCCGGTCATCGCGACGATGGAGGAGCAGAAGGCGTTCGTCGAGGGTGCCGGCGACCTGGGCGGGACGATGCGGTTGGGTTCGCAGCGGGCTGCGTTGCTCGAGGGATCGGTCGTCGCCGGTGCGTACGGTGCGACGTTCGCCGACGAGCGGCACCGCCACCGCTACGAGGTCAACAACGACTACCGGCAGCAGCTCGAGGACGCCGGGTTGGTGTTCAGCGGCACCCACCCCGAGCTGGGGCTCGTCGAGTTCGTCGAGCTGCCGGCCGACGTGCACCCCTACTACGTCTCGACACAGGCCCACCCCGAGTTCAAGTCGCGCCCGACGCGGGCCCACCCGCTGTTCGCCGGTCTCGTCGGCGCGGCGATCGAGGCCCAGCGGGCCTCACGGCTCGTCGAGGTGGAGCGTCCGCGCCACCACGAGGCTGCCGACGCCCATGCCTGACGAGCTGCGTGACCAGCTCGCGTCACTGCCCGTGCGGTCGTGCGTGCGGTCCTTCACGGGCCACGTGTGGAACATCGTCACCGAGGACGTCGACCTCGGTGAGGGCGGGGTCGTGACCCGGGACTTCGTCGACCATCCCGGGGCGGTCGGCATCCTCGCCCTCGATGAGCAGGATCGCGTCGTGCTCGTCCAGCAGTACCGGCACCCGGTCGGTGCCTACGAGTGGGAGCTCCCGGCGGGTCTGCTCGACGTCGACGGAGAGGCACCGCACCTCACTGCGGCGCGCGAGCTCATGGAGGAGGCCGACCTCGAGGCGGCGCAGTGGCACCTGCTCCTCGACCACTACACGAGCAGCGGCGGGTCCAGCGAGTCGGTGCGGGTCTTCCTCGCCCGCGGACTCACCGACGTCCCGGTGGAGTCGCGCCACGCGCGCGACGGGGAGGAACTCGGGATGCCGGTGCGTCGCGTCCCGCTCGACGAGCTCGTGGAGTCCGTCCTCGCCGGCGACGTGCACAACGGCACCCTCATGGTCTCGGCCCTGGCAGCCCAGCGGCTGCGCGAGCGGGGCTGGGTCGGCACGCGCTCGGTCGACGAGCCGTGGCCGACGCGGCCCCGACGCCGCGGATGAGCGAGCGAGCCTTCGGGGACCGGTCGGCGGCGGCGCGGATGCCGTCGGCGGACCGGCGGTGCCCGTGCGGTGGCGTTCCTGCCGGGGCCGCGCTGAGCGCGTGCTGCGGCCCGGTCGTCGCCGGTGAGCTGGCGGCATCCACCGCCGAGGCGCTGATGCGCTCGCGGTACACCGCCTACGTGCTCGGCGACGGTGACCACCTCTTTCGCACCTGGCACCCCCGCACCCGCAGCGACGATGCCGACCCGGACCCGAGGGTTCGCTGGGAGGGGCTCAGCGTGCTCGACGTCGTGGCGGGTGGCCCGCAGGACACCGACGGCATCGTGGAGTTCCGCGCCCGCTGGGTCAGTGCCGACGACGGGCCGGTGCGGCGCGGGCAGCTGCACGAGCGCAGTCGCTTCGAGCGCCGCGCCGGCAGGTGGTTCTACGTCGAAGCCGTCGACAAGGCTTGACGAGACCTGTTCTCCTGCACCGCGCGCTGCCATACTCGGGCATCCCACGAGCGTGGAGGCCGCATGACCGCGTCACGAACCACCGTCGTCCGAGGGCTGGCCACAGCCGTCGGCATCGTGAGCCTGGTGAGTGTCACCGGGTTGGCCACCGCAGCGCCCGGTGACCCTGGCAAGCCGCGCTTCACCGCGGGCTCCGAGGGCGTGGGGGACAACTACTTCCCCTACTCGGGCAACGGTGGCTACGACGTCTCGCACTACGACCTGGCCATCGACTACACGCCTCCGGCACCCTCGCCGGCCCCCCTGGAAGGCCAGCTCTCGGGAGTTGCGACGATCGACCTCACCGCGACGGCCGATCTCGACCGGTTCAACCTCGACCTGCGGGGGATGACGGTCTCGGCGATGACGGTCAACGGCAAGCGCGCCACCGGCATCACGCCACCCGCGCCCGGTGCCGAGGTCGATGGAGCCGCGTACTGGCAGGTGCAGGACGACGCCGAGCGCCGGTGGGAACTCACCGTGCAGCCACGGCCCAAGCTCAAGAAGGGCCAGAGCGTCCGACTCGTCGTCACCTACGGGGGGACCACCACGCGCCCGACCGACATCGAGCAGGCTCCCTACGGCTGGTACACCACCCGGGACGGGGCGATCGTCGTCAGCGAGCCGGACGGCTCGATGACGTGGTACCCCGTGAGTGACCACCCACGCGACAAGGCCACGTACTCGTTCCGGATCACCGTGCCCGAGGGCAAGGTGGCGGTGGCCAACGGGCTTCCGGACGGCCCTCCGGTGACTGCCAACAGGCGCACGACCTGGTCGTGGGATGCCGTGGACGAGCAGGCCAGCTACCTCACGACCGCGTCGGTGGGTGACTTCGAGGTGCTCCCGGTGACGTACTCGGCGAGCGGGGTGCCCATCCACGACTTCGTCGACAGAAAGATCTCCGCGAGCCGGCGCGCCACGACCAACGCCAGCCTGGCCCTGCAGCCCCGGATGATCGACTTCTTCGAGTCGAGGTTCGGCCCCTACCCGTTCAGCGCGTTCGGCTCCAGCGTCGACAACGACAGCGTGGGCTACGCGCTCGAGACGCAGACCCGCCCGGTGTACTCCGGCTCAGCCAGTCAGGGCACCGTGGCGCACGAGCTGGCGCACCAGTGGCTGGGCAACGCCGTCAGCCCGAAGGACTGGAAGCACATCTGGCTCAACGAGGGCTGGGCCACCTACGCGACGTGGCTGTGGAACGAGGAGAACGGCATCCGCACCGCCCAGGCCGCCTTCGACTCCTGGTACGCCCCCGCCCGCACCCCCGCCTACTGGGCGCTGCCGATCGACGACCCGGGCCCGATGGGCCTGTTCGCGGGACAGGTCTACGACCGCGGCGCCGGCACCCTGCACGCCCTGCGGCTCAAGGTCGGCGACGAGGCCTTCTTCGCGGGCGTGCAGACCTGGGTTGAGCGCTACGACGACAGCACCGCGACGACGGCCGACTTCCAGGCCGTCTACGAGGAGGTGTCCGGCCAGGACCTCGACGGGTTCTTCCAGGAGTGGCTCGCCACCCCGGCCAAGCCCAGCTACCCGTAAGCCGAAGGAGCCGGTCGCGCTCACTGGTAGGAGACGAACCACGGTGTCGGGCTGACCTGCGCCATCGTCTGCTCCGGCGTGAGCATCGGCAGGTCCTCGTCCTCGAAGTTCTTCCACCCGAGCCACACCCCATCGGGCAGGTCGCGCCTGAGGCGCTTCCAGGTGGACTGCTTGGCACCCTGACGGCCCTGCCCGTCGGCGTGCACGAGCCACTGGATCTCGTCCAGGGTGGTGTCCAGGCGCTCCCGGTCGGTGATCATCGACGGACGGAACTGGTGGAGGGTGAGCACCTTGGCGGGCAGGTCGTGCTCGCGCACCAGCGCTGCCAGCCAGGCCCCCACGCGGTTGACCTCGTCGACCCCGACCGAGCCGATCTGGCGCAGGTGCTTCTGGTCGGGTTCCAGGCGCCATTCCGGGTCGAGGGCCAACCCGACGGACGGGCGGCGCAGCAGGGGTTCGTAGAACTTCGCCTGGGTGAGGAAGTCGGTGCGCCCGGGTTGCAGGTCGATGACGACGTAGATGCCCGCCTGCTCGGCCGCCTCGACCCAGGGGAGCAGCACCTCGATCGGGGTCCGTCTCGAGTACGAGCCGTCCTCCCCAGCGGCCTGGGACGCCACGCTGGCGATGAGCTCGAACGCCGGGATCACGGGTTCCTTGCTGAGGGCGGTGTACTCCTTCGCCAGCGACCGTGCGCGGCGAACCGCCTGGTCCGGGGGCTGCTCACCGAGCATCCCCAGGGCCTTGGTCTGCGGATGTCCGTAGAGCGCGATCATCCGGCGCCCCGGGAACGGGACGAAGCCACCACCGGGCAGTTCCACCGCGCGACGCACCGTGCGCACCCGCTGGGCAACCCGCTCCGCGGGGCCGAGGTCGGACCCCAGGGCGAGGGTCGGCCCGCTCCCGGCGCGCACCGGCCCCATGGCATCCGGGGTCGCCCGGACGTCGCCGTGCTGCACCGTGACCCGGTCGGCCCCTGCGGCGTCGGCCGTGGCAGCCACGGCTGGCGGGAGGGCACCGCCCGGCCTGAGCAGCACGACGGCTCCGTGGGCCTTCGGGCGTGGGGGCAACCCGGGAAGCGCCGCGACCGCGCCGGCATCCGACCCGTCCACGACGACCAGGCCCGCCGATTCGTCAACGCCCTCGGGCGCGCCGGCACCGACGCGAACCACCGTGCCCACACCGAGCCGGTCCAGCTCTGCGGCCAGACCCGGCCCAGCGACGAGCACCGGGAGTGCGTGGGCGGTGGCCAGTTCGGCCGCGGCCGCGACATCGGTGTCGGCACTCGCCACGACGACGACACCGGCGCGGTCGAGCAGGACACGCGAGGCGGCCAACGCCTGCTCGTGGGGGGAGGCGTCGACGTCGACGACACCGGCACGCTGGTCGGCGGCGACCACGAGGGACGTGGAGCCGGCATCCGGGGCGCCATCATCGCTGCCGCCGCTGCTGTCCGACGTGCAGGCCGTCGTCGTGGCGGCGACCGAGCCGACGACGAGCACGGCGGCCGCGCGCAGAGCGGTGCGGCGGGGGAGGGGCTGGTTCATTGGGGGGGCTCACGGTGGGGGCAGGGAGGCCCTACCACCCTGACACGGCTCGCCGCGGTTTCGGCCGTCGTGCCCACCCGGGATCGGGGGAACCCGTTCTGAGGTCACGCCGGACCTCCGTAGACTGAGGCGGCTCCACCGCACCCCACCCCGACCCGAGAAGGATCCCCCGTGCTCCGCACCCACGAGGCCGGCACCCTGCGTGCCGCCCACACCGGCCAGACCGTCACCCTCACCGGGTGGGTGGCAAAGCGGCGTGATCACGGGGGCGTGGCCTTCATCGACCTCCGCGACGCCAGCGGGGTCGTTCAGGTCGTGGCGCGCGACGAGGTGTTGACCGGTGCCGCCCACGACCTGCGCAGCGAGTACGTCGTCAAGGTCGTCGGTGAGGTCACCGCGCGCGAGGACCGCAACATCAACCCCGACCTGCCGACCGGCGAGGTCGAGGTCGTCGCCGGCGCCATCGAGGTGCTCAACGAGTCGGCGCCGCTGCCCTTCCAGGTCGACGAGCGCGTCACCGTCGGCGAGGAGGCCCGGCTCAAGCACCGCTACCTCGACCTGCGTCGCCCCGGCACCCGCTCGGCCGGTCACGCCATCCGGCTGCGCTCGAAGGTGAGCGCTGCCGCCCGACGCGTGCTCGAGGCCCGCGACTTCGTCGAGATCGAGACCCCGACCCTGACCCGGTCCACGCCAGAGGGTGCCCGCGACTTCCTCGTGCCCGCGCGCCTCGCCCCCGGCTCCTGGTACGCCCTGCCGCAGAGCCCGCAGCTGTTCAAGCAGCTGCTCATGGTGGCCGGGATGGAGCGGTACTACCAGATCGCCCGCTGCTACCGCGACGAGGACTTCCGCGCCGACCGCCAGCCCGAGTTCACCCAGCTCGACATCGAGATGTCCTTCGTCGAGCAGGACGACGTCCTCGAGCTCGGGGAGGCCGTCGTCCGCGAGATCTGGCAGCTCATCGGCGTCGACCTGCCGACGCCGTTCCGCCGGATGACCTACGCCGAGGCGATGCGTCGCTTCGGCTCCGACAAGCCCGACCTGCGCTTCGGCCAGGAGCTCGTCGAGTGCACCGACTACTTCGCGGACACCCCGTTCCGGGTCTTCCAGGCCGAGTACGTCGGCGCGGTGGTCATGCCCGGCGGTGCGAGCCAGCCGCGCAAGCAGCTCGACGCGTGGCAGGAATGGGCCAAGCAGCGCGGCGCCCGCGGCCTGGCCTACGTCCTCGTCCAGGAGGACGGCACGCTCACCGGCCCCGTGGCCAAGAACCTCTCCGAGACCGAGCTCGAGGGCCTCGCCGCGCACGTCGGCGCGCAGCCCGGTGACTGCGTCTTCTTCGCCGCCGGGAGCACCCGCTCCTCGCGGGCCCTGCTCGGCGCCGCCCGCCTCGAGGGCCCTGCTCGGCGCCGCCCGCCTCGAGATCGGCAAGCGCTGCGGCCTGATCGACGAGAACGCCTGGGAGTTCCTCTGGGTCCTCGACGCACCGCTCTTCGAGCCGGCGTCCGAGGCGGTCGCCGCGGGTGACGTCGCGGTCGGCTCGGGCGCGTGGACGGCCGTCCACCACGCCTTCACCTCGCCGAAGGCCGAGTTCCTCGACACCTTCGACACCGACCCCGGGCCGGCGCTCGCCTACGCGTACGACATGGTGCTCAACGGCAACGAGCTGGGCGGCGGGTCGATCCGTATCCACCGCCGCGACGTGCAGGAGCGCGTCTTCCAGGTCATGGGCCTGTCGCGTGAGGAGGCCCAGGAGAAGTTCGGCTTCCTCCTCGACGCCTTCGCGTTCGGCGCGCCCCCGCACGGCGGCATCGCCTTCGGCTGGGACCGCATCGTCATGCTGCTCGGCGGCTTCGACAGCATCCGCGACGTCATCGCCTTCCCGAAGTCCGGCGGCGGCTACGACCCGCTCACGGAGGCGCCGGCCCCGATCACCCCGGAGCAGCGCAAGGAGGCCGGGATCGACAGCCGGCCCCCGGCATCCGAGCCGCCTGCCTGACGGGTCCGCTCAGCCGAACCAGCGGCTGGTCCAGCGCATGCCGGTGGTGAAGCCCAGCCGTTCGTAGACGCGACGGGCCGAGTCGTTGTCGGCGAACATGCCGAGGGCGCAGGCCCCGGTCTGCTCGACGGCGCGGCGGGTGAGGTGCGCCGTCACGGCTGCGCCCCACCCGCGGCCGCGCTGCGAGGCGTCGACGGCGATCCCGGCGAGCGTGGGGGTGCCGGCCGCGCACGGCTCGCTGCACCCGGTGGCCAGCAGTGCGCCGGTGTGCGGGTCCCGCACGCCCACCCAGTACTGGTCCGGGCGGGCGAAGGGCTGGCCGTGGGTGCGCGGGCTGTGTGCGGCGAGGAAGGCCTCTGCCTCCTGCCTGCTGGAGGGGTCCAGGACGACGACGTGGTCCTCACCACGGACGGGCGCGGGGGAGGTGCTGGTCCACATCCAGTCCCACTCACCGCCCCGGGTGCCGAGGTCGAGGCGCGCCTCGACGAGCCCGACGAGGCCGCGCGGGACGCTGAGGTGGCGGTGGCCCTCGCCCGTGACGAAGGCCCGCACCGCCGGGTCGTCGAGCAGGATCGCCAGGCCGCCCTCGGTCGCGAGGGCGGAGCTGCCCGGGACCCCGTGGTCGGAGCGCCGGTGGAACAGCACCGAGGTCTGGCCGGCGTGGTCGACGGCGAAGGCGGGCCCGACGAAGCCGGCGCCGACGTCGAGGACCGCGACCGGATGCCGTGAGGTCGCCTCCTCGAACTCGGCGCGCGTCGTGAGGGTGCGGACCGCCGTCATTCGGTGATTCCCCATCGTTCGTGCAGGCGTCGCAGCGGTGCGGGGGCCCACCAGTTGGCCGAGCCGAGCACCGACATCGTGGCCGGGACGAGGAGCATGCGCACGAGGGTGGCGTCGATGACGATCGCCAGGACGAGGGCCACCCCCATCTGCTTCATGATGAGCAGGTCGCCCGCGGCGAAGCCGGAGAAGACGATGACCATGAGGAGCGCGGCCGAGGTGATGATGCGACCGGAGCGTTGCAGGCCCAGGGTCACGGCACTGCGGGTGTCGTGTCCCTGCTCGTGCAGCTCGACGATGCGGGAGAGCAGGAAGACCTCGTAGTCCATCGACAGGCCGAACCCGAAGGCCAGCACGAGGAGCGGGATGGTGTTCTCGAGCGCCCCGGTCGAGGCGAAGCGCAGCAACCCCTCGAGGTGGCCGTCCTCGAAGATCCACACGGTGACACCGAGCGCGGCCCCGAGGGAGAGCACGTTCATGACCAACGCCTTGATCGGGATGACCACGGAGCCGGTCATGAGGAAGAGCAGCACGAGGGTGGCGAGGACGACCAGCCCGGCAGCCCAGAGCGCCCGGTCGGCCACGGTGGCGCGGAAGTCGACGATGCCCGAGGCCTGGCCGACGACGTAGGCGTCGAAGGGGGCCCGGTCGCTGCGCAGCGAGTCGACGAGGTCGCGCGAGGCCTCGCCCGTGCCGGAGTCACCGGTCTGGAAGCCGACGGTGACGACGCCGTTGTCGAGCTCGCGGACCGGGTCGACGGACTCCACACCCGGTCGGTCGGCGGCGGTGTCGGCCCAGGCCTGCACCTCGGCGACCGGCGCACGGCTCACGAGCAGCACTTCGGCGCCGGCGAGCAGCGGGTAGCCCGCCCGGAAGTCCTCGTAGAAGGTGCGCTCGGGGGTGCCGACGGGCAGCAGCTCGGGGCCGGACGAGGTGAGCTCGAGGCGTAGCGCCGGGAGGGCCATGACGACGAGCACCGCCGAGACGGCCGCGATGACGACCCACGGCATCCGGTGCACGCGCTCGGCCAGGCGCGAGAACACGCCGACGTCCGAGGCGGTCTCCGTGCCGCGCTTGAGCAGGCGTCGGGCCCCGAGGACACACAGCGCCGGGATGAGGGTCAGCGCGACGGCCAGGGCGATGAGCACGACCGAGACACCGGCCACGCTCACCGCGCGGATGAACGGGATCTGCAGGACGAGCAGGCCGGACAGCGAGATGGCGACGGTGAGGGCGGAGAAGATGACGGTGCGGCCGGCCCGGTTCATCGTCGCCGCGGTGGCGGCGACCACCTGGGCGTGCGTGGCGTCGGTGGCCGGGGTGCCCTGGAGCAGCGCGCGCATCTCCTCGCGGAAGCGGGAGACGACGAGCAGCCCGTAGTCGATGCACAGGCCCAGCCCGAGCACCGTGACGACGTTGACGACCGAGGCGTCGAGGTCGAGCAGGTACGACAGCCCGAGGAGCGAGGCGAGTGCGCCGGCGATCGAGGCGATGGCGCCCAGGACCGGGAAGCCGGCAGCGAGGAACCCACCGAAGACGACGACCATGACGAGGAAGCTGACCGGAAGGGCGATGCCCTCACCGCGCTGGCCGTCGATCTTGACCTGCTCGATGATCCGGTCGACGAGGGAGCGCAGCCCACCGCGTTGGTCCCCGGTGGCGCCGGTGTCCTCGGCGAGGCCGTCGAACACGGCGTCGACCTGGTCGGTGGCGGCGGCCTCCTGCTCGGCGGTGTTGGCCTCGTCGAAGGTGACCACCGTCGCGAACCCGCCGGATGCCGGGTCACCGTCGAGCACGAACCGCAGCGCGTCGGGGGTGCTCGGGCCGCCCGGTACGACGAACGGGTTGACGGCGGATTCGACGTGCTCGATGGCGGAGAGGTCCTGCACCGCGGTCGCGGCGGCGCTCGCCACGGCCGGGTCGCTGAGGTCGACCCCGGTGAGCGTCTGGGTGTAGGTGCTGAACCCGCTGCCGCCGCCCTGGGCCAGCAGGTCACGGCCGTCCTGGTTCTCGCCGGCGACGACGATCTCACCGCTGTCGAGCCGGCTGAACAGGCTCGGGGTGCCGGTGGCGCCCAGGGCCACCGCGAACCCGACGACGATGAAGAGCACCCAGAAGCCCACGATGGCCTTGGCGTGACGGGCGACGTGGCGCCCCCACCGCTCCAGGGCGGGACTGCCGTGCCGGGCGCTCCTGCTCATGCGGCACAGCCTGCCAGAGCGCGCCCGGGTGGCTCAGTACCAGTGGGGGGAGCGGGACAGGAACGCCTCGTAGGCCCGGCACGGGCTGCCGTAGCGATCCTCGATGTAGCCGAGGCCCCAGCTGATCTGCGTCGCGGGGTTGGTGAGCCAGTCGCTGCCGGCGCTCGCCATCTTCCAGCCGGGTAGCGACTGCGGGATGCCGTACGCCCCCGAGCTCGGGTTCGTCGCGCTCCAGCTCCACCCGGACTCCCGGTGCCAGAGCGTCACGAGGCAGGTGAACTCCCCGGGGTCCCACCCGCGGTCGGCGACCATGGTGCGGGCGATCTCCTGCGAGGCACGGGCGCTGGTCCCTGAGGCCTGGACGCCGATCAGTGTTCCGCCGAGGCTGGCGGCGGCCTCCCGCAGGCTCGCGAGGTCGGCGGCCCCCTGCTCGAGCTCGGCGAGGCGCTCGCTGAGGGCCTCCTGGCGTTCGCCCAGCGCGGCGGCCTCCCTGCCGGCCTCCTCGGCGGCCTTCTCGGCGGCGGCACGGGTCGCCTCCGCGGTCGCGAGCAGGGCTGCCTCGCCGTCGCGTGCCGAGGTCACGAGGTACTCCCGACGCTTCGCGTCGGCTGCGGCCAGCTTGGCGGCGTCGACGGTCTCGCGGGCCCCGGTGGCCTGGTGGTCCATGACGACGGACAGGTCGGACATCACGTTCGGGGGCGAGAGCAACAACGTGGTCAGGCTCTGCAGGTCGCTGCCCTGCATGTACATCAGGGCCGCGCTGCCCGACAGCGCCCGGTCGGCGGCCGCGCTCTCGCTCCTGGCTCGGGCCAGGTCGACCGTTGCCCGCCGGACGGCCTCCTCGGCGTCCGCGAGGTCCTTCGCGGCCTGCTCGTGCGCGGCAACGGAATCGGACACCGCACGCTGCAGGGTCTCGAGCCTGGCCTGGGCCTTCTCGACCTCGGCGGTGATCTCGGCGACCTCCTTGGCGACCGCCGCGGTGATCTCGGCGACCTCCTTGGCGACCGCCGCCGCCTTCGCCTCGGCCTGCGTGACCTCACCGGCGCTCGGGACGGTCGGTCCGGGGGCGGGAGCCGCCGCTGACGCCGAGGCAGCCGGTACGGCGAGGGCCACCGCCGCGGCCAGCACGGCGACAGAGCTCGCGCGGGTCCGCAGCGAAAGGCTCACCCGTGAATCATCCCCCGAGATCCGGCCGGTGTCACCCAGATGCTCGGGATTGGCCGCGACGAGCAGTTGCCCGCGGTGGGTCCGGGTGTGGGCGCTGCCGGATACCCTCACGACCGTGAGCCTCGAGGACACCGACCTGTTCGGCGCAGCAGCCGCGGACGCTGCGGGAGCCGACCACCCGGCATCCATCGCACCCCTCGCCGTGCGCATGAGGCCGCGCACCCTGGCGGAGGTGCGCGGGCAGGGTGACGTGCTGCGACAGGGCAGCCCGCTGCGCCGGCTCATCGAGGGCAGTGCGGGTGCGGCCGGCCCGATCTCGGCGATCCTCTGGGGCCCGCCGGGCACCGGGAAGACCACGCTGGCGCACCTCGTCGCCACCGCCGCCGACCGCGAGTTCGTCGAGCTGTCGGCGGTCACGGCAGGGGTCAAGGACGTGCGGGCCGTGATGCAGCAGGCCACCCGGGCGCGCCAGCTGTACGGCCGGCAGACCGTGCTCTTCCTCGACGAGATCCACCGCTTCACCAAGGCCCAGCAGGATGCCCTGCTCCCCGGCGTGGAGAACCGCCAAGTCGTCCTCGTCGCCGCGACGACGGAGAACCCGTCGTTCTCGGTGATCGCCCCGCTGCTGTCCCGCTCGATGCTCGTCACGCTCGTGCCGCTCACCGATGGCGACATCGCCGACGTCCTCGCGAGTGCGGTGGCGGATGAGCGTGGGTTGGCCGGCGCCTACCGCCTCGACGACGACGCCAGCGAGCACCTCGTGCGACTGGCCGGCGGCGACGCTCGGCGGGCACTGACCTTCCTCGAGGCGGCGGCGGGAGTCACCGAGGATGCCGTGGCGCCGGGCGCGCCCCGCCCGGACGTCCTGCCGATCACCCTCGCGCAGTGCGAGCAGGCCGTCGCCCACGCCGCCGTTCGCTACGACCGCACCGGCGACCAGCACTACGACGTCGCCTCGGCCCTCATCAAGTCCATGCGCGGCTCCGACGTCGATGCGGCGCTGCACTACCTCGCGAGGATGCTCGAGGCCGGCGAGGACCCGCGCTTCATCGCGCGGCGGATCGTCATCTCGGCGTCCGAGGACGTCGGGCTCGGTGACCCGACCGCGCTCCAGACCGCCGTCGCGGCCATGCACGCCGTCGCCCAGATCGGGATGCCGGAGGCGCGGATCATCCTCGCTCAGGCGGTGGTCCACAACGCCATCGCGCCCAAGTCCAACGCGGCCTACGTGGGCATCAACGAGGCCATCGCCGACGTCCGGGCCGGCCGCGGGGGCCCGGTCCCGGCGCACCTGCGGGGCAGCGGCTACGCCGGGGCGGCTCGCCTCGGTCACGGCAAGGGCTACGTCTACGCCCACGACGAACCGGATGCCGTCGCGGCGCAGCAGTACCTGCCCGACGACCTCGCGGGCACCACCGACTACTACCGCCCGAGCGACCGCGGCTTCGAGGCGCGGCTCCAGGAGCGCTGGACGTGGCTCAAGGGCCGCCTCGGACGCTGACGACACGGTGCGGGGCGGTAGGGTCGCGCCCATGGAATGGACGCTCGGAGGAATTGCCGCGATCATCGCCGCGCTCGCGTTCGCGTACCTCGTGGTTCGGCTGGCCGCGCTGCTGGGGCGTGCGAGCACGATCCTCGACGAGACCGCGGCGAGCCTGCGCACGACGAGCGAGAACGTGCAGCCCACCCTCAAGGGACTCACCGACACGGTGACCCTCACCAACGACCAGCTCACCCGGGTCGACACCATCACGAGTTCGGTGTCGACGATGACGACCAACGCCTCGGCGCTGACCTCGGTGGCCGCGGCCACCGTCGGGTCACCGCTGATCAAGGTGGCGGCGTTCAGCTACGGCGTGCGCACGGCCGTGTCGGGCCTGAAGAAGGCACGCTGATGAGGCTGCGCACCGTGGTGCTCACGGCTGCGGCGGTCGGGATCGGCTACGCCGTGTGGCGGATGCCGGCGACCCAGCGGTTCGTGGCCACGGTCAAGGAGGCCTCGGCCCGGCGCGAGGCCGAGCTTCGCGAGGCCATCGAGGTGGCCGTGCTCACCGACGCGACGACCCGTGCCCCGCGCCACGCCAGCGGTGTCAGCACCCCCGGACTCGACGTCACCGCGGGCTGGGACGACGACCGCCGGCCCCGCACCCACTCCGCCGCCGCGCTGGGGGCCGATGACCCGGGGCGCTCGCTGACCCCGGAAGAGGCGAAGGCGCTGTTGCTCGACCCCACGGGCGAGCGAGCTCAGTAGGGGCCGCCAGCCCCCACCGCCGCGCGGGGCGCACCGATCACGACCCCGACCCACCGAACGACCGAACGCCGCCGAGAGCATCCCGGCATACGATGACGCGTGCCCGCACCCCGGTGGCACCGATGACTCCCAAGGACTGAGAAGACATGGAAACCGCTGAGATCCGGCGCCGCTGGCTGGCCTTCTTCGAGAAGAACGGCCACACCGTCGTCCCCTCCGCGCCGCTCATCCACGACGACCCGAACCTGCTGTTCGTCAACGCCGGGATGGTGCCGTTCAAGCCCTACTTCCTCGGCCAGGAGACCCCGCTGTGGGACCGTGCGACCAGCGTGCAGAAGTGCGTGCGCACCGGGGACATCGAGGAGGTCGGCAAGACCTCACGGCACGGGACGTTCTTCCAGATGAACGGCAACTTCTCCTTCGGTGACTACTTCAAGGAAGGTGCCATCACCCTCGCGTGGGAGCTGGTCACCACCTCGCAGGCCGAGGGTGGTTACGGCCTGGATGCCGACAAGATCTGGCCGACCGTCTACGAGGACGACGACGAGGCCTTCGCCATCTGGCGTGACACGATCGGTATCCCCGTCGAGCGGATCACCCGGCGCGGCAAGCTCGACAACTACTGGCACATGGGCGTCCCCGGCCCCGGCGGCCCGTGCAGCGAGATCTACCTCGACCGTGGCCCGGAGTACGGGCTCGAGGGTGGCCCGGCTGTCGACGAGGACCGCTACCTCGAGTTCTGGAACCTCGTGTTCATGCAGGAGGAGCTCTCGGCGGTCCGCGCCAAGGACGACTTCGACATCTCCGGCCCGCTGCCCAAGCGCAACATCGACACCGGCATGGGCCTGGAGCGCATGGCCACCCTGCTCCAGGGAGTCGACAACCTCTACGAGATCGACGAGGTCTATCCGGTCATCGCCCGCGCGGCCGAGATGACCGGCAAGCGCTACGGCGAGCACTCGGGCCAGTCCGCGGGGTCCAGCCACCCCGACGACGTCCGGCTGCGGGTCGTCGCCGACCACGTGCGCTCGGCGCTCATGCTCATCGGTGACGGGGTCACCCCCGGCAACGAGGGCCGTGGCTACGTCCTGCGCCGGATGCTGCGCCGCTCGGTGCGCTCGATGCGCCTGCTCGGCTACGAGGACCCGTGCCTGCCGGAGCTGCTGCCGGTCTCCCTGGAGCGGATGCAGAACTCCTACCCCGAGCTGGCCACGGGCTTCGACCGGATCGCCCAGATCGCCTACGCCGAGGAGGACGCCTTCCGCCGCACCCTGGCCGCCGGCACGACGATCCTCGACACCGCCGTCGCCCGCACCAAGGATGCCGGGGGCTCCACGCTCGCGGGGGAGCAGGCCTTCGCGCTGCACGACACCTACGGCTTCCCCATCGACCTCACCTTGGAGATGGCTGCCGAGCAGGGCCTGGAGGTGGACCGGGACGGGTTCACCCGCCTGATGCGCGAGCAGCGTGAACGCGCGCGGGCCGACGCCAAGGGCAAGAAGGCCGGGCACGCCAACACCGAGGTCTGGCGTGACCTGCGGGCCAGCGGCGCGACCGACTTCCGCGCCTACGAGGAGCTGACGAGTGAGGCCACCGTCGTCGGCCTCGTCGTCGACGGCGAGGCCGTGCAGGAGATCGCCCCCGGCCAGCAGGGCCAGGTCGTGCTCGACCGCACCCCCTTCTACGCCGAGTCCGGTGGTCAGATCGCCGACGAGGGCATCATCACGGCCGACGGTGTGCACCTGAAGGTCATCGACGTCCAGCGGCCGGTCAAGGGCCTCATCGCCCACACCGTCGAGGTCGTGACCGGTGGCCTGCAGACCGGCACGAGCGTGCTGGCCCAGGTCGACCCCGAGTGGCGGCTCTCGGCCTGCCAGGCACACTCCGGCACGCACGTCGTGCACGCTGCCCTGCGCCAGGTGCTCGGCCCCTCGGCCCTGCAGTCCGGGTCGTACAACAAGCCCGGCTACCTGCGACTCGACTTCGCCTGGGGGCAGGCGCTGTCCGCGGCCACCCGCAGCGAGATCGAGGAGGTCGCGAACCTGGCGGTCCGTCGTGACCTGCCGGTGTCGGCCACGTACATGCCGCTGCCCAAGGCCCGCGAGATCGGCGCCCTGGCGCTCTTCGGCGAGACCTACGGCGAGGACGTGCGGGTCGTCGAGATCGGCGGCGAGTGGAGCCGTGAGCTGTGTGGCGGTACCCACGTGCAGCACTCCAGCCAGGTCGGTGCCCTCACCCTGACCGGTGAGTCCTCCGTGGGGTCCGGTGTGCGGCGCGTCGAGGCCTTCGTCGGCATGGAGGCGCTGCGCTTCCTGGCACGCGAGCGAGCGATCGTCGCCGAGCTGAGCGGCCTCGTCGGTGCGCGCCCCGACGAGCTCACCGACCGCATCGGGGCCATGGTCACCCGGCTCAAGGACGCCGAGCGCGAGCTCGAGCGGGTGCGCAAGGAGGCCGTGACGGCGGCCGCGGGCAACCTCACCGAGCAGGCCCGCGACGTCAACGGGGTCACCTTCCTCGGCCACGACGCCGGGGATGCCGGCGCTGACGACGTGCGCACGATGGTCATGGACCTGCGGGGTCGCCTCGGCAACCAGAGCCCCGTCGTCGTCGCCATCACGGGTGCGGCCAAGGGGCGCCCCGTCGTCGTCGTGGCGACCAACGAGGCGGCCCGGGCCCGCGGCATCCGGGCCGGTGAGCTCGTCCGGGTGGCGGCCACGACCCTCGGCGGCGGTGGTGGCGGCAAGGACGACATCGCCCAGGGCGGTGGGCAGGACGTCGCCAAGGTCGGCGAGGCCCTGTCCGCGGTGGAGTGGCGCGTCGGGGAGCTCGCCGGCTGATGCCGGAGCCGTCCGGGACCTGGATCGGTGTCGACGTCGGCACCGTGCGGGTCGGCGTCGCCCGCAGCGACCCGCACGGCATCCTCGCCACCCCGGTGGCGACGCTGGCCCGGGACCCGGATGCCGCCGTGTCACCGCAGGACCCGGACGTCACCGCGATCGCCGGCCTCGTCACCGAACTCGGCGCGGTCGGCGTGATCGTCGGCCTGCCCCGCTCGATGTCCGGTGTCGAGGGTCCGAGCGCAGCGAAGGCGCGCCAGTATGCTTCCGTCGTTGCGGCGCGCATCGCGCCGGTGTGGGTGCGTCTCATCGATGAGCGCCTGACCAGTGTCGATGCCCACCGCACGCTGCGTGACAGCGGTGTCTCCGGTCGGCGACAGCGCGCGGTGGTCGACCAGGCCGCTGCGGTGCTGATCCTCCAGAACGCCCTGGACACCCAGCGCACCACCGGATCCCCACCCGGGGAACAGGTCCGGATCGGACGGCGCAAGCCACGGACGAAGGATGTCAACCCGTGACGCAGGGCGACGTCTCCCACACGATCTTCGGTGAGCCCGAGCCGCCGCCCACGCGGCGTCGGGGGCACCACCGCCACGCGAAGCGCAACAACCGCCGCTGGCTGGTGCTGCTCATCGCGCTCGCCCTGCTCGGCGGTGCCGCGTGGGCTGCCGTGAGCGTGATCAAGCCGGTGCTGTCCTCGGTGTTCAACGGTGGCGGTTCGGAGACCGCTGACTTCCCCGGCCCCGGGGAGGGTGCGGTCGAGATCGTCGTCACCCCGGGGGAGACCGGCGAGGACATCGCGACGACGCTGCGGGACGCCGGCGTGGTGAAGACCAGGGGGGCGTACATCGACGTCGCTCGGTCCGACCCCGAGCGGGCCGCGGCCATCCAGCCCGGCAGGTACAACCTGCTCAAGGGGATGACGGCCGCCGAGGCGTTCGCGGTCCTCGGTGACCCGGCCAACCGGATCACCTCCGGCACGACGGTGCGCGAGGGTCTGTGGGCCACCGAGACCTTCGAGGTGCTGTCGAAGTCGACCGGCATCCCGGTCAAGGAGTACGCCGCTGCGGCCAAGGACGCGCGGGCGATCGGCCTGCCCGCCGAGGCGGAGGGCAACGTCGAGGGCTGGCTGGCCCCCTCGACCTACGAGTTCCCCGAGAACTCCACGGCCGCCGAACAGCTCGCGGCCATGGTCGCCCAGACCGTGAAGGTGCTCGACACCGCGGGGGTGGCCCCGAAGGACCGCGAGAAGGTGCTCATCCTCGCCTCGCTCGTCGAGGCCGAGGCCAAGCTCGACGAGGACCGACCCAAGATCGCCCGGGTGTTCCTCAACCGGCTGGAAACCGACGGGGCGCCGACCTACGGTCTGCTCCAGTCGGACGCGGCGGTGTCCTACGGGGCTCAGCGCAGGTCGTTGTTCCCCAGCGAGGCCGAGCTCAACGACGCCAGCAACCCGTACAACACCCGACTGATCCCCGGGCTGCCGCCGGGCCCGATCAGCAACCCCGGCGCGGCGTCGATCAAGGCCGCCGCGAACCCCGCGGACGGCCCGTGGTTCTTCTTCGTCGCCGTCAACCCCATCACCGGTGAGACCAAGTACGGGGTCACCCTGGACGACCACAACAAGAACGTGCGTGAACTGACCGCGTACTGCAAGGAGAAGCCCAAGGACTGCGGGCTGTGAGGGCTGCCGTCCTCGGCTCACCGATCGCTCACTCGCTGTCGCCGGTGATCCACCGGGCCGGGTACCTGGCCGCCGGGCTCACCGGGTGGGAGTACACCGCCCACGAGGTCGACGCCGACGCACTTCCCGGGTTCGTCGGCGGCCTGGACACCTCCTGGCGTGGCCTGTCCCTGACGATGCCGCTCAAGCAGGTCGCCGGTGCGCTGGCCACGACGGTGGATGCCGTGGCCACCCGGTCCGGGGCCGTCAACACCTTGGTGCGGCGCGCCGACGCAGGGTGGGACGCCACGAACACCGATGTCGTCGGGGTCATCGAGGCGCTGCGGCCGCACCTGCCCGACCGGGTGACCCGAGCCCTGGTGCTCGGGTCCGGCGCCACCGCCCGCTCGGCCGTGCTCGCCCTGGCCGAGCTCGGCATCACGACCCTCACCGTGCGGGCCCGCGACACGGCCAAGGCGGCCGACCTGCTGAGCTGGGCCCTCGGGCTGGACATCGGGATCCGCAACGGCTCGGTGGCCGACCTCGGGCCCTGGGTGAGCACCCGTGACGACGTCGTGGTCTCCACCCTGCCCGCGACGGCTGCCGAGGCGGTCGCCGCCACGGTCCCGGCGGCGCACCACGGCATCCTGCTCGACGTCGGCTACGACGGCTGGCCCACGCCCCCGGCGCGGGCCGCGGCCGCCGCCGGGATGACGGTGGTGTCGGGCCTGGACATGCTCGTGCACCAGGCGGCCGAGCAGTTCCGTCTCTTCACCGGGCACGACGCCCCGGTGGCCGAGATGGCCGCCGCAGGTCGGGCGGCCCTGGCCCGGCGATGACTCCGTGGTGGGTGGTCGTGGCCGCTGCCCTGGTCATGGGGGTGGTCGGCCACCTCACCGGGCAGCAGCTCGCGACGGGCGGCTACCGGATCCCCGAGGACGAGGCCGAGCACGCGGTGGGGCGCAACTGGTGGCCCGGGCTGCTGTGCGGTGCGCTGTCGGCGGTGGCGGCCTGGGCCGTCGGCGACCTCGCGGGGTGGGCAGCCCTGCCGGCCTACCTGCTCTTCGCGTGGCTGAGCGTCGGCCTCATCTGGATCGACCTCGACGTGCACCGCCTTCCGGTGGGTCTCGTCGTCCCCACGGGCTGGGGCATCCTCGGGCTCCTCGGCGTCGCGTCCCTCGCGTCCGGGGACCGGCGCTGGCTCGGCGCCGTCGTCGGGTTCGTCGTCATGGGGGTGGCCTACCTCGTGCTGGCGGTGCTGCCCGGTGGTGGTGTCGGCGGGGGAGACGTGCGGCTGGCGCCCCTGATCGGGGCGCTGCTCGGGTGGCTCGGCGCAGCCCACCTGGTGATCGGGCTGGCCGCCGGGTTCCTGATCGGCGGGGTGGCCGCTGCGGCGCTGCTCGTTCTCGGCCGGGCAGGGCTGAAGTCGTCGATCGCGTACGGCCCGGCGATGTGCCTCGGGGCGTGGGTGGGCATCGCCGCGACATCCCGGATCCTGACCGTGCTGTCGGGCGGCTGAGCGTCGCGTGACAGGATTCTGGCCATGCTGCGCTGGTTGACCGCCGGGGAGTCACACGGCCCCGCCCTCGTCGCGACGATCGACGGGTTGCCCGCCGGAGTCGTCGTCTCCAGCGACGACCTCGCCCGGGCGCTGGCCCGCCGCCGCCTCGGCCACGGCCGCGGGGCCCGGATGTCCTTCGAGCGTGACGACGTGGAGTTCCTCGGCGGGGTGCGCCACGGCGTGACCCTCGGCTCGCCCATCGCGATCCGGGTGGGCAACAGCGAGTGGCCCAAGTGGCAGACCGTCATGAGCCCCGACCCCGTCGCAGCCGCCGACCTCGCCGCGGCGAACGACATCAACGCCGAGAAGGAGATCGCCCGCAACCGGCCGCTCACCCGGCCCCGCCCCGGCCACGCGGACCTCGTCGGCATGCAGAAGTACGGCTTCGACGACGCGCGCCCCGTGCTCGAGCGGGCGTCGGCCCGCGAGACGGCCGCCCGGGTGGCGCTCGGTGAGGTGGCGGCCCGCTTCCTCGACCAGGCGTACGGCATCCGCCTCGTGTCCCACACGGTCGCCATCGGTGCCGCCGGCGTCGCCGAGGACGCACCGTTGCCGACCGCTGACGACGTCGCGGCGCTCGACGCCGACCCGGTCCGGGCCTTCGACGCCGCTGGCTCCGCGGCGATGGTCGCCGAGGTCGACGCCGCGCACAAGGACGGCGACACCCTCGGGGGAGTGGTCGAGGTCGTCGTCACCGGGCTGCCGCCGGGCCTGGGCTCGCACGTGCACTGGGACCGGCGCCTCGACGCGCGGCTCGCGGGGGCCCTCATGGGCATCCAGGCCATCAAGGGCGTCGAGGTCGGCGACGGCTTCCGCACCGCGACCCGGCGCGGCTCCGTGGCCCACGACGAGATGGAGCGAGGTCCCGACGGGGTCATCCGCCGGCGCACCGGGCGGGCCGGCGGCACCGAGGGCGGCATGTCGGTCGGCGGGTTGCTGCGGGTGCGCGCGGCCATGAAGCCCATCTCGACGGTGCCCCGGGCCCTGCAGACCGTCGACGTCGCCTCCGACGAGCCCGCACGCGCCATCCACCAGCGGTCCGACGTCTGCGCGGTGCCGGCGGCCGGGGTCGTCGCCGAGGCGATGGTCGCCCTCGTCCTGGCCGAGGCCTGCCTGGAGAAGTTCGGCGGGGACTCCGTCGGTGAGACGGCACGCAACCACGCGTCGTACCTGGCCGCGATCCCGGCCTCGATGCGCACCTGGGACGACGAATGAGCCCGCGGGTGGTGCTCATCGGGCCACCCGGGTCGGGCAAGAGCACCGTCGGGGCGGCGCTGGCCGCACGGCTCGGGCTGCCGCTGCACGACACCGACGCCGCGATCGAGGCGGCTGCGGGCCGCTCGATCTCGGACATCTTCATCGAGGACGGCGAGCCCACCTTCCGTGAGCTCGAGCGGGCCGAGGTGGCCCGTGCGGTCGAGCAGGAGGACGGTGTGCTGGCGCTCGGCGGCGGCGCCCCCGTGGACCCCCTGACCGAGCAGGTGCTCGCCGGGCAGGTCGTCGTGTTCCTCGACGTCGGCATCGCCGATGCCTCCAAGCGGGTGGGCTTCGACCAGAGCCGCCCCCTGCTCGCGGTCAACCCTCGGGCGTCGTGGGTGCGCCTGATGAACGAGCGCCGGCCCGTCTACGAGCGGGTCGCGACCCACCGCGTCGACACCGCAGGACGCACCCCCGACGCCGTCGCCGAGGAGATCGCCACCCTGCTGGGGGCGTCGTGACGGCGCCGGCGACCGTCATCCCGGTCGGAACCTCCTATGACGTCGTCGTCGGCCACGG
>Ga0209476_10000713_pt1 | contig 22887 bp, 19 predicted proteins | sample KloWWTrecipitate_FD_187179 | JGI IMG/M metagenome (GOLD analysis project Ga0209476, IMG submission 187179) | Active sludge microbial communities from Klosterneuburg, Austria, studying microevolution and ecology of nitrifiers - Klosterneuburg... | ecosystem: Engineered > WWTP > Aerobic digester... | reverse complement strand
CGTACCCGGTGGCGATCTCGGTGAACGGGCCCATCGGCGGCATGGAGTACCCGATGATCTGCTTCAACGGCCCGCGCCCTGAAGCCGACGGCACCTATCCGGCGCGCACCAAGTACGGACTCATCTCGGTGGTCATCCACGAGGTGGGCCACAACTTCTTCCCGATGGTGGTGAACAGCGACGAGCGCCAGTGGACCTGGATGGACGAGGGCATCAACTCGTTCCTGCAGTTCCTGACCGAGCAGGAATGGGAGGACAACTACCCGTCGCGTCGCGGCGAGCCCCGGAACGTCGTGGAGTACATGCTCGATCCGAACCAGGAGCCCATCATGACCAACTCCGAGTCGGTCAAGCAGTTGGGTAACAACGCGTACCTGAAGCCCGCCACCGCGCTCAACATCCTGCGCGAGACGGTGATGGGCCGCGAGCTGTTCGACTTCGCGTTCAAGGAATACGCCCGGCGCTGGAAGTTCAAGCGGCCGATGCCGGCCGATTTTTTCCGCACGATGGAAGACGCGTCGGCCGTGGACCTCGACTGGTTCTGGCGCGGCTGGTTCTATTCCACCGACCATACCGACATCTCTCTCGACGACGTGCGCCACTTCACGCTGAATACGGGCGACCCGGACGTCGAGAAGGCCCTGCAGCGGAAGGAGCAGTCCGAGATACCCAAGACCATCACGGCCGAGCGGTACGAGAACACACCCAAGGTGGTCGAGGGCAACCCGGCGCTCGCCGACTTCTACAACCGGTACGACCCGCTGGCGGTGACGCCGCAGGACCGCGAGGCGTATCAGACGTTGGTGGCGGGGCTGACCGAGCAGGAAAAGGCGCTGATCGGCGCCAACGAGAACTTCTACGTGATGGACTTCTCGAACGTGGGCGGGCTCGTGATGCCACTGATCCTGAAGCTCGACTACGCCGACGGGTCCACCGAGGAACTGCGCATCCCGGCCGAAATCTGGCGTCGCAACAACAAGCGCGTGTCGAAGCTGGTCGTGACCGACAAGGTGCTGGCGCAGATCACGCTCGATCCGAAACTCGAAACCGCCGATGCCGACCTGTCGAACAACTTCTTCCCGCGCCGGCCGGTGATGACGCGCTTCCAGATGTTCAAGCAGCAGCAACAGACCTCGCCCAACCCCATGCAGCAGCTCGAGAAGAAGAGCGACACCGATGCGCCGCGGCCGCAGGAGCCGTGACGGCAGGCGTGCCGCGAGGCCTCGCCTGCGGGTACGGGTCGCGCTCGTCGTCGCCCTGGCGTGCCTGGCGCCCGTGCTGGGCAGCGCGCACAAGTTCTACGTGAGTCTCACCGTGGCGGAGCACAACGCCGCCGAGAAGTCGCTCGAACTGACCGTGCGGCTCTTCGCCGACGACCTCGAGGTCGCCGTGGCGCGCCAGGGCAGGGCGCTCAAGCACGGGCAGCCGGGATTCGACGAGGCGGTACTGGACTACGTGCGCCAGACGCTGGTGATTCGGCGTGCCGACGGCACGCCGGTGCCGCTCGCGTGGGTCGGACTCGAGAACAAGGTGGACGTGACGTGGGTCTACGTGGAGGCGAAGGGCGTGAGTGCCACGACCGGCTTCACGGTGCGGGATGCCGTTTTCGCGGAACTGTTCCCCGAGCAGGTGAACATGCTGCACGTCCACGACGCCCGCGGCCGCCGTGCCACCGACTTCCGCGCCGGGGACGGCTTCAAGCCGTTCTAGTGCCTAGAGCCGCTGCACCGCCCAGTACAGGCCCACCGCCGCGATGGCGACCGACAGCGGCACGACCACGCGCGCGCGATACCATCGGGCCTGGCGACACCAGCCGAGCGCGGCTACGAGCGCCGCGATCACCGTGAGTTGACCCGCCTCGACGCCCAGGTTGAAGGCCACCAGGGCCACGACGAGATCCTCGTCCGGCAACCCCAGGCTCTGCAGCGCGCCGGCAAACCCCAGGCCGTGCAGCAATCCGAAGACGAACGCGATGAGCGGCCGCCGCCAGTGGAAGCCGCGCGCCAGCAGGTTCTCGATCGCGATGGCGGCAATCGACAGCGCGATGAGCGGTTCGACCACCCCCGGCGCCACGTGCACTACGCCGAGCGTGGCCAGGGCCAGCGTCAGGGCGTGCGCCACGGTGAAGGCGCTGACCTGCCAGACGAGCGGACGGAATGCGGCCGCCGACAGGAACAGGCCCGCCACGAACAGCACGTGGTCGGCGCCGAGCGGCACGATGTGCTCGAAGCCGAGGCGGAAGTAGCTGGAGAACACGCGCCGCCATTTTAGCTGGCGAATCCAAAAACATGAACATTATGCACCAATTTGTCGAATGGATTGGGTCTTACAGATCCCGTACATCGCCGTAACTCATTGCAAGAACGTCACATCTCGTCCGGTGACGAGTGGCACGGGAATTTCAAGTAACTGTATGTTTGGCCGTCTGAATAGTTCTTACATGCATGAGTCAAGGAGATAGGTGAATGAAGAGAAACAGCTGGCTCGTGGCCGTGCTGGTGGGGGCGTTGACGACGATCCTGCCGAGCGCGGCCGTGGCTCAAGTGGCCAATGTGGGCACGATTGAAGTGATTGCCGAGGATGCGGACGGCGGCCGACTGCCGGGCGTTACCGTGACGGCCACCGCGCCTGATACGGTGACGACGCGCACGGCGGTCACCGACGGACGGGGCGTTGCGACGCTCGACGCGCTGGCGCCTTCGGCCCAGTACACCATCGTCACCGAGCTTTCGGGCTTCCAGAACCAGACCGTGAACAAGGTGCTGGTCCGCTCGGGTCAGACGGCCAGCTTGCGCGTCACCCTGGCCATTGCCGGCCTCACCGAGGCGGTGACCGTGACGGCCGCCACGCCCCTCGTGGACGTCAAGAGCGCGACGGCGGGCCAGGACATCACCCTCCAGCTCACCGAGTCGCTCCCGACCGGCCGCAGCTACCAGAGCTACCTGCAGCTCGTCCCCGGCGTGCTGCCCGACGACCAGACCAGCAGCGGCAACCCCGCCGCGCGGTCGGGTATGAACTACAGCGACATCGGCGGCAACTTCGGTGTGTCGTCCGACAACGTCTACTACTTCGACGCCATCAATGTCACCGACCCGGTGACCGGCACGTTCGGCGCGAACCTCAACACCGAGATCATCCAGGAACAGAAGGTGATCACGGGCGGCATTCCCGCGGAATACGTGGGCTCGGCGGGCCTCATCTCGAACGTGGTGAGCAAGTCGGGCAGCAACGCCTTCCACGGCTCGGTCAACTACTTCTTCCAGAACGGCGGCCTGGTGGCCGAAAACGAGCACGGCGCGTCCCAGGAGTTCTCGACCAAGGACAATGGCTACACGCTGGGCGGTCCAATCCTCCGCGACAAGGCGTGGTTCTTCGGCAGCTATCGCTACGTGAACCGCCAGGACGACGTGTCGACGCTCGACACCAACCAGTTCATGCGCTCGGTCGACAACACCCAGCACCAGGGCTTCGCCAAGGGCACGTGGGCGGCCACGCAGAACGACCTGCTCAGCTTCACCTACCTGAGCGACCCGACCACGATCACCGGCCGCCGCGACCGCGACATCACCAACGCGCGCGACCGCGGCCAGGACCAGGGCGGTGACCGCTACTCCGGCAACTACTCGCGCGTCTGGGGCTCGACGCTCATCGAGGTCGCGGCCAACAAGCACAACGGCGAGGTCTCGCAGACGTCGGCCATCCGCCAGGCCAGCGTGACGGCGCTGTTCCAGCGGACCGATCCGCGCACCCTCGCGGACGAGCAGCTCGGCGGCTACGGCCAGGACCTGATCAACCAGCGCGACAACATCGGCGTCATGGCGACGGTGCAGCAGACGGTCGGGGCCCACACCCTCAAGGGCGGCTTCAACTGGGACAAGCACATCAACTTCCGCGACACGCTGTACGTTGACGGGGCGACCTACACCCAGCTGGCGGCGCGCTATGTCGGCGCCGGCATCCGGGCGGTGGACATCCCCGGCGGCAGCTGGAGCGGCCAGGATTTCGACGTGACCAACACGAGCGACTTCAACGGCTTCATCCGCACCGTCGACGCCCGTTCGGATCGCGCCCGCTACTACGCGGCGCTGGACCTGAACGGCGACGGGACGATCACCTCGGCCGAAGCCGGGCAGGCCATCGTCTTCAGCACCGCCGGCATCGACGGGACGGTCAACTACGACCGGACGTTCCAGGCCGCCACCGGCCCGCAGGAGACCTCGTCGAAGGGCCTCAGCTTCTTCGGCCAGGACCAGGTGACGTTCAACCGCCTCACGCTGAACCTGGGTGTCCGCGGCGAGCGCTGGGAGCACTTCGCCACGACCGGCGAGAACATCTTCACCTTCGACTGGATGTGGGCGCCGCGCCTGAGCGCCGTATACGATCTCAAGGGCGACGGCCGTCACAAGCTGTCGGCGTACTGGGGCCGGTACTACGACCCCATCCGCAACAACATGACGAACTTCGCGGGCACGCTCACCGGCTCGATTCTCGAGGAGCAGATCTACGTCCTCGGCGACTGGGTCACCTACCGCACGCGCGGCGGCCCGGCGGTCCAGGATGCGTTCTTCTCGCCCTCGACCAAGACGCCCTACACCGACGACCTGCAGTTCAGCTACGGCGTCGACCTCGGCAACAACATGAGCTTCGACGCGCTGTACTTCAACCGCCGGACGCGTGACATCCTCGAGGACTACGACCTCGAACTCTACGCGGAGCCGAGCGGCTACAGCAGCGATCCGAACGGCTACAAGGCGCCGGACACGTTGTTCCTCGGGTACGACTACTTCGGCTACGCCGCGAACCCCGGCTCGAATTTCGTCATCGGCACGCTGGCCGGCGGCAAGCGCAACTTCCAGGGCCTCGAGTTCGTGTTCCGCAAGCGCTTCGCGGACAACTGGCAGCTGCTCACCTCGTACAACTGGAACGACGGCAAGGGCAACACCAACTCGGACAGCAACGCCGACTTCCAGGGTGACGTGCTCTTCCTCGACCCGCGGGCGCCGTACCAGTACGGCACGCAGCCGGGCCTCATCAAGAACATCATCAAGGGCGCCGGTTCCTACACGTTCAACTTCGGGCTGCAGCTCGGCGCGACGCTGAGCTGGAACTCGGGCACGATCGCCAGCCGCACCTTCCTGTCGTCTGGTCGCAACCTGCCCATCCGCATTGCGACGGCCGACGCCTACACGTTCGGCGGCACGACGCAGCGCTGGCTGGCGCCGAATGCCGTGGGATCGCTCGAGAACCCCGCGTGGGGTCAGGTCGACCTCCGCGCTCAGTACGTGAAGGGCTTCGGCTCGACCAACGTCGAGTTCTTCGCGGACATCTTCAACGTGATGAACAACCAGAACCCGGTCCGCAACCAGGACCTGGTGGCTGGCTCGGGCGGCAAGGCCTTCGGCGACCCCATCCAGTGGGTGCAGCCGCGGCGCGCGTTCCTCGGCGCCCGCTTCCGCTTCTAGTCGAGCGGACGTCGCGACAGTCAGCCGGGAGCGGGCCGCGCGGGTCCGCTCCCGGCTTTTTCTTTTCTGGTGCGCGACGCGCCCGCCGAGCGCGCCCGAATATGCTCCCGAAGTATGAGCGCACGTAACGACCTGACACAGGCCCGGTTGCACTGGCGCACCCGGCTGATCGCGGCCAACCTGCACCCCCCATCTGGCTTCCATGCGCTGGCCCCGGCGGTGCATCGCGGATCGACCGTCGTCTTCGATCGGCTGGCCGAGGCGGTGGACGACTGGCAGCAGAAGGACCGCTACACCTACGGCCTCTACGGCACGCCGACGACGATCGAGCTCGGCCTGCGGATCGCGGCGCTCGACCAGTCGTACCGCTGCTTCGTGGCGCCAGGTGGGCAGGCCGCCCTGGCGCTAGTGAACCTGGCGTACTGCCGCGCGGGCTCGCACGTGCTGATTCCCGAGAGCGCCTACGGGCCCTCGATGGAGCTGGGAGAGGACCTGCTTGGAGGCCTCGGCATCCACGTCGAGCGCTACAACCCGCTGATCGGCGCCGGCATCGACGCCATGATTCGCCCCGATACGTCGTTGATCTGGTGTGAGAGCCCGGGCTCGATCACGATGGAGGTGCAGGATGTGCCGGCCATTGCGGCGGCGGCGCGGACGCGAGGCGTGGCCGTGGCGCTCGACAACACCTACGCGGCCGGCGTGCTCTTCGACGCGTGTGCTCACGGTGTGGACGTCAGCGTGCAGGCGCTGACGAAGTACGTGGGCGGCCACAGCGACCTGCTGCTCGGCGCCGTGTCGGTGGCGCACGAAGGAGCCTACGCGGCGGTCGGTCGCGCCTACCGGCTGATGGGCATGGCGGTGTCACCTGACGACTGCGCGATGGCGATTCGAGGCCTGCAGACGCTCGGCGTGCGGCTCGATCGACTCGAGCGGAGCACCCTCGAGGTCGCCCGCTGGCTGCAGGCGCGCCCCGAGGTGGCTACGGTGCTGCACCCCGCGCTGCCGGACTGTCCGGGCCACGCCATCTGGACGCGTGATTTCACCGGGTCGGCGAGCGTGTTCTCCATCGTGCTGGCCGACGACTGGACGGCGAAGCGCACCGCCCGGTTCGTGGACGGCCTGCGCCTGTTCCGGATCGGCTTCAGTTGGGGCGGCGCGACGAGCCTCGTGATGGCGTACCCGGATCTGGCGCGGCTGGGCGAACGCCGGGAGCGCCTCGTACGCTTGAACGTCGGCCTGGAGGAGCCGGCCGACCTCATCGAGGACCTGGGCCAGGCGCTCGAGCGAGCCTGATGGCCGTCCGCAAACGAGGTGGATTGCCCGGGTGGGCCCATCCCGGGTACGCTCCGTGCGCGTATGACCCCCGCCGACGGACCGTCGCTGCGACGGCAACTGGGCCTGGCCGCCGTCACCGCGGTGGTCGCGGGCAACATGCTCGGGTCCGGCATCTTCTTCACGCCGGGCGAGCTGGCCGCGGTGGCCACCGAGCCGTGGCAGGTCTACTTCTTCTGGGCCCTGTGCGGCGCCATCACGCTCTGCGGCGCGCTGGCACTGGCCGAGCTGACCACGCGCCTGCCGCGCGCGGGCGCCGCGTTCCACGTGATCGGCGATGCCTGGGGACCGTTCTGGGCATTTCTCACCGTCTGGATGCAGATGTGGGTGAGCGGTCCAGGGTCGGTGGCCGGTATCGCCATCGTGTTCGGTGAGTTCGTGGTGTTGCTCCTGGGCGACGGAGCCGTCTCTGCCCCGGTCGTCGGCGCCGGCGCCATCGCGGTCCTGGCCCTGGTCAACCTGCGCGGCGTGGAGTGGGGCGGCTGGACGCAGGTGGGCTTGACGGCGGCCAAGGTCGCCGGGCTGCTCGCGCTCGTGCTCGGCAGCCTGCTCCTGGCGGACGCGGCGCCCCCGCCGCCCTCGACAATCGCGGGTGAGACGTCCGGCTGGCTCGGGTTCATCCGCGTCGTCGGGCTCGGCGTTGCCGCGGTGCTCTTCACTTACGACGGGTGGGTGGATGTGGCCAACATGGCCGGCGAGGTACGCCGGCCTCGCCGATCGCTGCCCTGGGGACTGGCCCTCGGCGTGACGGGCATCAGCCTGCTCTATCTGCTGGTCAACTACGCCTACCTGCGAGTCGTGCCGCTCGAGGCCATGCGGGCCACGCCGACCACGGTGGCCAACCGGGTGGCAGAGGCGGCCTTTGGCGCGGCGGGTGGCAGCGCGCTGAACGCGCTCATCACGCTCTCCATCTTCGGCGCGCTCGGCGGGCTGGTGATGACGCAGCCGCGGCTCTTCTATGCGATGGCCACGCGGTACGAGCCCGCGGCCAGCCGTTCGGGCCTGGGGCCGTTCTTCCGCGGGCTGTCGCGGGTGTCGGGGACAACGGCGGTTCCGACCGGCGCGATCCTTTTCTGCGCGGCGCTCTCGATCGTGGCCATCTTCTTCTTCGGATCGTTTTCGCGGCTCGTGACCTTCTTCGTCGTGCCGCTACAGCTCAGCAACATCCTGGTGGTGGCCGCGGTTTTCAGGCTGCCCCGGGGCACACCGGGACCCGACGAGTACCGGACGCCGGGTTATCCACTCATCCCGCTCGTCTTCATCGCCGTCATGGCGATGTTCCTGGTGAGCGCCGTGGTGTACCAACCGGTGGACACGCTCATCGGCGTGGGACTGACACTCACTGGCGTGCCCGTCTATCGCCGCCTGGCGCGGTCACCGGGCAACTGAGATCCGCCAGCGTCGGCAGGCCGTGCGCGATCAGGGCCAGGGAAAGGCGCCGATGTGCTGGATGGTCCGGGCCGCGTGCTCTGCGCCGCTTCGGAGGCTGGCTGGCACGTCCCGGGATCGCCAGTACTCGGCGAGGAAGGCCGCGGCGAAGCTGTCGCCGGCGCCAGTCGTGTCCACCACCCGCGGGGCGGCGACCGACGGGCACGCCAGGCGTTCGGGCCCGCCGAGCGCGAGGCTGCCGTGCGAGCCCAGCGTGACGACGAAGAGCCGGTGGTGACGGCGGGCGATTCGCTCGAGGTCGTCGATGAGTGCGAAGTGCGAGGCGTCGAGCCCGAAAAACGCCACGTCGATGCGGTGGGCACAGCGTGTGACGAACCCCGCCGGGTCGTCCACGTCGGAGAGGTCCAGGAAATCCACGGCGCGCAGGCCGCCGCACGGCGCCGACAGCATCGTCTCGAAGAACCCGTGAATCTGACGGTAGACGGGCATGACGAGCAGGTCGGCCGCTGCCACGAGCCTAAGCTGGCGGTCGCCGGGTCGCCAGCCGGCGAGGACGCCGGCCTCGTATCGGAGGAAGCGCTTCTCGCCCGACGGGTCCAGGTCGATGTACTGCACGGAGGTCCGGCCAGGGCGTTCGGCAATCTCGCCGTCGAGCCGTAGTCGCGCGAGGGCCGCCCTCACCAGCCGCGATTCCGCGTCGGTCCCGAGCGCTGTCAGCACCAGGACCTCGTCGCCGGGCGCAAAGGTCTCGCGTGCGTTGGCAGCGACATTGAGCGTGATGCCGCCGGGCCGATCGAGCCCGAGCCCGACGTAGCGGTCCACGCCGCAGTCCCCAGCGCAGATCACGCGCATGTCACGTTCCGGGCGACGGTCCGCCGGAGCGGGCGCGGCTCACGAGCCGCCGCACCCTTTCGACATCGACCACGTCTCCGGTCTTCAGGCTCGTGCCCACGATGGCGCCGTCGGCGGCGGCCATCAGTCGCCGCGCGTTGCCATCGTCCAGGCCACTGCCCACGAGCACCGGGACGGCACCGGCGCCTTCGCGGGCGGCCTCCAGGTCCTCGACGCGCGGCGCCAGCCCGGTGAACTCGCCGGACACGATGATCCCGTCGGCGGCATGTTGGTGAGCCAGGGCCGCCGACTCGGCCAGCGGCCTCGGCTCGATCATCAGCGCGTGCTTCACCTGGATATCAGCCAGCACGAGGATGTCCTCGGCGCCTAGCCGTGTGCGGTAGGCCATCAGGCTCGCCGGATCGATGGCCATCTCCCCTCCATATTCCGGCCGCGTCATGCGGTCTACGAAATAGTCGGTGCGGATGAAGCGCGCGCCCGTCGCGTGGGCCACGGCGAGCGAGGCCAGGGGATCGTTGAGCAGGATCTCGACGCCCACGGGCACGTCCCGCGCGGCGGCGATGACCTCGATCGCGACCCTCGTCATGCTGGCGATGGTCTCGGCGGCGGCCCTCACCCGGTACGGCCGATCGCCGTCGTTCTCCACCAGCACCGCTCCCACGCCGCCCTCGACCAGGCTGTGCAGATCGGCGAGAGCGTGTGATACCACGCCGGCCAGCCCAGGCGAGGTCGGGTATCCCGGTAGGGGCGGTAGGTGGATGACGCCGATCACGGCAGGCCACGGGCCGAAGGTCGCGGCGAAGCGCGCGTGCCCACCCGCAGCCGGGGACGTCAGGCGCCGGCCTCCGTAGCCTCGTAGCCCGCCTCGGTGATGGCCGCCGCGATGGCCGCGGGCGTGGTGCGCTCAGGGTCGTAGGACACGGTGGCCGCGTTGCCCGGACGATCGACCGTGACCGCCGAGACCCCCGGCACCTCCTCGGCGGCATGCCGCACATGCCGCTCGCAGTTCCCGCAGGTCATGCCCGTGACGCTGAAGTTCTTCGTGACCAACGACGATGACTCGATGCTCATGATGCCTCCCGAATGGATGTCTTATTGTGCCTGATGATCGCCCGTGAGCATCAATTCGACGATGACCGACCGGGTCGCGAATGCGGGGCCCGTCTGATGCTAAGCTGGACGTTCGACATCACGATTTCCGCAACCGAGGGGCACCATGATGAGATCGCTTCGCCCGGCCCGCGCCAGGAACCAGCCGATGCTTCGCCGCCTCGCCTTGGCCGCGCTGGCGGTGGTCACCGCTGCCGCCTGTGCCGCCGAGCCGCAGGCGCAGGCCGGCGGGCTGCCGGCCTCGCCCGCCGCCGCCCAGTCGTCCGACATCCGGCATGTGATCCCGGCACCCGACTCGGTCGGCCCACAGCCCGCCCGCTTCGAGTGGACGCCCGTCCAGGGCGCGGAGAGCTACACGCTGCGCGTCTGGAACGACGTGGACGTCAACATGCTATCGGCAACGGGCCTGACGACCACCGCGGTGGACGTGCCGGCCGAGCCGAAGCTGCCCCTCGGCACTTACTTCTGGGCCGTCATGGCCATGCGGGGTGACCGGCCGCTGGCCGAGTCGGGCATGGCCGCCTTCGTCGTGATGCAGTAGCCGCATGGCGGAGCTCCCGCGTACGCTGCTCATCGAGACTGCGGACGCACCCGGCGTTCTGTCGCGTGTGGCGGCGGTTTTCGCCGAACGGCGCGAGAACATCGCCGGCCTCCAGACCCTGCGGAGCGTAGAGGGCCGCGCCGCCATGACCATCGAGGTGGAAAGCGGGGCCGACGTTGCCGGGCTCGTGGCCGCGCTGGCGGCGCTGCCCGACGTGCACCGGGCCACGCTCGAACCTTCGCTGCACGCGATCTACGGCAAGCGCGTCATCATCATCGGCGGCGGCGCCCAGGTCGGCCAGGTGGCCGTGGGCGCGATCAGCGAGGCCGATCGCCACAACATCCGAGGTGAGCGCATCTCGGTCGATACCATTCCGCTCGTCGGCGAGCACGCGCTGGCCGACGCCGTGCGCGCCGTGGCGCGCCTGCCGCGCGCGAAGATCCTCGTGCTGGCCGGCGCCATCATGGGCGGCGCCATCACCGAGGCCGTGCGCGACATTCAGCTCCAGGGCTTGAAAGTGATTGCCCTGAACATGGTCGGCAGCGTTCGTGACGCTGCCGATTTGGTCGTCACCGATCCCCTGCAGGCCGGCGTGATGGCCGTCATGGCGATTGCCGACACCGCGCGGTTCGACATGGAGAGGCAGCGGGGACGGCAATACTGACGCCAGACCGCCCCCGGGCGTATCGGCGGCCTTGCGCTGAGGCGCCGGCATGGAGCGCCGGCATGGAGCGCCGGGACTTCAGTCCCGGCGGCAGCCCATCTCCAGTCCCGGCAGCCCATCTCCGCCCGCCCATGACACCTCCCGTGTCCCGGCGGCGTCCAACGCAGTATCGCGGCCGAGGGTGTCGGTCGTCGTCGTGAAAGGTGGTGGTCGTGTTCCGGTTCTTCGTCCCCGCCGCAGCCCTGGTCCTGGTCCTCGGCGGCGGTCTCACCGCTCGGCAGCCCGCCTCCGTTGACACGTCGACGATCGGTCCGCGGGTTGGCTCGGTCGCCCCGGCGTGGTCCGGCATCGATCAATTCGGCAAGTCCCACACGTTGCAGTCCGCGCTCGGGCCGAAGGGGGCGATGCTCGTCTTCTTCCGGTCCGCCGACTGGTGACCGTACTGCAAAACGCAGCTCGTGGAGCTGCAAGGGCGCTACAAGGACATCACGTCGCAGGGGCTGGGCCTCATCGCGATCAGCTACGACGCGCCAGACACGCTGAAGAAGTTCTCGGACTCGCGCGGAATCACGTTTCCGATGGTGTCCGACCCGGGATCCGCGATCATCAGGCGCTACGGGCTGCTCAACGAGACGATGGATCCGAAGTCGCGCTTCTACGGCGTGCCGCATCCGGGCACGTTCGTTCTGGATTCGAAGGGCGTGGTCGTGTCGCGCTTCTTCGAGGACGCGTACCAGGAGCGCTACACCGCGGCCACCGTCCTCAGCACACTCGGGGTGGACCCGACCAACGGAACCGTCTCGGCGAGCACGCCGCACCTGTCGCTGAAGGCCTCGATCAGCGACCAGACGGCCGCTCCAGGGGAGCGCCTGTCGATCGTGGTGAACGTCACGCCACGCCCCGGCATGCACCTCTACGCGCCCGGTAAGCACGACTACCAGGTGGTGCGCCTCACCATCGACCCGCAGCCGTGGCTGAAGCTCGCCGACACCGTGTATCCGCCCTCGGAGATCTACCACTTCGTGCCGCTGGACGAGCGGGTGGAGGTGTTCGCCAAGCCATTCCGGCTGCAGCGCGATGTCACGCTGCTGGCGACGCCCGAAGCGGAGAAGCAGTTCGGCGCCATGACGGAGGTGACCCTGTCGGGCGCGCTCGAGTATCAGGCGTGCGACGACAAGATCTGCTTCAACCCCACCCGCGTACCCATCAGCTTCACGCTCACGTTGAAGAACCTCGACCGGCGCCCGCCGGGCGAGTAGCGCGGGCTCGTCCGCTCCACACCGTCGGGCCTGCAGGCCGGGCTCGACCGGGCGTCCCTGCCCGCATAGACTGCGGCGATGACCGCTCCCCAGGCGCACCCCCGGCCATCCTGGCTGCAGATTGCCAACGCCTTGGTGCCCGCCCTCGTGCTCGTCGGCGGTGTCACGGCGGCGGTCTACCTGCTCTTTGCCCGAGTGGGCCAGGGCGAAGACCTTCTCCGGCAGGCCGGCGAGGACCTGGTCCGGCACTTTTTCCTCGCGATGGGGCTCGGCACGTTCAGCACCGCGGCCTTCGCCATTCTCTGGCAGGCTCTGGGCCGGGTCGACAACGTGGGTCCTGTCACCCGTCGGCTCGTGCCCCTGGTGCTCTCGGTCCTGGCGCCGGGCGCGCTCGTCCTGGCCAGCATCGCGGTCAATTCGTCGGCCGGTCTCACGATCGGCGATCTCTTGCTGTCGGCCGCGGCGCTGGCCGGGCCGATCGGGCTGGCCGTTCAAGGGGAGGGCCAGGCGGTGCGTGCCCAGGTGGTCGGCGGTGCCTGTCTGCTCGCCTGGCTCGGTGGATGTGCCCGCGCTCATGCTGAATGCGACCGAGGCCTCCGGCAATCGTCCCCGCGTCGTCAGCAACCTGTCTGTGGCGACCCTGCTTGGCGGCGACGCCGACGTACTGCAGCACCTGCCCGAGGGCCGGACACTGCGTCTCAGCACCGCGGCGGTGCTCAGCGCACGCTTTCCCATCATCAGCCCATCAGCTCTCGTGCCCACCCGGCGTGGAGCGGCCGGCGAGGTGACATCGGAGGCCCTGGTGGACGGTGGCTACTTCGACAACAGTGGCGCCGCCAGCGCCGCGCCCGCCGTGTCGGCCCTGCTGCGCGCGGCCGAGGCCATGGGGATGCGTCCTTCCGTGGTACCCGTCGCCGTGATGATCACCAATGACACCGATCGCACCGCGGCCAACACCGTGCTCCAGGACTCGCTCTGCGCTCCGCCACCGATCGAGCCCACCGGTGTAGCCGACTCGCTGCTCGACATCGTGGCGTCTCCCGTCGGAACGCTCGATGCCGGCCGGGCCAACGCGGCCGAGAGCTGGCGGCGACGGTTGGTCGACACGGTGGAAGCGGCCGGTGGCCTGGCCGTGGAGGTGCCGCTCTTCCGCTGCGCCGCGGACGGCACGTTCCGCGTGCCCTTGGGATGGAGCCTGTCGCGGGCCGCTCGAACGTGGATGGACCGCAAGGTCGACGACCTGTTATCCCGTGAAGGGCCGATGTCGCGCCTGCGTCGCGTGGCCCGCCGCGTGCTGGAGCAACCGCGGTACAGTGAGCGCGCCGCCCTTGAGTGTCTGTCAGGCGCGTCTTCGCCGGTAGCCGCTGGCGCCCAGCGACGCGAGGATGTCAGTGAACTCGAGTGTGTTTGTTGATTACTCCGCAATCTCCTTCACATTTTGTTCCCGGTGAGGCAGTATTGTCGCGGCGTGATGATGGAAGGGTTCGAATGATGGCTGGAGTGGTGGCCGCGTCCGATATCGATGGTTACTTCACTGTCTGTCGCATGGGGTCTGACCTCGTCTGTCACACCTAGCTGAGAGAGTCGGTGCGAGGCGACGGTCCGCAACGTCTCGAGGAGGAGAGATGCCCGACGTTCAAGAGCTCACCCTGTCAGCGCTGACCGCCGCCGTGGCTGGAGATGGCGTGGCCATCCGCACGGTGACGAGGTTGACGCCCGCCGGAGGGCCTGGCGACAAGGTGTTCCCTCCCACCTATGTGAAGGAGGGGAGGGCCGAGACGAAGTACGCGATGGAAGTGCGGAAAGTCGACGGTCGAGAGGTGACGACGGTTTTGCTCGATTCCGTGGCGTCGCAAGCCAACCGCATCGAGGAAGCGCTCCTGGAGGGGTGGAGGCGCGGAGAGTTGGCCGTTCCCGTGATCGCGGTTGACTTCACCGGCGAGGAGGGGTTGCAGGACCTCGGACAGATCACGTCGCTCCAGGCTCCTCATCGCGTGGCGGACGCCATCCTGCGCGACAGCGTCGACGCCGACGGCGTGCCCTTCAGGCAGACTGACGTCGGTCGAGCATGTACGGATGCGCGACCCAATCATGCCACGGGCATGTTCCGGTACTGTCCGACGGCACTGCTCTTCGGCGTCTGGGATTCCACTGGACCGAGGGGCGGACTCGGCGCGAAGTTCCAGCGCGTCGTGGTGTCCGAGATCGTCGGGTATGACGCGGTTGCGGGGGTGAAGACATCGAGCCGCATCGACCCGGTGGCCATCGAGCGGAAGGCCGGGCCGGTCTACGAACTCAAGACGGATGCCTCCGAATGGACCAGCCTCGAGTCGGAGGCGGCTCTCGAGAGGGGCAAGCCGAAGCCCTTCAGCCGGAAAGGGGCGGGAGACAAGGGGACGCCTGCCGCGATCAACCACGGCAATATCCCGCCCAGCATCGATCACGAAGCCGGCGGCGTGACGATGTCGCACGCGGTCCATACCGTCGTCGTCTCACTGGCAGGGCTTCGGCGGCTTCGGTTCCAGAGTCTTGCCGATGGAACCCCGATTCCGCCGACCGTGCGCGACGGGGTGGAGACGGCGGCCCGGACGGCCCTGGCCGCTCTGGCGCTCGCGGGTCTCGCAGCCCAGCGGAAGAATGGCTACGATCTGCGGTCGCGCTCGCTCCTGGTACCAACCGAGCCTCTGGCGTTCGAGCTTGTGCCCGGCGACGGTGGAGAGCCGGCGCGCGTTCTGCTCGATGATCCTGCAGCCCTGTTGAAAGAAGCGGCAGGCGCAGCGGTAGCGGCCGGGCTTGGCTGGGTCACCGAGCCGGTCACCCTGCGGCCAACTCCCAAGCTTGCGCACCTCGTTCGCGAATCACGCAAGCTGACGGTGGCCGGCGGTGGAGACGACGGGGCGAACTGATGCTGGCCATCGAGGTGACGTTCCTCACGGGGCGTTACGTGGCCACGTCGTACAACTCGCGGCAGTCGGCGGAGTGGCCACCGCACCCGGCGCGCGTATTCTCGACACTGGTTGCGACGCACTTCGCAGCGGATCCAGCCAGTACCCCCGGCCATGAATCGGAACGGGCCGTGCTGGAGTGGCTCGAACGGCTGGGGGCACCCAGGATCCAGGCGTCCGAGGCGGCTGTGCGCGACGTGGTCACGGTTTTCGTGCCGGTCAACGATGTGGCACTGACCGATGTGGACAACGAGGCTAAGGCGGCTGACGAGGCCCGCGAGGCCGTGAACGCGGCGCGGACCACCGGTGAAGCCCGGACCCTGAAGAAAGCCCAAGCCGTGATGGCGAAGGCCGAAGCCGCGCTCGCGAAGGCGACGGCCCGGGCTACCGCGGTCCCATCCTCATCGATGGATCCGGCGCGCGGCCATCGCGTGCTCCCGGAGCATCGAGTTCGCCAGCCCCGCACGTTCCCGTCCGTGACGCCTGACGAGCCGCGTGCCACGTTCGTCTGGGACGAGGCCATGCCTACCGAAGAGCAGCAGAGGACCCTGTCGGGCCTTCTCGGGCGGGTCGTTCGGCTCGGGCACTCATCGAGCCTCGTGGCGATGCGCCTGACGGCTGCGCCCTCAGGGTCCGGATGGCGCCCGGACGAGGAAGGTGAGGTGTTCCTTCGGGTGATCGAGGCCGGGCAACTGGCGGCTCTCGAGGCCGCGTGGCAGCGCCACCGCGAGGAGGAGCCACGCGTCATGCCGGCCGTCCCGCAGGCATACACACGGCGTTCAGCCGAGGCGCCGACCAAGGTTCCCGCCTCGCTGTTCTCGGAGTCGTGGCTCGTGCTGCGGCGCGTCGAGGGGCCGCATTTGCCCTCCGTGTCAACGGTGGGTCTTGCCAGGGCGGTTCGCAGGGTGCTGCTCGCGTTTGCCGCTGAACCCGTCCCTGCAGTCCTGACCGGTCATGCGCCTGACGGACGGCCGACGACGATTCCCCACCTCGCGATTGTTCCCTTGTCGTTCGTCGGGCATGCGCGCGCGACGGGAACGATTCTTGGCGTGGCCCTGGTTCTTCCGAGGGCAGTGGGCGAAATGGATCGGACGGCCGTTTATCGGGCCGTGGCGGCATGGGAGGATGCGGCTCGCATGGAGGACGAGGACACGCCAGCCGTTCAGGTGAATCTCGGCGCTTCGGGTCAGTTGACGCTCGAGCGTGTCGAGTGGGGTACCTCCCTGGCCACGCTTCGGCCGCCGACCTGGTGTGGGCCGGCGGCCGTGTGGTCATCGGCGACCCCGGTGGCGCTCGACCGGAACCCTGGTGACCTCCGTTCGCGTGATCCTCGGGAGCTCGCGTCAGCCATCGCCCAGGCGGAAGCTGCTATCCGCGCCGCGTGCACGAGGATCGGCCTTCCCGAGCCTTCACGCGTGGAGATTCTTCCTGCCGCACCCTGGGCCGGAGGGGCGAAAGCGCGACACTATCCGCCCTATCCAGGCCTCGACGGGCGAGTGCAGCGAGTCCTCACCCACGCTCGAATCGCGTTCGACGCGGCGGTCCGCGGCCCCGTGCTGCTCGGGGCTGGACGGTTCGTCGGCCTGGGCCTGTTCCGCCCGGAGCCCCGGTAATGGCGGAACTACCGCACCTCGATGTTGCGGAGTTCACCGCCTTTTTCGAGGCGATCCACGGTCACCCTCCTTTCCCGTGGCAGCGGCGACTGGCACGGCTCGTCGTGGACGAGGGCTGGCCGCCAGTGCTCGACCTGCCAACCGGTACCGGCAAGACGGCGGCCCTCGACGTGGCCCTGTTTGCGCTTGCGCTGCACGCTGGTCGCATGCCGGTTCCGGCCCCGCGGCGAATCGTGTTCGTCGTCGACCGCCGCACGATCGTCGACCAGGCCTACGACCGGGCGCTGAAGATTCGCGACAGCCTCATGTCACCCAGGGCCGATGTCCTGCGGCGCGTGCGGGAGCGGCTGGCCAGTGTGTCGACTGAGAGACATCCGCTCCACGTAGTGCAGATGCGTGGTGGCGTGGCTCGGGACGACCGATGGGCCCGAACGCCGGACCAGCCCCTCATCGCCGTGTCGACGGTCGATCAGGTCGGCTCGCGTCTCCTGTTTCGTGGCTACGGCGTGACCGACGGCATGAAGCCGGTTCACGCCGGCCTGCTCGGACACGATGTCCTCTACCTGCTCGACGAGGTGCATCTGTCCCAGCCGTTCCAGGAGACGCTCGCCGCCATTGGCACGCGGTATCGCGAATGGCGCAACCATCAACTGCCCGGTGGTTTCCATGTCGTCGAGATGTCGGCGACCCCGGGCGCGCAAGAAAACATAAGTGCATTCACGCTGGATGACGACGACCGCGCAGACCGCGTGCTCGCAGCACGGCTGGAGACCCGGAAGCCGGCGATGATCAGGCTTCCCGCCGTCCCGGCGAGGAACTTCCAGCAGGAACTCCAGAAACAGTTGCTGGCCATGCTGGAGGCTGAAACGCGGACGGTCGCGGTTGTCGTCAACAGAGTGGCATCGGCACGGGAATGCCACGCCCAGCTTCACGCGAGTCTGGCCGCCCGGGGCGTGGACGTATGCCTGCTGACGGGACGGATGCGCCCGTACGATCGAGCTGAGATTGAGGCTCGCGTGCTGCCCCGCATCAGGGCCGGTCGCGATCGACGGCCCGAAGACCGCCCCATCGTGATCGTCGCCACGCAGTCCATCGAAGCCGGCGCCGATTTCGACTTCGATGGCCTCGTGACGGAGTGCGCCAGTCTCGACGCCTTGCGACAGCGGTTCGGACGGCTCGATCGGCTGGGTGCGCTCCGAGGGGGCGCCCGTGGGGTGATCGTCGCGCGCACCGACACCTTGAAGGATGACGCCGTCTACGGTGACGCACTCGGTGCGACCTGGCGCTGGCTCGAACAGGCGGCCACGAACGGGATCGTGGACTTCGGGCTCGACGCCCTGTCGCTTCCCGGGCCCGAAGACTTGGTGTCCCTCCTTGCGCCCAAGGCTCACGCCCCGATCCTCCTGCCGTCCCATCTCGACGCCTGGGTCCAGACCTCGCCCAGGCCGGATCCGGACCCCGACATCGCGTTGTGGCTTCACGGACCGCAGCGCGGTCAGGCGGATGTGCAGGTGGTGTGGCGCGCGGATCTCGACGAGGCGCTTGTTCGAACGGCCGTGAACGAGACCGGCGAATGGGCAACCATCGCCAGTGAGCGTGCCCTGAACATCGTCGAGGCTGTTCGTCCCTGTTCAGCGGAGGCCATGCCGGTGCCGTTCGCGGCAGCTCGTCGATGGCTGCTTGGCCTCTCGGAGCCTCATACGGCCGACCTGGAGGGCGTCCCGGTCGTGGACGAAGACGAGCGCGAATCCCCTGCGTACGATCGCCCTGCGGTGCTGTGGCAGGGGGAGGCGTCGCAGGCGATTCGCGTGTCCGACCTGCGGCCGGGGCAGACAATCGTCGTGCCCGCGTCGTACGGAGGCATTCTGCACGGGAACTGGGCGCCCGCGTCGCTCGATCCGGTCGTCGACGTCGCTGAAACCGCGGCGTGGCGTTCGGGCCGGGCGCCGGCGCTGCGCCTGCACCCGGCCGTGCTCGCCCAGCATGCTCTCACGCCGCCTTTGCTCGAGGGAACGGACGCAGAGGCGCCGGAGGACCGTGACGTCGCCCGTGCCTGGTTGGAGGGTCTTGGGGCCAGCGGCACGGCCTTGCCGTTCTCAGACGTGGTGGCCGAACTGCTGAAACGTCCGAGAGGCATTCGCGTCGAGCGTCTCCTGCCTGGCGTCGAGGAGGGCAACGGCCAGTACCTGGTGGTTCGGGGCCGTCGCATATCGCGATCGTCGGTTGTGCTGCTCGAGGAAGACCCGGCAACCGACGACGGTACGACGGGCTCCTTTACGGGAACGATGGTCACCCTGGCGGCGCATACGGATGGTGTCGTCCGGACGGTGGACGACTATGCGCGACGACTCGGAATTTCCGAGGACATTGCCGGCGCCATGCGGATAGCAGCGGCGTGGCACGACGCCGGCAAGGCCGACGTGCGGTTCCAGCGGTGGTTGCACGGCGGCAGCGAGTTCAAGGCGTTGGCGCAGCCTGAACCGCTGGCGAAGAGCAGCGGCACGCCCGGTCGAGCAGCCATGCGCCTGGCCAGACATCGGGCAGGGTACCCGGAGGGCACACGTCACGAACTCATGTCGGTGGCCCTCATGGATTCGGCGCGCGAGTCGCTCGCTGGTTCCCACGACCGGGCACTTGTCTGGCACCTGGTGAGCAGCCACCATGGCCGCTCTCGCCCCTTCGCGCCCTGGGCGCAGGACCCGTCGCCGGTTGACGTGGTGTGGCAGCGGGACGGTGTCTCGGCGGCGGCGGCGAGCGCGCACCGGCTGGAAAGGCTCGACTCCGGCGTTGCGGATCGGTTCTGGGACGTCGTGCGCGGCTATGGCTGGTGGGGCGCGGCGTGGCTGGAGGCTGTGTTCCGACTGGCCGATCATCGGCAGAGCGAGCGCGAGCAGGGGAGCGAACATGCCTGAACTGGCGCTGTCCGGACTGGACGGGTCCAATCCCCTCGGCTTCCTGGCGGCCCTCGGTGTCCTCGACGCTGTGTCCGGCGACGAACATGCGGCACTCTGGTGGCGTTACGAGGCTGGCTGGAATCCGGTCCTGGCGTCGTCTTGTCAATCGGTGGCCGATCTCGTGGCACGCCTCGACCAGGACCGGCAATCGTGTATCACGGATCCGGCTCTTGCCCTCGCGTATGACGGGAAGAGAGACCTGAAGCCCCCTCCTGCAGTGTTTGTGGGATATCTCCGGAATCTGGTGGACGCGTCGACGATGATGCGCCGGCGGAGTGTGGACTGGGCAGCGGCATTCGCCACCGATGTCGCTGTTGACAACAACGGGAACACGAAGCCAACTGCGCTGCACTTCACTGCGGGCCAGCAGCAGTTTCTCCAGATGGTTCAGGAACTCGTCAAGCACGTCACGGCCGAGGATCTCACCGAAGCCGTCTTTGAACCGTGGCGTTACTCGCGGCCTCTTCCGGTGATGGGCTGGGACGCCACATCGTCCCGTGACTACGCGCTGCGGGCCACTGATCCGTCCACGGACAAGAAGCTGGGAGTGCCCGGTGCAGATTGGCTGGCCATTCGCGGGCTCAGCTTCATTCCGGCCGTGCCAAGAGGCACGCGTGTCGTCACAACGTGCTGCAGTGGTGGGTGGAAGGATGGGCAGTTTACGTGGCCGCTGTGGACGGTGGGCCTGACGTCCCCTGTGATTCGATCCCTGTTGGCACAGCAAGTCGACCAATGGTCGATGCCAGAGCGCCGAAGCAGGGGCATCGGGGTGGTGTTGTCCTCAGGGATCAAGAGAAGCGAGCAGGGAGGGTACGGGTCGTTCGAGCCCTCAATCTCCGCATAGGCCCCGGGCCCGCAGCCTTATGACACAATCGCCCTATGAGCCGCGCCACCTCGCTCACCGTCACCCTCCCATCCGACCTCGACGCCTTCATCCGCGAACGGGTCGCGGCAGGCCGGTTTGCAACGCCGGGTGAGGCCGTTCGCGAAGCGCTGGTCCTTCTAGAGCGCCGCGAGCGTGAGCGCGATGCCGTGATCGACGAGATTCGTCGGGAGATCCAGCTTGGCATCGATCAGGCCGAGGGCGGCCAGCTCCGTGATGGCGAGACCGTATTCAGGGAGCTCCGGCATCGCCTCGGTCTGGGCTAGATGGGCCGCTATGTCCTCACGCCCCGCGCCGAGGCAGATCTGTTCGACCTCGGCCAGTACATCGCGTCCGAGAGCCTCGAGCTCGCCCGGCGCGTCGTCGATGACCTGGAAGAGGCGATGCGCCAGCTGGGGTCGCACCCGGGGCTTGGCCACCAGCGTCAGGATCTCGCATCGAACGACGCCTACCGGTTCTGGCCCGTTCATTCGTTCCTGATCGTCTACAACGGGACCACGAAGCCCATTCAGATTGTTCGGGTCCTCCGAGGCTCGCGAGACGTGCGCCGGCTGCTGGACTGAGGTGCCGCGGCAGCAGGCCGCCCTGTAGCCCCGCCCCATTCGCGCCGACAAGCCCTATGGCGCCGGAGGGGCCATGCGAAAGACCTACCTGGTCTGTTACGACATCTCCGACGACTTCAGGCGTTCCCGCGTCCTGAAGACGATGAAGGGGTACGGGGACCACCTGCAGTACTCGGTGTTCGAGTGCCAGTTGAACGCCACCGGCCTGGCCCGGTGCCGTCACGCGCTCTCGAACGTCATCCACCACAAGGACGACCAGGTGCTGTTCGTCGACCTCGGTCCCACCGAGGGCCGCGGCGACCGCGTCATCTCGTCCCTCGGCCGCCCCTACTCCCCCCTCGATGCCCCCTGCATCGTCGTCGACGGCAGCGAGCGGCGGCGCGGCCAGTCGCGCATCGGCATCGCCAACGAGGAACGTGCCGCCCGCCATGTGCGTGGTGAGGACTGACACCGGAGGAAGAAGACATGCCCGCGACTGCGATTCGCCGCACGCCCGTGGAACTGCCGGACCAGGTGCCGGCCCGCATGCTCAACGAGTTCGTCTACTGCCCGCGCCTCTTCTTCTATGAATGGGTGGAGGGCGTGTTCCGCCACAACGCCGACACCGTGGAGGGTGCCCAGAAGCACGAGAAGGGCGACGAGAAGGGGGACGAACTGCCGGAGGCGGGAGCGCTGGAGGGCGAGCGCGTGAAGGCGCGCGGCGTGATGCTCGCCAGCGACCGGCTGGGCCTGGTGGCGAAGATGGACCTCGTGGAAGCGGCCGAGGGCGCGGTCACGCCCGTGGACTACAAGCGCGGTCGGCCGCGCGACGGGGACGCTGGCCCGGAGGCCTGGCCGGCCGACGAGATCCAGATCGCGGCCCAGGCACTCGTCCTGCGTGCCAACGGCTACACGTGCGACGAAGGGCTGCTCTTCTATCACGAGACCCGGCAGCGCGTGCGCGTGCGGATGACCGACGCGCTGGCCGCGCTCGTGGCCACGCGCCTGGAGGCGGCGCGGGCGGTGGCGCGAGCCGGGCACATCCCGCCACCGCTGGTGGACAGCCCGAAGTGTCCGCGCTGCTCCCTCGTGACGGTCTGCCTGCCGGACGAAACCGTCGCCGCCGCAGGGCTCGCGCCCCGAGACGATGAGCCGGAGCAGTTCGCGTTGTTCGAGCGGGCGACCGAGCCGACACGGGTACCCGATCTCGACCCCGGAGACGTCCGGCGACTGGTGCCCGCGCGCGACGATCTGCGCCCGCTCTACATCACCGGATATCAGTTGTCGGTGGGGAAGTCCGGCGAGCGGCTCCAGGTGCGGGAGAAGAGGCAGGTGATCCAG
>Ga0209476_10000709_pt1 | contig 22920 bp, 20 predicted proteins | sample KloWWTrecipitate_FD_187179 | JGI IMG/M metagenome (GOLD analysis project Ga0209476, IMG submission 187179) | Active sludge microbial communities from Klosterneuburg, Austria, studying microevolution and ecology of nitrifiers - Klosterneuburg... | ecosystem: Engineered > WWTP > Aerobic digester... | reverse complement strand
TGGTTAAAAACGTTCAGATCAAGCGAACCTCTGACGACAAGTGACTTCATCGCCCTAAGTTTTTCACCCCCGTGGGCCGCAACGGCAGACTTCGCAAAATTCATTGCGGCTACCTCTTCGCTCGCCGGTACAACCACCGCCGACAATGCAGTCTTGTCGGAGTCGGGCTGTTGCCCAAATAAGGTAGTTGAGCAAGCCACTAAGAAAACAAAAATGATCGTGTACTTCATACTTTTAATTTCGGTCCTATTACCAATGTAATGATGGCGAAAGAGAGGCAAACACTTTGACGCATTTGCCTCTCTTCTTCAAAAACTAGCCAGGCTATCGGTTTACCAGCTAAAACGTGCCTGGAGCTCGATTCGGCGGTTGGCCGTTCCGCCACCGCCACCAAAGCCACCGTAACCGCCGGCGATATTCGTCGACTGCCCAAATCGGCCCGAACTCAGGCTGCCAACTGGCGTGTTAAAGTTTACATTATTTAACAAGTTATTGAAATTGACGCTCAGGTTGAGATTGTACGGCTTCCGGCCATCGCCGCCACCGAACATTCCGCCCATTCCGCCGCCCATACCTCGGCCGCCTCCACCCATCATTACTCCGGCCGGAGGTCCACCTGTGGCACCGCCACCACGGTTTCCACCTGCTGCCGCGGTCGATGCAGCTGACTTACCGCCAAAGCCGAAGGTTTTACCGACGCGAAGGTTGACGCTGAAATAGCTCGAACCCTCGCCATAGTTTCGGGGAATGATCAGATTAGGATCATTGCCGGCAACATTACAGTATGATGCGGTGATCTGAAGTTCCGAGCATCTTGCCCCCAATTCCCCGTAAGTCGGACGTTCGGTAAACAGTGAATCGCCGTTGAGATCAACGCCACGCGTTATGTTGAACGGACGTCCCGAACTCGCCGTAATAAAAGGATTCAGGGAGATCTGCCAAGGAAGCGTTATGTTGCCCCCAATTACGAAGTTGTGTCGCACGTCAAACGCCGCTCTCCCATATTCACCGGTAAAGTCGTAGCTGTACGCCGGAAAGCTCCCCGAGCCATCGGTGTCACTATTTGCAAACCCAAGTCGATAGTTTCCAAATAATGATATTCTCGGCGAGATCGCACTTCGGAAATTCATTATCAACTGATTTTGATTATTTATGCCACTAGCCTCGTATTCATATATATTACCGAGACCCGGCTGCGGTCGAGGAGCATTTGCACAGTTTATCTGCAGTGGGCAGATCGGTGCGTTTATATTCCGGATCCGAAGCTGATGTATCGTCCTCGATGTTATAAAGAATGCTCCAAGTGAAGTCTTGAAAGGCAACTGACGTTCAATACCTAGCGTTGCCTGCATCGTGTACGGGACGCTAAGTCCACTGTCGATCGTACGGATCGTATTTGACTGGGGCAATGCGGCCAAGATCTGCGCTGCCGTCGGCGAATTGGTCACGCCGGCCGTGGTAAACAGAGGCTGCGAAAGCAGAGCCAGAGCAGCAGCCCGACGAATCGGATCAGGATCGTTAGCACTCACGATCAGATTCAATTGCCGTGTGCCATTAAATCGCTCTGCCTGTAGAGTCAAATTCTCGCTGAATCGCTCATAGAATACTCCTGCACCCAAGCGAAATACTGTTTTCGGCGGTTTAGCTCCGCCCGCTCCGGGCGACCACGCTAAACCTATTCTAGGGGCAAAGTTCTTCGAGTCATTAATGTTTGTTTGATTTTCGTATCGAAGACCAAAACTGAATAGCAACGAGGGTGAAATTCGCCAGTCATCGGTCACGAACAGCCCCGCATCAAAACGCGAAACCTTAGCCAACGGGTCACCTGTCGTAATTGAGAATTGCGTCGGGTCGTACTGTGTGCCGACCGCTCCAAGCACTCTAGCTCGATATTGTTCGAGTGGTGAAACAATGCCGTCACTGTTCAGATCGTACGGGTCTGCACCAAAGAAACCAGGAAACACGTACGTTCCACCATAGTTATTCTCGGATCGGTCGTTAATACTAGTATTGCGAAGCCGAACTCCGAATTTGACCGAGTGTTGGGAATTCTTACCAAAGGATGTTGTAGTGTTATTGCTCAATTCCCACGCGTTTCTAGTATTAGCACTTGAACCAATTTGAGCACCGCCACCCGTAAACGCAGCAGCAACACTAACAGTCGGAATTGAATTATCACCATTTTGCGAACGCTTATCGAAAGAATACTGGAACCGCGTTTCGTTTACAGTTTTAGCATTGAGGATCGCCGTCTCGGTCAATCGCAGTTCGTGACCAAAACCTGTCGTGTCATATGCTCTGGATGGAAGTGATGTGTCGCCGATTCCCTGGTTCTTATTTGTCGATCGGTCAAAACTATAACGAGCAACCAAAGTATTCTTGTCGTTGATGGCAAAGTCCACACGCGGACCGATCGAAAATCGTCGACTGGGAATCGTAAGATCCTGACTGAAATTGACCGGATTGAAGGCCGAATCGAGAACCACTGCATTTATGATCGCGTTATTATCGACGTCACGATTCGATACATCGAGAAAGAATGACGATTTGCCCTTTTTGATCGGGCCTGACAAATTTCCGCCAAATGACCGCAATTGGCTCGGCGCCTTGTTTGCTGCAAAAGGGTTGCGTGAATTAAGACTCTCGTCGTTAAAGTTGCCATTGACCGATCCTCTAAATTTGTCTGAACCCGGTTTGGTCAAGATCTCGATCCGCCCAAATCCAGGTCGATCAAATTCGGCCGAAAACGGATTTTGATTGATCCGTATTTCCCTGATCGATTCTTTTGGCGGTAATTGGCCGCCCGTAAATCCGTCAATATAGATCTGACCGCCATTCGGACCGGCTGACGGTCCCGCAAGTGCCTGCAGTGCTGCTTGCAATTCGTCGGGATCGTCCGGCAACGAGTCAAGATCTTTGCCCTTGAGCACGGTTGCGTCTGCATTATTATCCGCTTCATTAGAAACAGCTTCGTTATTAGAAACATCGACCGTTTCTTCGACGCCGGACACGGTCAAGACGACAAAAAGATCGAACTTCTCGCCGGCCACAACATCCACTTCCGTATTTTCATAAAGTGCGAATTTCGGTGCGATCGCCTTAACGGTGTATTTGCCCGCCGTCAAACCGGTAAAGTTGTATTCGCCCCGAGCGTTAGTAATGATCGATTTTTGAGTGCCGGTGGGCGAAATAGCCGTGACCGTGGCACCGACCACGACAGCACCCAGCGAATCAGTGACTGACCCGCCGATGCTACCTGTAGTCTGAGCTAATGAGACGATCGCCGCCATTGCGACTATCAGTCCAGTAAATATGATATTTTTAATGACTTTCATGATTATTATTGTATAAAGCTACGTGTATATGTCTTTCCGTTCAGGTTAAAACCCGGTGTCCGGAAATTAAATCTCTATTTAGGGTAAGCCAATGCCGTCTAGACCCGGGATCGAAAATCCACCGTCCACACTCCGGCCACCGCGACCGCCACCCGACTGTGCCTGGGCGCTCCTTATAAACGGCTCGACTCCCGCTAATAACTTAATCGCACTTACTCTCGTTGAGTCGCCGTTTTTAGTACTCGAGATCGCGATCATATCTCCTGCTTTGAGGTCCGCCGCCGTAATATTTGGAAATCGGTCGAGCATATCGTCGATACCCCCGCCGCCGCCGCGTCCTCCACCCATTCCCGGGCGTGCTTGTCCGGCGACGCCATCATTTGCTTGTGGCTTTCCTTCCGGGCGGCCTTGAACTCCGCCTTGTCCAGGAGGTCGTATTCCGCCGGCGCCATTCGTTTGGCCGCCAGCCAATCGTTCGGCCATTTCGGCTGGAAATTTCTTCATTAAAGACGTCGAGCCTAACGCAATCGTGACGTCCTTTTTCGTTTGTAAGTTGGTTATGACAATCTCATTTTTATCCGTGTCGATCGACTTTATCGTTCCGGCAATTGTCTGGAATGCTCCCGTGACTATCTGCTCCGCCGAAAAACTAGAACCGTCCGAACTCTTATCTCCCAATGCCCTTATCATATCGCCCTGCTTAACGTCACCGATCGAACCATCGACCGCTTCGTCAAACCGAATCGAATTGGGAGCATATCGTTTGAATTTAGCATCACCCTTGGGCGTGACCACCGTTGACGTCGATCCCATCAGTCCCCGGACCTCGACAGTTATCTGATTTGTCTGATTATTGACAGATGTCACCTTTCCTGCGATACCGCGGGTCCGCCATAGGTCCGCCTCTAAAGCGTGTTGTTGCGCGATCGCCGATTTTGACATTAAATATACCGAACGTGCCGGAAACGATTTACCGTCCGCCGCCAAAACGCCGGTCGCCATTACTCTGTCGCCGACCGCAATGTCTGCAGTAGACGCCGGAAGTGCTGACGCCAGATCGGGTTTCGCCGGATCAACCTTCTTATACTCCGTCTTGGCCGTTAGAATTCCATCGACGTTGCCGGTTTTCGAGCTGATCGTAATCTTTTCGGCGGTGATTGCCACTACATCGCCGCTAATGACAGACGGCTTGATCGATGTCGACTGTGCCCATATGGCGGATGCCGAACTAAATATAAGCGTAAATATGATGAATAGCTTTTTCATTGTAAATTTTGCAAAAATTATTCTGATCTGGTCACGACTAAACAATTCGTATAATTGCCAGTATCAGATGTTATGACGTTTATTTTATCAGGAAGGTTCGAGTCTATTTGTAAAGAAATGTAAAAGTCTGCAAACAATCAGCTTACGCTTTTTGCCAGACGTTGGAAGTACGGGCGGTTAAAACGAGGCCAATGCCGAACGCAAATACCGAGAAGAGAGCTATTACCCAAAGATATGGTACGGACAGTAGGAAGGTCCAAACGCCCACACCAATGAGCGTGGCAAGCGTTTCTGAACGGTTGGCATCGGATAGAAATCGCTTTTGAATTAGCTTTCCAACTGTTACCTGCAAGGCAACTCTGCCGAAAACGTATCCCAATAGGATCATAACAAGACCCATCAATCCGAGTGTTGCACTCAGGAAATCCGGAAGCACGCTGAGACTCCCAACGATCGCTATCATAGTACCGATGAACACCACCGATCCAATTGCACTTATCTTCAGGGTCGAAAGCCGAATCCTAGCGACTGCCCGGCCAACAGCCCCGGGAGCAATTGTCATCATCACCATCGAAATCGCAAACCAAAATAGAGCCAGTAAGACACGCTGTGCGACAAATGACCACGTGATAGCGGGAGTCAGAATTTGCATAGGATTTTGTGCGAGGTCGCGGAGCTCCTCTTCCCACACGCCAAAGATCACAGTCTCCTTGCCGGATACACGAAGTGCATTGGGACTATCCGGTTTATATGAACCGCCAAAAACGATCACGTCACCACCGATATATCCGTTCTCCTTTTGGATCACTGAACCGCCGATAGTCGCCACATCACCTTCAACACGTCCACTTACAATAACGTCGCCACCAAATGAAAAAACTCCCTTTGCACTTTTGCGAACTTCGACCGACTTCCCGATCGCTACAACCTCCATTTCCGGCGCATCTTCGACGATAACTGTCTTTTCGTCTTCCGATAACGATATAGCAGGCGTGGCTTTCGCGCATTGAACACCCGCAAACAGCACGATGATCAGCCAGAACACGGTGATCGTGGCCGTCACCGTGCAGTGTGATCGGATGTTTGTATAGTTCGTAAACTTCACTTTGTTGGAATTGCTATGTACGCGGTACCCGTGACTTGGATCTTGAAATAAATACGGACAGGGCCACGACCATTCCCAGAACTAACATCAATGCTGCGGGCAATTGTATTTGTCCGCTTACGGTTCGTAAAATAACGCCAAACCCTACCAGTAATGAATACGCGATGTGACCGACAAAGTTTCCAACCGCAGTTATCTTTTCGGCCGCGTTGACCAACTGGCCGAAGATCAGATTGGCATCCGACCCTAAAGCGAACAGGACAAACGCCATCAACGCAACGCACACAAAGGCAGCACTATAAAGCTCGTTTGACCTTCTTAGCCCGTTTACGGAGCTTTCCGCGTTCGTTACCAGCCTCTCTGTAAAATTCGCGGGAAGTTCGACATCAAATTCACCGACCATCGAAGAATTCAGCGAACACAGGAACTGTCTCTGCAATCGCAATTCTTCGGCACACTCATAACAACCCACAATGTGCGTTTCAAGTGCGAGTTCACGCTCAGCGGTCAGTTCGCCGTCAATATAAGATGTGATCTCTATCGTCGGGCATACCGTATGACTATATACGTTCAACTGAGGCATCAACAAATGATTCCTATGTAATTTACTTCAAGAATTTAATTGCCAGCGGATATTCCCAAAGTTCGCCGCTATTCGCTTTCATTGCACCAATGATCGGAAAAACAACGCCCATTACGCATACCGCCAGCATAGTCAGAAATCCGATCAACACGAACATCAGGACAATGCTGACAACGGCGTATATCACCGATGAGATCATCCAGTTGGCCACCATCTTCCCGTGAGCATCGAGAGCAGGCATCTTATCCTTTTGCGTCTGCCACAATACGATCGGCACAATGATCCCGACCGGGAACAAAATAATATTTGCCAACTGCGAAAGATGCAGCCACATTCCCATTTGCTTTTGCTCAGGCGTCTGGAGAGCCATCGGTGGCCGGAATTGCATTTCGTAATTCATATCCTATATCCCCTTAACCCCGCGTTCGACAAACATCTGCCTCATCATCTCGCGCGCACGAAAGAGCCTATTCTTAACCGTTCCAAGCGGAAGTCCGGTCACCTCGGCGATCTCATCGTACGATAGGTCCCGCGAATGTCGGAGAACTATCAAGTCACGGTATCCCGGCGGTAGGCACTTGACTACTGCGTCGATCTCATCGCGCCACTCGCTCCGTTCGTGGTCTTGTTCCGGTGACGGGCGGCCGCTTTCGATCTGAAATTGAAAAGTGCCATCAGCATTTTCCGATTCGATACTCATTGCTGTTATCGAATTTCGCCGCATATGGTCAATTGCAGCGTTGTGGGCAATGCGGTACAGCCAAGTCGAAAATTTGTACTCGGAACTATATTTAGAAAGCGAATTGTATACCTTGATGAAAACTTCCTGTGTGACGTCCAGCGACGATTCATAATCACCAAGCATTCGGAAAACATAGCTGGTGATCGGTCGCTGATAGCGTCGGACCAGTTCCTCGAAACCGTCAGTGCGGCCCGAGACGGCATTTACGATCAACTCGCCGTCCGTCATACTTCGGATATCTCCTAAGGTTATTGCTTGGATAGACATCGATTTGGAACCAATACGGTATTCTCGTCGAATTTGTTTCAGACCACAAATGCAACAGCTAATGATCAGGCAAGCGCCGCGAGGGCTGCCGGTGCGGCGATCTCGTCAAAATTGAAACTAGATTCGGGAAACGAAAGGCCAACGTCCTCAGGCCGAAGCATAACTAATGACCTTCCCAAAGCCTCGGCAGCGATCTTAGTAATCCGCTCCGGCACAAGGTCACGGCCGATAAGCAGGACCCGGTCCAGGTAGCCTTCATTCACATTGGCACCGAACCGGTCGTTGTAAAACATCAAAAGTCGAAATACCTCATCATCGATCTCAGCCGGTAAACACGTGACCGTCCTAACGACCGACGGTTCATCGCCGCGCAGCAATAGTGCAGTGAAACCATCCGATTGCTCGCTGATCAGCAGCGAATCTGCCTTGCCGGCACGGTCCAAAAGCCAATTTGCTTCACCGACCGCACGAGGCAATATCAACCCGGCCTTCCAACCCATACTCTCAAATAGAGTCTCATACTCATCGATGACACCTAAAGCGATAGCCGTGGCAAAATATCGCGGTCGTCCTTCCCTGTTCGGCGAAATCTTTTGACGAGCGATTCTCAGTTGTGCGGCGGGGGCACCAAATGTCTGCTCAGCTTTCCAGTCAAGTATTTCTTCCGTTTCTTGCTTTGCAACCGGTTCGGCGTCGAGTGTAAGTATTGCCGAGCGAGCCGAATTGCTCGGCAGAGCTATTGACCAACGCTTTTGGTTCAACAATCCCGAAGCCTGAACCGCCGCTTCGAGACTGGCTCTAAACTCGTGTGGATCAGTTATATTTATTTCCAAGAAACTCGGGTCGATCACGCCGTTGGCCAGTCCGATCGTGGCCGCCTGCTTCACCGAATATGACGATCGGCCGTGCTTTGTGAGAGCGATCGCGGACACGCTGTGACATTCGATACCTATCGCAGCATTGGGAAAATTGGGTTGCGTAAGTGAAAAGAGCATTTTTAATACTTATTGTAGGCGATACCTTCCGAATCCTCTCCCTCGGCTATACTTCTGATGTCTTTCAGGCCGGATCCGCCGTCCGGCGTGTTGGTATCCTCGCCCTGCACCTCGTCCCACTCCGGCTTTTCCAAGATCGGATCAAGCGGCTTTTCACGAAGATATTTTGCCTCGACGAGTTCATCGATCGTTTTCGGCAATTTTCCTTTGTCGGCCGAAAATTGGTCAATGGCTCGGCGCATCTGCCATAGATTCTCTTTGAGTACCGTTTCTCTAGCCTGTTGCACGCTCCTTTGATATGTCGGAATCGCAACAGATAGAAGGATGATCATAATGAACATCGCGATCATCAATTCGAGCAAAGAAAAACCACCCTGCCTATTTGATGATCGGCGGTGCTGGCCTACGACCGTCCATTTACTGAGATTTCTAATGTTCACCTGCGATTTCCTATTTTGGTTTGAGCAACTCACCACTCGCTATACTTCTCGCCGTTCATTGCTTCGTCGTCAGACGATGAGCGTACATCAAATACGTTAACTTCATCCCAATTGTCTGAGTCCTTGTCCTGATACGATGATCTAAATTTCCAATCTGCCTTTCCCGTCATCGGGTCGACGGGCAGCTCGCGCAGATAGACCTTGTTGAGCTCTTTTATTTCGTTCAGCTCAGTTGCCTGTTTACTGTCACCGGAAATACCGCTGCCGGCAGTTACGTTTGCTCCCCTGGCCTTTACCTTTACGCCGTCCACCAACGTTTCGATCGTCGGCGGGTAACGATCCGGATTATCGGTTTCAAATATCTTGCAATCATCGATAACGACACGACTGCGCGGGTCAGTCGGTATATTTCCACCCTGTGCTGCAATCGTCGGATTTCCGCTGGTCACAGCTCCCTGAGGGCACGCACCCATACTGTCACGCTTAAACTCGTCAATTGCGTTCCGCATCATCCTTAGAGATTCACGGAGTCGCAATTCCTTTTGGCGCTTAACCCCGTTTTGAGCCATCGGGATCGTACCCATTACCAAGATCGCTAACACGGCAAGCGTCGAAACGAGTTCAAGCAGACTATAGCCCGCGATACTCTTATCAATTGTCGCCGTGCGTCGGTGCATAGTATTCAATTTACCTTGATCGCAAAGTTCTTACCGTCTGTCGTCATCAAATTAAGAACGTCCGTGACAAACGCGATCGTCGGTTCGCCGTCGGCAAGTGCTTCTACCTCGAAGACGACAAGCGTGCCGGCGGCGAGAGTCTGAATGCCTTCTTTCGCAGTAAGTGAAATAAACATCTTTCCGTTTTGATTCAGAAACGGCATCGCAGGTGTGTTTTCAGCCGCGCCAAAAACATCACCGAGTGTAACCGCACGCACCGCCAACTTTGACTGATCAAACTGCAAGCCAAGCACGGCCGACCGAAATGACGAAGTCCCGGTCATTGAGATCGCGAATTTGGCACGCTCACCGGTTTTCATCTGCCTGAATTCGCCGGTCAACGCAAGATCGGCAGCAGGTGCGGCTACTGTTTCACCGATCACTGTGCCCGGATCTACAATATTTGATGTCCGGGTCAATTGCAGAGACTTAACGCTCGAATCGATCGGAACAAGCGACGGGATAGCAGGATCACTTTTGGCAACCGCAGTTCCCTGACTCGCATCTGCCCGCACGTATGTGGGGGCGTCGGCAGGTTGGTCGGGCAGTTGTACGGTGACATTGGATGGCGTTTTCCGAGCTAATGCCAGCATTTCTTCGCGTTCTTCGTCGATGATCATCGCTTCGAGCGAATTTGACGTCGGCACCGCAAGACTGCCGGTGGGGCGTTCGATCTCGTCCTCCGGCAAAATAGCCGGAGCTCTTATCACTCGCGGCGTGACCGCAATTACAATATCGACCTGACGATTGTCATTTACCGGAGCTGTAAACAATCGGCCAATGATCGGGATCAGGCCGATCAGCGGTAGCCCCGAACGGCTTTTCGTTTCAACGCCTTGAGCTACGCTTGCAAGCAAAAGAGTTTTATTATTTTGCACACGAGCAGTTCCCTTGATCGTTCGTTCAGTAAAGGTCGGCGTCAGCGACGATGCTCCCGCAACGTCCTTCGATTCGATCTCCATCGCAACCTGCACATCCTGATTTGGAAAAACCAACGGTTTGAATTTTAGGGTCAGTCCAACCTGTTCATAGTTGATGACATTTGATAGAAATCCGTTGTTGTTATTAGTGTTATTCGCTCCGCTGTTAAAGTTTCCGTTGGAGATCTGAGCTGTCTGGACGGGAACACGTTGCCCAATCCGGGCCGACGAGTCCTCGTTGTTAAAAGCGTGGATCTGCGTTGAAGCAATGAGTTTCGTGTTCGCCTTTGACTGCAAGGCGGTAATATTACTGACCGGCAACCCGAGAGCAAATCCGAGGCTCGCTAGATTAGGAATGCCCATGCCGGTCGTGATCGGTCCCGACGAACCTAAATTGATATTGGGGATTCCGACACCGCCGATGTTTAGCAACGTACCGTTTTGCCCGGTTGAACCGAGTTGATTGCCAAACTGCAAAAGATCGCTTTTGTTGACCTCATATATCGACACATCCATCACGACCTCTGCACGGTCTTTATCGAGCGACGAGATAAGCTTGCCAATGAGTTTGATATTTTCTTCGGTATCGCGGATCGTGACGCTGTTTGTAGCATCGTCCGTTAAAACGATCGTTTGTGTTCGTCCGGGCTGTGCGGGGATAGCTGTCTGTACAACCTTCGCAATATCCTTAGGGGCCGCATTCTGCAAATAGAAGGTGCGGAGGACAAGTTGTTGAAACTTCTGGCGCTGTGTCTGCAACGCCACGATGATGGTCCGCGGACCGACTTTTTGGAAGAAAAGTCCTTCCTGCAGGAATATATAATCGAGTGCACGTGCGGCCGTGACGTTCTTAAGTTCGATATTTACTTTTCGATTAGGCGTCCGAAATGATTCGGTGTCAAAGAGCACATTCAGATCAAGGTCTCGAGCGAGTTCCTTGATAATAAACTGAAGGTCGACGCCTGCCGGAAATGGGAGGTCTCGAAGCTTCTCGAGCTTTTGCGGCATTTGCTGTGCGTTATCCGACTTGAACGCGGTCGGCACGACTTTCACGCTGCCGTCAGCGTTTCTCTTGTCGGATTTACCGTCTAACACCTCTTTCTGAAGTCGAACCATTCGGTCCATCTCAGATTTAGCCAGTTCGTTGGTTGGATCGAATGCGTAAGCCTTACGAAAGGAAATATATGCGTTCTCGTAGTCCTTTTCCTTCGACGCCAATGTGCCTTTTTTAATGTACTGTTGCGAGGCGTTAAATAGTGCCCGGGTAAGGTGCAGTCGATATTCCGGATTCTTTGGATTCTCAGAAACCGCAATTGCAAACTCTTCGCTCGCCTTGTCCCATTCCTCAGCGGCCTCGTGCCGCATTCCCACCTTAAAGTGCTTTTTGCCATCGCCAAGCCCCAGTGCCGCGACAGGCGAGATGGTGGCGATGATCAGGAATAGACTGAGAAATGTGTGAAGGTAGTTCGATCTTTTCATAATCGTCTTTTTTTATTCTGGGTTCGAAGTTTCACGAAAACCAGTAACAGACTGGTCCCACGAACTGTATACACGACCAAATTCATTGAAAGTTGCAATAAGATACGGCACTTTCGACACCGCATTCGTTCCCGTAATTTTCATTCTAAATGGCACAAAATGCAATGGTAAAAGACTTTTTTGGCGGCTTCGGGTAGGGATGTCAAATTCCGACAGACAACATTAATTCGACGTATCCGGTATGCTCTCACCGGTCAGACGCTCAAGTGCCTTTCGGCTGAAGATAGCGATCATTACCGCCGAAAAGATCGTTGCCGCAATTCCCATGATCATTAAATAGGTATCACCAGTATTTTCGAGCGTAAGTTCGGACAGGCCGGCACCGATCAGAACCATTGCCGTCGACCGAGGGAGCATTCCGGCCGCAGTACCGACTAGGAACGACCTAAGCGGAACCTTCGCCGATGCCATTAAAAAATTGGTAAAACCGAACGGCATTATGACCGATAACCGTATGAAAAAAATTATTAGAGTCGTTTTCCAAAACGTTTCACCTAAAAGTGATCGATATATTGCATCTGTGCGCGGATGCTTGCCGGCCACATCGGACAACCGATCACCGCTAATATGTGAATTTAGTTTGAATGAGATCAGTGCGGACCCAACTACGGCGAGCATTAAAACAAATAGGCCAAGTTCAAAGCTGAAAGCCCATCCCCCAAGAATGCCGACGACATTAGTTGGAAGTAGAGCGAGTCCGCACAACAATAATGTCCCGAACAGGTAAATCACCGCGCCGCTACCCCAATTGTCACGCATCCATTGACCCACCGGTTCGAGGAACGTAATAAGCAGCAAACTTCCAATGAAAGGCAGAAAGGTGGTCACCAGTGCCATCGGTCCGAGATGGCCGAGATCTTTAACTGGTTTCCAGATCCGCTTCAACATATATTCAGGTAGTTTAACACGAACTCTTGTCTACATCACTTGTCGCCTAACGTAATCGAGAGCCGCCTGACTTGTTCGCCAGCGGATCAGATATCGGTCACCCGGCAGATGCAATCTGATAGATTTAGTTCCTTTCACACCTGAGTATCCAATAAATACCGTTCCAACCGGCTTGTCTTCGGTGCCGCCGTCAGGCCCCGCAATACCCGTAACCGAAACTGCGTGATCCGAGCTTGCGTAATCACGCATACCTTTTGCCATTGCCTCGGCACATTGCGAACTAACCGCACCGTGTGTTTCAAGCAATGTAGGTGAAACGCCGAGCGTACGGATTTTCGCGGCATTTGAGTACGTCACCGCGCCTTCAAGAAAGTAAGCTGACGAACCGGGCACCTCCGTAATACGGCGAGCGATCAAACCGCCGGTACAACTTTCGGCAACTGCGATCGTTTCACCCCGTCGCCTTAAATGCTCCCCGACTATCGCTTCCATCGTCTCTCCGTGGGTCGCAAACACCGCCTTACCGATCGCCCGTATCAATTCGTCCGCGAGTTTGTCGCAGCTTGTGCTCGCCACAATTTCGATTTCCGATCGGGCAGCAATATGTATCTGAACCTCGCTCTTATTGAAAAGTATCGAAGTTTGCACATCCGGAAATGCTCCGTAGATCGGTGCAGCGATCTCATCCACGGCGGATTCGCCAAGCCCGGAGACACTCAAGACCCGCCGCTTTACAAAACCTTCGCCGGCCATTGCCTTCAGGCGACCAAGTACGTGATCAAGAAACATCGGTTGATTCTCACGCGGCGGTCCGGGTAGCACAATAAGGAATTTGCCATCGATCTCAGCGAGCATACCTACCGCCGACCCGTTCGGATTGGGCAGGATCTCAGCACCTTCGAAGATAAATGCCTGTCGCTTATTGATCTCCGGCATCTCACGGCCCCAAGATCTGAAACGCTCGCGCAAATGCACTTCAAGATCATCACGATAGACCAGATCGCGTCCGATCGCCGCGGCCGTGCATTGTCTGGTAATATCATCGGCCGTTGGACCTAAACCACCGGTCGTGATCACCACATTTGAGCGCTTTAGAGCATCACTTATGGCCTCCTCGAGGCGTAAGCGATCATCTCCTACGATGGTCTTGAGTTTAACTTCGATTCCGATATCATCGAGTTTTTCTGTCAACCAAAGGCTATTTGTATCTGTTTTAGTCGGTGTCAGGAGTTCTGACCCGATCGCAATTATCTCAGCTGTAAGCATAAATCTTCGTAGCCGCTGACACCCGGGCCTCGCACGCGGTCGCATTTTGAACGGCTTCGACAACGGCGTATTTCGTTAGCGACCGACTCTAGTAGATCTCAACGACCGGTTTGCCGTCTGCCCCTATATACGCTCGGTACATACCCTCGGAGTTGAACGAAATGGCCATATTGCCGAACTTGTCCATAGCTATGATGCCGCCGTCGCCGCCAAGCTTTTGCAATTTTTGTTTGATAACCAGATCTGCTGCGTTTTGAATCGGCATTGCACGGTATTCCATCAACGCGGCTATGTCACGAGCGACGCCGAGCCTGATGAAATACTCACCCCAACCGGTCGCCGAGACAGCACAAGAATCGTTATTAGCATAGGTACCGGCTCCGATGATCGGTGCGTCGCCGACTCGGCCGTATTTCTTATTGGTCATACCACCAGTGGAAGTGCCGGCGGCCAGATCTCCGAATCGATCCAGAGCAACGGCGCCAACTGTACCGAATCGATTCTGCGACTCCCCGGACGCAGACACCGATCGTGTTCCTAGGTCAGGGCTTTGTGCACAATCGTGATTTGCACAATTCTGGCTCTTCAATTTCGACTTTTCAATTTTTGTTTTTTCTTCCTTTAGGACAATTTGCAAGGCATCCCAACGGTGCTGTGTCCAAAAATACTTTTCGTCTGCGAATTCGACCTTCTGCTCTTTTGCGAACTTTTCCGCACCATCTCCAACCATCATCACATGTTCACTTTTTTCCATTATGGCTCGCGCAAGTGTGATCGGATTTTTAATATGACGAAGCCCGGCCGCCGAGCCTGCAGCAAGGTTTTTGCCGTACATTATCGAAGCGTCAAGTTCATTTTTGCCGTCATTTGTAAATACCGCTCCCTTTCCGGCATTAAACAGCGGCGAATCCTCCAAGATTCTGATCGCTATTTCGACTGCGTCGAGACTCGATCGACCGGCCTGCAGAGCCTTGTACCCGGCAATTAGCGACTCCTCGAGTTTCGCCCGAAACTGCTTCTCCGTTTCCGGCGTCATCGCGGCTTTTGAGATCACGCCCGCACCGCCGTGAATAATGAAACCGAGCCTTGGGTCTTGCGGGGATTGAAGTTGCTTGATCTCACCGAAGCTGTTTTTTTGTCCCAGTGCTGTGAGCGGTAAGACGATCGCGACAATAAGTAATACCAATAGGACTTTTTTCATAGATATGTCACCGTAAGGTCGGATTGAGACACTCAGAGATTAGCATAATCGTCGTGCTGTTGGGTCGACTTCGAAATAGTGTATGCAGAGAATTGCGACCTGAACTGAGCGTTCTTCTCAAGCAATTCCGCTTCGTCGCGTGCCCACGGCGAGATGCCGCCGGACGGATCGCTCGCTAAACTTAGAAACTCACTCCACTCGAGGTACTTTGTCGCCTCAACTTCATCCGGATTAGGAAACGGAGCCTTATCGGTAAAGCCTATAAAGACCGGACATATCTCGTTTTCGACAACGCCGTCCTTCTCGGCTCGATATCGAAAATCGGGCAGGATCTCATACAGTTCAATGCCGCTCATACCTAATTCAAACTTGAGCCTTCTTCGGGCGGCTGACGCCGATTTCTCGTGGAGCATCACGTGTCCACAGCAGGTGTTGGACCAAACTCCGGGCCAGGTTTTTTTCGTTAATGCTCTTTGTTGCAGAAGTAACTCGCCGCGTTTGTTAAACAGGAATATCGAGAATGCCAGATGCAGCTTCGTCGCCCCGTGATGCACCAATGACTTCGCCTCGGTCGAAATCGGCGTTCCGTCACCTTCGACGTAAACAAGCATTTCATCGAAACGATATCCGAACGTAAACCAATAGACCGCCATCCCCACAAGCAACGTGATACCTATCACCGTTGGCCAAAACATACCGCCGAATCCGGCGATCGCGGTCCAAAAATAGAGTATAAGAAATGCGCTAGATACGAGTTGCACCGGGGTTTTCAGTATCGGCCGAACTCGTAATAGAAATACCTCGATCAATGCTGCAGCGATCGAACTACTTACCAGCCAGCCTAAAAAATTGGACAGCGGCACTCCATAGAATCCGCCGTCGCCGGCATATTGCCAAAATCCAAGTCTCACCGCACCCGGATCAAGAACTAGATCAAACATTGTGCCCACGACCGCCACGATTGCGATCCGGGCAATAAAATTGCCGGCGAATGATCGTGCGATCGCATATGCTGCGATCACTAGCGGCGTCCAAGCCAAAAACACCGTCCACGGCGTCAAACCGAATATTTTTCCGCCGAGTAAGTCCGAGTACGCAAAATGTCCGTATGGAAAACCGGTGTAAATCGCAGATGTCTCGATCAACAACGCATACACTCCCAAAACGATCCATAACAGAGATGCGTCACGCCACCCGAGCCATCGCCTCGTCGCCCAAAATGTCGGTACGGCAAACAACACGACGTTTAGCCCCGACAAATAGTGTGACCACGGCGGCAACTCGACGTTGACCATAAAGAATGCGCCGATCGCCAAAAAGCACAAAATTCCTATGACGATGATCAGATCTTTCATCATTGAAGTTATAATCCATCTATGCCCGATTTCGCATTCCTATTAAAGGTCAGCCGTCCGCGATTTTGGGTGTACTTGCTCGGGCCGTATTTAGTCGGGCTTATCGCTGGAGTCGCGACTCGCGACGAACTCTTGAACTGGCATTATGCGATTTTTGCTTTGTATTTCACGCTCCCCGCAAATCTATTCGTTTACGGTATAAACGACCTGTGCGACTATGAGACCGACAAGCTGAATCCCAAAAAATCGATTTATGAAGCTCTGGTCACGCCCGAACGCCGAACTAGTGTGCTGCTTGCGATCTTGATCATAAATCTGCCGTTTGTCGCAGGAATGATCGTGGTGCCGCTTGTCGCAATTAACGTGCTGATCGCGTTTCTAGTGCTTTCGATCTTATATTCAGCTAAACCCATTCGTGCGAAGGCCGTGCCGTTTCTCGACTCGGCGTTTAACGTGCTCTACGTGATGCCCGGCATTTTCGCGTTTGCTTTCGTCAAGGGCGACCTGCCGCCTTGGCAAGCGGTTGTTGCCGGCGGACTTTGGACAGCGGCAATGCATGCCTTCTCCGCAATTCCGGACATTGATGCAGATCGGAAGGCCAATTTGGCGACGATCGCGACCGTACTTGGCTCAACCGGCACGCATGTGTTTTGTCTAATTGCCTACTTGACCTCCACGGTTCTGGCTTTCCAGTTTCTGGGATGGTTCGGTATAGTCTGCGGAACTATTTACGCGACAATGATGGTCGTGTCGTCATTGACCTCCAACCGCGATGGTGTCTTCAACATTTACCGCTACTTCCCGATCGTAAATGCACTTATCGGTTTCGGGTTGTTTTGGTATGTTGCCATCCAAAAATTTCTTTTGTGCCTTTTCGTGCCGTGTCATCCGGGATCCTAACACTAACCTATAGGTTCTCAAGAGGCCCGGCCGACGTGATGCCGTGCACTCGCTTGTATGCAAGTTCCGCACTGATCAAACATATCTGCGTTCCGATGCCCGGATTTGTTCCCGCTCCAACGTAGTATAACCCCTTGACCTTCTTGGAAAAATTCTTAGGCCTGAAAATCGCCGTTTGCATCAGCGTGTGAGCAAGGCCGAGGGCCGACCCCTTGAAAGCATTGTAATCGACCGAAAAATCTTCGACAGTATAGAGCCGCTTGAATTCTATCTTTTCCCGAAGGTTGGTTAGACCCATTTCGCTTTCCATTATCGAGAGGATGCGATCCGCATAATCCTCCTTTTGGTCCTCGGAAATGTCGAGGCCCGAAGCGATGGGAACCAGCACGAAAAGGTTTTCCTTACCGGCGGGAGCAACGCTGGGGTCAGTTACACTTGGGGCACACACATATAGCGACGGTTCCATAGGAAGCGTCGGATCCTTATATATGTCATCAAAATTCTTCCGCCAGTCTTCCGAAAATAAAAGGTCGTGATGGATCAGCCCCGGCAGTTTTTCGCTAACACCGAGAAACATCATAAACGCCGACGGTGCCATCACGCGTTTTTTCCAATACCGGTCTGAGAATGTGCGGTCTTTAGCCTTAAGCATCTTGGACTCGGTAAACCACATATCGGCGTTCGAGATGACTATGTCTGCGTTGTGGACATCGCCGCTCTCAAGCCGAACTCCTTTGGCGACGCCATCGTCAACGATGATCTCGGAGACCGCTGAGTTTGTCTTGAACTCGACACCGTTCTTCTCTGCTATTCGCACCAACGCTTTGATCAGTTCGTAAAACCCGCCTTGTGGGTAAAATACGCCCTGATTGAAATCCATATGCGACATCAGGTTGTACAAAGCCGGAGCCTCATATGGCGAGGTGCCGAGAAAAACCATCGTGTATTCCATCACCTGACGCAGTTTTTGCGATTTGAAAAACTTCGAGACAAAGGTGTGCATCTTTGAGAACACCGATAGCTTTTGACCTTCGGTCGCGACACGTTTATTGAGGAAATCAAAAATAGTGTCGTAGTTCTTATACATAAAATGCTGTGTTGCAACACCATATTGGTACTCGGACTGTTTTAGATAAGCTCGCAGTTTGTCGCCGGCACCCGGTTCGATCGCGTCGAATGTGGCCGCATCGATGTTGATGTCGGAGTGAATATCAAGCTGTTCTGAACCTTCACGAAAAAAGATCCGATACGAAGGAGTCAGTCGCACCAGATCGAGATGATCCTCGACCCGTTCACCCATCAATTCAAAAAAGTGCTCAAATATATCCGGAGCAAGATACCACGACGGCCCCATATCGAACTTGAAACCATTTGCTTCAAATATGTTGGCGCGTCCACCCAAATTTGCGTTTTTCTCAAAAACAGTGACTTCGTAGCCTTTTTTAGCAAAAAGGCCGGCTGTTCCCAACCCGCCTATTCCTGACCCGATGATGATTACTTTTTTATTCATAAACGCCCGCCAATGCCCGAATCGACAACTTTATCTTTTTTCTGAGGTCCGTTCGCACGCGTCCGCGATAAACATTGTATCCGGCTCGTTCGATTTCGGCCAATATTGCCCGATATAGAACAAACGAGATCTTGACCGCTAGACGCCCTCGCCAGTTGAGCATTTTGATACCCGGCAGAGCTTCGCGGTAGATTTGCCTGTTTCGTTCGATCTGGAACTTCATAAAATCGATGAACCGATCGTCGAAACGCCGTCGTCCAAGATCGGAGCCGGCGAGGCCAAAGCGGGAAAGTTCGTCCTCAGGCATATAGACACGCCCAAGTTCATCCCAGTCCTCTTTAATATCGCGCAAAAAATTCGTGAGTTGGAATGCATATCCAAGCTTGATCGCGTATGGGAATGCTTTCGGCGTGGAGAATCCAACTATCCTGGTGACCATCAAGCCGATGACCCCGGCAGACCCGTACATATATTCCTCAAGCTCGGCGTAATTGGCGTAGGCCTTCTTTTCCTCGTCCATAAACATCGACTTAAGAAACGCTTCGCCGTCTTCGATCGGTATATCGTATTTTTGAAAGGCGTGAACGATGGCCGCCATTATCGGGTCGTCCGAACCGCCGTTACCCATTGCTCTCAGCCACGTCTGCCGCCATTCCTCGAGGCGTTCAACTCGCTCGGAACGAGTCGTCGTGCCCGGGTCGTCCACGATCTCATCCGGGATACGTGCAAATGCGTACACCGCGTAGATACCGTCGCGCGTTTCCTTGGGAAAAAATTGTGTAGCAAAATAGAAGCTAGTGCCGTAACGCCGCGTGATGTCGCGACATTCAAGCAGGCCGGTCCTGTTCAATTCATTCGATGTTTTGAGTCCCGTCATTTTTCAAATCAGGAAAACAAACGCAGCTCCTTTAAGTCATGTAAGAGATCAGAGTGTGCGTTTTCCTTTCCTATCAACCCTCTTCGAACGATCCAAGGATTAGGATTCAGGAAGACAGAAATTTATTTTTCATCGTTTAGAAGATCGCGTACCATCTTCATATCTTCCCAAACCTCGCGTTTTTTGTGAGGATCGCGTAGCAGATATGCCGGGTGGAACGTTGGCATCACCTTGCAGCCCTGATAATCGTGAAACTGCCCTCGCAGTTTACCTATAGGAACTTTGGTCTCGAGCAGGTTGTGAGCGGCCGTCGCCCCAAGAACCACAATTACTTTGGGTTTAATGACCTCGATCTCACGGATTAGAAAAGGCTTGCAAGCGGCCGTCTCGTCCGGCTCAGGAGCTCGATTCTGCGGTGGACGGCAGCGATTAATATTGCCTATGAATACGTCCTTTCTCGGTATCAAAAGGCCTTTTTCAATGATATCAGTCAGCAATTTACCCGCTCGCCCGACAAATGGCTCGCCCATTTCGTCCTCGTCGGCACCCGGGGCTTCGCCAACGAACATCAGTTCAGCATTAAAGTTACCGACGCTGTTTACGACCTTGCTGCGGCCAAGGGCAGATAGTTTACATCGCGTACAGTCGGGGCCGATCTCAGCTCGAATTTTAAGAATGGCGGCGGTATTGGCATCGTTTGGAAGAGTTTCAGTTAGTGACATCGGTTTTTTTGACTCTGCGATCGGCTCAGATGTCGCTCCGATCGGGGGCGGCGTTTCTATATTCGGTGACGTTGTCGGCTGTATCCGCTTTGATAACGATGGCAGCGATGCAAGCCGTGACACTCCCGGAAAACGAGCGTCGGGCCGTTTAGGACTTTCGGTCGTGGTGCGCGGCATTACTGCCTCAGACAGAGTAGGTAAATGCGGATCGACCGCCGCTTGGCTGGGAATCGACCTTATCGGAATTACTTTAAGTAGGTCAGCGTCAAACGATTCAACGCCCAACTCTTGCAGATACAACAATTGCTCTCTTACATCCGCAATCAGATTGTTTAGGTCAGAATTCATCAGTTGACACGTTTTCGAACACAAAGCTTAAAGATCATAGAGACCAAAACCACCAGACGAATTTGACCTCGAATAAGCCGTATAGTTATCGGGTCAATTTTGCCTCATAACTGCGACTTCGTCTAATATTCTATCCGCCATTTCCCGTTTCGCCATCAAAGGCAAGTCCGTCTCGCCACCGTTGCGGGTAATGATCGTGGCAATATTAGTATCGGCATTAAATCCCGCACCTGGCTTTGTGATATCGTTGGCGACGACAATATCCAGTCCCTTTTTCTCCATTTTTGATCGAGCATAGCCGATGACATCATTGGTCTCGGCGGCGAAACCTACGACGATCATTCCGACAGGCCGATTTCTCGACACGTTCGATAATATGTCAGGCGTTTTCCTTAGTTCCAGCGTCATCGAATCTCGACCGTCCTTTTTGATCTTTGCATCAGCAACATTGGCCGGAGCGTAATCTGCAACTGCGGCCGCACCGACAAAGATCGTCGCCGCAGCCAATTCGCCCATTACCGCCGCAAACATATCGTCGGCCGATACGGCTTGGATCACCTTTACATTTGTCGGAGGTTCCACAGTAGTAACCCCTGCGACCACCGTCACTTTAGCACCACGTGCCGCCGCCGCCTCGGCAACAGCAAAACCCATCTTTCCGGATGAGTGATTAGAGATAAACCGCACCGGGTCGATCGCCTCACGAGTGCCTCCAACCGTTATGAGAATATTCTCACCCGAAAGGTCGTTCGAGCGAGGCATATTCCCTATCGATCGTACTTGGGCGTTAATGCCCCCGCGGCCTTGCTCGTCGGACGCTAAGATCGCAAGAGTTTGGTAAGCAATATTCTCAACGTCTTCAAGCTTTCCGGTCCCGACGGTCTTGCACGCCAATTCGCCCGCAATTGGTTCAATAAAGTGAACGCCATCATTTCGCAACCGCTCGACATTCCGTTTTGTCGCGGGCTGTTCCCACATCGTCGTGTTCATTGCCGGCGCGATCAATACGGGTGCTGTCGTCGCGAGATACGTCGATGAAAGAAAATCATCGGCCACTCCGTTCGCAAACTTCGCAATGATATTCGCCGTGGCCGGAACGATGAGCAATAGGTCGATATTTTGCGAAAAATTAATATGGGCGATCGGGTCCGGATTATCGGCGGCATAATCATCGACAACGACGTGCTTGTCGGTCAAAGCCCTAAATGTGAGCGGTTGTACAAATTCAGTCGCGTGCCGCGTCATTGCCACCGACACATCGCAACCTGCCTTTTGCAACAACCGCAAAACCTCGACAGCCTTATAAGCCGCGATCCCGCCCGAAACGCCTAAACCTATGCGATATTTCGCCATAGAAACAGTTTATATCAATGGCTAAAAAACACCACGTGTGGCAGCGATTGCGGAAGATAATGCTGGCGGTGTTATCGATCGATTCGCATAGCTCGCCCGATACGACTTCAAAGAAACCTTGTAAACTGAGTTCGTTCCGAGTTTCGTTAATCGCAGTGCCCCAAAATCCCGACTTTCTACAAGAGTTGTTGTAAAATAAGTTTCACATTAGAGGTTCACCGAATATGAAGTTTAACTATCTGGTAATTTTGGCGATTATGGCAGTCGCGTGTTATTTCCTGTTTATTCGCAAACCTAAAGGCCGGGTAACAAATGATAATGATGCCGGCCAGTCAGCGGCGGCAAACGACCCGCCTGAAGAGTAGTTCGAACACTATGCTATTACCCCAGACACTTAGCAGTGCCACCTTATATAAGGGAAAGATCTTTGACCTTCGCGTAGACGATATTCGCGAGGGAGATATCGAATATAAACGTGAGATCGTCGTTCACAAAGGAAGTGCCGTGATCGTGCCGATCTTTGATGATGGGACCGTAGCTTTGGTGAGGCAGTATCGCCACGCAGCAGGTAAATTCTTGCTGGAGTTGCCCG
>Ga0209476_10000705_pt1 | contig 22947 bp, 13 predicted proteins | sample KloWWTrecipitate_FD_187179 | JGI IMG/M metagenome (GOLD analysis project Ga0209476, IMG submission 187179) | Active sludge microbial communities from Klosterneuburg, Austria, studying microevolution and ecology of nitrifiers - Klosterneuburg... | ecosystem: Engineered > WWTP > Aerobic digester... | reverse complement strand
GCCTCCCTGCGCCGCATCCCCCCATCACCCAATCCCCCCTACTCGAACCCATTCGCAAACACCCCATCCGCCCCCACCGCCAGCGTGAAGCTCGCATCCGTCACCGCCGCACAATTGTCCGTCGCCCGAATCGTGATCACATGCGCTCCCGGCGGCGCCGCATTGGCCAGCGTGACCACCCCCGCTGGATCGACCGAAATCGTGCCTGTGTAGGTACCGGGGCTCTGCACCGCAATCGTCGCGACCGACCCGTTGTCACCCGGCCCGCTGGCCGGATCGATCACCGCCCCGCCCCCGCTGCCCACTGACTGGTTCGCGTACGTCAGCACCGGGTCCGTGTTCGCGGCCACATCGAGCTGCAGGTCGCCGGTGCCATTGAGCCCCCCGTCCGAAACCTGGAAGCGCACCGTCCCGGCCGTCGCGCTGCACGAGGCCGCCAGGGTCGCCGCGATCGTGCCCGCGGTGTTGGTGATGCCGGCCACCGCGATGCCGCTCGCCGTGCCGCCGGCGACCTGCGTCACCGTGAGGCTGCCTGCCGGCGTCTGCGCGTCCGTCACCGTGCCGACCGTGACCGCCGCACCGGCCGCACTGCCCTGCTGGCGCGCGATGGCACTGGCGGGCGTGAAGCCCGGCGCCGTGTTGGTCACCTGCAACTGGAAGGTCGCGTCGGTGATCGTGCCGCAATTGTCGGTCGCGCGAATCGTGATCGTGTGCGTGCCCAGCGGCGCGGCGTTCGCCAGCGTGACCACGCCCGCGGCATTGACCGAGATCGTCCCGGTGTAGGTCCCGGCGCTTTGCACCGCCATCGTCGTCACCGAGCCATTGTCGCCGGGTCCCGTGGCGGGGTTGACCGCGGTTCCGCCACCACCCACGACCGATGCATTGGCGTAGCTCAATATCGGCGCGGTGTTCGCGTTGACGTTGAGCTGCAAATCGCCGGTGCCGTTGAGGCTGCCGTCGGAGACCTGGAAGCGCACTGTGCCGGTGGTCGCACTGCACGACGCCGCCAGCGTCGCGGCGACGGTGCCGGCCGTATTGGTGATCCCGGCCACCGTGATGCCGGTGGCGGTGCCGCCGGCGACCTGGGTGACCGTGAGGCTGCCGGCGGTGGTCTGCGCATCCGCCACCGTGCCGACCGTGACCGCTGCACCGGCGGCGCTGCCCTGCTGCCGCGCAATCGCGCCGGCTGGCGTGAAGGTCGGCGCGGTGTTGGTCACCTGCAGCTGGAAGCTCGCGTCGGTCGGGGTCGTGCAGTTGTCGGTCGCGCGGATCGTGATCGTGTGCGTGCCCACCGGCGCCGCGTTCGACAGCGTGACCACGCCGGCCGCGTTCACGGAAATCGTCCCGGTATAGGTCCCGGCACTCTGCACGGCCACCGTCGTCACCGAGCCGTTGTCGCCCGGGCCCGTGGCGGGATTGACCGTGGTCCCCGCGCCGCCGACGACCGAGGCGTTGAGGTAGGTCAGGGTCGGCGCGGTATTGGCGCTGACGTTGAGCTGCAGGTCGCCGGTGCCGTTGAGGCTGCCATCGGAGACCTGGAAGCGCACGGTGCCGGTGGTCGCGTTGCACGCGGCAGCCAGTGTCGCGGCGACCGTGCCGGCGGTGTTGGTGATGCCGGCCACCGTGATGCCGGTAGCCGTGCCGCCGGCGACCTGGGTGACGGTGAGGCTGCCGGCGGCGGTCTGCGCGTCGGCCACGGTGCCGACCGTGACCGCGGCACCGGCCGCGCTGCCCTGCTGGCGCGCGATCGCAGCGGCCGGCGTGAAGCTCGGCGCCGTGTTGTTCACCTGCAACTGGAACGTCGCGTCAGTCACGCTCGCGCAGTTGTCGACCGCGCGGATCGTGATCGTGTGCGTGCCGATCGGCGCCGCGTTGGAGATCGTGACCACGCCGGCGGCGTTGACCGAAATCGTGCCGGTGTAGGTGCCCGTACCCTGCAATACGACGCTCGATACGGAACCGTTGTCGCTCGGGCCCGTCGCCGGATTGATGGTCGTTCCACCGCCCCCGGCTACCGTTTGATTGGCATAGGTCAGGGTCGGCGCCGTATTCGCGTTGACGTTGAGCTGCAGGTCGCCGGTGCCGGTGAGGCTGCCGTCGGACACCTGGAAGCGCACCGTGCCGGCGACCGCGCTGCAGCTGGCGGCCAGCGTCGCCGAAACCGTGCCGGCGGTGTTGGTGATGCCACCCACGGTGATGCCGGTCGCGGTGCCACCGCCGATCTGGGTCACCGTCAAACTGCCCGCGGCCGTCTGCGCGTCGGCCACCGTGCCGACCGTGACCGCGGCACCGGACGCACTGCCCTGCTGGCGCGCGATCGCGCCGGCCGGGGTGAAGGTCGGCGCGGTGTTGCCGGCGCTGATGGTGAAATTCGCCGCCGAGATCCCGGCGGGCGCGGCGAAATCGTGCTCGCGCACGCGGATGCGCGCCTGCGCCGTCGGCGTATTCGGTACCGTCCACGCGCGCGTGCCAGTGTTGGCCACGTCGGTCGCGATCGTCGTGGGAAAGGTCGTGCCGCCATCTGTGGAGAGTTCGATGGTGACATTGCGGGCGAAGCTGCCGGTGTTGGTCCAGGTGATGTTGGTGTTCGCCCCGACCGCGAGTGAACCGCCGCTGGGGGCGACGGTGGTGATGGTGTCGGCCACGAGGTCGGCGGTGGTGTCGCGGTACCAGCCGATGTCGCGGGTGAGCTGGCGGGTGAGGTCCAGCGTCAACGGCAGACCGGTGTTGATCGACGGTTCCATCAGCAGGTTCGGCGTCGCGCGCGTGTTGTAGTGCGATACCGAGGAGCCCGGCTCCAGCGTGGCCGGGGTATACAGCTCGACGCGTCCGGTCGCGGCATCGCGCCCGTCGGTCAGAAAGCCCGAGGCGATGCGCACGTTCGGACCGTCCCAAAGCAGGTCGTTGTTGTTGATCGCCGAGGCCGCGCGGGCTGCGTCGTTGGGCATGTTGAACCAGGTCAGGCTCTGGTCGCGGTCGAACTGGAAGCGGGCCCACACATCCGGGAATCCGCTGAAGAACGCGCCCGTGGACGCGTTGGTGAAGCTGGAGAAGCCGATGCCGTGGCCGATCTCATGCAGCAGCACCACGAAGAGGTTGATCGTGTTGGCCGGCGTGGCGTTGTCCAGCCCGTAATAGAAGCGCGAGCCGGCGCCGAGGCAGCCGGTGTCGACATCGCTGTTGAACGTGGCGCCGAGGTCTGGCTCTGCGCCATTGCTGTCGGCGCCGCGCAGCTTGTTCGCCAAGGCCTGGTGGTACCAGGTGTTGGGGAAGATCGCGTTGGGAAAGTTGCCGTGCACGGTCGTGGTGCCGGCCGAACCCAGCACGCCACCATCTGGCGAGCACGGCATCAGCGGATCGAACTGCGAGCGGACCAGTACCGTAACATTGCTGTCGAGGAACCCGCTCCACACCGCCGCTGCCGCATTGAACAATTGCAATCGCTGCTGGCCGAGGTTGGCGCCTGTGTTGCCCGGCGCCGGCAGGAACGGCGCCGCGGCCGAGTTGAAGCCTTCGCCGGCACCGTCGTTGTTGACGATCGTAAAGGTTGATGCGGTGGGCGCCAGCAGCGGCGTGCTGCGGTCGATCAGGTCGGAATAGAAGCGGAACTCCGCCACGCTCATCCCGTGCAGGCTGGCGGCCTCGATGAGCGCCGCATCGGCTTCGCCGGCCTTCGACCGCGGATAGCGCTCGCCGGTTTCGAGATTGCGCCCGAGGAAGCGGTTCGCTTCGGCCAGGCTGGCCACGCAGCCCAGCATCACCTCGCCACTGCCGCCCAACTGGCCCAGCATCACGTGCTGGTAGCGGCCCTGCAGGTCGACCGACATCGAGCCATCGGCTTCGCTCGCGACCGGCAGGTCGATGCTGCGCCGGTCGGCGTAGCGCGAGATGAGACCGGCCAGGGCCCGGTCGGATTCGAGGTCCGCCTGCGCAAGGGCCTGCGGGCTGGCCGACGAGAGCATGGCAAGCAGCAGGCCTGCGACGGGTGCCCGATACGCGTTCATGCTGCCCCTCCCCCAGCGGCGATCACCGCGCCGGCAGGATACTCCCCCGCCCCTGCGGCAGCGCCGTGACCGCGTGCGCGGTTCGCCGCGTCAGGGGTTGGCCAGCGGCGGGCAACCCATCGCGTCGCGGATCGTCATCGCGTCGGACATCCAGCCCTGCAGGTTACTAATGCGGGTGGTCGAGGCCGGGTGGGTCGAGGCGAACTCCGGCGGCGACTGGCCGCCGGAATTGGCGCCCATGCGCTCCCACAATCCGATCGATTCGCGCGGGTCGAAGCAGCCGGCCGCGGCGATCATCAGGCCCACCATGTCGGCCTCGGTTTCATGGTCGCGCGAGAACGGCAACAGCACGCCGTACTGCGCGCCCGCGCCCAGCGCCGCCATCACCATCTGCTGCTGGCCCGGGTCCATGTCGCCGATCGCCATGCCGGTGGCCATGCTGCCGATCTGGACCAGCTTCTGCTGCGCCATGCGCTCGGCGCCGTGGCGCAGCAGCGCGTGCGCGATCTCGTGGCCCATCACGGCGGCGAGCGCGTCGGCGTTCTGCGCCACCGGGATGATGCCGGTATAGACCGCGATCTTGCCGCCCGGCAGGCAGAAGGCATTGGCCTGCTCGGAGTCGATCACCGCCACCTGCCAGTCGAAGGCGTCCCAGCGCACCGACTTCGGGATGCCGCGGTTGGTCGCCAGCCATTCCTCGACCTTGGGCGCCGCGGCCACTAGGCGCTGCGCGATCGCGGAGACCTGGCCCGGCAATTCGCCCTGGGTCACGACGTTCGATTGCGACAGCACTTCCTGGAACGACTGCAGGCCCAGCGCCGCCTCCTCCTCGACCGAGGTGTCGATCAGCTGCGAGCGGCCGGTGAACGAGGCGTCCTGCTTGTTGCTGAGCCAGTAGTAGCCCATGTAGCCCGCGAACAGCAGCAGCACCCACCAGCGCACGCCGCCGCGGCGCTGCCCGGCACGGGCCGGACCCATGCCACCCGGTGCGCGATTGCCGAACGGACCCATGGCGAGCTCCTGGCTTGCGATGACAGCATTGTATGCGCCGGCGGCCTGCCTGGACCGCCGCCAGGCGAAATTCCAGGGGATTCGGCCCTGCAGGAGCGGCTGCTGCGGCTGCCAGGCCCATCGCGCGCAGAGCGCGCTCCTACAGGGCCGGCGTTGTAGGAGCGCGCTCTGCGCGCGATGGGCCTGGACGCGGCTGCTACTGGGGTTGCTGTTCCGGGGTGCCGCCATCGCGCGACAGGTCGCGCGCGACGCGGAAGCCGATGCGGCCGCTGCGCACGTCCGGTCGCGAGGCGACGCGGTAGGCCGAGCGGATCTGGTCCGGCGCGCTGCCCCATGAGCCGCCGCGCACCACGCGCCGTTCGCAGCCCCGGTTGACCCACGCGCTGCCGTCCTCGGGCGCGCGCAGGTAGCTGTCGTGCCAGCAGTCGGCGACCCACTCGGAAACGTTGCCATCCACGTCGAACAGACCAAAGGGATTGGCGGGGAAAGACGAAGCCGGCGCCGGCCCCCAGTGGCCATCCGCGTAGCGCGGAAAGCCGCGGGTCCAGCTGCGCTTGGTCCGCGAGTGGTCGCCGTCGCCGGTGAAGTTGCCCAGCACCCGCGTTGGCGGGCGATCGCCCCACCAGTAGCGGTCCTTCGACCCGGCCCGCAATGCGTACTCGAACTCCGCCTCGCTCGGCAGCCGGTAGGCCTCGCCGGTCGCCCGTGTCAGCCACTCCGCGTAGGAGTTGGCGTCGTTCCAGCTCACGTGCACCACCGGATCGCCGTCGCGCGCGGCCTCGTTGTTGAAGTCGCGGCGCCAGTCCACGCCCTTGCCGGTGGTCATGCGGCCGCTGGCTTCCTCGTAGTAGGTCGAGTCGCCGTGCAACTCGGCGTCGGTCTCGTAGCCGACCGTCTCGACGAAGCGCCGGAATTGGCCCACCGTCACCTCGGTGCGTCCCAGGGCCACGGCATCCCCGATCGTCACCTTGCGCCGCGGCCCCTCGCTGGGCTTGCGGCCGCGCTCGCTGTCGGCCGAACCCATGGTGAACTCGCCGATCGGGATCACCACCATCGGCGGCCCCGACCCGGTGCGGTCGAGGAACGGATCCTCGAAGGACTCGCCCGGCCCGAAGTGGTCGTAGGTGCGCGCGTCGCTGACCCGCTGGCGCAACGAGCCGATGGCCTCGGGCGCGGCGCCGAGGGCTTCGGCGCGCGCCAGCAGTTCGGCCGCGCGATCGACGTCGCGCGCGTCCAGCGCCATGCCGGCGCGATCGATCAGGCCCTCGGCCCGGCGCTGCTGCAACTCGACGATCCGGGTCCGGGTGGCGAGCTGTTGCTGCGAGCCCGGCAGGATCGCGCCGGCCAGCGCCAGCAGTCGGTCCGCGTCGGCGAACTCGTCGACGCTGGCAGCCGCCAGCGCGCCCTCCAGCACCAGTGCCTCGATCTCGGCCAGGCCCTTGCTGGCGGCGCGATTGCGCGGATCCAGCGCCTGCGCCGCGCGATAGCTGTCGAGGGCGCTGGCGCCCTCGGGCTCGAAGCGCTGCCCGGCCACCATGCGCTGCGCGCCTTCGTTCAGCAATGCCGCCACCTGCGGCTGCTGCTGCAGGCGCCGCGCCAGCGTCGCCGCGCGGGCGGAGGCACGCGGCTGCTCGGCGACCGCGGCGAGCAGTTCGTTGGCGGGACGCTCGTCGCCATCGTCCAGCGCGACGTCGGCCCGGTCGAAGGCGTCGTCGAGCGCGCGCTCCAGGCCCTCGTTCGCGCGCGCGTTCGCGGGGTCGACTTCCAGCGCCGCCTCGTACCAGTAGGCGGCGCTGTCGTCGAGTGGCAACACCAGGCGCCCGGCCTCGACGGCGGCGACCGCGCGCAGCAGGGCATCGTCCAGGGTGGCCTGCGCCTTGGCGTCGAGCACGACGGCCGCGACCTCGGGCGCAGGCGTCTCCGCGACCGGCTCAGGCGCGTCGGCGGCGACGACGGGGGGCGGTGGCTGGTCGGCGGCGGCACGCGCGATCGCCTCCGCACGCACGCGCTCGGCGGCCGCCTCGTAATCGGCGCTGATCTGGGCCGTCTCGTCCTCGCCGGTCGCGGGCGCCTCCTCGCCGCGCCAGCGGTAGGCGAAGGCCAGCGCCAGCATCAGCAGGCCCACCACGCCGCCCCAGGCCGCCTTGTCGCGCAGGTTCAGGTTCACCGGATTCCGCACTGCGCGCGTGAAGCGCGCCCGCGTGCGACCATAGGCGATGACGCCGCAGTGCCGCAACAGCGGCGCGCGGGCAGCGCCAACTCCATTCACTCCCGGTTGCAAATGGCCAACATCCTGACCCAGGCCCCGGCGCTGGCCGAACTGGCCGAGCGCCTTGCGCAATGCGATCGCATCGGGCTCGACACCGAGTTCATGCGCGTGCGCACCTTCCTGCCCGAACTCGCCCTGATCCAGTTGCGCGTCGACGGGGAAACCCTGCTGGTCGACCCGGTCGCGTTGCCGCAACTGGCGCCGCTGTCCGCGCCGCTGCGCCAGGACGCGCCGCTCAAGCTCATGCATTCGGCCAGCGAGGACCTGCTCGCGCTGGCGCCGGTGGCTGGCGGCGCATTGCGCGGCCTGTTCGACACCCAGGTCGCGGCCGCCTTCGCCGGCCTCGGTGCCGGCATCGGCTACCAGCGCCTGGTGCAGGAAATGCTCGGCGTGACGCTGCCCAAGTCCGAGACGCGGTCCAACTGGCTGGCGCGGCCCCTGAGCGCCGCGCAGCTCGAGTACGCCGCCGCCGACGTCGAGCACCTGCCGCCGCTGCACGAGCTGCTGCTCGACCGCCTGGAGCGCCGCGGCATGCAGGCCTGGTGCGCCGAGGAGTGCGCGCGCATGGCCCGCGACGCCGCCGACGACAGCCCGCCGGACAATCCGCACTGGGAGTTCCGCAACGGCTGGCGCTGGCCGCTGGACGTGCAGGCGCGGCTCAAGCGCCTGCTGGCGTGGCGCGAAGAGGTCGCGCGTCGCATCGACAAGCCGCGCAACTGGATCTACGACAATCCCGGCCTCGCGGCGCTCGCGCTGGAACCCCCGCGCTCCACCGTTGCCCTGGGCGAGCGCACGCGCCAGCAGCGCTCGTTCCCGAAGCGCGAACTGGAGTCCCTGCTGCGCCTCGTGGCGCAGCCGGTGACGGACGAGGAGCGGGTCCTGGCACCGATCCCCGCCCCGCTCGACGACGCGCAGGAGCAGCGCTTCGAGGCGCTCAAGGCCCGGGTCGCCGCGCGCGCCGCCGAACTCGACCTGCCGCCGGCACTGATTGCCTCGCGACGCGTGCTCGAAGCCGTGGTGCGCGGACTGGCCGACCCGGACGAGACCGGCGGCTGGCGTGCGCAGGTGCTGGGAACGCCGCTGGAATCGGCCGCCTGAGCCCCGCCGCCGGGGCTAGCCCCTCGGCAGGCCTTCCGTTATCATGCGCGGCCTTTCGCGGGGGCAATGCCCTTTCGAACGTGGGCCGGTAGCTCAGCTGGGAGAGCGCTGCGTTCGCAATGCAGAGGTCGGGAGTTCGATCCTCCTCCGGTCCACCAATTCCACCCATGGCGGTCACGACGCAGCGGACGCTTCCGCCGTCCGATGCGATCGTGAAGCAACAGGAAAGGATGCCTCAACGGCATCCTTTCCTGCATCAGGGCGCAGGATTCCCGCCGCCACGGCGGTAGTCCCCGACCCCACCCACCCCGCCACCCTCACCCCCCACCCAGGAAGTCCTTCTTCCCGAGCTCCACCCCGTTGTGGCGCAGGATGTTGTACGCCGTCGCCGCGTGGAAATGGAGGTTGGGCAGCACATAGCCGAACAGGTAATCCCGCCCGCTCAACTCCAGCGTGCGATCGCGCTGCGGCACCTTGATCGGGCGTTCCTCGCTGCCCTCGATCAAGGCGCGATCGATGCTGGCTACGAAGGCCAGGGTCTTGCCGATCCGCGCGCGCAGTTCGTCGAAGCTGGACTCGTTGTCCTCGTGCCGGGGCGGCTCCATTCCCGCCAGCCGCGCCGCGCCCGACTTGGCCATGTCGCAGGCGATCTGGACCTGCCGCAGCAGCGGAAACATGTCGGGGTACAGGCGCGCCTGCAGCAGGTTCGCGGGGTCGTAGCCCTTGTGCGCCACGTGGGTCGCGGCCTTGACCAGGATCTGCTCCAGCGCGTTGAGCTGGCGGCGGAAGGGGCCGACGGAGGCTTCGTACATCGTGAGCGGCATGGCGGGTACTCCTTGGGGACCCGACTAGCGTTGCACATCGCCCTGCGTTCGGGAGGGGCGGGATCGGACAAGATGCCAAGCCGTGGCTAGAATCGCTCGCCTGCTGCCCGTTATGCAGGGACGCCGAACGGAGTTGCCTCAGGGACGCTGGCGGCAGAACAGGATTTCCAGTGGCCCCGTAGCTCAGTTGGATAGAGCGCGCCCCTCCTAAGGGCGAGGTCGTACGTTCGAATCGTATCGGGGCCGCCATTTACTCCCTCCTGTGGCGTCATCCCGGGGCAAGTCGGGATGACGCCCCCGCGGTGACCGGTCGCATTCCGCGATCCCCGCCACACTCGCCCCCCGATCGGCTCCGGTAGTCTCCGCAACCGGGGCCTGCCCGCCACGGGGATTGCACCATGCGAGTTGCCTGCCGCATTGCCATGGGCGCCGCCGTCGCGGCGATCTCCACGCTCGGCGCCGCGCAGACGGTGCCGCCCGGTTTCCAGGTCAGCACCGCATTCTCCGGTCGCACCAACCCGACCGCGGTGCGCTTCGCGCGCGATGGCCGCGTGTACATCGCGCAGAAGAGCGGCCAGATCTACGAGTACGACAGCATCGCCGACACCTCGGGCGTGCAGGTCGCCGACCTGCGCACCAACGTGCACAACTTCTGGGACCGCGGGCTGCTGGGCTTCGCGCTCGATCCCGGCTTTCCCGAGGAACCGTATTTCTACGTGCTCTACACCCACGACGCCGGGATCGGCGGCGTGGCGCCGCGCTGGGGCACGGTGGGCGGCACCAGCGACGGGTGCGGCGGCGCGGCGTCGAACGGCGGGGCGACGGCCTCGAACGGCGGTTGCGTGGTCAGCGGGCGGCTCTCGCGCCTGACCCTCGCCGGTGGCACCAGCACCGAACAGGTGCTGGTCGAGGACTGGTTCCAGCAATACCCCAGTCACTCGATCGGCACGGTGCTGGTGGGCGCGGATGGCTTCCTCTATGCCGGCGCCGGCGATGGCGCCAGCTTCAACTTCACCGACTGGGGCCAGGCGCCCAATCCGAACTTTCCCGACGGCGACTCGCCCACCGGCGAGGGCGGCGCGCTGCGCGCGCAGGACATCCGCAGCGCCGGCGACCCGCTCTCGCTGTCGGGCACGCTCATCCGCGTCGACCGCCGGACCGGCCTGGCGGCGCCGGGAAATCCCCGCTTCGCGACGCCCGGTGCCAGCGAGAACGAGCGTCGCGTGGTCGGACATGGCTTGCGCAATCCCTTCCGCTTCACCACGCGACCGGGCACCAGCGAGCTGTGGATCGGCGACGTGGGCTGGGGCGAGTACGAGGAGATCGACGTGCTGCCCGACGCGGCCACGGCGCCGGCCGCGACCGCGCCCAATTTCGGCTGGCCCTGCTACGAGGGCAATGGCCGCCAGGGCGGCTACGACGGCGCCAACATCGCGTTGTGCGAGACCCTGTACGCCGCGGGCGCCGGCGCGCACCGCGTGCCGTTCTACGCTTATCGCCACGCGCAGGCACCGGGTTGCGGCGGCGTCGGTTCCGCGATCAGCGGGCTGGCCTTCTACACCGGCGCCTCGTATCCGGCCGAATGGCGCGATGCGCTGTTCTTCGCCGACTACAACCGCGACCAGGTATTCGCGTTCAAGGATGGCGACGCCGACGGACTGCCCGACCCGCCCGCCCAGTCGGGGTGCGGCGCCACGGCGGAGCCCACGCCCTATCTGTTCGCCGGCAGTTCCAGCGACATCAACGTGGTCGACCTCGTTGCCGGCCCGGGCGGCGACCTGTTCTACGCCAACCTCGATTCGGGGACCATCCGCCGCATCCATTTCGGGGCCAATCGCCCGCCTTCGGCCGCGTTGCGGCTCGGTGCCGGCAGCACCAGCACCGGCGGCGACCGCGTGGTGGACCTCGACGCCAGCGCCAGCGCCGACCCCGACGCCGGCACCACCCTGCAGTACGCCTGGGACCTCGACGAGGACGGCCTCTACGACGACCTCGTGGGCGCCGGCGCGAGCAGCGCCAGCGTGATGCTGGCCGGCAACGTGATCCGGCGCGTGGGCGTGCAGGTCGGCGACGGTGCGGGCGGCGTCGACAGCGCGTCGATCCGCCTCGTCGCGGGCAATTCCGCGCCCACCGCGCAGGTGCTGGCGCCGCTGCCGCCACTGCTGTGGCGGGTCGGAGACGTGATCGAGCTCACCGGCGCCGGCAACGATCCGGAGCAGGGCAACCTCACCGGCGACGCGCTGGAATGGGAGATGATCCTGCGCCACTGCAGCGACGAGACCTTCACCGACTGCCACTCGCACCTGGTCAGCGGCGCCAGCGGCAACCACGTGGCCTTCGACGCGCCGGACCACGAATACCCGAGCTACCTGCGCTTCCGCCTCACCGCGCGCGACGCCAGCGACGCGACCGGCAGCGCCCAGGTGGACCTGTTCCCCGCGGTGACCGTCGTCACCCTGGCCACGGTGCCGCCGGGCCTGCAACTGGTCGTGGGCGGTGCCGCCGCGCGCACCACGCCCTTCGTGCACATGGCCATCGCCAACGGCAGCTTCTCGGTCAGCGCGACCTCGCCGCAGCAACTCGGCGGCAACACCTGGAACTTCCTCAGTTGGTCGGATGGCGGCGCGGCGTCGCACCTGGTCAATATTCCGGATCCCGGACCGGTCACGCTGACCGCGACCTACGACGCGGATCGCCTGTTCCGCGACAGCTTCGAGTAGAACGCGGCGCGCGTTGCCGTTGCGTCAGGGCCGGCGGATAATCCGCGCATGCGCCTGCTTCCCCGTTCGAACCCTTTCGCAGCGGCCGTGCTCGCGGCCTGCGCGTTGCCGGCCCTGGCAGTACCGCCGGGCGACCTCACCCTGACGCCCGTGGTCACCACGGTCATCGCGCAACCGATCGCCGTGCGCAATGCCGCCGACGGCAGCAACCGGCTGTTCATCGTCGGGCGCAATGGACAGGTCTGGATCCGCAGCGCCGCGGGCACGATGTTGTCCACGCCCTTCCTCAACATCGGCCCGGGCGGCACCGCGCCACCATCGGGATTCACGGTGTCGAACGAGGGCGGCCTGCTCGGGCTGGCCTTCCACCCGAACTACGAGAGCAACCGCCAGTTCTACATCAGCTACACCGACGCCAACGGCGACGCCCAGGTGGTGCGCTACCTGGCGCAGGCCGGCAACCCCAGCATTGCCGACACCAGCACGGCGCAGATCGTCCTGCGCGTGGACCAGGACGAGACCTACCACATCGGCGGCGATATCCACTTCGGTCCCGGCGGATACCTCTACATCGCGCGTGGCGAGGGCAAGACGCCGTGCGATCGTGCCCAGACCCTGCGCCCAGCGCAGCTGCCCGCCAACGACGACAACGACCCGCTGTGCCCGGCGGATCCGGCCTTCTCGAACTCCGGCGGAAACCCGAACTCGCGCGCGCTGCAGGGCAAGATCCTGCGCATCGACGTCAATGCGACCACGCCCGCGGGCAGCAACGAACTGTGCGCTTCCAGCGCCGGCGGTTCGGCCAACTACGCGATCCCACCGGGCAATCCCTATGCCGGCAGTGCCGGGACGGCCGGCAATTGCGACGAGATCTGGGCCTACGGCCTGCGCAATCCGTTCCGCTTCAGCTTCGACCGCGCCACCGGTGACATGTACATCGGCGACGTCGGCGAGGGCGACATGGAGGAAGTCGATTTCGAGCCCGCCAGTTCGACCGGCGGGCGCAATTACGGCTGGTTCGGCTGCGAAGGGACGATCGGCAATTGCGCCGGCAGCGTGGCGCCGATCCTCACCTATACCCACATCGCCAACAACGGGCCCTGCGCCTCGATCACCGGCGGCTTCCGCTATCGCGGCGCCATCGCCGGCATGGATGGGCTCTATTTCTACTCGGACTACTGCAGCGGCAGGATCCAGTACGGGACCTTCAATGGCAGCACCTGGTCGGCCACCCTGTGGCAGAACGGCACCGACCTGATGCACACCAGCTTCGGCGAGGACGAGGCCGGCGAGCTGTACCTGGCCGAGATCAACAACGACCGGGTGCTGAAGTTCACCTCGGCATCCGCGCCCGCGAGCCTGGTCTTCGCCAACGGCTTCGAATAGGTGCGGCTGCCGCCGCTGCCAGGCCCATCGCGCGCAGAGCGCGCTCCTACAGAGCCGGCATTGTAGGAGCGCGCTCTGCGCGCGATGGGCCTGGCAGTGGCGGCAGCCGCGCCCAAAGGGCCATTGTCGCTACCGCTGCTATAATCCGCGGCCCGTTCGCGGCGCAGCTTGCGCATCGCGGCCCACCCATCGCGTGGATTCCATGTCCCAATCGATCCTCAAGGCGCTAGGCCTCGGCGAGCGCAACTCCGGCACCTACCTCGGCAATGGCGAGTGGTCGCAGACCACCAGCGCCGGGGTGCTGGAACCGAAGAACCCCAGCACCAACGAGGTGATCGCCCGGGTGTGGGCGAGTTCGCCCGCCGACTACGACACCCTGATGTCGCGCGCGCAGGCCGCGTTCGCGACCTGGCGCACCACGCCGGCGCCGCGCCGCGGCGAGGCGATCCGCTTGTGCGGCGATGCGCTGCGCAAGCACAAGGACGCGCTGGGATCGCTGGTTGCGCTCGAGATGGGCAAGATCAAGCCCGAGGGCGACGGCGAAGTGCAGGAAATGATCGATATCGCCGACTTCGCGGTCGGCCAGTCGCGCATGCTCTACGGCCTGTCGATGCACTCCGAACGACCCGGCCACCGCATGTACGAGCAGTGGCACCCGATCGGCCTGGTCGGCGTGATCAGCGCCTTCAATTTCCCGGTCGCGGTGTGGGCCTGGAACGCGTTCCTGGCCGCGGTGTGCGGCGACATCACGATCTGGAAGCCCTCGCCCAAGGTGCCATTGTCGGCGGTCGCCTCGATGCGCATCTGCAACGAGGCGCTCAAGGCCGGCGGCTTCCCCGACATCTTCTTCCTGTTCAACGACGCCGGCACCGAACTGGCGCAGAAGTTCGTCGACGACCACCGCATCCCGCTGGTCAGCTTCACCGGCTCCACCGCCGTGGGCCGGCACGTCGGCGAGCGCGTCGCGCGCCGCATGGGCCGTTCGTTGCTGGAACTGGGCGGCAACAACGCCATCATCCTCGACGCCAGCGCCGACCTGAAGCTCGCGATCCCGGCGATCGTGTTCGGCGCGGTCGGCACCGCCGGCCAGCGCTGCACCTCCACGCGTCGCCTGCTGGTGCATGAATCGATCCACGACGACGTGGTCGCGACCCTGGTCGCGGCCTACCAGCAGGTCGAGAAGCGCATCGGCGACCCGACCCTGGCGACCACGCTGATGGGCCCGCTCAACGATCCCGGCGCGGTGCAGCGTTTCACGACCGCGGTCGAGAAGGCCAAGGCCGCGGGCGGCAAGGTGCGCACCGGCGGCAAGGCCCTGACCGATCGCCCGGGCAACTTCGTCCTGCCCACGATCGTCACCGGGCTCACCAACGAAGCCGAGGTCGTGCAGACGGAGACCTTCGCCCCGATCCTCTACGTGATGCCGTTCAAGACCCTGGACGAAGCCGTGACGATGCAGAACGGCGTGCCCCAGGGCCTGTCCTCGGCGATCTTCACCCGCGACCTGCAGGCCGCCGAGCGTTACCTCTCGGCTGCCGGATCCGACTGCGGCATCGCCAACGTCAACATCGGCACCTCGGGCGCCGAGATCGGCGGCGCCTTCGGCGGCGAGAAGGAAACCGGCGGCGGCCGCGAGTCGGGCTCGGACGCGTGGAAGATCTACATGCGGCGGCAGACCAATACCATCAACTATTCGGACGCGCTGCCGCTGGCGCAGGGCATCAAGTTCGACCTCTAGCTGCGACCTGCGAAGCCGATCGCGCGCAGAGCGCGCTCCTACGAAGCCGGCCCTGTAGGAGCGCGCTCTGCGCGCGATGGGCCTCGCAGATCCCACCCGGGTTACAAGCACCCCCGCACCGCAGGCGCCCTGCGAAATCCATGTACGGCCTCGCCCGCTCCCTGCTCTTCGCCCTCGACGCCGAGCGCGCGCACGACCTCGCGCTCAAGGGCATCGAGGCCGCGTATCGCAGCGGCCTAAATCCGGTGCTGGCGCGCAAGCTTGCGCCGCTGCCGGTCACGGTGTGCGGCCTGGCCTTCGCCAATCCGGTAGGCTTGGCCGCAGGCCTCGACAAGAACGGCGCCCACGTCGACGCGCTGGCCGCGCTGGGCTTCGGCTTCATCGAGGTCGGCACGACCACGCCGCGGCCGCAGTCCGGCAATCCCAGGCCGCGCATGTTCCGCCTGCCCGAGCACCGCGCGGTGATCAACCGCCTGGGCTTCAACAACCTCGGGGTGGACGAGCTCGTGCGCAACGTCGAGCGCGCGCGCTACGACGGCGTGCTCGGCATCAACATCGGCCGCAACAAGGACACGCCCAACGAGCGCGCGGTCGATGATTACCTGCATTGCCTCGAGCGCGTGTACGCGCGCGCCAGCTACATCACCGTCAACATCTCCTCGCCCAATACCCAGGGCCTGCGCGACCTGCAGGAGGAGGAGACCCTGCGCCGCTTCATCGGCACCCTGCGCGAGCGCCAGGAGCAGTTGGCCGCGCAGCATCGCCGGCGCAAGCCGATGCTGCTCAAGATCGCGCCCGACCTGGACGAGGCCGAGATGGATGCGATCGCCGCGGTCGTGCTCGCGGCCGGGGTCGATGGCCTGGTCTGCACCAACACCACGATCGATCGCGCCGGCGTCGCCGCGCATCGCCATGGCGCCGAAGCCGGCGGCCTGTCCGGCGCGCCGCTGTTCGCGCGCGCCACCGCGGTGCTGGCCGGCATGTCCGCGCGGCTCGGCGGCGAGGTGCCGCTGGTGGGCGTGGGCGGGATCCTGGCCGGCGCCGACGCCGCGGCCAAGTTCGCCGCCGGCGCGCGCCTGGTCCAGTTCTACACCGGCATGATCTACGTCGGCCCCGGGCTGGTCGCGGACTGCGTCGACGCCCTGCGTCCCCGGCTTGCTGGCGGCCCCGACCCGGCCCGATGATGGGCGCCGTGAACAGCGACCGGGTTTCGTTGCCGTGCGTGATCGAGGAGCACGCCTCGCTGCGCCGGTACAACACCTTCGGCGTCGAGGCGCGCGCGCGCTGGCTGGTGCGGCTGCGCCAGCCCGCCACGCTGCCCGAGGTACTCGCGCGACCCGAATGGGCCGGGCTGCCGGTGCTGGTGCTCGGCGACGGCAGCAACCTGCTGTTCCGCGGCGATTATCCCGGCATGGTGCTGCGGATGGAGTCACGGCGGGTCGAGACCGTGGGGCGCGATGCGCTGGGCACCCTGGTCCGGGTCGAGGCCGGCCACGGCTGGCATGCCTTCGTCGAGTGGACGCTGGCGCAGGGCCTGGCCGGGGTGGAAAACCTGTCGCTGATCCCCGGCACGGTCGGCGCGGCCCCGATCCAGAACATCGGCGCCTACGGCGTCGAACTCGATGCGCTGGTCGAATCGGTGCAGGCCTACGACCGCGCCACCGGCGAACTGGTCGAACTCGACCGGGCGGCCTGCGGCTTCGACTATCGCACCAGTATCTTCAAGCGTGCCGAGGGCGCGCTGCGTTACATCGTCACCGCGGTGCGCTTCCGCTTTGCGCACGACCGCCCGCTGGTGCTGCACTACCCGGGCGTGCGCGAGGAACTGGCAGCGCTGGGCGTGGCCGTGCCCACGACCGCCGACGTGTCGCGCGCGGTCTGCGCGATCCGGCGCCGCAAACTGCCGGACCCGGCGCGGATCGGCAACGCCGGCAGCTTCTTCAAGAACCCCGTGGTGCCGGTGGCGCAGGCCGAGGCGCTGGCCGCGCGTTTTCCCGCACTGCCAGTGTTCGCGGCGCGCGCCCCGGGGCAACGCAAGCTGTCGGCCGGGTGGCTGATCGAGAACCTGGGCCTGCGCGGCTATCGCGATGGCGATGCCGGGGTGGCCGAGTCCCACGCCCTGGTCCTGGTCAACCACGGCGAGGCCACCGGCGCACAGATCTGGCAGTTGGCGCAATTCATCCGCGAGCGCGTGGCCGGCGCCTACGGCGTGACCCTGGAGCCGGAGCCGGTCATCGTCTGATCGGGGCGGGGCGGCTATGCCTGTGGGTGCCAGCCGGCGGCCACTCGGGGCCGCAACGGCCTGATCCCGCCTCCAATGGATGGGAACGGCACGTGCGCGTCATGGGGTCTGTCGTGGACCTGCGGTATCGTTGCGATCCATGGCCAGTCCCGACCACGCTGCCCGGACCGCCCGCGTCGGCCGGTGGAAGCCGCTCGGCTACCTGCTCGCGTACCTCGTGCCGGCATTGATGCCGATATCGGCCTGGCTGGCGACGCGCACGGGGCAGCACGACGCGGCGGCGTGGTTCCCGCTGCTGTTCCTGTTCGTGCTGCTGCCGCTGGCCGACCATGCGATCGGTCGCGATGCCTCCAACCCGGCCGATGACGGCGAGGTCGCGGCGCTGGAGGCCCGCGACGGGTACCGTGTGCTGACCTTGCTCGCCCTGCCGGTACAGCTGCTGTTGCTGGGCTGGTCGGCATGGGCCTTCGTCACGCTGCCGCTGGGCCCGCTGGGGCAGGCGGGCTGGATCCTCTCGCAGGGCATCGTCAGCGGCACCTTCGCGATCACCGTGGCGCACGAGCTGATCCACAAGCGCGGCTGGCTCGAACCCTGGGCGGGCGGCCTGCTGCTGGCCAGCGTGGGCTACGGCACCTTCAAGGTCGAGCACGTGCGCGGGCACCACGTCCACGTCGCCACGCCCAACGACCCGTCCTCGGCGCCGCAGGGCATGTCGGTGTATCCCTTCATCGGTCGCGCGCTGCGCCGCAATGCCGCCAACGCCTGGTGGCTGGAGGCGACACGCCTGCGCGCCCTCGGCCTGCCGGTGCTGCACTGGCGCAACGAGCTGCTGTGGTGGAGCGCGGCGACCCTGGCGATGGCGTTTGCCCTCGGCGGGTGGCTGGGCGCCGCGGGCGCGGCGTACTTCGCCGCGCAGGCGCTGCTGGCGATCTGCACCCTGGAGACGATCAACTACATCGAGCACTACGGGCTGCGGCGCCGGCGCAGCGCCGAAGGCCGCTACGAGCGACCCACGCACCTGCATTCGTGGAACTCGAACCACCTGCTCAGCAACCTCATGCTGTTCCAGCTCCAGCGCCACTCCGACCACCACGAATCGGCGCGGCGGCGCTACCAGGCGCTGGTGCACCACGAGGACAGCCCGCAATTGCCCGGCGGCTACGCGCTGATGTTCCTGCTGGCGCTGTGCCCGCCGCTGTGGTTCCGCGTGATCGACCCGCGCGTGCGCGCCTTCGAAGCGCGGCTGGCCGCCGATCCCGCCCTGTAGAAGCGCCGTCAGCCATACGCGAGGCCTATCGCGCGCAGAGCGCGCTCCTACAGTGCCACCTTCGTAGGAGCGCGCTCTGCGCGCGATGGGCGGTACGGGAATCCGCGCCCGACCGGGATCAGCCCAGCAGGTGGTAGTGCAGCAGGTCCTGGGGACTGCCGGCGGCGAGCGCCTGTCCGAGGCTGATGGTGCCGGTCTTGCGCAGGTGGATCTCGTCGCGGTGCAGGCGCAGTTCCTCGTCCTCGCCCAGCTTGACCCAGGTGCCGTTGGTGCTGCGGTCGCTGAGCATGAAGTAGCCGCGCTTGTACTCGACCTGCGCATGGTTGCGCGAGACCCACTCGGCGTCGATCACCAGGCTGGAATTGGCGTCGCGACCGAGCGTGAACGGCTCCGAGGTCGGGGTCAGCTCGAAGACCCGGCCGCGGAAGCGCAGGGTCAACTTCTGGCCGGCCACGTTGGGCGAGTTGTCGAGCCGGATCGCCCGCTGCACCGTGGTGACGTTGGACATGTCCTCCTGCCACAGCACGTCCACGATCTCGATCGGGAGCAGCTTGCCGCTGACCCGCGCGGTGCCCAGCGCGCGCGTGCGCACCGCGCCCGGGGTCACCGTGCCGGCGGTCGTCGCGGTGGTGACGATCTGCTCGCGCTTGGCCAGGGACTCCATCCGCGCCGCGGTGTTGACCGCGTCGCCGTAGACGTCATTGCCCTCGTGCAGGGCCTCGCCATGGTGCAGCCCGACCCGGATCGCGAGGTTGTCCTTGACGAAGCCCGGGTCATGGGCGATGCGCTTCTGCATGTCGGTGGCGGCCATCAGGCCCTGCAGCGCATTGGGGAACACGCACATCACCGCATCGCCGATGGTCTTGATCACGCGCCCGCCGTGGCGCTGCGCGACATCGGTCAGGGCCGAGAGCACGGCCGAAACGATGGTCCGGGCGGCCACGTCGCCGCGCAGCTCGTACAGCTTGGTGCTGCCGCTGATGTCGGCGAACAGGACGGTCGTCGGCTGCGTCTCGGCCATGGGCCGGATGATAGGCCATCGACGCGGGCGGCTCCAACATCGCCCTCCCCCGGTCGAGCGGCTTCAGCCGCGACCGATGCCCATCGCGCGCAGAGCGCGCTCCTACAAGGCCGGCTCTGCAGGAGCGCGCTCTGCGCGCGATGGGCACCGGTCGCGGCTAGCCGCCCCCAAAGGGGCAGGATCGATTCAGGCGCGCAGCAGGCCCTCGGCCGCGGCGACGATATCGGCGTCCTGCGGCAGGATCAGGTTGGCTGCGCCGGCCAGGGGCGTGTAGGTGTCCTCGCCCACGACGCGCGCGATGGGCTTGTGGCCGAGGCCGGCCTCGACCAGCGCGGTGAGCACGCCCTCGCCCACGCCGGCGCTGCGGCGGCCCTCGTCCACGACCACGATGCGCGCGCAGGCGGCGCCATGCAGGGCGATGGGCCCGGCGTTGAGCGGCACCAGCCAGCGCAGGTCGAGGACGCGGGCCTTGAGCCCGTGGCGCCGCTCGATCTCGCGCGCCGCCCGCAGGCTCATCGGCACGCCGTTGCCGTAGGAGACCAGCAGCAGGTCGGTGTTCGCCTCGCCATAGACCCGCGGCTCGCCCAGCGCGATGGCCTGGTCCAGCGGCGGGTACGCGGTCAGCCACAGGCCGTCGCCGGGCTCGTACAGGTCCTTGGTCATGTACAGCGCGATGGGCTCGAGGAAGGCGCTGACGCGGCCGTCCACCTTCGCCAGCGCGACCAGCGTGCGCAGCATCATGGCGGCGTCGTCGCCGCGGCTGGGGCAGCCGATGACCAGGCCCGGGATGTCGCGCAGCGCGGCGATCGAGTTGTCGTTGTGGAAATGGCCGCCGAAGCCGCGCTGGTAGCCCAGCCCGGCGATCCGCATCACCATCGGGTTGCGGAACTGGCCGTTGGAGAAGAACTGCAGCGAGCAGGCCTCGCCGCGGATCTGGTCGCAGGCGTTGTGGTAGTAGGCCAGGTACTGGATCTCGGGCAGCGGCAGCATGCCCAGCGTGCCGAAGCCCTGCGCCAGGCCCAGGATGGTCTGCTCGTCGAGCAGCGTGTTGAACACGCGCGCGTTCCTGAAGGCCTTGTGCAGGCCCCTGGTCACGGTGTAGACGCCACCCTTCTGGGCCACGTCCTCCCCGAACAGCAGCGCCTCGGGATACTTGCAGAACAGGTCGTGCAGCGCGTTGTTGATCTGGATCGCGAGGTGGCGCGGCGGCTGCGCCTCGGGCAGGTTCTTCTCGCCGCCGAACAGCGCCGCGCGTCGCGGCGCATGGTCGGCGCGCCGCGCCTCGGCCATCACCGCGGCGGGCGAATAGGGCGCCAGCGGCGCCATGACCTCGGCCGCGCTGCCCAGTTTCTCGCGCTGGTCCGCCTGCTGCGCCGCGGCCATGCAGCGCGCGCGGAACGACTCGTACCAGTCGACCAGGGCCTCGCGCGTCATCAGGCCGGTCGCCAGCGCGATGTCGGCCGAGCGCAGCAGCGGATCGCGGCCTTCGGCGGCGAGCAGTTCCTCCAGGGGGCGGTACTCGACCTCGAAATCGGTGCCCGCGTGGCCCATGAGCCGCGCGGTGCCCAGGTGCAGGAAAGTGGGGCGGCGCGTGCGCCGGCAATGCTCGACCGCGCGCAGCACGTCGCCGTAGCCCTCGGCGAGGTCCAGTCCATCGGCCTGGAAGTAGTCGAGGCCGCGCCGGCTGGCGAACGAGGTCGCGATCCAGTCGCCGGGCGTGCGCACCGAGATGCCGATGCCGTTGTCCTCGCACACGAACAGCACCGGCGCCGGCAGCCCCTGGTGCGCGGTCCATTGCGCGGCGTTGAAGGCGCCCTGCGCGGTCGAATGGTTGGCCGAGGCATCGCCGAAGGAGCAGATCGCGATGCTGTCGGCGGGAATCGGCAGCGCGTGGCCGATGCGCCGCGCCTGCTCGATCGCCATGGCCGTGCCCAGCGCCTTGGGCGGATGGCTGCCGATGGTCGAGGTCTGCGGCAGCACCCACAGCGGCTTCGAGCCCCACACCTTGTGGCGCCCGCCGGACGCCGGGTCGTCCTTGCAGGCGGCGAAGCTCAGCGCCGAATCCATGATCGGGTCCATGCCCGGCAGCTTGCGGAAGCGCTCGGCCATGAAGCCGCCGGAGCGGTAGTGCAGGAACGCCGGATCGGTATGGCGCGCCGCGCGCGCCACCATCGCGTTGCCCTCGTGGCCGGAGCTGCCGATGGTGTAGAAGACCTTGTTCTGCACCCGCAGCACGCGCGCCATCAGGTCGAGGTGGCGGCTGACCAGTTGCGACTCGAACAGCTCCATGAAGCCGCGCGCGTCGAGCGCGGAGCCTGCCAGCACCGGATCCCCGGGCTGCGGCTTCGGCAGCGACTGCCCGGCATGCCCGCGCACGTACTCGAGGAAATTCTGGTCCACCACCTCGGCGCGGTTGACCTGCTTGAGGCGGGCGGGGATCGGGTTGGGGATGGCGGCCATGGGCTGGCGGGGCTGCGGCGAGGGCGGCGATTGTACAGGCCCGTCAGGGTCTTCCGCGGCCTGTCAGGCTGCGGTCGCGCACAAGGTGCGCTCCTACAGGGCCTCGCGTTGCCCCGTAGAGCGTGGGTCGGCTGGCGCGCACCAGTTGCGATCCGTCAGGGAAAGGCGAGGCCCTGTAGGAGCGCACCTTGTGCGCGACCGCGGAACTACGCTCCGCCCCGGTCGTTGACCGAAGCGAAGCGCAAGCCTCAGAACGCGTTGATCCCCGTCACCTCGCGCCCCACCACCAGCTGGTGCACGGTCTCGGTGCCCTCGTAGGTGATCACGGACTCGAGGTTGAGCATGTGGCGGATCGGGCTGTACTCGGTGGTGATGCCGGCGCCGCCGAGGACGTCGCGGGCCTCGCGCGCGATATCGATCGCCATGCGCACGTTGTTCCACTTCGCCAGCGAGACCTGGGTCGGCTGCATGCGGCCGGCATCCTTGAGCCGGCCCAGCTGCAGCGACATCAACTGTGCCTGGGTGATGCGCCGCGCCATGTCGGCGAGCTTGAGCTGCACCGCCTGCGTGGCCGCGATCGGGCGATCGAACAGGATGCGGGTCTTGGCGTACTCGACCGCGTCGCGCATGCAGGCGATGGCGGCCCCGATCGGGCCCCAGGTGATGCCGTAGCGCGCCTGCGTGAGGCAACCCAGCGGACCCTTGAGGCCCTTCACGTTCGGCAGGCGCGCCGCATCGGGCACGCGCACGTTGTCGAGGAACAGCGCCGAGGTGACCGAGGCGCGCAGGCTCATCTTGCGGTGGATCTCCTGCGCGGTGAAGCCGGGCGTGTCGGTGGGCACGATGAAGCCCTGGATGCCGTCCTCGGTCTGCGCCCACACGATCGCGATGCGGGCGAGGTTGCCGT